>Ga0070698_100004188_pt1 | contig 15842 bp, 14 predicted proteins | sample KBSK1502metaG_FD_65477 | JGI IMG/M metagenome (GOLD analysis project Ga0070698, IMG submission 65477) | Corn, switchgrass and miscanthus rhizosphere microbial communities from Kellogg Biological Station, Michigan, USA - KBS K1-50-2 metaG | ecosystem: Host-associated > Plants > Roots >...
CCCGATGGGTGATCGGTGTGATGTGGCTCTCCCTCGCGGCCGTGCTGGTGCCGGTGGGAGGGGGCATTGAAGACGAGACGCAAAACGACACCCAGAGCTTGCTCCCCGCTGACGCCCAGTCGAGCGACGTCTCCCGCCTGCTCAACGCGCGCTTCGAGTCGGGCGAGACTGCCGTGGCGCTCCTCGTCTACCGCGTGCGGGGGGACGAGCCGTTTACCGTCGCACAACGGAGGGCGATCGCCGGCGACGCAGAGCGTGCCAAGGAGATCCCGCTCGTCGTCGACCGCGACGTTCGCGCCCCCTTCGGCCCGTACGCGGAGGAGGGCCTTGTCTCGCCGGACGGCCGCACGGCCTTCACCGTCGCGCCGGTCACCACCACCAACCGCAAGCTCGTCCCCGAGACGATCGCGGAGCTGCGCGATCTCCCCGGTGGGCGGGGCCTCGAGTACTACGTCTCGGGGCAGTCTGCCCTGGAGGCCGACTTCGCGACGTCACTGGAGAACGCCGATGTCGTGCTGCTCGTCGTCTCTGCACTACTGGTCCTCTTGATCATGCTTGCCATCTACCGCTCGGTGGTGATGGCGCTCATCCCGCTCTTCGTGGTCGTCGTGGCCTACACCGTCGCGATCGGGCTTCTGACGTTGTTCGCGCAGGCCGGGCTTCGGGTCGACACGACCTCGACGTCGTTGGTGCTGGTTCTCATGTTCGGGGCGGGCACCGACTACTGCCTGCTCTTCGTCTCGCGTTACTCCCAGGCGCTGCGTGCCCACGAGGATGCGCGGGAAGCGCTTGCGAAGACGATCCCGCTCACCGGCCCGGCAATCCTGGCGTCCGGGCTGACGGTCGCGCTTGCGCTCCTCGTGATGCTCGTGGCGAATCTCCAGTCCACGCAGGTCCTCGGTCCTGTCAACGCCATTGGCATCGTGATCGTGCTCGCGGCTTCGCTCACCCTGCTCCCCGCCATCCTCGCGATCCTGGGACGCCGTGCGTTCTGGCCCGTGCAGCGGCGTGTCGCCTACATCCCGAGTGCCGCGGCTGAAACCGACGCCTCGGAGGGGATGCTCATGGGCGAGGGACGCTGGGTCCGCGTCGGGCGTGCGGTCCTCCAGCGACCACGCAGCGTGCTCGCTGCATGTGTGGCAGTCCTGGCGCTCTGCTGCATCGGTTTGGTGGCTTACAACGGCATGACCAATCCGGTCGACGTACTGCGCTCCGACCAGGATTCTGTACGTGGGTACGACGTGTTGGCAGACACGTTCCCCGCCGGCGTCCTTGCTCCGACGACGATCATGCTGGAGCGCAGTGACAGGCGGGTGAGCCCGGCCGACATCGGTGTGGCGCGGTCTGCAATCCGCGCGGTCGGAGGCGCGTTCGAGATCAAGGACTCCCTGGAGCGCTCGCGGGACGGACGTCTGGCCATTTTCAGCGTGGCGTTCGCCGACGATCCCTACGGCGATGCCGCGTTCAAGCGCATCGAGCGTTACCGCCGCGTCCTGGTCGATCTGGACCGGCCGGGCCTCATAGGTCGTGTGGGCGACTCGACCGCCCAGCAGGTCGACTACGGCGATGCCGCCGGGCGCGACAATCGCGTTGTCCTTCCCCTCGCCCTGCTCGTCATCGGCTCCGTGCTGATATTGCTCTTGCGCTCGCTCGTCGCCCCGTTGTATCTGATCGCGACGGTCGTGCTGTCGTATGGCGCGACGATGGGCATCTCGCTGGTCTTCTTCAAGGAAGTTCTTGGCCACCAGGCGATCGACCCTGCGGTGCCGACCTTCATCTTCATCTTCCTCGTTGCGCTCGGGGTGGACTACAATATTTTCCTCATGAGCCGCGTTCGCGAAGAGGCGCTCAGCCACGGGACGCGCGAAGGCCTGGCTCGGGCGGTGGGCGCCACCGGGCCCGTGATCACATCAGCCGGGATTCTGCTTGCTGCAACCTTCTCGGTGCTGATGGTGATCCCGGTCAACCCGCTCCTTCAGATCGGATTCGCGGTCGCGCTCGGTGTCTTGATCGACACCTTCCTCGTGCGCTCGCTGCTCGTGCCCTCGATCACGGCGCTGCTCGGCGAGCGGACCTGGCTGCCGTGGCGCATACCACGTGAGGGCACTGGGAGCCCGATGCCGGCCACGCAGAGCGCCTTCGGACGAACGCTGCAGGACGAGTGGCGCGCCTCCGAGATCATCGACACGTCAAACGAGACCAGGGGGACCTGATGCAAGTCGAGCCAGGCACGGACTCCGCCCTCACCATCGCACGCTACCGCGCGCACATCTCCGAGGGGATGGCGATGCTCTCCGAGCTGATGGACGCGCACGTCGAGGTGCGGTCCGAGGGAACGCGAATCTGGGACGAGGAAGGCACCGAGTATCTCGACTGCGGGGGCTTCGGCGTGTTTCTCCTCGGCCACCGCTATCCGCGGGTGGTCGCCGCCGTGCACGAGCAGCTCGATCGGCACCCGATGTCTTCCCGTGTCCTGCTCAATGGGGACCAGGCGCGGGCGGCCGAGCAGCTGGCACGCGTCGCGCCCGACGGCCTCGAGTACGTCTTCTTCACCAATTCCGGCTCGGAGGCAACCGAGCTTGGGATCAAGCTCGCGCGGGTCAACGGCCGGCGCCGTCTGATCTCGACGCACGCCGGCTTCCACGGGAAGACCAACGGCGCACTCTCGGTGACGGGAAAGGCGATGTTCCGCGATCCGTTCCAGCCGGGGCTGGCGGACGTGAGCTTCGTGGCCTTCGATGACGTCGACGCGCTCGATGCGGAGCTCGCCGCCGGCGAGCCGGCAGCCGTCATCCTGGAGCCGATCCAGGCCGAAGGGGGCGTGATCATCCCGGCGGACGGCTACCTGAAGGCGGTCCGTGAGCTGTGCGACCGTCACGGCGCTCTGTTCATACTGGACGAAGTGCAAACCGGAATGGGCCGATTGGGGAGCTGGTGGGGCGCCGACCGCGCCGGTGTCGTTCCGGACGTACTCCTCGTGGGCAAGGGCCTGAGCGGCGGTGTCATCCCGGTCGCCGGGATCGTCGCCACGCCTGCCGTCTACCAGACGATCAGCGAGGACCCCTTCCTGCACACCTCCACTTACGCCGGCAGCCCGCTGGCGATGGCGGCGGCGAGTGCTTCGATCGCGGCCCTGGAAGAAGACGACATCATCCCTCGGGCAGCGTCGCTCGGCGCCCGGCTCCTGGAAGAGCTCCTGGCCCTGAAGCGAGACCATGCTCCGAACGTGCTCGCCGACGTCCGCGGGGTCGGGCTGCTTCTCGCTTTCGAGTTCCAAGAGGACCACTTCGCCGGCGACTTCGTGCTCGAGCTACTGAACAGGCAGGTGATCGTCTCGACCTCCTTGAACGCGAACCGGGTGGTGCGCTTGCACCCTGCGGCCATCATGGATGAGGATGACATCCAGTGGCTCCTGGGCGCGATGCGCGAGAGTGCCGCCGCAGTCGAGGAACGGTTCGGCGGCTCATCGAACGGCGGAGAGGGTGGATCCGATGCGTAGCACTGAGATGAACGGCCGCATCAGCGGCGTCAGCGCGTCCGAGGCGTTCAGCCGTCTCGCCGACTTCGAGTCCTACGCGGAGCTCGCTCCGTCGATCCGCTCGATCGAGGTCGAGCAAGTCGACGAGCGAACAGTCCGCACCACTTGGGAGGTTGAGTTCCGGGGCGGCTCGATGCGCTGGATCGAAGAGGATCGCCTCGACCCCGAGGCGGGCACGATCGTTTTCGAGCTCATCGAGGGCAACCTCAAGCAGTTCAGCGGCTCGTGGGCTGTGGCCGACGCCGACGGCGGGAGCGAGGTGCGCTTCCTGTGCAGCTTCGCGGTTGGGATGCCGGCGCTGGCCACGTTCATCGATCCGCTCGCGGAGCGCGCGATCCGGGACAACATCAAGGAGATCTTGGAGGGGTTGTTCGGCGCTGCGTACGAGCCCACGGGCTGACGCCTCACCCACGCCGGACGAGCGGAGCCAGTACATCAGCAGGAAGAGCTACTGGCCCTCCGGGATCTTTGTGAAGGAGAGTGACCACCAGACGATCAGTCCAGCGGCGAGGTGCGGAACCCAGTAGTTCCAGCCGCGGCGTCGCGAGCCGGTGACCCACGGCGCGAGGATCACGACGCTCGAGCCGATCGCGTCGAGCACGAGATGGGTCTTCAGCGACCAGAGGCGTACCCCGCCGATCCCGAGCTTGCTGCCCGGCCCGAAGTCCGTCAGGACAGTATTGATCGCGACGAGCGCCCCGTAGACCTGCGGGGGATAGACCGATCCTGGCTCGAGCTCCTTCATCCCGAAGAGCTCGGGGCCTGAGAACCACAGACCGCAGGTCGCATAGTCGAGCGTCTCGTGAACGCCGGCCGGAATGAACCGCTTCACCCTCTCTCCTCTCTTCGACGGAGCTGGACCTTAACGGGCTGTTCCGGTCGGGCAAAGCGCCGTAGAGTTGAGCTAGGGCGCGAGCCGCGAGTAGGGTGTCGATCGTGGAAGTTGCGGGCCGCACGGTCTTGGTTACGGGCGCCTCGAGTGGCATCGGCGCGGCCACCGCGAAGGCGTTTGCGGCCAAGGGCGCGCATGTGTTCATGCTGGCGCGCAGGAAGGAGCTGCTCGAGTCGCTGGCCGGCGAGATTGCCGCGGACGGCGGGCAGGCGCGACCGTGGCAGGTCGACCTCGGCGACCGTGAGGCCGCGACGAAGGCGGCGCGCGAGCTCGAGGCCGAGGTCGGCGTTCCGGACGTGCTCGTCAACTGCGCCGGTGCGGGTGCCGGGTACTTCATCGAGGAGATGCCCCCCGAGGAGTTCGAGCGGAACATGGCGGTGCCGTTCTTCGCCGCCGCGAACGTCACGCGGGCATTCCTGCCCGGGATGCTCGAGCGCAGGAGCGGATACATCGTCAACGTCGGCTCGCCGATCGCGTATGCGACCTGGCCCGGGGCCGCCGGTTACGCCTGCGCGCGCTGGGCAATGCGCGGCCTCTACGAGGTGCTCAGCCAGGAGCTGCGCGGAACCGGAGTCCGCGTCGCGAGCGTCGTGCCCGGCCACGTCGACTCGCCCTACTTCGACGCCAATCCGCGCCTGCGGGAGAGCATCCCCGGCATCGCCAGCCTGGCCGGCAAGGTCACTCCCGAGCGGGTCGCGAACGCGATCGTCGACGCGGTCGAGCGCGACCGCCGCGAGGTGTTCGTGCCCTTCATGATGGGAGTGCTGGTCTTCCAGGCGCGTCTCTTCCCGGGTCTGACGAAATACCTGGTGGCCAAGACCGGCGCGCGGCGAACGCCGCCGTCCGAAGAGAGGAGTGCAGAGGCATGACGCTGGAGTTGCGGCACTGGGACGGGGAATGGCCAACCCACCCGCAGGAGCTCGTCCGCGCCCGCTCCGTCGAGGACGTGGTTGCCGTGATGAAGGATGCCGACCGCTATCCGGCTCCGGTTCGACCGCACGGGAGCGGTCACTCGCCCGCAAACTGCCGTGGGGCGGACGGCGGCACCGTGATCGACATGCTGGCGATGAACCGCGTCGTCGACATCGGAGGCGAGACGGCGACTTTCGAGGCGGGGATGCTCTACATCGACACGGCGAAGGAGCTCGAGCGGCGTGGTCTCCAGCACTATGTGAATACCGAGATCGGCTCCCTCACGGTCGGAAGCGCCGCGTGCTGCCAGACGAAGGACGCGGCGATGCCCGGTGAGCACGGTCAACTCTCCGCCTACGTCACTGGGATGAAGATCGTCACGCCTACAGGCGACGTCGTGGAGATCACAGAGGACGAGCCCGAGCTGCTCCAGGCGGCTCGTTCGAGCTTCGGCCTCTTTGGTGTCGTCGTCGAGGTTACGTTTCGGGTGCAGCCGCTCCAGCAGCTTGCTGTCGAGCACAAGACCTTCAAGACGGGCGACCTCGTCGAGAGGCTGTCCGAGCTTGTCGCTCGCGACAGGTCGCTGATGATGTACTTCTTCCCGTTCATCGACCGAGTCCTGGTCGAGTTCCGCCACTACACAGGGATGGCAACCTCGCCAGGCAGGCCAAACCGAGCGAGCTGGCGGCTCCGTAACTACACGTGGCGCACGATCACACCGGCGGCCGCGCAGATCGCCGAGCGGCTTCCGCGGCGAATGCGAGGGCCGGCGATCGACGGCTTCGACCACGTCCTCCACGTCATGACCGACCGCGTGATCGCCAGCACGAAGACGGTTCCGCCGGACCAGATGATCCGCTATCCGCACCAGGCGGGCTGGACGGCGTTCACGTCCAGCATCTGGGCGCTCCCGGAGGAGACGTTCAGGACGGCGCTTCCCGAGTACCGCGATTTCGTCAAGAGGTACGACTCCGCACACGGCTGGCGGCCGAACCTGCCGGCGGTCGGATACCGACAGGAGCAGGACCAGAGCTCCCTGCTCAGCTACTCCTGGGACGGGCCGGTGCTGACGATCGATCCCGTGTCGACATTGCGGCCGGGCTGGTACGAGTTCCTCGAGGAGTTCAACCAGTTCTGCAGCGAGCGCGGCGGCTCGCCGCTCATCAACCAGACGCCGGGCCTGACGCGTGAGCACGTCGAGCGGGCGTTCGGCGACCGCCTGCAAACGCTCGAGGAGCATCGCAGGCGCTTCGATCCCGACGACCGCTTGCTCAGCACGTACTTTCGCGACCTTCTGCCGGTCACAAGCTCGGCGCCACGCGGGCAAGGCGCCAAGGCGACGTCGCGCGAGAAATGAGCCGGAAGCCGCCTCGGGTGCTCGTGCGGCGTGAGGAGCCGACGACCTGAGCCAAGGCATCGCCCACCGGTACTTCGATGCCCTGAACGAGCACGACCTCGACGGCGCGGAGGCCTGCTGGGCACCGGGCTCGGTCAACCACCTGGCACCGCACGGGGTCCTGCGCGTGCCGGAGGAGACTCGTCCGTTCTTCGAGGAGCTCTTCGCGGCCGTGCCGGACTACACGTACGAGTTGCTGGACGTCGTGCCGGCCGAGGGCCGAGTACTCGTCCGTTGGCGCGTGACGGGCCAATTTCGCGGACGACCGCTCCGAGGGGTGCGGGCGAACGGGTCGCGGCTCGAGTTCGAAGGCGTGGACATCTTGCGGGTCAAGGACGAGCTGATCTACGGCAACGACGCGTACTGGGACGAAGCTGGGCTCTTGCGTGCGATCGGCCTGCTGCCGGCCAGGGATAGCCGCCAGGAGCGCGCCCTCGTCGCCCTCTTCAACGCGCGCGTAGCCGTCGCTGCCCGTTTCCGACGCTGATGCGCCTCTTCTTGACCGGCGGCACCGGCTTCATCGGCAGCCGACTCGCTGCTGCGCTGCGACTGCGCGGAGACGCGGTCGTTGCGCTCGTGCGCTCGCAGGCTCGTGCGGTTCCGCTCCGGGATCTGGACTGTGAGCTCGTCGAAGGCGATCTGGCGGACGAGGAGGCCCTCCGAAGCGGTCTCGAGGGCTGCGACGGGGTCGTCCATGCCGCGGGTTACTACAAGGTCGGGATCAGAACGGCGGACGCGGCTCGCATGCGGGATGTGAACGTGCGCGGGACAGAGCGCGTGATCGACGCCGCGGTCGAAGCCGGGGTCGGGCGGATCCTTTACGTCTCGACTGTCAATGTCTTCGGGAACACAACGGGCCGCGTCGTCGACGAGACGTATGAGCGTCGCCTCGACGACGGCTTCCTATCCTCATATGACGAGACAAAGTACGACGCCCACCGGGTCGCGGTCGAACGGGCCGGTCGCGGGGCGCCGGTCCTCGTCGCCCAGGCGGGAGTGGTCTACGGGCCCGGCGACATATCGCAGATCGGCGAACAGTTGCGCCTCGCACAGCTCGGCAAACTGCGTTACGTCACGTTCGCCGGCCTCGGGTTCACCCCGGTGTACATCGACGACGTCGTCGCCGGGCTCATCCTCATCCTCGATCGTGGCCGAGTCCGAGAGTCATACGTGCTCGGGGGCGAGCCGACGACGATGAAGGAGGCCGTGACGATTGCCGCGCGGACCGCCGGGCGCAAGCCGCCGCGGTTCGTGATGCCGACGACGATGGTCAGGGCGATGACGCCGTTCGCGCCGGTGATTGGCCGGTTGCTCGGCTTGCCGCCGAACCTCTCGGAGCTGATCCGTGCGTCTGACGGGGTCACGTACTGGGCGACGCATGCGAAGGCGGAGCAGGAGCTGGGCTACGCTCCACGGGATCTCGAGACCGGGCTGCGGGAGATGGCGGCACGAACCGGGTCGATCTCGACGACGCTCGACGGCGCACGAGGCTGACGATGGACACGGCCGGTGCCGTTCCGGCAGGGCTGGCGCGAAGGCTGGCCGTCGGCGCGGGCGATCGTGATCTCATCCGAATCGCCTCACCGGCGACGGGCGACCTCCTCGGCGAGGTGCCGCACGCGACCGAGGAGGACGTCGACGCTGCCGTCAATCGAGCGCGAGCCGCCCAGGCAGCGTGGAAGGCGACGCCGCTGCGCGACCGGGCCACGCTCCTCCTCCGCTTCCACGATCTCGTCCTCGAGCGGCGAGACGAGGGTCTCGATCTCATCCAGCTTGAATCTGGGAAGGCTCGCGCGGACGCGCTCGAGGAGATCCTCGAGACGGCCAATGTGTCTCGGTACTACGCGCGAACCTCGGCCGGTCACCTGCGTCCGCGTCGCCGCCGCGGTGCGCTGCCTCTCCTGACGAAGGCGTGGGAGTACCACGATCCCGTCGGTGTGGTCGGCATCATCGTCCCGTGGAACTTCCCGCTGATCCTCGGGATGACGGACGCGCTACCCGCCCTCGTCGCAGGGTGTGGGGTCGTCATCAAGCTCGACTCGCACACGCCGTACACCGCGCTGTGGGCGGCGACGCTGCTCGATGAGGCGGGCTTCCCACCCGATCTCGTCCAGCTCGTCACCGGCAGTGGGGCCGAGCTCGGCCCGGCCCTGATCGATCGCGTCGACTTCGTGATGTTCACCGGCTCGACCCGAGTCGGACGCTCCGTCGCGGTGCATTGCGGCGAGCGCCTGATCGGCTGCTCGCTCGAGCTCGGCGGGAAGAACGCGATGATCGTGCTCGACGACGCCGACCTCGACCGAACTGCCGAGGGCGCGCGCAAGGGGTCGTTCTCGCACGGTGGCCAGATGTGCGTCGGGATGGAGCGCATCTATGTCGTTGAACCGCTCTACGAGCAGTTTGCGCGTCGGTTCTCCCAGGTCACGAAGGCGATGCGGCTCGGCGTGAGCCTCGACTACGGCGATGACATGGGCTCGCTTCTGTCACAGGAGCAGCTGGAGACCGTGAGAGCGCACGTCGATGATGCGGTCGAAAAAGGCGCTTCGCTACTCGCCGGGGGCCGGCACCGTCCCGACCTCGGCCCGTTCTTCTACGAGCCCACGATCCTTGCCGGTGTCACGCCTGAGATGAAGGTCTATGCCGACGAGACCTTTGGCCCCGTCGTCTCGCTTTACCGGGTCGATTCGGAAGACGAGGCCGTCCGGCTGGCCAACGCGAGCAACTACGGCCTCAACTTCAGCGTCTGGACGCGACGTCCGTCACGCGGCCGCGCGCTGGCCCGCAGGCTGGAGGCCGGGACCGTGAACGTCAACGAGAGCTATGGCGCCGCCTGGAGCTCGTCGGGAGTCCCGATGGGAGGTGTCAAGGCCTCGGGCCTCGGAAGGCGGCACGGCGCCCACGGCATCGAGAAATTCACGGAGTCGCAGGCGGTGGTGGTGCAGCGACTGATACCGATCACTGGGCCCAGTCTGATGCCGAAGGTCCGCTGGGAGCGTCTCGTCACCGCCGCCCTGCGCCTCCTTCGGCGCGTCCCCGGGGTCCGCTGAGTACGCTGCGCGCCTGACCGAATCGAGAGAGAAGGCCGCCCTGGCGACCGACGCCGAACAAGCATCAGGCGGGACAGACACCGCTCAGCAGATCCGGAACTGGTTCGGCGACCTCGCGTCGTGGCCGCACGTCCTGCTCGAGGCGCGGAGCATCGAGGACGTCGTCGAGGCGGTTCGCGATTCCGAGCGATACCCCTCGCCGGTCCGGGCACGAGGCTCCGCGCATTCGACGACGTTATGCGGCCAGGCCGACGGCGGCACAGTGATTGACATGACCCGAATGAACCGGATCCTCGAGATCGGCGAGGACACGGTCACGGTCGAGGCCGGCGCGCTCCTCGTCGACGTCGCCAAGGAGCTCGAGCAGCGCGGTCTGCAGTTCTACGTCAACATCGAGCTCGGCAACGCGACTATGGGTAGCCTCGCGTGCTGTGCCACCAAGGACGGTTCCATGCCTGGCGAGTTCGGCCAGGCGAACTCCTACTGCATCGGCATGAAGCTGGTGGCGCCCTTGGGGGAGATCGTCGAGGTGGACGAGAAGGATCCCGGACTTCTCCAGGCTGCCCGCACGAGCTACGGCCTGCTCGGGATCGTCTGCCAAGCCACCTTCAAGGTGCGCCCCCTCCAGGCGATGAGGCTCGAGCACCGTGTCTTCAAGCTGGACGATTTCGAGCGTGAGCTGCCCGAGCTCGTCGAACTCGGCCGATCGATGATGATGTACATCTACCCGTATCTGGACCGCGTCATCGTCGAGTTCAGGGAGTACGCAGGTGCGGCTCGCGAGGCCGGCTCGAACCCCAGCCATGTTCCGTGGCGGCTCCGCAACTTCGCCTGGAAGTCGTTCGTCCCCGGTTTCGGCTACATCGTCGAGCGCTTCGTGCCGGCATCGGGCCCTCGCTACCGCCTCGTCAACGGGCTCAACCGGATTAGCCAGTGGGCCTTCTTCCCACGGCTGAAGGCCCGCCACACGGTTCCCACCGACCAGATCATCCGCTACCCGAAATCCTCCGGCTGGTCGCGGTACACGTTCAGCATTTGGGCATTTCCCGAGGACCAGTACGCGAAGACGCTCCGCGAGTACTTCAAGTTCGCCAAGGATTACTACCGGCGCACGAGCTTCAGGCCGAACATGCTCCACGTCGGCTACCGGATCGAGGAGGACGATAGCTCGCTCTTCTCCTACACCTACGACGGGCGGGTCATGACGATCGATCCTGTCTCGACCGGTGCGCCGGGCTGGAAGGACTTCCTCGCCGAGTACAACGAGTTCTGCAGTGAGCACGGCGGCAAGCCCTTGTTCAACCAGACCTGGGGCCTGAAATCGCATCATGTACGGCGAGCGTTCGGCGATCGTCTCGGGAGGTTCGAGGAGTACCGCCGGCGCTACGACCCGGCGGACAGGCTGCTCAATCCGTACTTCCGCGAGCTACTGCAAGGAGGGTGACGCCGAATGCAGCGCTTGTCTGCCGCCCGCATTGCGAGGACGTACTTCGCTGCGATCGCACCGGCTCCTGTCCGGGAGTGACTCGGCCGAGCCGCATATCCTCCAGCTTGTGCGGAAGCAACGGCGAATGACGCCCCGAGAGCTGGAAAGCGGCGATCGACTCGGGGAATACACCCTCGAGTCGCTCCTCGGCGAGGGAGGGATGGGTCTCGTGTTCCGAGCGGTCGGGGCCGACGGCAAGGTCATCGCCCTCAAGGTGTTGAGGCGCGAGCTCGGCGAGGACGAGGTGTTCAAGGACCGGTTCAGCCAGGAGGCTCGCGCTGCCGCAGAGGTCCACCATCCGAATCTCGTCCCGATCCTCGCTACGGGGGAGGCCGACGGTCGGAACTACCTCGTCGTCCGCTACGCGGAGGGCGGATCGCTCGACGACCGTCTTCGCGAGAGCGGCACGCTCACCGTTGACGAGACGCTCGGTCTGGTGGAGGAGCTCGCTGCCGGCCTCGACGCTCTGCACGCCGCGGGCCTCGTCCACCGCGACGTCAAGGCCTCGAACGTCGTCTTCGACCGCGAGGGGACGGCGATGCTGACCGACTTCGGTCTCGCGAAAGGACGCGCCTACACGCTCTTGACCAGGCCGGGCCAGGTGCTCGGGACGGCCGAGTACCTCGCGCCGGAGCTCGTCAAAGGGGAGCGCGCGACCGCCGCCACCGACGTCTACGCACTCGGCTGCATGATCTACGAGTGCCTGACCGGCAAGACGCCGTTCGGCGACAAGGCGTTCGTGCAGATCGGCCTCGCACACCTCGACGACGTTCCGCCCGATCCGTCGGCGGACCGCCCCGAGGTCGGGCCGGAGCTTGGACAGGCCGTGCTCGCGGCGCTCGAGAAGGACCCTGCCGGCCGCCCGCAGAGCGCCGGAGCCTTTGCGGCGCTGCTGTCTGCCGCGTCCTAGGCCCGGATACCATTCGACCTCTCGGGCGCCGTGGCCGAGTGGTTAGGCAGAGGCCTGCAAAGCCTCGCACACCAGTTCGATTCTGGTCGGCGCCTCTCTCGCTTCCCTGAGCGGCGGCGCGCTTCGCGCGCCGCCTCGCGCCGCTGAGCGCCCTCCAGCCGGCGGCCCGTGCGACCCAGCACTGTTCCCCCGGCCTACGGGCGCTCAGCGACGCGTCAGGAAACCGAGAGTGGGGGAGCACCGACTCGAGGCCCAGCTCGTCGAGGACTTTGTCGCAAAGTCGGCACAGAAAACCCTTGACAAACTCCGGTGTCGGACACTTTTTTTGTCAAGTCGATTTCGTGCCAGGACTGCGCCAATTCTTCCCCTTGGCCGAGAATTGGGCGCCCGACCCCGAAGTCGCTTCTGTGACCCTCCTCCTCGAAATTCTCCTTCTCGCTCTCGTCTCGGTGTTCGTGCTCGCGGGCGGCGCCGCGCCTTTGTGGGACAAGGGGGTCACGCGATTCGCATTGGCTGGACAGGGCCTCTTGAGCGGTGTTGCCGGCATCCAACTTGCGTTCTACGTCGCGGGCGACGACCACTACCGGGCCGACGGAACGTCGCGATGGGATGCTTACTACGACGTCCACGGAGTAACTGTCGCCGCCGTCGCCCTTGCGCTCGTCGTCTCGCTCCTCGCGGTCCTGCTTGTCGCTCGCCCGCGGAAGCGATTCCTCCCGGCTCTCGGTCTGGCCGGCTTGATCGGCGCAGGGCTCCTGTTCTATGCGCTGCTCGCGAACTCGCTCAACTAGCGAGCGCTACTGCCTGGTCTTGTTCGACTCGAGCTCGGTGGGGCAGCGCCAGACATCTCGCGCGGTGCTGTGCTGGATGCGCGTGCACGAGCCGCGCGACAGGCCCGGCGTGCCCGTGAGCTTGCCGGACGAGCACTCGTGCCAGACGCCGCTCTGACCGATGGGCGTCGTGATTCGCGAGCAGCTGCCGAGCAGCCCCGCGTTTTGCAGCACGTGCCTTTGCTGCACGAAACCGAGCGCCACGGCGATGACCGCGGCGAAGACTGCGAAACGAATGACCATTCCCATTCGTGTCGTATCGGCTCGCACGAGTGTTTGCAATAGGTCCCGTTTGCAGGAACTTGACCTGGAACCTAGGACGCCACGTCGCGTTTGCGCTGCCAGGCATCGCCGACGGCACGGCCCTCGGGCGTGCCGAGGAAGTGCTCGAGCGGGACGTGGACGAAGGCGAGCCGCGCCTCCGTGAGCAGCTCGCCGGAGTCCCAGAGCTCGCCGCGGACGTAAACGCGCCGCCCTCTCTCTTCCTGGATGAAGGCGCGCACGGAGAGCGGATGGTTGATGGGCACGGGCCGGCGGTAGCGCAGGAAGATCCGCCCCGTGACGACCGGGAAGCGGTACCAGGTCGCCACGAGCCCGCAGGCCTCGTCGACGAGCGCGGCGACGAGGCCGCCGTGCGCGAGACCGGGCCCGCCCTGATGGCGCTCGTCGAAGGAGAAGGTCGTCTCGTAGCGGTCCGCGCCCTCCGCGTCGGGATGGGGAAGGTGGAAGCCGATCGGATTGTCGCCGCACCCGAAGCAGGCCGGGTCGTGCTGGGGCGGCATCTTCAGCGCAGCCCACCCCGTTCGAAGTGGGCCTTGAAGAAGTTCTCCGAGCCCGAGGTTGCCATCGCTGAGGACGCGGAGATCTCGAGCGCGAGCGTCGCCGCGGCCACGATCTGGGCGAAGCGGTAGACCTTGCCCGGGCCGGCGCAGCCCATCAGCCCGAGCCAGGCGCGGGCGTAGGGGAGAGTCGTGCCTCCGCCGACGGTCCCGACCTCGAGCCCGGGCAGGCGGATAGCTGCGTTCAGGCCGCCCTCGACGCGCTTGCCCGTGCCATGGGCCATCGAGCTCGTGCCGACCATGCCCAGGTCCTGCCCTGTCGCCGCGAAGACGGCTGCGATCGCGGTCGCGGGCGTGAAGGCGACGGATTGCATGCCTGATGCGACGGCCCCGTGCGTGCCCGCCCAGGAGAGGTCGAGCAGGTCGTCGATCGTCGTGCGGAGAACGCGCCGAACCGCCTCGTCGGTCAGAGTCACCTCGGCGATCACCGTCTTCCCATGGCCGCCCCGCTCGAAATAGCGATGGGAGGGTTTCTTGTCGCCGCCCATGTTTGCCTCGAGAATCGCGCGCTCGGGCTTGAGCGGCGCGTGCTCCATGACGTACCCCATGTTCAGCGCATAGGCGTTGCGGGTCATCATGTTCGGCCCGCACGCGTCGCCGGTCGTGAACGCCCACATGACGTGGCAGAGCGGCCCGGCGACATAGGTCTCGACCTCGCGCAGCTTCGCGTAACGCGAGATCCAGTCCTCGTCGCGGGCAGCGAGCCAGTCGCGCATCTTCGGGAGCTCGGCCTCGATCCAGCGCGCGAGCGCGGCGGCGTCCTCGGCCGACCGGCAGGCGAACGCAGAGGCGCGCGTCATCCGGTCGCGGAGCACCTCGGTGCGGAAGCCACCGGATTCGGCCGCCGCCCGCGCGCCTCGGTACAGGGAGTCCGAGAGCGACCCTTCGGTGTGCGCGAGCGGGACGTAGACCTCGTCGGTGGAGCGGCCGCGCTCGACGAGGACGCCGTCGGGCTCGGTCAGCTCGTATTCGCCGAGCGAGATCGTCAGAGGCCCGATGACAGCCGTCGGAATCACCGACACGCCGGTAAGCGCTTCCTGCGCGCTCACCCACGGAGTGAGGTCCTGCTCGAAGACCTCGGTGTCGATCCGGCCGTCGAGCGCCGCCTGTCGCGCCGCGATCGAGTCGGGATCGTTCTTACGCGGCCATTTCCTGAGTTCCACGAAGGGGACGATAATGTGCCTCAGTGGCCACCGAGCAAGTCGTCGAGACAGCACAGGAGGATCGGAGCGCGTACGCAGGCGTTCTGCGCTTCTACGAGCTCGCCAAAAAGCAGGAATGGCAAGTCCGCGACCTCCCCTGGGGCGAGATACCGCCGATCCCGGAAGGCAAGGGGAGCCCGCAGCGCAAGGCGCGCCGGCAGGACATGTGGCGCTCGGTTCTGACGCAGCAGTTGCAGGCCGACGAGCTCGCGTGCGAAATGGCCTCCCAGCTGCTCAACGTCGCACCTGATCCCGAGGCGAAGCTCTACTACTCGACGATGGTGCAGGACGAGTCGCGCCATACCGAGGCGTGGCTGAAGCTGATCGGCCAGGTCGGCGGGGCCGCCGAGCACGATCCGTACCTCGACGAGCTCGCGCACATGACCCTCGAGGCCGACACGCTCGAGGAGAAGGTCTTCCAGATGCAGGTCTTCTACGAGCGCCTGATCATCTCGCGCTTCAGGCTGATCGCGCGCGCATCGCGCGGCACCGTCCTCGAGGAGCTCTGCAATCGGCTGGCCACGGACGACGGCATCCACCACGGCGCCGGCATGGCCTATGAGCGCGTCCTGCTCCAGGACGCGACGAAGAAGACGAAGCAGAAGCTGGTCGATGCGGCCAACCGGCTCCTTCCGATCTTCGTCAAGCACGCACTGTGGCGACCAAAGGAGCGCGCGGTCATCGGCAGGCTCATGTACGAGCGGGACGTCCGAAGGCTCCACGAGGACCTCGAGGAAGGCGTGAAGCTCGCGGAGTCGCTTGGCCTGGACGTGAGTGACGTCCAGCTGCC
>Ga0070698_100004189_pt1 | contig 15842 bp, 10 predicted proteins | sample KBSK1502metaG_FD_65477 | JGI IMG/M metagenome (GOLD analysis project Ga0070698, IMG submission 65477) | Corn, switchgrass and miscanthus rhizosphere microbial communities from Kellogg Biological Station, Michigan, USA - KBS K1-50-2 metaG | ecosystem: Host-associated > Plants > Roots >...
GATGTTATAATTTACAACTTCTGACACAGTTTCGGAAAAAAGATATTGAGCACTCTTCAGTACTTTCGATTAGTGAATTCTGATCATCCGATAATTCTGTTTGATGGTGTCTGCAATCTTTGCAGCGGAAGTGTTCAGTTCATTTTAAAAAGAGACAAAGAAAAAAAGTTCTTGTTTGCTTCGCTCCAGTCCAATTACGGGCAAAACCTGTTAAAGCAGCTCGATCTCCCTGCAGATGAATTCAATTCTTTTATTCTTTTTGAAAACGGAAAAATTTTTACCAGGTCAACTGCTGCATTAAAAATGTTTTCACAACTAAGAGGATGGAAATGGGTGAAGATATTTTGGATCGTTCCAAAATTTATTCGTGATGCTGTTTATAATTTAATTGCAAAGAATCGCTACAAATGGTTTGGTAAAAAAGAGGAATGCTGGTTGCCAACACCAGATTTGAAAGCAAGATTTTTGGATTGAGATTTTAAAATAAAAAAGCCCGCCGATTAAATCGGGGGCTTTTTGTAGCAAATGGTCGCTTCTAATTAGTCAGAAAGTTTGATCAGTTTTATTTCTTTATGCTCTTTGCCCTGTAAAACCCTTACGGAATATGTTCCCGGTGAATAACGATCACCAAAACGGATAATTGAATTTGAATTAACATTTCTTGTTTCAATTATTCTTCCATACATGTCTACTACTTGCATTATCATTTTTTCTTTAGATGAATTTGCTTTTACGTTTATTGTAAAATTGGTTCTACCCGGATTTGGAAAAGCAATTACATCAAGACCATTTGAAACTTCTTCGATGTTTGCTTCCATTTCAGCTTTTTGATTTGTATTGGCAGATGTAAGACTTGAATTCGTACCGCTAATTACAACTTTACTGTTTGTTCCAACCACTTGTGTTGGCAATGCAGCATCACTTGCCTCCGGTTGGTTATCGTAAATGATCGATCCATTGTTTTTATTATAGATATTCATTCGTATTTTATCAACTCCACTTCCATCAAGTTGTCCGTTAACTACAGTCATTGTAAATCCAATTCCACTTTGTCCGTCAATTATTTTTCCTGTGCCTTTAAGCTGAGCCATTGAATAGAAAACAGCACTTACTTATTCTTTCAAAAACTTCAGCTTGTTTATAATATTCTCTGCTACTTTTCTGCCCTGCTCCAATCCAACAATAACAGTAGGCCGGTAATGAATACCGCCGTATATTCTTGAATAGCCGGCATCTTCTCCAAGTGCCCGGAAAGAATTGAATGACCTTGGGGCCATTCCCGAATAATCATAAGTGTGGTCAGTAAAACTGTAATTATCTCCAAAGAGATTAGTCAGAGCATCAGCATTGGCTGCAGACAATACTGCATGAGCTGCTGAATATTCCGGGTGAGCCGGTGTAGAAAAAAGTGCAGACCATGTCGCATGTCCCAACACAGTCCTGATGTAAGTGATCGGACGAACTAAATTATAACGATACTTGGTTTGCCAGCAACTGATGGCTGCGTCATTTACAATAATGCCACCCAATGCATAAGCAATAGCGGCTTTATCCAGCATGGGTTTATCTTTTTCCAAAACCTGTTTCAGAATACTTACATAATGACCGGGAGTTGTAACACCCGGTACATCTCTCCAATACAAAGCCATTGCTGTTTGTTCCGGCGTAAGAGTCTGCGAAACATCATATACTTCTTTCACCATTAAATAAAAAGCGGATGAAGGATCTTCTGAATAAGAAGTTGGTGCACCCGGTTGTGTGTTATTGCCACTACCCGGAACAATGGTGCGCAGCTTGCCCCAGTAAGGAGTGCCTGCAGCAGCAAAAGCTGGCGGTGTAGGTACCCACAAACCTGATCCTGTTGGAGCGGTGTAGGCATCACTTGCATGCAGGTAACCATCGGTTTGAGCCCATTCAAAAACTTTTTGTGCAACTGCTTTTCCAAAAGCAATGGAACGATTGATGGTTTCTGCATTGGCCTCACCTTGATATTGTATATGCAATGCATTTTCCAAAGAATCAATTGCGGTTTTGTTAGCATCGCTGGTGGTTGGAAACATACTTTTATTGATATAAGCCAGGGCAGCATTGGCAGAACTTGGCCAATGATAAGCAAAGCCTGGTTCTTTTTGTGGCAAACCAGAGAGACCATTAAGTTGGTTGGCAAGAGATTGATAGGCAGGCATCCCATGTACAACCGATTCATACAAAGCAATACCACTGTAGGCATAGTGACGGGCAAATGCATTATTAGGAATACCAGTAGCTGTTCTCATTAACCGAAGCTGCATATTCATCCACGCAACAACAACATCCGATGTGTAAATGTTGGTTTGCGTTAAATGACCATGTAAGCTATTCTGATTAGCAGAACTTGTTTCTTCTGCCTGTTGCTTTGCTGCAGGATTGCCAATTTCTTTTTGACAGGAACCAATGAATAATGTCATTGTAAAAAAAATAACGCCCGCTGATAAAAAATTCTTTTTCATAACAAACAATTTTTTAAAAAGTGGTTAATGATGAGGTTAGAAACAGTCTTTTTCTCATAAAAAAATTTTTGAATAAAGAGTAATTTTTTAAAAATCAGTTTTGGTTAGTTTCAAAATGGAGTATTGAACAGATATGAGATTTGAAAAATTCCTTTTAAAACTAATTTGTACATTAAACAGTAACAAGCCGCATCTAACCAATGGTGGGATTTATTTGTTATCCGGCGAAGACTATTTTTTAAAATTTCCAATACAAGATTTAGTTACCGGAAGGTTTAATACATTCAACGGCGATTGTAACCAGTCAAGCGGTGATAAATTTTTTTAATTAAATTCAACTGTATTTTTTCCGGATATTGAAGAGTAATTTTAAAAATCATTGCGCCTTCGGTGCATGGAATTGTTTTGCTTCAGTATGTCATTACCATATTATTGTTATTGCCTTTCAGTTTATCGCAACTGAAGGCACAATCTTTTGATGAAAAAGATTTTAGTCTCTATACAACAAAGGACGGCCTTACTGACAACCACATTAGTTCCATTGCACAGGATGTCTACGGCTATTTATGGATCGGTACGCAAAAAGGATTGAATCGCTTTGATGGAAATTCTTTTTTACAATTTTATGCCGACAGCAGCCGGAATAGCCTTCCGGAAGACTGGGTTTTTAAACTGAAATGGCTGGATAAAGAAAACCTGGCGGCATCCACCCTAAGCGGATTGCATATTATAAATACCCGTACCCTCCGGGCTCATAATCTCATCATACCACCCGGCCCGATGAAATACAGTTATAAAGTGAATACAGTGCGGGATATGGGCAGCGACAAAGAAGGTAATACGTTTATCGTGACCCGCTCAGGTTTTTATCATTATAATAACAGAGATGAGCTGGTGTTTCGTTACGATCACTACAAGCCGGAAGAGGTCGAAACAGAGACATTCGCATTTGGGAGAAATGTTATAGTGACCGAAAAAAACATTCTTTTATTGTCAACTATTGATGGCTTGTATATATATGACATAGCAAAAAAAGATCTTCATCCCGCACGAAAGAGTGATGATGTTTTCTACAGCCGGATAATAGAACCCAAAAAATGGTTCTGGTTTATGCATAGTAATGATAATTCTTTTAGCATACAAACAGAGAATGCGAAAGAATTATTCCATTATGACATCCGGATCAAAACAAAACAAATAATTACTGCGCCATTTGCTACCACGGAAAAATTCAATTGGCAGACAAAATTCTTTTTTCTCAACGATACAGTGTATGTAATAAATGGAAAAGAAAAAGGCTTTTACAGAGTGCGATATGACCGCCAAACAGGCAGTTATTCTATTGAATCAAAACTTTATTTTGAAAATTATTTCTGTTCATCAATATTGACAGATAAAAACAACCGGCTTTGGATAGGAACCAATAAAGGTCTTTTCCGGGAAAAAAGACCGGCCGGAAGCATGGAGAAAATAACTGTGCCTGCAACTATGAACCCCTTTAGCAGGGATCTTCAGATCCGGATGATCACGATTGCAAATGATAAAGTATTTGTCGCAACAAACGGACAAGGATTGCTTGCATTTGAGCGCAGTAGTATGAACCCATTGAAACAGATTGATTTTTTGCCGTACTGGCACACGGCCAATAATGTATATAGCGCTATTACGATAAATGAAGATACTGTCATGGCCGGTTCTTATGGTGCATTGATATGGGTAAATACCGGGAATTATACTCATGGCAAAGTAAATCTGCCCGGATGGGATACTAACCTCCACTGGATAGGATCGCTGTTCAAAGATTCACGTAATAATATTTACGCATGCCGGGATACAAATAATGAATTTTATTATCGCAATGCTCTTGATAAAAAATTTGTTCAGGTAAGGAATGATTATAATAATCTTTTCAGGATACTCTCACCCAGGTTTATTACCGAAGATCCGGATGGGAATATCTGGTTCAGCGGTCATGGTATCAGCCGTTTCAATTATCGCCTTCAACAATTTGATAAAATGATGGATTCATTTCCCAGTATTAAAACTGTGCGTAGGGAAGCCCTCGGTCTCGTATTTGATCAAAAAGGAAAAATGTACTTTGGATTACCCGAAAACGGGTTGATCATTTATGATCCCCTTCAAAACAAATATGAGCAGCTTACACGAAGCAATGGCTTACCTGATAACAACGTCAAAGCTGTTTACGTGCATAAAAACAAAGCCTGGATAGGAACTGAAAGCGGTCTTGCCAGCTATGATCTTGTAACAAAAAAAATAGAATCGTTTGGCCTTGCAGATGATATGCCTGCCGACCCTTTTACTGCTTATTCATTTTATTATGATTCGGTCCACACGCAATTATACGCAACCTTCAACAATACCATTGTTCGATTCAATCCTGATGAGCTTTCCAAAAACAATGCACCGCCAGAGTTCTTTATTGAAAGCATTGCTATTGATGCCAAAGAAATATTAGCTCATCCTCCTAATAAAATTGAGCTTTCCTACAAGCACAATAACCTGGTGGTAAATCTTGCATCAATCAATTTTGAAGATGCTTACCAGCAGCAATTCGCCTACCGTATTGTAAAAAACGGCAATGAGCCCTGGCAGGAAACCGGCTCGCAACGAAATATTATTTTCAGCAATCTTTCGGCAGGTAAACATCACCTGCAAATAAAAGTATTTATAAAAAACAATAGCTGGCCCGAACAGATAAAAGAGATTACTATTATAGTTCATCCGCCTTTCTGGCAAACAACATGGTTTATCTTATTAGCCCTAACATTAATTCTTTCTATTTTAATTTTTTTATATCGATTACGGATAAAAAATATTAAGCAAAAAGCAAATATTGACAGACAACTGGCAGAGCTTGAAATGAAAGGGCTTCATGCACAAATGAACCCACATTTTATTTTTAATTCACTCAACAGCATCAAGGAAATGATACTGGAAGAAGAGAAACAGAATGCCAGCCGTTACCTTAGCAAGTTCGCTCAATTAATCCGCACGAATCTTGAACAGTCAAAACAAACATTTATTTCGGTGAAGCAATGTATTGATCATCTTCATCAATACCTTGAAATGGAAAAAATAAGGTTTGCCAACTTCTCTTATTCAATTGATGTTGCTGATGAGTTGCCAACGGATGAAATACAAATGGCGCCTATGCTTATTCAACCTTTGGTAGAAAATGCTATCTGGCATGGATTGCATAACAAACAAGGTGATAAAAAACTTGCTATCAGGTTTTATAGATCAAACAGGCAATTGGTTTGTGAGATTGAAGACAATGGCATTGGCATTAACAAATCGAAAGAAAATAAATCAACTTTGCGGCCAACGCATCGTTCTTTTGGTATTTCGAATATTCACGACAGGCTTAAAGTATTAAATGAAAAATATAAAATGAATTGTTCATTGGCGATTACTGATAGACCAGAATTGACCGGCCAGCATGAAACCGGAACATTGGCTGTGTTACGCTTCAACATTTAAAACAACAACATGGTAAGAACAATACTTGTGGATGATGAACCAAGAGGATTAAACACGCTGAAGAAATTATTACAGGAATATTGTCCCGAAGTAAGGATCATTGCCGAATGTGCCACCGCAGAATCTGCAAAGGATAAAATTGAATTACTTGAGCCGCAACTGGCTTTTCTCGATATTTCATTGCCCGGGAAAACCAGTTTTGATCTGTTGGCTGAATTGGATAAAATAAATTTTGAAATTATTTTTGTAACAGCGCATAATGAATATACGTTACAGGCTTTTCATTACAGCGCCGTTGACTACCTGATGAAACCAATTGACGAAGACTTGTTAACAGGTGCAGTAAAAAGAGCAGAAAAACGGATCGCAATAAATACTATTAATAATAATGTAACTACTCTTTTACACAACCTGCAAAAGGTCCAGGTACCACAAGAAATGAAATTATGTATCCCATCATTAAAAGGCTTCCAGGTAGTAGAACTTAAAGACATACTTTACTGCGAAGCTTCGGGCAGTTATACCAATTTTCATTTTAATGAAAAACATTCTGTATGTACGGCCAAAACAATACACGAATATGAAGAATTACTTGAAGATGCAGGCTTTGTCCGTATTCATAAATCTTATCTGGTAAACTTGTTGCATGTAAAAGAGTATCTCCGTGGCGAAGGTGGATCGGTACTTTTGTCAAATGGCAAAGAAATAGAAGTAAGCCGTCGCAAGAAAGATATTTTCCTCAGCCGGATGAAAGAATTTTATAAATTCTGAAAAGCTCTACTGTGCATCGTTGATCGTAATCTCTCCTTTCATATAAAACACACATTGCCCGGACATAGTCACTCTGTCCCCCCACCATTTACACTCAAGCTCGCCACCCCGTTGTGAAATTTGTTTGGCAAACATTTTCTTTTTATTCAGTTTCTCCGCCCAGAAAGGAATGAGCTGTGAATGAGACGAACCTGTTACGGGATCCTCATCAACGCCGGCCGAAGGCGCAAAGAATCGTGAAACAAAATCAACGCCATCATTGCCCGGCGCCGTAATAATTACCTTATATCCCGTGTCTTTTAATAATGAAAAATCAGGAGAGCATTTTTTTACTTCCTCTTCGTTTTGCAGCTCAATTAAAATATCCCGGTTCTTATAAACACCAACCACCTCACCGATCTTTAATGCTTTTAATAATTCTTCCGGGTAGTCATTAAAACGTTCAGGCTTCCAGGAGGGAAAATCCATGTGCAATACATCGCCGCGCTTTTCTACTGATAGTTTGCCGCTTTTGCAATTAAAATGAATTTGCTCTTTCTTAAAACCCAATTGATTAAATATGATCCATGCAGTACCCAACGTAGCATGCCCGCATAAATTAATTTCAATACCCGGTGTAAACCAGCGAAGCTCAAAATCAATTCCGGGTTGTGAAGAGGGAACATAAAAAGCCGTCTCACTTAAATTATTCTCCATCGCAATTTTTTGCATCACCTCAGTATCCAGCCATTTTTCCAATGGAATAACAGCAGCGGGATTACCCTGGAATAATTTATTAGTAAAAGCATCGACCTGGTAAATGGTAAGTTGCACAATATTTATTTTTTTCTTAAAACAATTTTTGCCTGGCTGAATTTATAGGCCGGTTCGAGAAATGCAATATAATTTGGCCACATTTCCTTTTTGTCAAAATTCTTTTTATAAACCTTTTTTACGGTGATGATGAGTTTATCATTTTCCACTTTGCTATCCGTAACAAATGAACCGCTTTCATTATCTACACTGAATTTCAGGTCCTGCAATCCATCTACCGTATATCCAGCGGGAATATTTATCGTAATATTATTTTCTATTGTTCTTGCAAATGGCAACCAAATATCCGATTGCCTCGTAGTAAGTTCTGTTTGTTCCAGTTTTATTTGTCCGCCAATAAGCTTACCCACTTCAAACACATAATTCTTGCCGGCTTTTGACAGTAACTTTTTCAGCGTGAACTTTTCTTTGTATTGCAACAAAGCAGAATCTCCATAACGGCCATCTTTTATCAATTCAAATCCTTCATACTTATCAAGATCAAATTCTCCTTTTACGTCTGTTTCAAAAAGCTCTGCTCTTTTCTTTTTTCTATCATCCTTGTCAGGGTCATCATATTTTGTATTGGCACTTGTTATCTCGATCACCTCATCTTCCTTTTTCTTTTTCCCTTTATCTTTTTGCTGATCTACAAAATATTTCTCGAAATCGAAATTCAAATAGTCACGGTCAAAATTTGCCTGCCCGATACGATCAGTTTTTTCATACCCCATAAAAGAACTCATCCTTTCCACTTTTATCACATCCATGCTTTCAGGAAAACTCACCGTGTATTCCTGGCGATCAAGGTTGTCACCAAATGTTGTAACAGGCCCGGGAGTGCGGTAGTATTGATTTAATTCTGTGTATCCGATGCTATATCCTTCTACCCCTTCAAGGTATTCATACGGCGCTGCAAAAGCATCAAAATTGTTAAAGGCCTCGAAGTAATAATTCTTTTTCCTTGTTTTTATTTTCATTACAAAATCCAATTCTTCCAAAAACAAGGCATCTCTCCATGCGCCCAATTTCCGCGGCATGTATACAAACAATTCTGCAGGAATTCCCTGTGCTCCCAATGCCATACGAAAAGCAGTGGCGAATACCAGGCTGTTCATTCTTATTTCATCTTCTCTTTCTTCTTTCTTTGCTTCTCCCTTTTTTTCCTGCTCCAATACTTTCTTATAAAGTTTTTTTCCTGTCATCGATTTTTCCAGTTCCGAGTGCACGGGCCCGCGATAATACATTTCAAGAAAAACCTTACGTAAACAATAATAAGTTTCGCGAATAATGTCATCATCTGTTTTTAATACACCCGCCGTTCTTTTTTTCGTGATGTACTCCGTAGTGTAAGCAACCAATGTATTGCCGGTGGTTGTTTTATAAAATGCGGCGCCCGCAAACCGTTTGTACATATCCTCCAAATCAAGAAAAGAGCGATCAACATAAGCCATGCCTAATGATTTTGAATCAGGATCATTATCAGCCAGCATGATAACACGGAACTTGATACTTGGCGTATTTCTTAATTCATAGTTCCATCTTTCCTCAATTGTTTTTTCCCGGTCTTTATCCTGTAAATAATAGGCTACATAAGAAAGATCATCTCCAAATATGGAAGCCTTGGTGTCCATTTTTAAATTCGGCGCTCCATTAAAAGCTTTGAATCTCACTTTCATTCCGTCCACGAGGGTAAACCGGTATTGCTGGTAAAGCGTGGCATAATTATTTGCCAACGAAAAAATAAATGGAGTAAACGCAATTCCTTCCGTCCGCATATCCCAATCAAACGTGCTACGGACATTATAGTCGATGATATCTCCCACTTCAAGATCTGGAATGGCGATCTTTAAAAACTTAATCCCAAGTTTATAATAAATCGGTTTATAAATGGAAGGAATATCCTTTTCTTCTTCAATGGCGCTCTTCATATCAATATCCACCTGTTTCCCATCTGCTTTTATCACTTTATATTCCGCTTTACCGTCTTTGCCCATCGTGACATAATAAAAAGTAGAGAATTTCTCCAACGCATTTTTATCCTGCAGCTTTACTCTTTTATGTATGTATTCCCTAATACGTACTACGGATGTAAATTTTCTTCCCGACGCAAGCCGGCTAAAAAGATATTCTGTTTTTTGACCGATGATGACAGCGCTTTCGTTTTTCCATTTTTCAGGAATGGCAGTTACGTCGAATTCTTTTTCAATTTTATCACCCAACACAGGCTGCTGCGACCGGGCGCCCATGCAAATCAATAAAAGCATTCCTGCAAAAATCAGTACTCTTTTCATTAAAAAATGTTTTTATCAGTGGCTTGACAGAATAGTTATTTATTTTTTACCAGCACTACCTGGTCATTATAAAACGTATTGATCTCCCTGATGAACTTATTCCAGGCATCAAATTCTGATTTCAACAAAACCGGTTTGTTTACAACGATCAGCTTTTTATACATAATGCTTTTGCCTTTGTTTGTATACGATCCCTCAAAAGAATATTGCGAGGTGGCTTTTTTAAACGCTGCCGGTAAATAATCCACTTTGTATCCTTCGGGGATCACCAGCTCGGTTTGTACGTCAAGATAATATTTGTTGTTGAACTCATAATCGTTCTTGCGCTTATCATCAAATTCAAGTGAAGAAAATTCTTTATTCCAATCCATCACGATGTAGAGTTCATTACCTGCTTTTGTTAATTGGTTGTTTGCCTTAAAATCAAAACTTACTTCCAATGGCTTTTGCCTTTCTTTAAAATCGGGCTCTTTTATATTTGATAAAATAAGATTATCATCTCCATGCCGGAGAAAAGATGACAGCACATCCTTCTTCTTATCGTTACGAATAGACGTATACACGCCCTGTAACATTGCCTTTGATTCGCCATTATATTCCACATGAGTGGTTCCTTTCAATGTATCGGCGCCAATGCTTATTGTAGTCACCGATCTCATTTTATTTCTTTCAGCAGAAAAATCGGGTATCTTATCAAGAATAAAATTTTTGCCGTCTTCGATCAATACCTGCTTGCCTTGTATACGTTGCGCATAATCATTCAACGCAATAAAGTTTTCAGTGCCATCGAGGAAATAACGTTTGCCGCCTGCAATGACCGTACAGATCATATGATTATCCACGGCCAGCGATGGAATTGAATAATCGTACGGCAGATCAGAAGTGCCGATCCAGGTGAGCCGTGCATCAAAACCGGCTACTTTCAGCATCTCTTTTAACAAATTTGCCTTGCCTTTACAATCGCCGTATTTTTTCTTTAAAACATTTTGCGCCGCATCGGGCTTAAAACCCATGATACCATCTTCAAAAGCGATGTAGCGAATATTATCCTGCACCCAATAAAATATTGATTCGATTTTTTCAAGGTCAGTCTTTTTCCCTGTTGTCAATTCATTCACTTTATCCTTCAGCGGAGTCGCATCATTACCGGTACTGTCGCAAATACTGCGGTACCACGCATACAGATCTTTTACTGACTCAAACAAAACATGTCTTTGTCCATTTTCTGTATAAGCCTTGCTGATGGTAATAATATGCGGATAAGTGAGTGCATGATTCGGCGCCGAACTTTCATGGGAATAGGCTTGCACATCTTTTATTCTATAGCTAACCTTGCTTATATCGCCCTCCCTGGTTGTGCTTTTTTCAATAGCATGGTTTGAAAAATTGAATTCACGGAAATCAAGCTCAAGCCATGAAGGAACCCGGAATTCAATATTTTTTTCAACTGACGGAAATGAAGAGTGAAAGTATTGTGAAGTAAGGTATTTAATATCATGATAATTCTCTTCATAAGAATAAATAAATGCCTTGCCTTTTTCTTCCGTTGCAAATTTTATTGTGCAAAGTTTTGAATCATCATGAAAAATATCTTCGCTTTGGTAAGAGCCGCAGAGTTTTTGCAACAGTGCTTCTTTGCCTTTCGAATTAACGACTCTTACATTGTCAAGCGAAACCTGCTGGTTATAGAACAGCCCGTCGTTAAACGCTTTAAAATCTTTGGTCGGCACTATGGTAATTTCATGCTTTACTGAAACATTCACTTTGCCAAAACCCGGTTTAGGGTTTTCATTTAGAGTAAATGTTATGATCTTATTATAAGAAGCGGCCACAAATTCTTCTTCAGGAAATTTTGACTTCCAGTTGCTGAGCTGCGCTGAGTAATCAACCTGCGAAAAAGAAACAATGGATACAATTTTAAGAGAAAAAATAAAAACTATTGTACGAATTATAGTCATGGACCCCATAAATGGCTTGTTTGGTAAATGGTAATTACTGCTAATCTAAAAAAACCTATGCTATCATCAAACAATTGTGGAAACTTTTCGGCGCCCCTTATTCCCGCATCATTTTCTTAATAACCGATTCTATTTCTTCAGCGTTTGGTTTGCTGAAATAATCGCCATCGCTGCCGTAAGATGGACGGTGTTCTTTGCCTGTCAATGTCCGTGGGGCCACATCAAGATAACGATAACCCCCTTGTTCTTCCATTACTTTATTAAATATAAATGCAGTAGCTCCCCCGGGCACATCTTCATCGATAAATAGGATCCGGTTTGTCTTTTTTAAAGATTCAAGGATCTTATGATTGATGTCGAAAGGCAGCAAGGTTTGTACATCAATTATTTCACAACTAATTCCCTGCGCCTCCAGCACATCAGCGGCTTCCTGAATAATACGCAATACGGAGCCATAAGAAACAATAGTTATATCAGTTCCTTCTCTGATCACTTCAGGAACGCCAAGCGGCACGGTAAACTGAAGAAGGTTTGAGATCAGTTTTTCTTTCAGACGATATCCGTTCAGGCACTCAATAACGATCCCCGGGTCATTGCCTTTCAATAAGGTATTATAGATACCGACAGCCTGCGTCATATTCCGCGGCACACACACATACATTCCTCTTAAAGAATTTATTACCATACCCATTGGTGAGCCACTGTGCCAGATACCTTCAAGCCGGTGGCCACGGGTTCTTACTATCAACGGGCAGCTTTGTTTTCCTTTTGTACGGAAATGTAATGTCGACGCATCATCGCTTAATGGCTCAAGACCATATAATAAATAATCGAGGTATTGAATTTCTGCAATAGGTCTCAGACCACGCATAGCGATACCAATACCCTGGCCCATTATAGTAAGCTCACGGATACCGCAATCAAAAATTCTTGCTTCCCCATATTTTGCCTGCAAGCCACTAAAGCCCTGGTTCACATCACCAATTTTTCCAACATCCTCGCCAAATGCAACTACAAGAGGGTTGTTTGCAAATAATGTATCAAAATACTTATTCAATACTTCAAAGCCATTTATCATTGGTGCATTATCAGCGATCACTGCTTTTGTTTCAGAAACCTTTAATGCGCTTTTTTCACCAACATTATATAAATGAGAATTGTAAAGAAGTTCGTTTTCCTTTAAAAGATCATTATAATAATCTCTCGCCCAAAAAGCAGCATCGTTGTCTCCCGCAGTAGTTAACATTAAGTGCAATGATCTCATCACATCACGCCGCATGGGTTCACGATTAGAAGAAAGTTCCCTGCTTATTTTTTCAATACTCTGCGCTTTGTTGGGAATATTAGTTGCCAATGATGTTGCCAGCTCTACAATCTTTTTTACCTGCTCCTTAATTGGCGCCTGGTATTTTTCAAATGCTTTTGCTTTCTCGTCCCTGACATGGTTCTTGGCTTTTGATGCAATACGATTTAGCTCTTCATCAGTTGACAAAGCAGAATCAATGATCCATTCACGCATTTTTTTCAAACAATCATGCTCTCTTTCCCATTCAAGCCGTTCGAGGGGTTTATACCGTTCATGACTGCCCGAAGTGGAATGACCTTGCGGTTGAGTTAATTCTTCTACATGAAATAAAGCAGGAGTATGTGTTTCCCTTGCAAGCCGAATGCCTTCTTCAAATACCTCACACATGCCTGCATAATCCCATCCTCTTATTTTATAAATATGAAAACCATTAGAATCATCTTTTTTCTGAAAGCCGCTCAATGCTTCCGAAATAGATGCTTTTGTTGTTTGCAATTTTTTTGGAACGGAAATTCCATAACCATCATCCCAAACAAATAATGCCATTGGCACCTGCATCACACCAGCCGCATTTACCGTTTCCCAAAAATGACCTTCAGATGTTGCTGCATCACCAATTGTTACAAAACAAACCTCGTTGCCATTATCAGAAAGATGGTTGTGTTGCTTTAGTTCTTTTATGCCGCGAAAACATTTTGAAGCAAGTGCAACACCAAGCCCTCTTGGCATCTGACCAGCAGTTGGAGCAAGATCAGCAATCGTATTTTTCCGATTTACAAGATCAAGCCAATTGCCATGTTCATCAGTAAATGAAGTACAGAAATGAGAAACCATTTGGCGCCCTGCACTGTTCGGATCATTATTCTCATCGGGATCGGCGTATAGCTGGGCAAAAAACTGTTCAACAGTTGCCTGACCAATAGCGAATTGAAAAGTTTGATCCCTGTAATAACCGCTGCGAAAATCACCCTCTTTGAAAAATTTTGCCATAGCTACCTGGGCCACTTCCTTACCATCTCCAAAAATTCCAAACTTGGCTTTACCTGTTAAAACCTCCTTGCGGCCTAAAAGACTGGCCTCACGGCTCAGGCAAGCGATATAAAAATCGTTTAATACCTCATTGCGGAAACTTTCGAACGAAAGTTTATCCGCGGTAAGTATTGAGGGATGAGGGGTATCCATGCGACAAAGATATAGGAAAGGCTACCGCGTTTTTGGCATGTTAAAAAATACTGAATTTCTGTGCATTTAGCCTATGGTATTTGAAGTTGAAGTCTTAAATTTGATCCCGGTAACCATCGGAACCATAAATCACTTAAAATGAAAAAACTCTTTACCCTCTTTTCTGCAATTGCTATAGCAGTTGTATTAAACGCACAGACCACGGCATCACAGGAAGTTCTTTTAGTAAAAGAAACTGCTTTTGATTTTGGGACCATCCCTCAAGGCAAACCTGTTTATCATTTTTTTGAAGTTACCAATACTGGTAAAGACCCAATGGTAATTTCGAATGTTCAAACAAGTTGCGGTTGCACAACGCCCGAATGGAGTAAAGAGCCAATTGCTGCCGGCGGCACCGCCAAAGTGAGAGTAGGATATAACGCAGCCGGTGAAGGCCATTTTGAAAAATATATTACGATAAGTTACAACCAAAATCTGTCAAAACAGATCAAGATAATGGGAACCGTATGGAGAGCGCCAGCAGGTTCAGCACCAGAAAACTCATCAATTAGTTTATTAAAACAAAAAAACAATTAAGATCATGAAGAAATTATTATTCATCGCCGCTGCATTTATAGTAACTGCCGGTGCAATGGCACAAACAACAAAGCCGGATGATTTTGCCAAATTCAATGCTGATAAATATGATTTTGGAAAGATAAAACAAAACGTTCCTGCTGTTTATACGTTTGAGATCACGAATAAATCAGAGAAACCGTTAGTAATAGAAAATGCCCATGCTACCTGTGGTTGCACGGTGCCTGAATATCAAAAAGAACCGATCCTTCCTGGTAAAACAGCTAAGATCAAAGTTCAATACAATGCGGCTAATGGCGGTCATTTTGATAAAACAGTTTTTGTAAAACTGGCAGGTGTTGATGAAGAAAAAGCCCTTGGCATTACGGGTGAAGTATTACCAGCAGATGCATTTGATGCATGGACAAAAGAAGAAGCAGCAAAAGCAGCAGCAGCTGAAAAAACTACCAAGACAAAAACCAAAGGAAAAAATAAATCAGGTAAAAAATAAAATACCTTCTATATTATTAAGATCCCCGTCCAGCGACGGGGATTTTTTATTTATACTTCTCCTGGTCATTTTTTTGATGTTGAGTCCGCCTTAACGGCGGGATCCATTTCAGGAAATCTTCCCTCTCCGCAACTCCAGATGGCCCTCATTACCTGTTTTTTTAAATCCAATTCCGCCCTTAATTGGACATCTCTTCTGATCTCCTGTTGCTCGAATAATTGATATTCGAATTCATTTAGTATTTCTTCTGATTTATCTTCCGAGCCAATCTCTAGTTGTTTCTTTAATTCTTTGTCAATGATAGAAGATAGCCTGAAAGTATATTGACCGGGTTGCAAATTGGTTTGCTTATAGAAATAAGCTTGCTCTCCTTTAAAACCTATGGCAATAGCGTCATATTTGAACAACATATTCAATTTCTCTTTAAAGGCATTTCCACTTTCCCCTACCCGCTGAAAACTGGTAAGATTATTTGGTAATAAG
>Ga0070698_100004191_pt1 | contig 15833 bp, 14 predicted proteins | sample KBSK1502metaG_FD_65477 | JGI IMG/M metagenome (GOLD analysis project Ga0070698, IMG submission 65477) | Corn, switchgrass and miscanthus rhizosphere microbial communities from Kellogg Biological Station, Michigan, USA - KBS K1-50-2 metaG | ecosystem: Host-associated > Plants > Roots >...
ATCGGGCTCGAGAAGCCGGGCAGCCGGTACGCGAGGCCGGCGAGGTTGAAGTACACGGCCACGCCCACGACGACGCCGACCAGAACGAGGAGGTTGGCCAGCAGCCCGACGAGGACCGCCAGCCTCGAGCCGGACAGGTTGCCGCCCGCGATGAGTGCCGGCAGCACCCACAGGCTGAACAGGCCGCCCAGCCCGTAACGGAGCGCGAAGAGCAGGAGGAGGATGCCGGCGATTCCGCCCAACGCGCGGGGCATGCCGGTCGTGCGCAGCTGCATCACGCCTCGCTCGGCGAGGTCGAGCTCGCCCAGCGTCGGCGCCGGAACCCCGCGCGCCAGGCTCTTGGCCGCCTCACTGATCGCGCCCGCCGACGGCGATCCCGGCGGGTGGCCCGCCGCGTTGACCGCCCCAGTCTCGGGGTCGACGGTCCACACCGCCGCGGGCACGGCGGCGCCGGCGATGAGACCCGCCGCCGCGTGCTGCTGGGCAGGCGCGACGTGGACCGCGACCACCCCTGGCCTGACTCGCCGCTGGATCGCGTTCGGTCGCCAGTTCGACTCCGCCCAGGCGGCGGCCGCGATCGCCGCCGCACGAGGGTCCTGGCCCGGCCCCGCGAAGAGCAGGAACGCCGGCGTGCTCCCCTGCTGGCGGTACGCGATTCGGGAGGTGTTGGCCGCAAACGAGGCGAACCGCGAGTCGCTTTGGGCGGCCAGCCGGTAGCGGCTCCGCGGGAGGATGCGGACCAGGGAAGCGCGGGCGAGGTCCTCAGCTGTGAACCCCAAGACGCGCCCGATGATAGAGGCAGGTCGGCCTAGAACAGCCCCGTGAGCCAGCGGCGCAACGGTTTGGGGCCGGGTGGATCGACGTAGGGCGGCAGCAGCGCGGTCACGGCCTCCTCGCCGAGCCGGTGCACCTCCTCGACCGTCTTGCCCGCAGGGTCGATCGGCTGCCCAATGCGCATGGTCAGCCGCTTGCCCAGCCACAGCTCCTTTATTCCGGCGAGGCCGACCGGTATCACCGGCACGCCTGCGTCGACCGCGAAGTGGGCGAAGCCTTTCTTGAACGGCAGCAGGACCCCCTCCCGCGGACCGAAGTCGCCTTCTGGAAACAGCGCCACGACCCCACCGCGCTCGAGGCAGCGCGCGACCTGGCGGAACAGGAGCCTGTTGTCGTGCTGCGCGCGGTCGACGGGGACGATCCCACCCGTCGCCTTGACGAGGGCCCACAGCGGCCGGTTCTTCATCATCGAGGTCGGGTCGGCGAGGATGTGGACCCGCGGCTCGGCGGGAAACACCAGCAGCACGCTTATTGTGTCCATCCAGCCCAGGTGGTTGCAGATGACCACGGCGGCGCGGTCGGGAGCGTTCTCGCGGCCCTGCACGTCGAACCGGAACAGCGCGTGGAATACCGGCTGGGCCGCCAGGCGCACGGCGCGGAACGCGAACGTGGCCTGGCGGCCGACAGGCAGCATGTCCGCGGCCGGGATCGCATTCTCCGGCACCTCGGCGAGCGGCTGGAAGCGCAGCGCGTCCCACTCCTGGTCGAGGCTGATCGCGGTGGTGTCGGTGAAGCCGGCCCTGCCGAAGGCGCCGGCGCCATGCCTCCGGCTCAGGTCAGTCTGGCGCCCGGAATCCGGAGACGGATAGGCGAGCCACAGGATGCCGCCGGGCTTCAGCGCGCCCATCGCCGCGGGTGCATCGCGATCGAGCTGCGCTCGGTCGGCGGCGAAAAGGACGACCACGTCCGCGGGAGCGGAACCATCGGCGAGCGCGAAACCCGGCGGCGGGTTCATGACGAGGCAGCGGCCTCCATCGCCGATCAGCAGCTTGCGCTCGAGGTCGGTCACAGGCGCGCGAGGTCTTTGTCATCGTCAGCGAGGTCTTGCGGCGACGGTCGGGCGCCGCGGGCGATGAGCCGCGCCGCCTTCGCCATCTCACTCTCGGGCTCGAGCTCCGGGTCTCCGCCACGATCCAGCCCGACGGCCGCCCGCACGACGCCATCGACCAGGTAGAAGCCCACCAGCTTGCGGTCATCCACGGATCCGCGGACGACGAACTGGTCCCACGTGCGCACGTGGCCCGCGTACTCGAGCTTGTGCTCGTACTGGTCCGACCAGAAGGTGTAGAGGTAGTCGAACGGCTGGTCGCCGCGCAGCATCGACCTGCCGGCAAACGCGCCTTGCTTTTCCGCGTTGTTGTAGTGCTCCACCCGGACACGGCCGAACATCGGGTGCTCGATGTTGGCCACGTCGCCGGCGGCGAAGACGTCCAGCACGTTCGTGCGGCACATGGCGTCGACGAGGACGCCGTTGTCGACCGCGACCCCTGTGTCGTGCAGCACCTCGATGTTCGGCTGGATGCCCACGGCGATCACCGCGAAATCGCAATCGATCGTCCGGCCGTTTCTGGTGATTGCGCGCTCGACTCGCGTGTGGCCTTCGAAGCGGACCACCTGGTCGCGCACTACGAGCTCGACGCCGTGGTCCCGGTGGATGGCGGCCATCACGGCACCCATGTCGCGCCCGAGAGCGTTCGTCAGCGGCACGTCACCCGGCTCCACGGTTGTGACCTCGACGCCCAGCTGGCGCAGCGACGCCGCGACCTCGCTGCCGATGAAGCCCATTCCGACCAGGACCGCCCGCGCACCAGGCCGAGCCTCGCGCTTGATGGCGTCGGACTCCGCGACCGTGCGCAGCTGGTGGACGCCGTCCAGCTCGGCGCCCGGGACGTCGAGCCGCCGGTTGCGTCCCCCGGTGGCGATGAGGAGCTGCGTGTAGACGAGCGACTCGCCCGAGCGCAGCTCGATCCGTCGCGAGTCGACGTCGATTCGTTCGACCGTGTCACGCCGAAAGTCGACGTCGTTGGACGCATACCAATCGGGTGGCGCGACGAGCCAGCCGTCGAGCGTCTCCTCGCCGCGCAGGTATGTCTTGGACAGCGGCGGCCGGCCGAACGGCACGCCGGGCTCGTCCCCGATCATGGTGAGCTCGCCGGCATAGCCCTCCTGGCGGAGCGCCTTGGCCGCGTTGCCGCCGGCCATGCCGGCGCCGACCATGACGATCATCCCGGGTGAAGCGTAATCCCGGTGGTGGGGAGGACCGCGTGGAGGGCGTCCGCGACGATGCGCGCGAGCGCGTCCACGAATTCTGGCCTCGCGTTGAACGACTGCGTCCGTCGGATGCGAATACCTTTCGTCCTAGCGAACGCCTGGGCCTCGACGTCGAGGTCGTAGAGGATCTCGAGGTGGTCGGCGACGAAACCGATCGGACACACGAGCACGTCGCGCGCACCTGAGGCCTCGACCGCCTCGAGCAGGTCTGGACCCAGCCACGGCTCACCGGTGTGGCTTGCCGACTGAAACGCAAACTCCCACGGCGGCAGCTCCAGACCATCCGCGACCAGGCGGCAGCTCTCGAGCAGCTGGTCGCGGTAGGGATCGCCCTCGGCGATGATCCGCGCCGGCAGGCTGTGGGCGGTGAAGAAGAGGCGGTCCGGGTGGCCTTCCGAGAGCGCGGCGCGCAGCAGTCCCTTCACCGCGGCGATGAACGCGGGGTGGTCGTGAAAGCCGCGGACGAAGATGAGTTCGCCGTCCCACGCCTCTCGCAGCGAGCGCTCGTAGGCGCCGAGGCTCATCTTCGCGTAGTGCGGCGCCATCGGCAGACCGACCAGGCGCTCGACGCCGGCACGTCGGGCCTCGGCCGCGCCATCCGCGATGAAGGGCGGCGCGTGCTTCATACCGACGAAGGCAGGCAGCCCGGTGCGCGACGCCAGCGCGGCCGCCTGCGCCCGCGTGAAGTCGCTGAGAGGAGACATCCCGATCGCGCGGTAGCGCTCGGTCAGCTCCGCGAGGGCTTCGGGCGAGGGCGGCCTGCCGCCGCGGATGTGCGTGAAGTACGCCCCGATGTCCGCCTCCGTGGCGGGGCTTCCGTACGCCATGCACAGGATGCCGTCACGCGACATGGGCGCCCACCCACGAATGCACCGTCTCGACGAGCAGCTGCAGATTTTCGACGCTCGCCTCCGGCGGCACGCCGTGGCCGAGGTTGAAGATGTGGCCCGGCCGGCCTGCGGCGCGGCGGAGCACGTCGACCGCCCGGTCGCGCACGAGGTCGGCGGTGCCTAGCAGCACCGCCGGTTCGAGGTTGCCCTGGATGCCGCGCCCGGCGCCAATGCGCGACCAGGCCTGATCGAGCTGGACCCGCCAGTCGACCGAGACTATGTCCGGGCCGGTGGCGGCGATCGCTTCCAGCAGGTGCGCCGTGTCGGTGCCGAAATGGATGCGCGGGACGCCGGACGTCGCGAGCGAGTCGAAGATCGCGCGCGTGTGCGGCGCCACCCGCGATTCATAGTCCTCGAGCGACAGCGTGCCCACCCATGAGTCGAACAGCTGGACGGCCTGGGCGCCCGCCGCGACCTGCGCTTCGAGGTATCCGCCCATCGTGCGGCCCAGCTTGCGCAGCAACAGATCGAAGCCATGCGGCTCTCGATACATGAAAGCCTTGACGCGGTCGAAGCTGCGGGATGGACGGCCTTCGACCAGGTAGCTCGCCAGCGTGAAGGGAGCGCCGGCGAAGCAGATCACCGGCACCGGCGATTCAGCCACCACGCGCCGCACGGCATCGATGACCTGGGGCGCGGCCTCCTCCCCATCCGGCACTCCCAGTCGCTCGACGTCCGCCACGCTCGCGATTGGTCGCGCGATCACGGGCCCCACGTTCTCCACCAGATCGAAGTCGACACCCATACCGCGCAGCGGCAGCATGATGTCGGCGAACATGACCGCGGCGTCGACACCGAGCCGCCGCACCGGCTGCAGCGTCACCTCGGCGCACAGCTCGGGCTGGGCCACGATGTCCGCCAGCGACCAGCGCTCGCGCAGCGTGCGGTATTCGGGCAGCGAGCGCCCGGCCTGCCTCATGAGCCAGACAGGCGTGACGTCGACAGGCTGACGGCGGGCGGCCAGCAGGAACCTGCTCATCGCGTCGCCGCCTCGATCGTGCGCGCGATCACTGCGTCGTCATGCGCAGACGACACGAACCATGCCTCGAACTGTGAGGGCGGCAGGACCACGCCGGCGTCCAGCATCGAGTGGAAGAAGCGCGCGAACGCTTTGGTGTCCGATTCCCTGGCTTCGGTGAAGTTGCGCGGCAGGCCTTCGCGGAAGAAGACGGTCAGCAGCGACCCGACGCGCGCGACCGATGCGCCCGCGACCCGAAGGCCGGCGGCCAGACGCGCCGAGCCGGCCTCGAGGCTCGCGTATGCGTCCCCCGTCAGCTGGCGAAGGGTGGCCTCGCCCGCGGCCATGACGACCGGATGTCCCGAAAGCGTGCCCGCCTGGTAGACGGGACCGACAGGCGCCACGAGGTCCATAAGGTCGGCCCGGCCGCCGTAAGCGCCAACGGGAAGACCGCCGCCGATGATCTTGCCCAGCACCGTCAGGTCGGGCCGGACGCCATACAGCTCCTGCGCGCCGCCCGGCGCGACGCGAAAGCCGGTGATCACCTCGTCGAAGATGAGCAGCGCGCCGGCCTGTTGGGTCACCTGGCGCAGCGCTTGCAGAAATCCAGGACTGGGCGCGACGACACCCATGTTTGCGGCGACCGGCTCGACGATCACCGCGCCCACCTGGCCGCGATGCGACGCCAGCAGTGTTTCGACCGAGGACGCGTCGTTGTAAGTCGCGACCAGAGTCTGCGCGGCGACCGCCCCCGGCACGCCGGCGCTGCCCGGGATGGAGAGCGTCGCCGCTCCCGAGCCCGCCTCGACGAGCAGCGAGTCGGCATGGCCGTGGTAACCGCCCTCGAACTTGATCACCAGGTCGCGCCCTGTCGCCGCCCGCGCCACGCGCAGCGCGCTCATCGCCGCCTCGGTCCCGCTGTTGACGAAGCGGATGCGTTCGATGGAAGGCATGCGGGCGCAGATGAGCTCGGCCAGGCGGATCTCGCCAGGTCCGGTCACGCCGAACGATCCGCCGTCCTCCGCCGCCGCGCGAATCGCCGCCACCACCGCGCGGTTGGCGTGGCCCAGGATCAGCGGGCCGTACGCGCCGACATAGTCGACGTAGCGCCGGCCCGCCTCGTCCCACACGTACGGTCCCTCACCGCGCACGAGCGCCGGCGGCTCACCGCCGACCGCGCGGTAGGCACGCACCGGGCTGTTGACGCCGCCGGGAAACAGGCTGGTCGCCAGGCTGTCGACAGTCATTCGGCGCCGAGCAGCCGCGTGATCTCGTCGATCGGCCGGTGGACACCGGTGAGGATCGGCGTGTCGCGCACGGTGGAGCGGCGGCTCTCGGTGCCGCGCAGGTCGCGGACGAGCTCGCCGAACGCAGCGAGGTCGTCCGTCTCGTACGCGACCAGGAAGTCCATGTCGTCGACGCCGAACGAGTACGCGAGCAGCTGGCGCACCTGCCGGAACCGATGGCCGACCTTCATGTGCTCGTTCATGACCCTCTGGCGCTCCTCCTGCGGCAGGAGGTACCACTCGGTGCTCTTCGTGAACGGGTAGACGACCAGATATCGCGAGCGCTCGCCGGTGAACAACGACTGCTCCTGCTCTGTCGGACGCTTCACGTACTGGGAGGGCCGGATGATGCCAAGGAACGCGTGCCGCGCCGTCATCCAGGCGCCCATGCCCGAACGCAGCACGCGCGCTGAACTCTCTTCCAGCGACTCGAGCGACGGCCCCAGGCTCCACAGCAGCAGATCGACGCCGGCCTTCAGTCCGATCGTGGAGTACGCGAAGGTCGTCACGTCCGAGCGCGCTGAGACCGCGGCGCACAGCTCCTCCGCCGAGCGGCAGCGCTCGTCCGAAGCCTGGCGCCGCCACGCGGGGTCGAGTCCCAGCGCCAGCGCGTGCACGAACTGACTGTCGCTCATCGGCCCTCGCGCAGCCAGGCCGCGGCGTCGGCCGCGAAGTAGGTGATGACGATGCCCGCTCCGGCGCGGGCGATGGCGGTCAGCGACTCGAGCACCGCGCCACGCCGGTCGATCCATCCGTGCTCCGCGGCGGCTTCGATCATCGCCGCCTCGCCGCTCACCTGGTAGGCGGCCAGCGGCACGTCGAAGCGCGTGCGCGCGCGAGCCAGCAGGTCGAGCGAGGTGATCGCCGGCTTGACCATCAGGATGTCGGCGCCCTCTGAGGCGTCGAGCTCCATCTCGCGCATCGCCTCGCGCGCGTTCGCGTAATCCATCTGGTACGACTTGCGGTCCCCGAAGCTGGGCGTGCTGCCGGCGGCCTCGCGGAACGGGCCGTAGAAGCTCGACGCGTGCTTCGACGCGTACGCCATGATGGCCGTCTCGCGCAGGCCGGCCATGTCGAGACCCGCGCGCAGCGCGGCGACCTGGCCGTCCATCATCGCGCTGGGCGCAACGATGTCCGCGCCCGCTTCCGCATAAACCACGGCGGCCGAGGCCAGCCGCGCGAGCGAGGCGTCGTTGTCGACGGTGTCTGCGGTGAGGATTCCGCAGTGACCGTGCGACGTGTACTCGCACAGGCACACGTCCGCGACCAGCACCAGCGGCACGCTCGCCTCGCGAAGCAGCCGCAGGGTCTGCGGCACCGGTCCTTTCGGATCATCCGCCCCCGAGCCCCGGTCGTCCTTGCCGTCGGGAATGCCGAAGAGCAGGACGCCGCCCACACCGAGCTCGGCCAGGCGGTGGGCCTCGCGCAGCGCGAGGTCGGCGGTGATGCGGTCGTGCCCCTTCAGCGAGGCAATCGGTTGGCGCAGGTCGCGGCCGCTGATGACGAAGAGCGGCGCGACCAGCTGCGACGGGTCGATCCTCGTCTCGCGAACCAGTGCGCGCACCGCCGCGTTGGTGCGCAGGCGGCGCGGCCGCAGCGGGACGGGAGCGGCGACCGCGGGAACAGCTTGCGTCACCGCCGACGCGAGCTCCTGCACGCTCGCTCCCGAAGCCTCGGCCACGACGCGAAACCCGTTCCGCCTGGCCACCTCGCTGGTACGCGGGCCGATCGTGATCGCGGGCAGCTCGGTCGAGCCGCCGAGCCTGGCGAAACCGCGCACGGCCGAACCGGACGCGAACACGACCGCGGCCACGTCGTCCTGCGCGAGCGCGCGCCGCAGCTCGCCGGCGGATTCGGCAGGACCTTCGACCGTCTCGTATGCGGTGACCTCTTCGACCAGCGCGCCGCGCCGGCTCAGGATCTCGGGCAGGTCGCGGTCGGCCCGGGACGCGCGCACCAGCAGCACGCGCGCTCCGCTCGGGTCGGGCAGCGCCTCCGCGAGAGCGGCGCCGCCGGCTTCGGTGGGCACCAGATCGACGGTCGCGCCCCTCGCCCGCAGCGCGTCGGCCGTCGTCTCGCCCACGGCCGCCCAGCGTGGACCGCGCGGCGTGCCGGGCAGCGCGTCGACGCCGGCGGCGCTCGTGAGGACGATCCAGTCGAACTGCTCGAGGTCAGGCCATACGACTTCGAGGCGCCGGGTCGCCACGGTCGGGACCGTGCTCACGCGATAGCCGCGCGCCTCGAGGGCGGCGACCAGCGGGTCACCGGCCCCGGCCGGACGCGTGACCAGGACCGTGGTCATCGCAGCGCCACCGCGCCGGCGAGGCGCTGGCCGGCGGCTCCGGCGATCTCGAAAGCCTCCGAGACATGGCCCCTGACGGACTCGACCTGGAGGTCCGAGCCGTCACTGTTCACCCCGCCCACCACCATCTCGAACTGGTCGCCCACGACCGCGGCCAGCGCGCCCACCGGGGCTCGGCATGAGCCGCCGGTCGCGCTCAAGACGCGGCGCTCGGCCTCCACGGCCAGCCGGATCGCGGGGACGTCGAACGCGGCCAGCAGTCCCACGCGAGCGCCGTCCGAACGGCGCGCCTGCACCGCCAGCGCGCCCTGCGCCGGCGCGGGCGTCACGACTTTTGCGTCGATGCGCTGGTCGATGCGAGCGCTGCGTCCCAGGCGATCGAGTCCCGCCGCGGCGATCACCAGCGCGTCCACCTCGCCCTCGTCGAGACGGCGCAATCGCGTGTCGACGTTGCCGTGCAGCGGGACGACTAGAAGGCCGGCGCGCGCGGCCCGGATGAAGCCGGCGCGGCGAGGGCTGTCGGTGCCGACCTTCGACCCGGCCGGCAGGTTGCCGACCGACTGGTCGCCTGCACGCGTCACCAGCGCGTCTCGCGCATCCGCGCGAACGGGATACGCGGCGATGACGAGACCTGCCTCTTCCTCGAGGGGAACGTCCTTGGCGCTGTGCACCGCGACGTCGATCTCGTCGCGCAGCAACGCCCGCGCGATCGCGGCGACGAAGATGCCTTCGCCCGGCATCGTGTCCGCCGGCCGGATGTCGCCTTCGGTGACGATGCGCACGATCTCGATCTCGTGGCCCGCGTCGCGCAGGCGGCTGGCGAGCCACTCGCTCTGGACGATGGCCAGCGTCGAGCCGCGTGTCCCGAGCCGGAATCTCACGACTTGCGCTCCAGCCATGCCAAGTACTCGGCGGCCGCTCGCGCCACCAGCGCTTCCGCGTCCTTTATATATGCGCCGGGCAGCGGGCGGTCCTGGCGGTACAGGTCGTCGATGCCGAGGAAGCTGCCGTTCATGCGGCGGCGCACCTGATCGGGCACAGCCTGGGGCGCGGAGATATCGGCGATCGGCGGCAGGGCGGAGTGCGCCACGCCGGTGAGCTCTGTCCACGGACCGCCCAGCGCCACGGCCACGGCCGAAGCGTTGCGGGTCAGGCGCGCGCCCTCGTCCAGGCCTACACCGCGACCCGCATACACGCGCGCGAGCAGCGTGGCGCGGCCGGCGTTGCGGCTCGAGATGACGACGTCGGCGCCGGCCCCGGCTAGCGCGTGGGCCAGCGTGGCGCCCATGCGGCCCGCCCCGGCGATGACGACCATCCGTCCCGACACATCCGTCTTGCCGCGCAGCCACTCCACCGCGCGCTGAGCCAGGTTGCCGCTCGACTCGGTGCGGCCGGAGCGCGCCTTCCGCCCTGTCGCGATCGCGGTCTCGAAAAGACGGCGCAGGCGGCGGTCGGCGGCCGGCTTGCGCGCCAGGGCCTCGCGGACCTGGTGCAGCACCTCGTCTTCGCCGACGATCACGCTCTCGAGCCCGCTCGCCACACGCAGGAGGTGAGAGGCGGCGCCGGCCCCGCGAATCACGCGCGTCGACTGCACGGTGGGGACTGCCCCGATCCCGTACAGCTCCGCGCGATGGCACGTCGCCAGCAGGATCCCTCCGCCGAGCACTTCCATCTCGCGTGCGGCAGCCGCGCGCTGGTTCGCGTCGACATCGCCGGCCGTCGTGGACAGCGCCCAGAGCTCACTCACGAACTCGTGTGTCCAGTCATCAAGGCGACTAGCAGCCGGTCGAGCGCCGACTCCGCATCGACGAGCAAGGCCGTCGCCTCCCCTGTGTCGAGGCGGCGGCGCCGCGCGAGCACGGCCAGCTCGTCGATGAACGGCTTGCGAAAGCGCAGAAAGCCTTCGACCGTGTCAGTCAGCGACGCTCCCAGCCTCGCCGCCTCCAGCCCGTACTCGGTGGCGTGCGTCTCAGCCAGGCCGAGGTCGCCGCGGTCCACGTCGAGGTACGCGAGCAGGTCGCCGACCAGCTGCATCCCGCGCTCGCGGAAACGCGTGCGCTCGCCGTCCGTCAGGTTGGCCAGCCACGCCGCGTGCTCCCGCGCGCCGGCCAGCGGGCGCGCCCGGCGGTAGGCCTGCGCCATGCGGTCGGACGAGGGCGCCAGCGCCGGACGCCGCGTCCTGGCCGCCGGCACCAGGGCCTGCACGGCGGTGACGAGGAACCGGCGGTGGCCGCCGGGTGTCGTGAAGGAGGAGATCTCTCCGCGGTCGGCCCAGCGGCGGAGAGTGTTCGGCGTGACGCCTAAGGTCCGGCTCGCCTCGCCGAGCGTGAGCCAGCCTTGGCCTCCATTCCTAACCAAAACTCACTAAATCTACTATCAATCGGGAGTTCGCGGCGGCGAGGGCGACGACCTCGCCGACCACCAGCGTCGCCGGCGACTCAACCCCCGTCGCGAGCGCGCGCCGCGCGATATCGCCGAGCGTGCCGAGCGCCGCCGTCTGCCCGGGCAGGGTGGCGGCGCCGACCACGGCCGCCGGGCGGTCGGGACCCACGACCTCGGCGATCGCGCTCGCCACCTGGCCCAGCCTGGCGTGCGCCATCAGCACCACGAGCGTGTCGGCCGCGACCGCCAGCCGGCGCACGCGATCCATTGACTCCGCGCTCGTCACTGCGATCGAGGACGAGACGCCGCGCATGGTGAGGGGGATGCCTGCGGCCGCAGGTGCGGCGAAGGCCGCGCTCACGCCAGGCACCACCACCGTGTCGACGCCCGCGGCGACCAGATCGCGCAGCTCTTCCCCGCCGCGTCCGAAGACGAACGGGTCGCCGCCCTTGAGACGCACGACGAAATGACCCTCCCGCGCAAGCTCGATCAGGCGGGACGTGATCTCCTCCTGACGCGAGCTCGGCCGACCGCCGCGCTTGCCCACGTGCTCGAGCCTGGCGTCCGGCCCACACAGGACCAGCGTCTCGGGGCTGATCAGGTCGTCGTGCAGGACGTAGTCGGCGGAGGCCAGCAGCTCGCGCGCCCGGACGGTGAGCAGCTCGGGGTCGCCCGGCCCGGCGCCGACCAGCGCCACCCGGCCAGTCGAAGACTGCACGAGCGATACCGCTGCACGATTTGCCGCCGCGACGTCACCCGACCGCAGCAGGGCGCGCACGTCAGACGTGAGCAAGCGCTTGTAGATCCGTGTCTGCTCGGCGATCGGCACCCCGCGCTCGCGCAGCTCGCGCCGGATTCTCCCCACCAGCGCGGTGAACGGCCCCCATTCCTGGCCCAACCATCGCTCGAGCCGCGCCCGCAGCGTGGACGCGAGGAACGGGCTCTCGCCCGAGGTGGAGATGGCGATGAGAAGTGGGTCGCGGCGCACGATGGCGGGCGCGATGAAGCGGCACCGCTCCGGGCGGTCGACCACGTTGATCAGGATGCCCGCGCCCTCCGCCTCCTCCCAGCTCTGGCGGTTGATCGCCTCGTCCTCGCTCGCGTCCACGACCAGGCGGGCCCCGGCGAGGACGCCCGGCCGGTAATCGCGGTTGCGAATCACGCGGACCTCAGCGCCGGCCTCGCGCAGCGCGGCGGCTTTGTCCGCGGCGAACGCGCCGTCACCAAGCACGATGCATGGCTCGCCCGCGAGGTCGAGGAAGAGCGGGTAGTACCTCACGCCGTCGCTTCTTCCTTCGTCGCGTCGAGGAGGACGCGCGCCACCTCTGGGCGGGTGAACTCCGGCGGCAGGTCGCGACCCTCGGCCAGCAGCTGGCGCACGGCGGTGCCGCTGAGGGTCTGGTGGAGCTCTTTCGGGTGTGGGCACGTGCGCCTCGACGCCATGCCACCACACGCCGAGCAGTAGAAGGTGTGCTCGAAGCGCAGGACCTCGATGCCCAGCTCGCCGGGCTCGTACTCGTCGAATATGCGATGCGCGGCGTACGTGTCGTAGTAGTTGCCGACGCCTGCATGGTCGCGGCCGACGATGAAATGTGTGCAGCCGTAGTTGCGGCGGACGATGGCGTGAAAAACTGCCTCCTTCGGTCCCGCGTATCGCATCCACGCGGGATTCGTCGCCAGCAGCACGCGGTCGGCCGGGTAGTACCCGGCAAGCAGCTCCTCGTAGCACCGCATGCGCACGTCGGCCGGGATGTCGTCGCTTTTCGTCTCCCCGACCAGAGGATGCAGGAGCAGGCCGTCGATGCTCTCGAGCGCGACCTTCTGCAGGTATTCGTGCGCGCGGTGCACAGGGTTGCGCGTCTGGAAGCCCACCATCGTGCGCCAGCCGCGCCGCGCTTTCACGGCGCGGACCTGCAGCGGGGTCAGGTCGTGCTCAGGAAATCCGGACGCAGGCCGGGCGAGCGAGATGACGTGGCCGCTGACGGCCCAGCGTCCCGATTCCTGCAGCACGCGCACACCCGGATGGGCACCGTCCCCGGTGCCGTACACCGCATTCGCCTCGACGGCGCGGTCCGCCTCGTAGGCCTCTGCCACGTCGAGGATGCCGACAGGCCGGTCGCCGATGAACAACCCCACGCGGTCCGCCGGCGGCGCCTGCTCCGCGCGCAGGACGATCGGGATGGTGAACGGCTCGCCGCCGGCGAGCCGGCCGCGGGCGATCACCGACTCGTAGTCCTCGCGACCCATATAGCCGTCGAGCGGCGACAGCGCTCCTGCGGCGAGCATGAACACGTCCGCCAGCTCGCGAGGTCCGACCTGCAGCCGCGGCAGGCTCCGCGCCTGGGCGCGAAGGTCGGCCGACTCTTCGTCCGACGCCAGGCGCTCGGCGAACTGCCGCCGCAGAAGGCCACGCCGCTCGAGCCGCGCGACGACCTTGGCCACGGACTCGGCGACCGTCTCGCGCGACGTGTCGCACAAGACCTCGGGGTGCAGCGGCTCCTCGTACGGGTCGCTGACGCCGGTGAAGTTCGCGATCTCGCCGGCGAGCGCCCTGCGATACAGGCCCTTGACGTCGCGCTCGACCAGCGTGTCCAGCGGGGCGCGCACGAAGACCTCGACGAAGTTCGGGGTCTCGGCGCGCACCTCGTCCCGCACCGCACGGTACGGAGAGATGGCGGCCGTGATCGCGATGCCGCCGCTGCGCGCCACGAGGCGCGCCACGTAACCGATGCGGCGGATGTTGGTGTCGCGGTCTTCCTTGGAGAAGCCCAGGCCTCTGGAGAGGTGCGTGCGGACCTCGTCGCCGTCGAGCAGCTCGGAGTGGCGGCCGCGGCGCGCGAGCTCGGCCTGGAGCGCGCCGGCGATCGTCGACTTGCCCGCGCCCGAGAGCCCGGTGAACCAGACGACGAAACCCCGCCTGATCATTGGTCTCCTCGCAGCAGTCCCCACCGCCGCCGGACCGATCGGTCGAGCGCGCCAAACAGGCCGTCGATGACGACGCCGATGACGAAGATCACGACCATCCAGGCCAGCAACTGCTGCGCATCGGGCGCGCTGCGCGCCGACTGCAGCTGCTGCCCGATGGAGATCTGGTTGCCGGTCACCACCAGCAGCTCCGCCGACATGAGGCTGCGCCAGGCAAATGCCCACCCTTGCTTGAGGCCGCCGACGAACGCGGGCAGGGCGGCCGGCAGGATGACGTGCCGGTACAGGCGCAGTCCGTCCGCCCCCATCGCGCGACCGACTCGAATCAGGAGCGGGTGGACCTGGTCCATGCCACTCAACAGGCCGGCCGCGATGGCCGGCGCGGCGCCCATGAGGACGACCAGCGCGATCGCACCTTCGCTGCGCTGCAGCAGGAGGATGGCAAGCGGAAACCAGGCGATCGAGGGCATCGACTGCAGGCCGACCAGCAGGGACCCCACCGCGCGCCGGGCCAACTTGATCCGGGCGATGAGGATCGCGACCAGGGTCCCGGCCACGACCGCTACGGCGTAGCCCAGGGCGGCGCGGCGGAGGGTGACGGCGATCTCGAGGTAGAAGTCCGCGTGCCCAAGGTCGCCGGCCAGACGTTCCAGCACCGGCCAAGGCCCAGGCAACGCCGCAGGAGGCCGCCACCCAGACCAGACGACGGCCTGCCAGATGACGAGCGTCACCAGGATGGCCCCGAGCTTTGGCCAGAGGCTGGACCAGGCGCCGGCGAGCCACTCGCGGATCGGCTTGCCGATCGTAGGCGCCGCTTCCGGCAGCCGGAGGTCCGGCGCGAGCTCAACCGCCATTCGACATCTCGTGCTGGAGCCGGTCGGTGATCCGGCCGGCGATCACCGCGAGCTCGGGCGAATCCAGGCTGCGCGGGCGGGGCAGGTCGATTGCCACCTCGTGCGCCACGCGCCCGGGCCGGCTGGTGAAGACCATCACGCGATCGCCGAGCCGCACCGCCTCGCGCGCGTTGTGGGTGACGAACAGGATCGTCAGGCGGCTCTCCCGCCAGATCCGCTCCAGCTCGCCGTGCAGGAGGTCGCGGCTGATCGCGTCCAGCGACGCGAAAGGCTCGTCCATGAGCAGGACGTCCGCGTCCTGCGCGAGCGCGCGGGCCAGCGCGACCCGCTGCTTCATGCCGCCCGACAGCTCGTGGGGCCGCCGATTCTCAAAGCCGTCCAGGTGCACGCGGTGCAGGAGCTCCAGGGCAATGTCGCGTCGATCCGGCCGCCTCACCTCGCGCAGCTCGAGGGCCAGCTCGACGTTGCCCAGGGCGGTCAGCCACGGCAGGAGCGCGGATTCCTGGAAGATCAGCGCCACCCGACCGTGGACGTGCGCCCGCCCGGCGGACGGTCGGTCGAGCCCGGCGAGGACGTTGAGCAGCGTGCTCTTGCCCGAGCCGGACGCGCCCACCACGCACACGAACTCGCCGCGCTGGACCTCGAGCGTGGCGCCATCGAGTGCCAGCAGCAGCTGATCGCCGTGCGGAAACGCGACGGTCAGCCGGTCGACGCTGAGCGCGTGCTTCTCGGAGAGCGCCAGCACGTTGCTCATGAGGCGGTCGACCTCCAGTGCAGGCCGCATTCCTTCACCTCGCCCTGCTCCCACCACCAGCGCCCGGCGCGTTCGTCCTCTTGCGCTGTCGTCGCGCGTGTGCAGGGTGCGCACCCGATCGACGTGTACCCGCTGTCGTACAGCGAGTGGTACGGCAGGTCGTGCTCGCGGATGTAGTCCCACACCTGCTGCTTAGTCCAGCCCGCGAGGGGCGCGATCTTCGCGATGCCGCCGTGCTCCGGGTCGACGGTCACGACCTGCGTGTGCGCGCGCGTGGCCGCCTGCTCGCGGCGCACGCCCGTGATCCACGCGTCGTAGCCGCGCAGCGCGCGAGCGAGCGGACGCGACTTGCGGACGTCGCAGCACAGGCGCCGCAG
>Ga0070698_100004192_pt1 | contig 15833 bp, 14 predicted proteins | sample KBSK1502metaG_FD_65477 | JGI IMG/M metagenome (GOLD analysis project Ga0070698, IMG submission 65477) | Corn, switchgrass and miscanthus rhizosphere microbial communities from Kellogg Biological Station, Michigan, USA - KBS K1-50-2 metaG | ecosystem: Host-associated > Plants > Roots >...
CTGACGACGGACATCATCGTCGGCTTCCCGGGTGAAACCGAGGAGGACTTCGGAGAGACGTTGTCGGCGGTCGACGAGATCGGCTTCGACGACGCGTTCACGTTCAAGTTTTCTCCCCGCGAGGGGACGGCCGCGACCCGGATGCCGGAGTCGGACACCGTGCCCGACGAGGTGGCCTCGGAGCGCCTGGCCCGTCTCCTCGGCCTCGTCCGGGCGAATGCCAGACGGCGAAACCTCGGACTGTTGGGCCAGCGTCGTGAGGTCCTGGTCGAGCGCACCGCGCGCCGCGGGGAGCTGCTCCAGGCCCGTACCCGTGACTTCAAGACGGTCCTGATCCCGGGCGCTGAATCGTTGATTGGCCGGTACCTGACCGTGGAGCTCACCGGCACGACCGGGTCCACCTTTACCGGCACCCCGGTCAACGAACGGCTCCCGCTACCCGTGGCCAGCTAGGGGCAGGTCGCCGCATGTGACCTTGGTCACATGACGTGCTGCTCGGCGAGTTCGAATTACCTCCGATTCACAGAGGCGTCTACTCAGTGAGCCCGTGGCACATCGCGTCGGGCAGACTGGTGGCCAATGCAGAACGCTCTCGAAGAATCCGTGCACGAAGTCTTCTTCCGCCTCCGCGACCTGGAGGCGGGATATTGCCACTGCGCGCAATGCCAGGATGATGTGATTACTCACGCGCTGAACCATGCTCGTCCCAGGTACATCTCCGGGGCAGCGATCGGGTCAGCGGTGACACGTGTTGCACTGACACGGGATCAAGCCCAGGCGGAGGTCGCAGTGCTGGTGCTCGAAGCCATGCGCCGCGTTCAGCGAAATCCCCGGCACGGTCCCGAAGCCTTCATCGCACAAGGACCCGCCATGCGGTAACGGAGGTGGCGGTGCCACTGGTGACATTGGCCTATATCGCCGTCGCCGCCGGGCTCCTGATGGGGTCCGGCGGCGGAATGTTTTGGGCCATTGCCGCGTCGCTGCTGCTGGCGTGTGCCGCGGTGTGGCGACGCTCGCTGGAGACTTCGTCGCTTGCCGTCCTGTCCGCGTTAGGTAGCCTGACCGGCTGGAGCGTCGCCAGTGCCGACGCGACCTGTGCCTCCGCGATCGAGACAAACGGCTTTGCCACGATCCGGCTGAGGGAGGACGCAAAGCCGGGAAGCAGCGCGCGAGGATTTGCGTTGGGCCGCGGCTGCCGGGTCGCTGTGCGGATTCGTGTTGCACATGGCAGTGCCGTAACGGGATCGACGATACACGCGAAGGGCATTTCTCGGCGCGAAGGAACCCGCGTCAGCATGTCGGATGTCCACATCCGAGTTGAACGCGGACCGGGAGTCCTGGAGCGTTGGCGATCGAGGGCCGGGAAGTCGATCGACACGCTTTACGGCGAACAATCGGCGCTGGCGCGCGCGCTCCTGATCGCTGACGAGCGGGACATCGCCCCTGACGTCAGACGCCAATTCGCGGACGCCGGCATCATCCACATGCTCTCGGTGTCGGGCCTCCACGTGGCCGTGCTCGCGGAGGCCGTGGTGGTGACGCTGATGGTGACTGGCGCATCAACGCGTCGGGCCGAGCTGGTTGCGACCATCACCATCGGCGTTTTCGTGCTGTTTGTTGGCGCGCCGTCGCCCGCGGTGCGTTCGGCCGCGATGTACACGGCCGTGATCGTGTCGCGGCGGCTGCAGCGACCGACCTCGCCGTGGGCACTGTTGGCGCTGGGCGCTGCTTTGCCGCTCATCCAGCCGCGCGTAGTGAACGAAATCGGATACCACCTGAGCGTTGCGGGCATGGCGGGTCTCATTGCGAGCGAGAAACTTGGGCGCCGCGTGGCGATCGATCGGATTCCAGAGTGGGGCAGGAGACTGGCGCGCGAGACCCTGGCGACGGTGATCGCGAGTGCGATCACGGCACCGATCGTTGCGTGGCACTTCGGGCGCGTGAGCCTGGCCGCGCCGGTGACGAACCTCGCGGCTGCTCCGCTGTTTGCCCTCGCACAGCCCGCGCTGTTTTTGTCCCTCGCGCTAGCGCCGTTTCACGCCGGAGCGTCACTCATCGCGGACGGCACGAAGGTGCTGTTGGCCGGAATCGAGAAGGTCGGTGCAATCGGCGCGGCGATTCCGGCATCGGCACTGGACGTGCAACCAAGCGCGATAACCGCCCTGCTGCTGGCGGCGGCATCCGGGTCGGTGCTGGCAGTGTGCGCGTCGCGGTATTGGGTCAGGCCCGCTGCATTTTCGCTAACCACAATCGGCCTCGCCTTGTGGTGGCCCGTCGTTCGCCCGGGCGGCTCACGCCTGGAGATTCACATGATCGACGTCGGGCAGGGCGATGCGATCGCCATTCGCACTCCTCGGTGGCGGTGGATCCTGATTGACGCGGGCGATCAGTGGCGTGAGGGCGACGTTGGTGAGAGGATCGTGGCGCCCTACCTCAGGCGACGTGGCGGAGAGGTCGCCGCGTTCATCCTTTCGCATCCTCACGCGGACCACATCGGAGGCGCCGCGTCGGTGATCCGCCGAATGCCGGTGGGATTCGTCTGGGATGGCGGCTACCCGCAAGGCAGCAGTGTGTACGAAGACGTGCTGCAGGCAGCTCGTGAACGAGGCGTCGCGTGGAGAACCGCGCGGCCGGGCGTGGCGCTCGACATCGATGGCGTTCACCTCACCGTGCTCTCGCCGGACTCCGCGGAGATCGCTGCCGCGCCTGACGCGAACGCCGCTTCGGTGGTGATCATGGCCGAGTACCGAGGTGTCCGCGTCCTCCTCACCGGTGACGCCGAACGCGAGGTCGAGGCGCGCCTGGTGCAACGGTTAGGCCGTGACCTGCGCGCCGACATTCTGAAGGTCGGTCATCACGGGAGCGCCACAAGTACGACGGGGGCGCTGCTCGACGTAGCGGGTCCACGGATCGCGCTCGTCAGCGTTGGGGCGGGGAATCGCTATGGCCATCCGAGTCCCGATGTCCTCGAGGCGTTGACCGCTCACGGCGCGCACGTGTTGCGCACCGATGATGGAGGGACGATCGTCGTTTCCGTAGATGGAAGTGATGTACTCCGCGTCGCGACCAACGAAGCCCGCTGGACGCTTCGGCGGTCGCGTGCCCGTCTGGCGCTCCGGAGACCGGGCTGATTTCGCCCTTGCACGTGTTTTGCAATGCGGGTCAGTTTCAGTCGCCGAATACGTTTACCCACAGCCAGCACTGCCAGTGGTCAAGCACACCGCGACGTCGGTCGTCACGATCGAGCGATACATCATCGAGCAGGAGCGGCTCTATCCCGAAGCGACGGGGGAGCTGTCGGGCATCCTGTACGACGTGGCGCTGGCCGCCAAGATGATTTCGAGCAAGGTGAGGCGGGCCGGGTTGGTCGACATCCTGGGTGCGCTGGACTCGTGGAACGTGCAGGGCGAAATCCAGCAGAGGCTCGACGTCTTCGCCAACGAGATCATCGTGAAAGCGATGGATCACACCGGTCGCCTGGCGGCGATGGCGTCCGAAGAAGAGCCGGACGTTATCCCCATTCCGGATGAGTTCAAGTGCGGCAAATACGTCCTGCTGTTCGACCCGCTGGATGGTTCATCGAACATCGACGTGAACGTTCCGGTGGGGACGATCTTCTCGGTGCTGAAGAAGATCACGCGCGGATCGCGCGGAACCCTGGAGGACATGTTGCAGCCAGGGCGCCGGCAGGTGGCCGCGGGCTACGTGATCTACGGATCGAGCACGATGATGGTGTATACGACGGGGCAGGGCGTTCACGGCTTCACGCTCGATCCATCGATCGGTGAGTTTCTGTTATCGCATCCCAATATCCAGATCCCGCCGCGTGGACGGTACCTCTCAGTCAACAACGGTTACGAGCAATCATGGGATTCCCAGGTGACTGCCCTCATGCGTCGTTACCGCGGGCTCGACGGCGTGCAGAAGCCGATGAATGAACGGTACGTCGGATCGCTCGTGGCCGACTTTCACCGCAACCTGCTGGGCGGCGGTTTGTTCGCGTACCCCGCGAACTCGCAGAACCCGCGCGGCAAGCTCCGCCTGCTCTACGAGGCGAATCCACTGGCGTTTGTCGTCGAAGCCGCGGGCGGAGCCGCCACGGACGGCAAGGCTGACATCCTCAACATCATGCCTGACGAATTGCACCAGCGGACGCCGCTTTACATCGGGAGCAGCGACGAGGTGAAGACGGCCCGGGAACTGCTGGCGTGAGTCGGTGACTCGTGACTCGGCGGGCTGGCTTCTAGCTTTCGCCGTATGAGTTCGGACGAAAAACGCACGCCTTCCGGCATTCCCCTGGCGCCGGTTTACGGACCTGCCGACTGGCCGGCTCATTACGACGAAGCGTTAGGCGACCCTGGTTCGTTCCCCTATACGCGGGGCGTCCAGGCGACCATGTACCGCGGGCGCCTGTGGACGATGCGACAGTATGCGGGCTTCGGAACGGCAGCCGAAACCAACACCAGGTTCCGCCAGCTGCTCGGCGCCGGCCAAACCGGCCTGTCAGTGGCCTTCGACTTGCCGACGCAGATGGGCATCGATTCCGACTCGCCGAGGGCGGCGGGCGAAGTCGGGCGGGTGGGTGTGGCGATCGACACGGTCGATGACATGCACACGCTGCTCGAGGGGATTCCGCTCGACGCCGTTTCCACGTCGATGACCATCAACGCCACGGCGGCCACGCTCCTGGCGATGTACATCGTCGTGGGTGAGGAAAGGGGCTTCGCGCGGGCCAAGCTGTCCGGGACGATCCAGAACGACATCCTCAAGGAGTACCTGGCCCGAGGCACGTACATCTATCCGCCCGGACCAAGCCTCAAGCTGATCACGGACACGTTTCGGTTCTGCGCGGAGGAAGTGCCGCAGTGGAATCCGATCTCGATTTCGGGCTACCACATCCGCGAAGCCGGCGCGACGGCCGTCCAGGAACTCGCCTTCACTCTCGCCAACACGATCGAATACGTGCGGGCGGCAATCGCCGCCGGACTGAAGGTCGATGATTTTGCGCCAAGGCTCTCGTTCTTCTTCGCCGCCCACACCGACCTGTTCGAGGAAGCCGCAAAGTTTCGAGCGGCCCGGCGCATCTATGCGCGGCTGATGCGCGACCAGTTCGGTGCCGCTGACGCGAGCTGTCGCCTCCGGTTCCACACCCAGACCGGTGGCGTCACGCTCACCGCCCAGTCGCCCCTCAACAACGTCGTTCGCGTCGCCATTCAGGCGCTGGCAGCGACCCTTGGTGGCACCCAGTCCCTGCACACGAACGGCTACGACGAGGCGCTCTCCCTGCCGACTCGTGAGGCGGCCACGCTCGCGCTCCGGACACAGCAGATCGTCGCCAACGAATCAGGCGTCGCGAACACGGTCGATCCGCTGGCGGGGAGTTATTTCGTGGAATGGCTGACCGACGAACTCGAGAGCCGTGCGCTCGCGTTGATGAGTCGGATCGAGGAACTCGGCGGGGCCGCACGGGCGATCGAAACGGGATTTCTGCACGAAGAGATTGCGCGCAGCGCCTACGCTCACCAGATCCGCGTTGAGACGGGCGAAACCACGATCGTCGGCGTGAATCGGTTCTCGGACGGCGAAGAGCCGCCACCAATTCCGCGACCGGATTACGGCCGGCTCGAGGCGGACCAGATCGCGCGCCTCACTGAGCGACGTGCGAGAAGGAACTCATCGGCTCTTGAAGGTGCCCTCGCGAACATTCGAGAGGCGGCACACGAGTATCGGGACGACGCGGCGTCGAATCATGCGCAGCCGTCGCTCATGCCGAAGATCATCGATGCGGTTCGTGCTCGCGCGAGTGTTGGTGAGGTCGCTGAAGTCATGCGTGAAGAGTGGGGTGCCTTCGTTCCCGCCTGAGCGGCTGAGAACTTACTTCAGCCTCTTTCGAAACCGCTTTCGCCCTCTAAGGACAAGTCGTTCACTTGTAATGACTTGGAACGCTCACTACTTTCCGGTTCCCCAGGCCAGGTCGCTTCTTCTCCATCATGCCGACGTACGAATACCGCTGCCCCAAAGGCCACGAGTTCGAGCACTTCTTCCGCTCCATCAGTTCATCCGAAAGCCGGATGAAATGTCCGGAATGTGGCGAGCTAGCTGAGCGAATCATGTCCGCAGGGACCGGCCTGCTCTTCAAGGGGTCAGGCTTCTACATCACGGACTACGGCAAGGACGGCAAGAAGGACCAGAGGAAAGCTTCGGAGTCCAAGGCTGAGAGCACCGGAGGCGAGTCGAGCAAAGGCGAATCGAGCAAAGGCGAATCAAGCAAGGCTGAGAGCAGCAAAGGCGAGTCGAGCAAGTCCGGTGGAGATAGCAGCTCGAAGTCTGGCGGCGAGTCGTCACCAAAGAAGGGATCGGGGTCGAGTGACTCCTGACGCGATCATTCGCGATGCCCTGATCAAGGCGGCGCGCACGCTCGGTGCTCCCGATCCGATCGAACCGGTCGTCGAGCGTCCGCGTGATCCGTCGTTCGGCGATTGGACGACGAACCTGGCGATGACCCTCGCCCGCACATTGCGGCGAAAACCGCAGGACATCGCGGTAGAGCTGATCCGGGAGATGGACGTGCGCACGGCAGGGGTGAGCGAGGCGACCGTTGCCGGAGCTGGATTCATCAACTTCAAGCTCGAAACGGGCGCGGCCGCTGGTGGCGTCGCCGAGTTGATCGCCGCCGCCGACACCTACGGTCGTCGCGATGACGGACGAGGTGAAGCGTTCAACGTGGAGTTTGTGTCGGCCAACCCGACGGGCCCCCTTCACGTCGGCCATGGCCGTCAGGCCGCGCTGGGCGACGCGATCGCTTCGCTGCTGGCGTGGAATGGCTGGGCGGTGACGCGCGAGTTCTACTACAACGACGGCGGGGGACAGATACAGAACCTCGCGCTGTCCGTTCGCGCGCGACTGGTCGAACTCGGCACCGACCGCCTCGACATTCCAGAGGGCGGCTACCACGGCGAATACATTCGCGAGATCGCCGCGGCGTATGCGGCCGAACATCCGGACGATTCTCTTGGCGACGATCTCGATCGTGTGCGGGTGTTTGCCGTGAAGGCGCTACGCGAAGAACAGGATCGCGACCTCAAGGCGCTTGGCGTCCGCTTCGACGTCTACTACCTGGAGTCGTCGCTGTACACCGACGGGAAGGTGGACGAGACCGTTCGCATGTTGCGCGACGCAGGCCACACGTTCGAGGAAGGTGGCGCGACGTGGTTGCGGACGACCGACTACGGCGACGACAAGGATCGCGTCATGCGGAAGTCGGACGGGTCGTTCACGTATTTCGTGCCGGACGTCGCGTACCACGTCAGCAAGTGGCAACGCGGATTCCGGCACGCGATCAACGTGCAAGGCGCCGATCACCACAGTACCGTCGTTCGCGTACGGGCCGGTCTCCAAGCGTTGTCTACTGGAATTCCGCAGGGCTACCCGGAGTACCAGCTCCACCAGATGGTGACGGTGATGCGTGGCGGCGAGGAGGTAAAAATCTCCAAGCGCGCCGGCAGCTACGTGACCGTCCGCGATCTCGTCGACGAAGTCGGCCGCGATGCGGTCCGGTACTTCTTCCTGATGCGCAAGGCGGACACACCGCTCACGTTCGATGTCGATCTGGCGCGCACGCAATCCGAGGAGAATCCGGTCTACTACATCCAGATGGCGCACGCCCGCATGAGCGGCATCTTCCGGGTCGGCGGAATCGATACGGGCTCGGTTACCGGGGCCGGCGTCGATTATTCAACTCTGGGCGAAGAGTCGGAACGGAATCTGGTCGCGGCGCTGCTCGACTTTCCCAGGTTGGTGGCTGGTGCGACTGAAGCGCGTGAGCCGCAACGCCTGGCAGCGTACCTGCACGATACGGCGCGGCTGGCCCACAACTGGTATCACAAGGTGCGGGTGCTCGAAGCACCGGATGGAGTCCGCGAAGCTCGACTGGCCCTGGCTCGCGCGGCGCAGATCGTGTTACGGAATGGCCTGACGATACTGGGGATCAACGCTCCGGAGCGCATGTGAATTGACAGTCACCCTTCCCATGAGTGCAATTCTCGTAGTCGGTTCGGTTGCGCTGGACTCCGTGGAAACGCCCTTCGGCAAGATCGAAGACGCGATCGGCGGCTCCGGCATCTTTTTCTCGGCGTCCGCTTCCCACCTGACGAAGGTCAACCTCGTCGGCGTGGTCGGAAACGATTACCCAATGGAAAAGCTCGAGCCACTGCGCGCGCGGGGCGTGGACCTCGATGGCCTCACGCGGGCGGACGGCGAGTCATTCCGTTGGCGCGGCAGGTACCGGCATGACCTCAACTCCGCCGAGACGCTGGAGACGCGATTGGGCGTGTTCTCCCAGTTCCGTCCGCAGATTCCCGAAAAGTTCAAGAAGTCGCCGTACGTCTTCCTCGGCAACATCGATCCGCGGCTGCAACACGATGTGCTCGACCAGGTCGAGAAACCGCGGTTGGTTGCCTGCGACACGATGAACTTCTGGATCGAGAGCCGGCGGAACGAGCTCCTCAAGCTGCTCGAGCGCGTGGACATCCTGCTCGTGAATGACGCTGAAGCGCGGCAGTTGAGCGAGGAGTTCAACCTGGTCCGCGCCGCCCGCTGGATCCAGGGCCGCGGTCCGAAACACGTGATCATCAAGAAGGGTGAACACGGGGCGTACATGTTTTCGGAGAATTCGGTCTTCTTCGCGCCGGCGTACCCACTCGAAGAAGTGTTCGACCCCACGGGGGCCGGCGATGCGTTCGCCGGTGGGTTCGTGGGGTACCTGGCCCGGACCGGTCGCTCGGACGAAGCCGCCATGCGCCGCGCCGTGATCTACGGCTCAACGTTAGGCTCATTTGCCGTCGAACGGTTCTCGATCGATCGCCTGCTCGAAATCCATCGCGTGGATATCGCCCGCCGGCTGGAGGGATTCCGCAAGCTGGTGGCGTTCGAGGAGGAACTGGAGGAACCCGAGTGACGGACTCGATGGACTACCGTTCAGCGGGCGTCGACATCGAGGCGGGAGAAGACGCCAAGGAGCGGTATCGTCGCCTCGTGGAGTCGACCAGGACCGCCGGTGCCGTGGGTGCCTTCGGCTCGTTCGGCGGTCTCTTCCGCGCTCCGACTGGCCAGCGACCCTTGCTCGTGGCCAGTGCCGACGGCGTCGGCACGAAGATCAAGGTCGCGATCGAGTCGGGCCGGCATGACACGATCGGCAACTGCCTGGTGAACCACTGCGTCAACGACATCCTGGCGCAGGGCGCTGAGCCGATGTTCTTCCTCGATTACGTGGCGTTTGGAGTGCTCGATCCAGTTGTAGCCGAGGCAGTGGTGGCGGGCGTCGCAGCAGGGTGCCGTGAAAACCAGTGTGCGCTGATTGGTGGGGAGACGGCGGAGATGCCCGGATTGTACACGCCGCCGGACTATGACCTCGCCGGGTTCATCGTCGGCACGGTCGAAGAGACCGCGACACTCGGTCCAGAACGCGTGCGCGCCGGTGACCTGATCATCGCGCTCGCGTCGACCGGTCTTCACACGAACGGCTACTCGCTGGCCCGGCGCATCGTCCGCGAGCGCATGCGGCTCGAGGTCGATGACGACTTCCCAGGTGAGGCCGGGGCATCGGTCGCCGACGTCCTGCTGCGCGTGCACCGCTCCTACCTCGGCATCCTGCGAACTCATCTCCCACACATCCACGCGCTGGCACACATCACGGGTGGTGGCATCCCGGGAAACCTGAATCGCGCCCTCCCGTCATCCCTCGACGCCGTCGTTCACACCGGCAGCTGGTCCGTGCCTAACGTGTTCGAGCGGCTGGGTGCCGCTGGGGGCGTGCCGAGGGACGAGCAGTTCCGCGCCTTCAACATGGGTGTGGGCATGATGGTGCTGGTCCCGGGTGACGCGGCCGGCGGGATCATGGCTTCGGCGACCGCGGCCGGCGTGTCGGCGTGGCATGCCGGTGAGGTGGTTCCCGGATCCGGCGTGATCCGTTTGGATTCCTGAGCGATGAAATCCACCGCGGTCGCCAACAGCCCCGCTTCGGCCGACATGGCCGGCGGACCCGGCGCAACCGACGAAGCCTGGATGCGGCGCGCGTTGACCATGGCACGAGTTGGCTGGGGTCGGGTTGCACCCAATCCACTCGTTGGGGCCGTGCTGGTGAAAGACGACGTGCCGATTGGTCATGGCGCTCACCGGGAGTTCGGGCGCGCTCACGCGGAGGTCGAGGCCCTGACGGCGGCAGGCGCGGCCGCCCGCGGCGCAACGCTGTATGTCACGCTCGAGCCATGCGCGCATTTCGGCAAAACGCCTCCCTGTATCGACGCGATCATCGCCGCTGGTGTGGCACGGGTCTCGGTCGCGGTTCGTGATCCGAATCCCGAAGCAGGCGGCGGAGTCGAGAAGTTGCAGGCCGCCGGCATCGCGGTCGACGTTGGCCTCCTCGCGGCAGAAGCGGCAGAACTCAATGCACCATTCTTTCATTCATTCCGTTCCGACCGTCCCTGGGTCACGCTTAAGCTCGCGGTGTCGTTGGACGGAGCGATCGCCAGCGCGTCCGGGGAACTGGACTGGCTGACGGGTGAAGAGGCTCGCCGACGCGTGCATCAGATGCGCGCCGGGTCGGATGCGATTGCGGTCGGCATGGGAACAGTTCTCGCCGACGATCCCCAGCTCACGGTGCGCGACGCCCATCCACCACGGGTCACGCCGCTCCGTGTCGTCTTCTCACGGTCCGGCCACCTGCCACTGGAGTCGCGATTGGCGCGGCGCGTCGACGAAGGACGCGTGCTCGTCTTCGCGACACAACCCGATCCAGCCCACACGCAGGCGCTGCGTGAGCTCGGCGTCGACGTTAGGCAGGTGGCCACGTTGTCGGATGCCCTGCGCGTGTTGAAGTTGCGAGGGGTGCGGTCACTGATGGTCGAGGGCGGGGCCGAGCTGGCGACGTCGCTCCTCGACGAAGACCTGGTCGACCGTGTCGTGCTCTTCCAGGCGCCGGTGAGACTTGGTGAGGGTGCACTCCCGGCGCTGCGTACATCCGGTGGCCTGGAGGCGGCGGTGAAGCGTTGGAAGCTCATCGCGACGGACCTTATCGGCGTTGACGACATGACCGTGTTTGCGCCGGAGGGACACTGATGTTCACCGGCCTCGTCGAGGCAATCGGGACGATCGATCGCGTCGAGGACACGGATGCCGGACGCGAGTTCCGCGTGCGCGCACCGTGGCACGACCTGACACTGGGCGAGAGCGTTGCCCTCAACGGTGCCTGCCTGACCGTGCGATCGGCGCTGGGCGGATCGTTCGTGGTGGCGGCCGTTCCAACGACACTCGACCGGACCACCATAGGCGCGTGGGCCGTCGGGACGCAGGTGAACCTCGAGCGGGCCATGAAAGTGGGTGATCGGCTTGGCGGTCACCTGGTCCAGGGCCACGTCGATGCTGTCGGAACCGTCCGCAGTCTCGAGCGGCGCGAGACCGCGCTCCTGGTTGACGTCGAGGTGCCGCGTGAGGTCGAGCGATTGCTGGTACCGCATGGGTCCATCACGGTGGACGGCGTCAGTCTCACCGTAAATGCGCTGCCGGCGGCGGGGACGGTGCAGGTTTCGCTGATCCCGTGGACCGAGGAGCATACGACGTTAGGTCGCCTGCAACCCGGGGATCGCGTCCACCTCGAGGGGGACATCATCGGCAAATACGTGCAGGCCCTTCTCACGCCGTATCAAGCCCCCTGAAGGGAGGCCGGAGCCTCCTGCAATGCTGGCTCAGGAGGGCTGAAGCCGACTAGGATTCAGGCATGGGTTTCGGAACTGTCGAACAGGCTATCCAGGACATCCGCGCCGGGAAGTTCGTCGTCGTCGCCGACGACGAGTCCCGGGAGAACGAGGGCGACCTGATTTGTGCGGCGGAGCTGGTCACGACCGACATGGTCAACTTCATGCTTCGCGCCAAGGGAATGATCTGCGTCCCCCTCGAACCTGAGCGCGTCGCCCGGCTCGGGCTGACGTTGCAGGCGCGGGAGAACACCGACGCCCTGCGGACCGCGTACACTGTGAGCATCGACGCGGCACCGCAACATGGCGTCACCACGGGCATCAGCGCGTCTGATCGTGCGACGACCATTCGCATCGCTGCCGATCCAGCCATGGGTCCCTCTGACATCCGGCTGGGGGGCCACGTGCATCCGCTTCGCGCGCGCACCGGCGGGGTCTTGCAGCGAGTCGGGCACACGGAAGCCACGATCGACCTCTGTCGCCTCGCCGGCCTCACGCCCGCCGGAGTGCTCTGCGAGATCCTCGACGACGACGGCCACGCCATGCGTCGTGACGCGCTCGATCGATTTGCATCGAAGCACGGGCTCACGTTCATCACGGTGGCGGACCTGGTCGCTTACCGCTTGGCGACGGAGCGGCTGGTCCATCGCGTCGCGGAGGCACGACTCCCGACCGACATCGGCGGCGAGGACTGGAAGGTCTTCGGGTACCGCAACGACGTCGACGACCGCGAACACGTCGCCATCACCTACGGCGACCTCACCGCGGCGGACAGTGTTCTCGTCCGTATACACTCGAAGTGCCTGACGGGCGACGTGTTCCATTCGCGCCGTTGCGACTGCGGCTGGCAGTTGCACAAGGCCATGGAGGCGATCGTCTCGGAAGGTCGCGGTGTCATCGTTTACCTCGACCAGGAGGGACGCGGCATCGGCCTGCTCAACAAGCTCAAGGCGTACGAGCTGCAGGATGCCGGGCACGACACCGTCGAAGCCAACGAAAAACTCGGATTTGCCCCCGACCTGCGGAATTACGGCATCGGGGCGCAGATCCTGCTCGACATCGGCGTTAGGCGGATCCGGCTGCTGACCAACAACCCGAAGAAGATGGTGGGACTCGGCGGCTACCACCTGGAGATCGTGGAACGCGTCAACCTCGCCGCGCCCAGCACCGACGAAAACGCCGGCTACCTCGACGCCAAGCGCGATAAGCTCGGCCACCTCCTCTCGACCTGAATGGCCGAATTCAGCGGGACCCCGCACGGGGCTGGGCGCAAGGTTGCGGTCACCGTAAGCCGGTTCAACGAAGACGTCACGCAGAAGCTGGTCGACGGCGCGCTCGACGCGCTGACCCGTCACGGCGCCGCGCTCGAGGACATCGACGTGGTGTGGGTGCCGGGCGCATGGGAACTGGGCGTCGCCGTGAGGCGCCTCCTGTCGATGGATCGCTATGACGCCGTTGTGGCGCTTGGTGCGGTCATTCGTGGAGAGACGCCGCACTTCGATTACGTCGCAGGTGAATGCACGCGCTCACTACAGCAGGCCGCCGAAGAATTCGAGACGCCCGTCGCACTGGGAGTCCTGACATGCGACACGACGGAACAGGCATTGGCCCGCGCTGGCGGCGACCACGGCAACAAGGGCTGGGATGCCGCCATGGCCGCGCTCGAGATGGTTGACCTGTTGGACCGACTCGATGCCGCTGACACCACATGAAATCCGCAGCCGCCGGCGAGCACGTGCCCGCGCGCTGCAGGCTCTCTATGCCTGGGATCTCATACCCGACGGTGGACTGGTGCATGTTGGCGAGCGGCTCTTCTCCGATCTGGCGGTTGGACCTGCCGAGCGCGACTTCGCCGCACCACTGCTTGCCAAAGCCGCGGATGACCTGGCAGTCATCGACGCAGACCTCGCGGCAATAACCACCAACTGGCGGCTCGAACGGCTGAGCGCCATCGATCGTTCGGTGCTAAGGATGGCCTCTGCCGAACTGCGGATCGGCAACACGCCACCGGTCACCGTGATCAAGGAAGCCATTCACCTCGCGGAACGCTTCGGAACCGACTCGAGTGCGCGTTTCGTGAACGGTGTGCTGGATGCACTCGCACGCCGGCTGGGGAGGATCTGATTGCGGATCCTCCTGGTGAACTGGCAGGACCGCGAGAATCCCCAGGCGGGCGGAGCCGAGATCCACATGCACGAGATCTTCGGGCGACTCGCATCCCAGGGAGACCAGGTCAGCCTGCTCTGCGGTGGTTGGCCCGGATGCCCGCCTCGCGCCGTGCTGGATGGAATCGAGGTCGTGCGCGTCGGGACCCGGAACACGTTCCGGTTCCTGGCTCGGAAGGGATACCGGGAGCACTTCGCGAACCGGCCGATCGATGTCATCGTCGAAGACATCAACAAGATGCCGCTGCACACGCCGCGGTGGGGAACAGTCCCGGTCGTCGCCGTCGTGCCGCATTTGTTCGGGTCGACCGTTTTCCAGGAGTTGCCGGCGCCGGTCGCGGCCGCGGTCTGGCTCGCCGAGCGTCCGATTCCATGGATCTACGGTAGGGTGCCGTTCGAGGCGATCAGCCAGAGCACGGCCGACGACCTCGTGTCGCGCGGGATTGCACGGGAGCGCATCCGGGTGATCTACTGCGGCATCGACTCTCAGCACTTCACGCCGGACCCAGCGCAGAGAGCCGACGCTCCGGTTTTTGCCTACCTCGGCCGCCTCAAGCGGTACAAGGCGGTCGACCTCGTGCTCCGCGGATTTGCCCAGGCAGCGGTTCCCGGGGCCACGCTGGAGCTGGCCGGAGCAGGTGACTATCGGCCCGAGCTGGAGCAGCTCGCGAGGTCGCTTGACCTCGGTGATCGCGTGAAGTTTCTTGGGCGAATCAGCGAGGCTGAAAAGCTCCGGCTCCTGCGCCGGGCCTGGGCCCTGGTCTTCACGTCACCAAAGGAGGGCTGGGGGATCACCAACCTCGAAGCCGCCGCGTGCGCAACCGCGGTCATCGCATCCGACTCACCCGGGATCCGGGAATCCGTACGTCACGGGGAGACAGGCTTTCTGGTGCGTCACGGCGATGTGGCGACCTTGGGCGCGACAATTGCTCGAGTGGCGTCTGACCGGTCGCTGGTGGAGCGGCTTGGCGCGCAGGCGAGAACGTTCGCGACGACATTCACATGGGAGCGGGCTGCGCTGGAAACGGCGCAACACCTTAGCGAAGTGCTAGAGGGTGGAGGGAAGTAGCAGTGGACATCGTCTTTCAGTCGCATCACGCCGCGGTCCCCGAGCGGGTCCGCCAGAACGCTGGCCGGGCATTGCAGAAACTCGGGCTGCGCCTAACGCGTCCGGTCTCCGGTGTCATCCGGTTCGAGGAGGATGGTCGGATGCGGCGCGTGGAACTGGAACTCGTCGGCCGGGGGCGTCGCCTGGTTGCCGAGGGCAACGGGCGCTATTACGGCCCGGCGCTGTCGCTCGCGTTGGCTCACCTCGAGGCGCAATTGCGCCGTGTGGGGCGTTTGAACATGCGCCGGGCCCGCCGTGCGGTCCGCGCCTAGCGACGGAGGCGCGACCACGTGGCCGTAACCGTCGGCAAGCTAATCGAGCGGCTGCGAGGGCCACTCCAGCTCGAACAATTGGGCGGCACCGACGGCCATGATCGCGAGATCGAAAACCCGGATGTCTCGAGCCCGGGACTTGCGCTGGCTGGTTACGTAGGGCGTTTCACCGCGCAACGCGTCCAGATTCTCGGCGAAACAGAAATCACCTACCTGAGCACCATTGGCGAAGCGGAACGAGGCCGGATTCTCGCCCAGTTCTTCTCCTTCCCGATTCCGTGCGTGGTCATCACCAAGGGACTCGAGGCCGTGCCGCCCCTCGTCGACCTGGCCGTCGCCGCTGGCGTGCCGGTGCTCCGCTCCCCGCTGAAGACGGCTGAGGTGTATCGCCGGCTCAAGCCGGTGATGGAAGAACTGTTCGCACCCAGCAGCACCATTCACGGGTCGCTGGCTGACGTCTTCGGCGTAGGGTTGCTGTTCACCGGTGCCAGCGGGATCGGCAAGTCGGAGTGCGTGCTGGATCTCGTCGAGCGCGGTC
>Ga0070698_100004193_pt1 | contig 15832 bp, 15 predicted proteins | sample KBSK1502metaG_FD_65477 | JGI IMG/M metagenome (GOLD analysis project Ga0070698, IMG submission 65477) | Corn, switchgrass and miscanthus rhizosphere microbial communities from Kellogg Biological Station, Michigan, USA - KBS K1-50-2 metaG | ecosystem: Host-associated > Plants > Roots >...
AAAGTCAGTAGAATCAGGACCAGAGTTGCTATCGGAGAGAGTGCGCCGGCAGCTAAAAACGCGATGCCCGGTTGATAACCAAGAGTGGAAAAGTAATCCACTCCGGTAAGACACATCACTTGCCACCAGGGATGTTGTTTGTCCGTCGCAGCAGACTCATTTGTTGAGCCGCTTTGTCTTCTGCCCGCGTAAAGCTAGAGCTGAAACTTGCGTCGTGATCGCTGCAGCCATCCCATCGTGATGCCAGTTAATCACTCGTGCAAAAAAAGCGGGCGGGGGCCTCCCACAGCCCCCACCCTAAGGCCACGTGTCCTCACCCCACGCGACCACTTCGTCCACCGGGGAGGTGAACGCATGCGGATTATGCAATAGTCCGACTAAAGTTTCAACCTGGTTATTTATTTTTATGTTGACACGCAACAGACGTTGCAGTGAGGCAGTTTTGCAGAAAAAACTTATCGACCATATAAGCAACTTCGATTGAGAGTAGCGATCGGATCCGACCCTACTCTCAATTGAGATGTATGCAATTTATCGTTCGCGATTTGCAACACCTGGTGCACTGCTCGCCTGGGCCACATCCTGTCCCGTTGCCTCTCCATGGGCCAAGTCGGAAAACGCGACGATCATAAGCAGCACGGCGATACTGACTGTGGAAAGAATGTAAAGGATAGCGGTTCGCTCCATGTAAATCAGCGCGATTACAACAGCCGCAACACCGAGCGACCAAAGGATGGTAATCATTTTCCGTCGCCGGCGATCACCGGCTAATGTTCTTCGATTCATGCTCTAACTCTCTTTGTTTTTAATAAATTATTCGGCTCGGCAAGTACGTTCCGGTAGTTGAAATTGCACCGGTTATGCCCCCAGTCAATGCTCCCACGAGCGTCGACCCGATACGACTGGATGAAAACATGCCGGCTTCGGAAACTTCGATGACGTCATACGCCTGTAGCAAAAAGTCAGGCTTCAGATTTTTCTTAATGGCGGTAACGTCAACGTGTATCACTTCCTGATTCGCGCTGCCGGGAACTTGCCGGTAGATTCTGACATCGTTCAGCTTCGCTTCTTTGCGAGCGCCGCCCACCATAGCGAGGGCGCGGCTGAGCATAAGCTGATCGCGAAGATAAAGACCACCCGGCGACAACACCGCGCCGGTAACATAAACAGGCTCAGCTTCCGTCACCAATACGTAGTCTCCCGGACGAATAAACGGATTCGCGTCAGGTAGTCCAGCTCGTAGCTCCGAAATTTTGATGATCTGAAGCGGAATTTTGGTGCCGTCGATTGGAGTTGCTTCTGCTTCCTCGCCAGGTTCGGGACACATCAACGGTTCGGTGTGGAGAATTTGAATGGTGCCCGCTGCTCGCTCGGTAAATCCACCAGAGACAGCCATCAGTTCGTTCAGTCGCACCTTTCTTTTCATCTCGACTCGCGTAGCCTGTCGTACTGCACCGAAGACGGTCGCGGGTTGACGGCTATTTCGTTCCGAGATGCGTACGCTCACTTGCGGATTGTTGATGAACTTCGCATACGCTGCCGTAATGTCTTTCTGCACATCCTTCTCACTGCGGCACTTGGCTTTGATCGGCGCTTCAAGAAACGGCAACGAACTGAGATTACCGTCACCGTCCACTGCCACCGTGCTGCTTAACTCCGGCTGTCCAAACACGCGGATATCAAGCACGTCGCCCGGACCGAGCAGATAAGTCTTAATTCCCTGGACATCGATTCCCGGAGATTGTGGCGCTACCGGCGCGGAAGTTTGCGGTGTCTCCTGCGCGTAAACAGAAACCCCAAACATGCACACAAATCCGATCACCAACACCAAAGATTGCTTAACTTTCATTCTCAACACCTCAATCGCTGAAGCTTAACTTTTCGGGGGCTGACTCAATTGCGTATTACGGTATCGACACCGGCACAGAGTGTCGCACTCCGCCCAGGAATATACCAGCGAGAATCTCTATCACGCCGCCTGGAAACAGTCCATTTTCTGAGACATCAATCACGTCGTAAGGCTTCAGAAGAACGTCCTGGGCCTGATTCTTCTTAATCGCTGCAAAATCAACTTTCAGGATTTCCTGATCTGTCGATCCAGCAATCTGCCTGTAAATCCTGACTTCCGAGAGCTTGGCTTCCTTTCGCGGGCCACCAACTGTTGCCAGTGCACGACTCAACGTCAGTTGGTCACGCATAGCGATGCTGCCAGGCGACACAACGCTGCCTGTAATGTAGACCGGCTCAGCCTCAGTCACCAAAACGAGATCGCCTGGTCTGATGACTGGATTTGTCGCGCCTTTCAGCAAGTCAGAAATCTTTACTATTTGAAGCGGTATCGAAGCGCCGTTGATCGGGAGGCTCTCGGCTTCCTGTCCGGCCTCAGGGCACATCACCGGCTCGGTGTGAAGTATTTGAATGGTGCCGGAGGCTTTTTCTGTAAAACCTCCTGACGCGGCGATCAACTCATTTAATTTCAGCTTGCGAAGCGTCGGAACCTTGCCGCCTTGTCGCACGGCGCCAGAAATGGAAGCCGGTGTTCGACTGTTTCGTTCGAGCACGAGCACGCTGACATACGGATCGTTAATCACCCGTTTGTAAGCAGCAGTAAGATCCTGTTGCAACTGACGTTCAGTGCGGCATTTTGCGTTGACCGGTTCGATGAAGGGCAATGAACTGACAAAGCCGCCACCATCGACTTGAACGCGCCTGGTCGCAGGTGTCATTTGTTCGATCGTGACTTCGAGCAGATCTCCTGGACCAAGCAGATAAGGCTGCGGCGCTTGAGTCTCGGTACTGGCCGGGGTTGTTTTAGGAGTTGCGGGGTGCTGCGCCTGAACGACACCAAACACGCAGCACGCTACTACGATCAATAAGCACAACGGTCGTTGAATGTTCATAGCAACTCGTTTCGAGAGGAAGAGACCGGCTACTAAGTTTGCCGTTCCGTCATTTTATGTCGCCGGTGGTGCTTTTTACGACGGCGCAAGGCTCCAGGCAACGCAAATCCGGTAAAAAGTAAGTTGCAATGATCGCACAAAAGGTGGTAGATGCCAACCAGACGCATCGGCAAAGGAGTTCGCTTATATCCTCTGCGAATGCGTGAACTACCACACTTCGGGCACTTCTGAGCAAACATGTGATCGTTGATTGCGAACTCCGTTCTACGAGCCGTTGTTGGGCCGGAGTCTCGCCTTTAACTTCTCGATTTCGCGCTCGATCTTGGCTGTTCCGGCGAGCCGCACTTCCTCTTTTACCACATCCTGATTCAGATAAAAGAGCGCATCCCGGTAACGATCGATGGCGCGCCTGTAATGACCTTTGAAAGCAGACCGCTCAGCCAGCTCGACCCAGTGGGCCACTTTGACCGAAGCAATAAATTCTCCGATCGCAACTCTCGACTCGTTCAGTTCAGTTTCGTCCGGATAGATCCGCAAGGCTGAGTCGATACAGTCGATCGCACGTGTCGCAGTTTCGATCTTATCGAACGTTCGCGCACGTTGTTGGGCCTCGTGTGTAAGCAACTGAGATTGCGTCCTGGCCCAGGTTAACAAGTGATGACGATGCAATGCGCGCACACGATCCTGACCGGCTCTCAGCGCGATTCCCTTTTCACTGCCAAAGCTCCCCGATCTGATTGCTTCGTCAGTGCTCGCCAGGTAATCGTGGCAGAGTTGCGCCACGTCGAGATGCATTTCGGGAGTCGAGCCCTGGCGATCAGCAACCGTTGATTGCTTCTGAATTGCACGCAACGCGGCGGAGTGCAGCGACGCAGAAAATCCCTTCTTCTGACTGCGACCACCTTCACGAGGACGGCTCGACGACTTTTCGCGAATACCGTTTTCCAAAAGGTAGCGAGTCCATGCGCGACGCATCACAACTTCGCGCGCGGACAGTGCAACCAACAGGACCACACTCGCCGCCAGTCCCGCAGGCAGCCATGGAGCTTCGTCACCACCGCTGACAAGGATCCACCAGAGACCGAAGAACAGTGCAACTGAAATTACGATGGCAGAGATTAGGTAGCCGGTGCTTGAAGGCATGCGACTGCGAGCCGCGCGACTGCGCAATTCATCCTCAGCACGCGAATGAGATCGCGGGTTTCTAGGGAAGAACTGATCCGCCGAGTTGTTTCCCAACTAAAACCTCAGGGCCCCACGCCCAACCTGGTACACGAACATCCAAATCAAAACAGTGTCACCGCACTATCCCGGGGGGATGACCTCGCAACGCTATCAGGGTAATAATAGTCAACTTTTTAGGATTGTGCTGTCAAATATACGACCCTCTTTGGCAAGGAACAAACAAATGAACGAGAGACAATTTGCCGGCAAAGTGGCCTTTGTGACCGGCGCCACCTCAGGAATCGGTCAAGCCTGCGCACTCGCTTTTGCAGCGGCGGGAGCGAAAGTCGTTTGTGTCGGACGCAAGATCGAAGCGCTGCAGGACATCGAAAAGAGGATTCGCGAGCTCGACACCGAAGCCGTAACGATTGCGGCAGATCTGTCTCGTGAGCAGGAAGCGGAGCGTACGATTCAGCGTGCCGTCGAAGTTTTTGGCGGTATCGACGTGCTCGTTAACGCAGCCGGACATATCAGTACCGGCACAATTGAGAACACGTCGCTTGAAGCATGGGACAAGATGATGAACGTCAACGTTCGCGCGACGTTCCAGTTGATGCAAAAAGCGCTGCCGAGTTTGATTGAGCGACGTGGAAATGTCGTCAACGTGTCGAGTGTTACCGGGCTGCGTGCGTTTCCGGGCGTGCTCGCGTATTGCGTGTCGAAGGCGGCGTTGGACCAGTTAACACGATGCGCGTCGCTTGAGCTCGCTGCGAAGGGTGTGCGTGTTAATGCTGTTAATCCGGGTGTCGTGGTGACGGAGATTCATAAACGCGGCGGCATGACTGACGATGCGTACGCGGCGTTCCTCGAGCATTCGAAGACGACGCATCCGTTGGGACGCACTGGACGACCGGAGGAGATCGCGTCGCTGGTTTTGTACCTCGCGTCGGACCAGGCGTCGTGGATCACCGGGGCAACGTATTCGATCGACGGCGGCCGCTCCCAAACCTGTGCCCGCTAGAAGGTTTATCCACAGATTACACAGATTGATCAATAGAATCTGTGTAATCTGTGGATACGACTTATACCTGATATACTGCGCGGCTCAATGAGCACCCCATCGCCAACAATCGTCATTCGCACCTCGCCGCAAATCAGCGCCATCCGTCTCGTGCTCGCAATCGTCGCGGGACTCATCGCACTCTTCCTGGGATTGCTGGTCTTACTCTTAATCGGCATCGAGACGGGACCAATTGCGCTCATACTCGGATTGATCACGGCCACGATTCCCGTTCCGCTCTACATCGCCCTCGTCTTGTGGATCGATCGTTACGAAGCGGAACCACTCTGGATGCTGGCCACAGCTTTCTTCTGGGGCGCACTGATCGCGACCTTCTTCGCGTTCCTACTGAACACCGGTACTGGCGGCGCTGTAGCACTGCTGGCGGGTGAACAAGCAGGTGAAGCATTCTCCGCCGTCATCTCGGCGCCGATCGTCGAAGAAACCGGCAAGGCATTAATTCTTTTCATTTTCTTCTTCTGGAAGAAAGATGAATTCGACGGAGTTGTGGACGGCATCGTCTACGCTTCAATGTCAGCGCTTGGATTCGCGATGACCGAGAACATTCTTTACTACGGCAGAGCAGCACTCGGCGGTGGCGGCTCTTTGACGCTGATCTTCATCATCCGCGGTTTCTTCGCGCCTTTCTCTCATCCGCTGTTTACGAGTTTGACGGGAATGGGATTGGGTCTCGCCAGACAATCGACCAACACCGCTGTGAAAATACTCACACCGATCGTTGGACTGTTGATGGCGATCTTCATGCACAGCATCTGGAATGGTTCGGCTGTACTGGGCGGCGGTGGTCTTTTTGTACTCACCTATCTGCTGGTGATGGTTCCGGCTTTCATCATCATGCTGGTGGTGATTGGACTGGCGCTGCGACGTGAAGGACAAGTCGTGCGCGAGTATCTGACAGTCGATCTGAACCGCGGTTTTCTGACGCAGGAAGAGTACAAGCAACTCGGTTCGATCTTCGGCAGGATGGGTTCGTCGTTCAACGCCTTCACACAAACAGGTGTTAGTGGCTGGCGTGCCCGTATGCGCTTCAATCAATTGGCAAGTGAACTGGCTTTTCATCGCTGTCGGGTTTCGAGAGGCGTGTATTCCGGCAGCTACGACGTCCTAGAGATGGAGACTGCTTACTTGCATGCGTTGCAAGGTCTATTGAATGAACTCCGGAATCGCTAGCGCAACGTTCCTCCCATTATTAACGCTCGCTGGCAATCACTTTCTGTCTTATACTTGGCCCGGTTGCGCAAGGCATTTCAGCAGAGCTGAAAGCTCGTGAGAATCCAACTTCTACCCAGCACCTTTGACGCTCAGGGAGTAGCGACCCTGGAGCAACGACTGACTTGTTTTCTAATCGACGACTGCGTAGCGGTTGACGCGGGCAGTATCGCGCTTGCTCTACCAAACGACCGGCGGTCCAAAGTTAAAGACATCATCGTCACGCATCCTCACATGGACCACATCGCCACGCTGCCGATATTCATCGACGATCTGTATCCGACCCTGCAGCAGCCGATGAGGATTTACGCGACGGAGGAAGTCATCCACCTGCTCGAGCGCGACGTTTTTAATTGGAACGTGTATCCGCGCTTCTCCGATTTGAAAAATGATTATGGTCCAGTGATGGAATACGTCCCGATTCCGATCGGAAAACCGTTTTCAGTGGCCCATCTGACTGTGTGCGCGGTTCCGGTGAATCACATCGTGCCGACTATCGGCCTCGTGGTTTCAGACGGGCAAAAGAGTGTTGCTTTCAGTTCCGACACTGCGGAGACGGATGAGTTCTGGAAGATTGTGAACCAGATGAAGGATCTCGATGCTTTGTTGATTGAAACGTCGTTTCCGAATCGAATGGCGAAGCTCGCCCACGTCTCGCGTCACTTCACTCCTGCGACGTTGGGCCAGGAACTTAAAAAGCTGACTCACAACGGCATGGACATCATGGCGGTCCATCTCAAGCCGAGCTACCGCGACGAAATCATCGAGCAGCTCAACGCCTTGAACATTCCCAAATTGTCGGTGATGGAACCCGGCCGGGTTTACGAGTGGTAGTTAATAAGCTGGTCTGTCAAACTGAATCGGCTCAAACTCTTTTTCCGCGTGCTCGCCGTCAGCTCCATGCAGCGATATGCGCCCGCTCGGCAATAATTCCTTAACCATGAATGTGCGCTGATTCCGGTCCCGCCCCGGCATCAATTCGGCTCGGAACGTGACCGGCATTCCCGGCCTGGCCCAAACATCGCTGACTTTCTTTTCTGCGAGCACGTTCTTTTTCTTCCAGTAAGCACTGGCAGCGCCGATGGCTCCCGCGCCAAGAGCAAAACCGCCGAGAAGCCACCTCGTACGCCGTTTCATTACAAATTGCCTATTCGCAAAGCGGATCCATTCGGGCGGTTATCGTCGGCAATCCGCTCAACGCTCGCTCGGCATTTAGTGGTGTGAAGCTCGCCCACTCGGCGGGCACGGATGCTTCCGCAAACACCGCTTCGACCGGACATTCCGGCACACATGCGTCACAATCGATACAAGTCTCGGGATTAATCACCAGCATGTCATCATCGAGGTGAAAAGCCTCCACCGGACAAACAAGCGCGCAATCAGTATAACGACAGTTAACGCACGGTTCGGCGACGACGTAGGTCATTTGAACTTTGGCTCCTTGAACAAAGAGAGTTTATGAAAACGTTACGTCTGCAAATCTTAACCACAAAGCCACGCCGTAGACAATGAAAGAGTTTAGCATGATGATTGCTTTGGAGCAGGATAGTAGGCGGACGGATAACGAAAGGCGACCATCACCTTGACTCAACGCGCCGGACCAACTCATCAAACCTCACGTCATCGCGTAAGGCATCAAGTCGCGGGTCAACTTTCAGATAGGCCATCCATAGATTCCGACTCTGATACACTCTCTCAAGACACTCAAATGCTTTATCCTTATTCCCGGTTTGGGCATAGTAAGCTGCGCCGTCGATATCATCTTCACCGCTTTTATTAAACCTTTCCGCGCGCTCGCGTAAAACGCCCTGCCAGCCAGACATTTGAAAGGCCGTCCGATAAGCCTGAATAGTCTCATCATCCACCGCTCGTAATGCGAGAAGTTTCATCAACCATTCAAACGCCTCGGATTCGTTCCCTTGCATCGCCAATGCGGTACTAAGCCAAAAGTGAGCAGTGTCAAAATTCTTGTCCATTGCTACCACCCGTTTTAGTTGCACGACAGATTCTGAATAGCGCCGGGCAAGAAATAGCTCGAGTCCCAAATTTCGCTGGCTGTAAAGCGACGTTGGTTCAAGATCTATTGCAGTCTTTATTTCGGAGATTGCCTGGTCAAAACGCCCCCTACTTAGGAGGTAGCGGGAATAAATGTCGTGGGCTTGAGATGAATCGGGATCTAATTCAATGGCTCGTTTGCATGATTGTTCTGCGCTGACGAAATCGTATTCATAATACATTTGGCTTTCGCACAAAGTACTGTAGGCGTCAGCTAGACTTTGATCCAAAGCCAACGCCTTGTTTATGGCCTCGATTGCTCTTTGATGTGCCTCCTGATTACTCTTGACAGGCCCGACAGGCCGAAGCGCGTAGGCTAGTCCTGCCCACGCAAGGGCGTAATTTGGGTCGAGCCTGACAGCTTGTTCCAATGTTTCAACTGCCTTTTGCGCGTCTGTGGGATTTCTTTTATTGGCTAAATACATTCCCTGCAAATACAACCGATAGGCTCCTTCATTCGTCGTTCTGCGCTTTGCCGCCAATCTGCTCGAAGTGCTCACAAATCGTGCCAATAGAATATTCTCAACTTCGCTTGCGACCGCATCCTGCATTGCAAAGAGGTCCCCAATATCATTTTCGGTTTTATGAATTTCCTCAACCTGCCCATTGGCAACGTTCAAAAGTTGCCAGGTGATGCGAATTTTTCCCGAGGCTAATTGATAATTCGAAGCGAGCACATAATCGACCTGTTGGTCTTGCCCAGCCGCGACAGGATCTTGTGTTAGATCGGCATACTTTCGCGTCGCGTTCAGGGACCGAACGACGAACTCCTTCATTAGACTGAGCCGGTATATCAGCGAATCGGCAATGCCAATTTCATAAACCTCATTGCGGTTCGTTGCGTCGATTGGTTTGAGCGGCAAAACGGCGATTGATTTTTTAGTCGGTATATTACGACTCGTTAGAAAGTATGCCAGACCGACTACACTAACGAGCAAAAGCAACAGTGCGGCAATAGCCAGAGTTTTGTGGCGTTTGATCTCGCCAACTATGTACTCAATGCTGGCTGTCGGCAGTGACTGGACCACTTCGCCGGTCGTCATTACCGAAGCGGCAGTTTTTGTTTCTCGTTCATTCGTTGTGACGCGTCTTAGAGTGGCTGTTTCATCCAACTTCAGCCTCAAGATTTTCAGATCACGCTCGAGTTCGGAAGCTTCCTGATAGCGCTCGTGTCTCTTCTTGCTCAGGGCCTTCATTACAATCCGTTCTAACTCGGCCGGAGCTTTAACATGATTCCGGAGCGGCGATGGTTCTGCCTCAAGAATCGAGACCACTGCGTGGCTGGCGGTCTCGCCGGTGAAGGGCGCCTGACCTGAGAGAAGCTCGTAAAGCAGCACACCGAGGCTCCAAATGTCTGTGCGAGGATCCGTGTCTTCTCCGCGCGCTTGCTCTGGTGACATGTACTGCACAGTACCCATCACCATTCCGGGATCGGTCTTATGCAAAGCCTTCGGTAAGGATTGTGCGCCAAGTATCGGCTCAATGTCTGACGCGAGTTTTGCGAGGCCAAAGTCGAGTACTTTGATGAAACCGTCACGCCGCAGCATGATATTTTCAGGTTTGATGTCGCGATGGATTATGCCGGCCGCGTGCGCCGCCGTGAGAGCGGAAGCGATTTGTGTGGCAACATCCAGCGCTTCGTCAAGCGTCATCGGAACTTTGGCTATGCGTTGACGTAGGGTGTCGCCCTCAATGAATTCAGTGGTGATGAAGTGTGAAGAGTTTGATCGGCCTATCTCGTGGATGGTGACGATGTTTGGATGGTTGAGCGCCGAGGCAGCGCGCGCTTCCTGCTTAAACCGATGCACCCGCTCAGCATCGAGAGTGAATTTCGCAGGTAGCCGTTTAAGTGCGACATGGCGCCCGAGTCTTACGTCGTGAGCCAGGTACACTTCTCCCATTCCACCCTGGCCCAACAAGGACACAACCTGATAGTGACCTACGTATTCTCCTCGTTTCAGTTGGGTCTCGCGGCCCGCCATTAAGTCAGCAGCGATATCTTCTGCCGCCGTTCTTATGAAGCTATTTGCCTCTTCGTGAGATCCGAGGAGCGAGACAACCTCGCGACGCAATGACTCGTCGCCTTTACAAGCCTCCCTGAGAAATGCATCACGCTGCTCAGCATCGCACTCCAAAGCCGAGTGGAACAGCTGATCAATTTGTTGCCAGCGTTCGGGAGTCATAACAACATCGACTATTTTCCGGTCGCTCTCATTTCTCTACGCAGCCAGGCTTTGGCCAACGTCCAATCGCGCATGACGGTGCCGGCTGAGACTGCTAAGACCGCGGCTGTTTCCTCAATGCTGAGTCCGCCAAAGAATCGCAGTTCAACTATCTGACTCTTGCGTTGGTCAACGGCCGCCAAACAAGCCAGTGCTTCGTCGAGAGCAACCACCTCTGCAGTCCGCTCTGCAGACACAATTGCACTTTCGTCCAAAGATACGGGGTGAGCATCACCGCCACGCTTGGCATACTGCCGGGCACGCGCATGATCCACCAGAATGCGCCGCATCATCTGGGCAGCGATACCATAGAAGTGTGCTCGGTTCTGCCATTCGACCGCATTTTGATCAACCAGCCTCACATAAGCCTCGTGAACCAAGGCTGAGGTTTGCAGCGTGTGTCCGGGACGCTCCTTCCTCATGTGCTGGTGGGCCATGCGACGCAGTTCCTCATAAACAACCAGCATCACCTGATCGCGCGCGCTTTGATCGCCATTGCTCCAGGCTTTGAGCAGTTGAGTTATTTGGTGTGGCGAGGACGTCATTGAGGTCGCGCCTTGATGGAATGATCCAGTATCAGATCGTGGCGCACATTATACACCCGAGCAAATTCACCAGGGCAAGGTCGTCGATGGAAAAGAATTCCGGCAACGGCGTTAGAGGTTTTCTATCGGATTCTCGCGTTACCGGATGAGAGTCAACGAAAACTCACTCGCTTAGCGCAAACGCGACGGTCGAGACAGCAAGTCGCGAATGCCTGAAATCATTTGTTTATCAAGCAAAGGAAAAATCATGATAAAGCAACACTCTACATTGGCTGTCCCAGTATTGCTTGCGATGGGGATATTTCTACTCGCAGCAACGGCGACTTCACTCGTTCAGACTGCGACGACACAGGTCGCTGATCCAGTGGGCGGGGCGCAAGTTCTAACTAGAGTCTCTGACATCCTTACTCCTGGAGTCGTCTACTTCATCAAGTCTAAAGGATCGCAAAAAGTGATTGACGTGGACGGCGGAAGTTCTCGTCCGGGGACTGCCCTCAGGCAACTCAGACTGGATGGCACGTTGGGACAAAAGTTCATTTTTACGAAGGCAGGGGAAGGCTTCTTTTTCATCCGCACGTCGACTGGCGGACATTTCGTTACACTTCATCATGAGCCAAGCGTGACGGTAGATCCGAGTGTCACGACCCCTCCTGTATCCAAGCCGTCTCTTACGCAAGAGTTGCGTACCACCAATCCGCTGGACGCCGATTCCCAGAAGTGGAAAGTTATCGAGAGTGGGGAGCCCAATTGCTTTCTGATCTTGAATAAAACTGACGAGACTCGCGCCCTACAACCTAGCAGCAGTTCCGACAGTGCCAAGCTGATCGCTGTGCCGCGCGATGGGAACAACTTGCAGAAATGGATCCTGAAATTGACGACCGCAGAGGACAACCCCGACGTGGCATCGGCTGAAAAAGGACTGGTCTCTGACTGCTTTGCGACGTTCAAAAAATCATTCGTGCTATTCACAATTAAGAAAAAGAAAAATGTGAGCCCAATCTTTCCGGAATGGCGCTCCGTAGGGGAGGAAACTGTCGTCGATGGCATCCGCAGACGCCCGCTCCTGTCTTACAAAATCCTCGAGGGAGTAGTGACCAGAAATAGCCCTCACGTGTCGCCCGAAGACCAGCCGGCGGGTCACTTCACGCACGATTTCGTTTTCGATGTTAATCCTGATCCCGCCTTCCGATATTTGCTGGGCAAGCAGAATGGGGTGGTCCAGCAGGATATTGAAGTCGAGTGGGAAAGCGGTCTCGCTCAGGCAGACAGCAGGGATCGCAACCCGGCGTCTGCGGCCAGCATTCGTGGCGACAGCTTCGGCTTCTACACGGCCGGGCACAAACGACGCGACGTGATCTGGAACTGGCCGACAGCTAACGATTGGGTTCACGTGGAGGGCGTCTGGATTTTTGATCGTGGCCACGACGATCCTGTGAGGACCGAAATTCACCCGGCGCACTTGGTAGCTGTGAAACGCGATCTGCCGGACGTATTCGAACCCAAACCGGATCTGCCGGGACAATTCGTCTTTGCAACCCGGGCCGATATCTTCGCGAACGGTGATGGCAACATCGTATGGAACAACAAAGGACTGAATGATTTCGCACAACCAGTGAAGATGTCCGATCGAGTGTACACAATCATCTTCAAACATGACCTTCCGCGCCCGACACCCACAGCCAAACTAAAGTTCGCCTTCAAAAACCAGCGGGGCAACTCGTACACAGGAAAGCCTATCGTCGAAGTCTTTGAGAACGGCACAGCGGACACTCCGACGCCGCATGTGATGATGTCCATCTCCTGGGCAGGCGATCGACTTCCCGATACGGCGGTCTTCGCCAAGACGCTCTATATTTATTGGGATGACCTGCCCACTCACGGCGTCAAGGCCGGCTTCGAGATCAAGAAAGTCAGCGTCACCTTTCAAAAGGTTGTAATTCAAGACAAAAGTGAGGGCGATGATTCCGACCCCGGCGAATACAGGTTGTTTTCGGACATGGGCGGCAAGTGGATCTTTCTGAATGAGTTCACCGGGGCCACTGACATTATGAATAACGGATTGGGACGTGCGTGGGACACTACCTACTCCAAAAAGCATCCGATTGGGTTCGTCCCCTTCCCGGTTCCGTCAGGGGCGGCGGCTGTGTTTAATTTCAACCAGCCTTTCGATATCTACATTCCAGCGGGGAAGAGTCTCAGACTTTTCGTCGGGGGCTGGGAGGGCGATTACATTGAAGATCAATTCGGCAAGATCTTCAATCCGTATGCAGCTTGCACAGACGCTACCAGCTTCGCGGAAAGAGAGTTTAGTGTGACACAGTACTTGTCTCACGGCGGCTTTGACGATCCGACCGGAGAGGCTACATTCTTTATCTCTTTTGACTCAGCCAAAACTCTCGCAAGACTTTCGTTCCCCTCGCAAGGGTCGATAACGGAGGACCCTGAAATAGGAAAGAACGATCCTAATAATAACTTTCGAGCGACATTCACTGTCAGGGTCACATCGGCCACAACCCCGGTGCGGTAACGGAGAATTGGAAATCGAATTGGGTATCTATCTGAGCGTCAAGACCAAGCCATGTCCATTGGCAACTAATTAAGGCCTCATAGCCATAGTTTATTTTGGCGAAGGGGACTCGCGGACGGGTTTCGTTTAACTTGACTTCTCGCTAACGGAGTTGAATATGTCTTACTTGATGGTGGATATTCGGACAAACGAGCTATCAGTCTTCTTGGTCTACCTTTCGAAACCAATCTCGGAGAAAGCGCGCGTACTTAACTCAAAAGGTTTGACGGATTGTTGACAGCTAAGACCGGAGGGGACACTTAAGATGCACCGGAGGGCTCAGAGTGCCACCGCTCAACTGGCGCACCGGCTTCAAATTCATAGAAGCGCAGATCTGAGGCGGTCAGTAGCTTTGTCAGCAAGAAAATTTGCCCCGCATGCATCGAAATGGGAAGCGGTCTAACAACCGCTTCCCTTTCTTTTGTTTGCAGACTCCACTGATTGTCCGTTGACGGCTTCTTGACGGCTTTGCGAATTGGCGACAAAGCGCTCGCGGATCTTGCGCCCTTCTGACCCCTGGCAAACTCATCGTTTCGTGGTAAAGGGATCACGAGTTCTTTAGTTGGCTAGTGCATGAGGTCTTGGGTCGATGTCGTGCTTGTACATGTGAGTGACTTATGCCGAAGACCGCCTTACCTTTCCCGGCTTGTCCATTGGACGCAGTTCGAGAGCGCACCACTTAGTTATTGGGCTCCATTGTTTGGTCCTGCGTAGGGCCAGGATTCCCTTTGACGCAGTGGCGCGTGAGCTTCGCGTTGACTATCAACCCGGAGTAGATTTCATTATTCGTGACGTCAATCTCCAAGGTGTGAGTCGTTCCCGGTGTAAGCCAATTCGGATTGACCGTCAGCTGCGCGGAGCCAGTGAAGCAGCTAGGCCCTAGACACGAGCCAACTGAATGCAACGGACCGTCTAGAAAGGCCTTTGCGCTATTATCAGCACTGAACGTACCAGTCAGTTGGATCCGGCTGGGAATGGCGCACTCGGGGATGTAGAACTTCACCGTGTACCTGTAAACACCCGGGGCTATGTTGCTGCTGGGAGTCGATGAGGGCACCGGTTGAATCCAGCTCGCCGAGGGCAGAACCGTCCATACATTCAAAAGATTCGAAAGATTCGAAACGACATAGGCGTTTACGTTGTTCATTTTCCACAAAGGATCTATCGGGCCACTCTGGCCCGTACTGAGATCGAGAGTAGTGACTTTGCCGAGGCATTCACAGCAAGTCAGGGCTGGAATTCGAGGTTGCACTGGTATGGTTGAGTCAAGCTTGATCGCACGCGGTTCCTGCGCCAGACCAAGAATGGTCGTAGTCCCGAGCGCTACGAGAGCAAGAGCAAGCATTAGTAAGTTCTTCATTGTGTTGTCTCCTTTTTTGTCGGTGAGAGTTACTCGTAACGACCGCGGACCATTTGCTGCGAACGTATTCCCTGTGAGTAACTTGAGCTTTCCCTGGGAAGAGGTGCACGAAGTCTTGCGACTATCTCGTGCTTACATCTGTGTGTGACATCTACTCCACGAACGTAACGGTATTACAAGCTGTCATTCGGAACGACGCATCGTTGTAAATAGAGATGTCTTTTCTTCCGAATAGTCGAGGAGCACATGCCGATGTGGAAGGACTCTAGAACACAAGCCACGCAGAGGATGCAGCTTGTAGACGGTGTGGTTACGTGTTCGAGACTACGAGACGACCACTCGACCACGACTTGTTTGATTTTGGCTGGCATGATCTTTCTCCTGAGAGTTTGAATTGCACGAGACGTTGGTTTGAGTTCGTGCTTGTATCCGTGCTTACTCTCTATCAGCGAGAAAAAGTTGAGAGTCGTATCAATCATGGTGAAGAATTTTTTGGTGGGGAAGATCTTCGGGTGATTTCCCTGGGATTCACGAAAGAGTTCAGCGGGGTGCAGCTTCCCAGAGTTGTATCTTCCCCACCGTGCCGTGCGAGATAAGGGTATTGCCATCAGGCGTGAAAGCGAGAAAACTCGTATTGGGTGCACCAGTGTGAATTGCCAATACCTGGTCCCCGGTCTTCGTGTCCCAAAGACGAATGACGCCTTCCATGCTTGCCGAGGCCAAACGCGTA
>Ga0070698_100004194_pt1 | contig 15831 bp, 15 predicted proteins | sample KBSK1502metaG_FD_65477 | JGI IMG/M metagenome (GOLD analysis project Ga0070698, IMG submission 65477) | Corn, switchgrass and miscanthus rhizosphere microbial communities from Kellogg Biological Station, Michigan, USA - KBS K1-50-2 metaG | ecosystem: Host-associated > Plants > Roots >...
CCCGGATCGGTCACGACCAGGCGCCGGCCACCCGCCGCCAGCGCCGCGTCCAGGTGCTCCACCACGATCACCGTGGCAGATGGGTCCAGCAAGACCCGCCGCAGCTTCGGCCGCTTGCCGTTGAGCCCGGAGCCGACCTCGCGCACCACCTCACCAACCGCCAGGCCCTGACCGGTCGCCCATTCCGCCAGCACGGGCCACCTGCCGGTCCAGGTCGGCACGCTGATCGTGCGAGGACACCCGCGCGTAGACCACCACGCCATCGCCCGCGCCGCCCGGAGCCGGCACTTCGACCAAGATCGTGCCCGTGTCGGTCTGCCGCGCAGGCACCTGCAACTTGCCGTCCCGCCACCACCGCCACGCCGTCTGATAATGCACGCCCTCCCGGGTGGCCCACTCCCGAAGCTTCATGCACTAATAGGAACAGATGTTCGCTGATACCTGATGACGCCACGCCGAACAGCTGCTAACCCCCATCGTGTCAGACCGGGGTCACCGGATCTGGATGCCGTTGCGCACGAACAGCCTGTCCCCGGTGGGGTCCGAGGCCAGCATCCGGAGGAAATTGTCGTGGAAGTAGGTCCGCAGCGACTGGCTCCAGGCGACCCTCTTGTAGCTGCGCCCGCTCAGCAGGATGAACTGCGCGTGCTGGAAGGCGTCGCGCCACACCGCGGCGACGGCGGGAACCCGGCCCGCCCCTGTGCCCGCCTTCAGCCCGTGGCCGAGCGCCAGATCCATGCCGGTCGGGTCGTCCATGGTCGAGCAGCCTGGCACTGTGGAGATGAACCGGTTGGCGACGATCGTGTAGGAGACCTGGTCGGTGAGCACGCAGCCCCCCGGCGGGACGTCGCGCTCGAGCGCCGACACGATCCGGGCCCGGTCGGCGGCCGCGCCCACGACCGCGCCGTTGTGCGCCCGGTGGTACTCGGCGGACACCTCCGCCAGCGCGAACACCGCGATCAGCAGGCCGGCCAGCCCCGCGGCCGACCAGCGCAGGACGTCTCCCGTCCCGGTCCTGTCCGCCCGCGCCTGGGCGGCCCTGAGCAGCCGGGCCAGCGGCAGCGCCACCGCCATGGCCAGGAACGGCACCAGGAAGTCGACGAAGTGGAAGAAGAACTGGCTCGGGTACAGGAAGATCGCCACGACCAGGATGGTCGTCACCAGGGCGAACCACTCGAGGGGGGCCGGCGGCTGCCGGGTGACCAGCCACGCGGCGGCGAGCGTCCCGATCGCGAAGCCCAGGATGATCACCGTGACGATGATCAGGGTGCCGTGCCCGACCGGGACGTTGCTGAGCCCGAACATCTCCTTGAAGCGGTACCAGATCCCGACCCGCACCGCGCCGGCCCTGGGACCCACCTGGGCCGTGACCAGGTCCCGGAAGAAGTTCGCCGGGGCGAGCGCCGCGAAGGGAACGACCGGGACGAGGAACCCGACGGCCATCCCGGCGAGGCAGCGGAGCGCCCGCCGCACGGGCGGCACGCAGAGCGCGAGGATGACCACCGCCGGCAGGATCGCCCAGGCCTCGATGGCGCCGGCGAAGCCCAGCGCCAGGCCGCCCGCGAAAAGCCGCCGCCGGCTGTCGGTCACCCGGTCCCCGGCAAAGACGGCCACGGCTCCGAGCAGGCAGAACAGCACCAGCCACGGCTCCAGCAGCAGGGTCCGCGCGGTCGTGACGGCGTCCGGGTAGACCGCGAGCAGGCCGCAGGCCAGGATCGTGGTGGGCAGCCCGCGGTGCCGCACCAGCAGGCCGAGCAGCAGGACGCCGGCCGCGCTGGCGATCGTCGTGACGATGCGGGCGATCTCGAACCCGGCGAGGGTGCTGGTCGCCTTCGCCAGCAGGGCCACCGGCGTCATCAGCAGCGTGATCCCCGGCGGCTGCACGAAGACGAAGTCACGGTAGGGCAGGATGCCGTGCACGAGGTGGATGGCGCTGCCGAAGTAGGACCCGTCGTCGTACTCGGTGATGCCGTTCAGGTACCCGGGCGTGGACAGCTGGTAGGCGCGCAGGCCGAGCGCCAGCACGGTCATGACCGCGATGACGATGCCCACGGGGGTGAACCAGGCGCGGACGGCGCGGCGTTCATCCGCCGTATCGCTCGGTGCCCCGGCGGTTGGCCGCACAGACGCTGCACTCACGTTTCGCCGCTCCCTGCGAGATTTCACCTGACGTTGCGGGGCCGGCGGTGGCTACCCCCCGCCACGCCCCGCGAAACAATTTAGCGGTTCCGGCCCGCCCGCGGACCATGATCCGCCGCTACCGGGGCCCGGGAGCCCTACCCCGCGCGGCCCGCGAGCTGGAAGATGACCACGCCGCCCCGCCGGACGCCGGTGACGCCGGTGGCCTCGGCCACGGCGGCGATCGCGCTCGCGGGCTCCTCGGCCACCAGCACCGCGCCGACGCGATGGCTGCGCAGGAAGTCCCGGATACCCGCCACCGAGGTCCCGCTGATCGTGCCCATGCCCAGCCGCGCCTGCGCGGTCGGCGACGGCAGCCCCGGCGGCGTGACCCCGAGGAACGCGCCGGCCAGCCGGAACGAGAAGTCGGTCTCGGCCTGCCACACCATCTGCCGGCTGTGCCGGGGGTCGACGATCCACACGATCTCGCCCGGCGGCACGTACGCGCGGTAGGCGCCGGTGGCCAGCAGCGGCGGCACGGGCACCTGGTGCGCCCACACGTCGGTCGTCACGTTGGGCGCGATGGCCAGCACGGCGAGCGCGGCCAGGCCCCGGCGCAGCACCCGCTTGCCCGGCCTGGCCAGCCAGATCGCCACGGCAATCCCGAGGAGAAGGAACGCGTAGGTGACGAGCCGGCCCGGCTGGGCCCGGTCGAGCACCGGCAGCGCCGAGACCAGCCGCCAGGGCAGGATGCGCGCGCCGAACACCGCCAGCGACGACCCGACGCTCAGCGCCAGCGTCACCGTGAGGCAGGCGGCCAGCATCCAGGTCCGGCGCCGGCGCCACTCGGTGGCCAGGAACACGATCAGCAGCAGGAGCAGCGGGATGCCGAAGTACCACGGGTTGCCGTCGCGGCCCCAGCGCTGGCCGAGCTGGCTGCCGAGGACGGTGAACCGGCCCGGGTCCACGTACGCCAGGAACTGCGTGAAGCTCTGCAGCCCGCGGTCGATGCCGGTGAACGCGACCGGTTTGTACGGTCGCGGGCGGGTGAACGCGACGTACAGCAGCGGCGAGCCTAGCGCGAGCGCCACAGCGTACGCGCCGGCGGTCGGCCCGGTGGCCCGCAGCAGCCGGCGCCGGAACGCACTGCTGCCCAGCGCCAGGCCGATAGCGCCAAATACGACGCCCATCAGCGTCATCGTCGCGAAGATCTCGGTGCTCAGGTACAGCTGCACGGCGAGCAGTAGCCCGAGCAGCGGCACGAACCAGCGCACCCGGATCGAGCCGTCCAGCCGCCGCAGCATCAGGTAGGCGGCGAGCGGGATCGGGAACGTGAGCACGAGGTTGGGATGCCCCTGCCCGACCTCGTCGGCGAGCATCGGCGAGAAGCCGAAGACGAGCCCGCCCACCAGCGCCGGGGCGAACTTCCCGGTGATCCGCCGGCAGAGCAGGTACCCGGTCCAGGCCGCCAGGGCCGGTGCCGCCAGTTCGGCCACATTGAAAGAGAAAAAGGGCCCGAACGTCTGCGTCAGCGGGGTCATCACGATAGCCAGCGCTGGTACCGACGTGACCCAGGCCAGGTTGATGCCCCCCGGTGCCCAGGCCGACGTCGTGTACAGCGGGTTGACGTGATGCCCGATCGCGTACGGCCACCAGCGGAACATCCACACGAAGATGGAGCCGTCCTGCGGCTGCGCGGACAGGAACCACGTGGTCATCCGGGTCAGGATCCACGGGCCGAAAATCAGTAGGCTGAGGCCCGCGCACGCCAGCAGCGCGAGCAGGTGCTCCCGCGCCCGTGGCCGGCCGTCTGCGCCGGTTTGGCGGCTCTGGGCCCTCCTGGGGGTACCCTGTCCGGTATCCACGCCAGTGGGGGAGACGCCGGCGGGCGGCTGGGAGCCGCCACTGCCCACGCTCGCCTTGCCGCTCAACCGCGTTGTCCTCCTCGCGCCACAGCCCCCCGGCTGCTGGCATGTGCGCAAGAATAGGGCAACTGATGACGGGACTGGCGCCGTCGCGGAGCGCGAGGATGAGCTGCCCGCGGCGCGCCGCCGCCGTGCCGCCGCGAGCGAGCGCGCTGCCCGGAACGGAGTGCGATTCATGAGCCATGGTGCCGAGTCAGCGGCTCTCCCGTCCGAGCCCGCGGCTCCTCCGGCCGAGCCCGCGGCCCCTCCGGCCGAGCCCAAGGTGCCGCCGCGCGCCGAGGCCAAGCCGCCGCGGCCGCGGCCGCTCCCGGGATGGCTGCCGCTGGTCCCGGCGCTGCTCACGCTCGGCGTCACGCTCTGGCAGATCCAGGGGCCGTCGTTCAGCATGGACGAGGACGCCACGCTGCTGGCCGTGAACCGGAGCTTCCCGCAGCTCATCACCCTGCTGGGCAAGATAGACGTGGTCCACGGCGCGTACTACTCGCTGATCTGGGTGGTCACCCGCGTGTTCGGCGGCAGCGAGCTGGCGGTCAGGTTCCCGTCCGCGGTGGCGATGGCGGTGGCCGCGGCCGGCATCGCCGTGATCGGCCGGCGGCTGGTCTCTGACCTCGCCGGGCTGGCGTCGGGCGTGCTGTTCGCCATCCTGCCGTCGGTGAGCTGGTACGCCGAGGACGCCCGCGACTACGCGTTCGTGACCGCGCTGGCCGTCTGGGCCAGCTACGCCTTCATCAGGGCGATGGATACTCCGCAGCGGCGCCGTCGCTGGCTGGCCGGCTACGGCACCCTCCTGGCCTTCCTGGGGCTGTTCAACCTGTTCGCCCTGCTGCTCATCCCGGCGCACGCGGTGACGATCGCCGCCCGGGCGCGGCGCGACCCCGGCCTCGGCCGGTCTTTCGTCAAGGGCTGGCTGATCGCCGCCACCGCCGCGGTCGTCGTCGTGAGCCCGGTGATCGTGGCCGGATACGGGCAGCTGCACCTGGTCAACTGGATCGGGAAGCTCAAGGTCCGCGACGCGCTCAGCGTCATGCGGCTGGCCGGCGGGCGCCCGCTGTTCGGCGTGCTCGCCGGGATCACGCTGCTCGCCCTCCTCGCCGCGGCCGGCGGCGGCCGGGCCTGGCTGCGGAAGAACTGGCCCCGGCCGCTCGTCGCGCTCGCGGTGCCCTGGCTGCTGCTGCCGCCGGCGGTGCTGCTGACGGTCTCGCTGTTCCACCCGGTCTACAACTACCGCTACATCGCCTTCTGCATCCCCGCCATCGCCCTGCTCGGCGGGACGGCCCTCGCCGCCCTCGCCCGGGTGCCCGGCATCGTCGGCCCGGTCGTGGCCGGCATCAGCCTGATCGTGGTCATCGCCGTCGGGCTGCCCGTCCAGGTCGCCCAGCGCGGACCGGACGGTCACGGCTTCAACATTCGCAGGGTCAACCAGATCGTGGCGCGGCACGAGCGGCCCGGGGACGACCTGCTGACCATCAGCGGCGCCGTCTACGAGCGCGGGCTCACGGTCGCCTACCCGTTCGGGCTGCGGCCGCTGCACGACGTCGGCCAGGGCCTGACGCCGGTGCAGTCCACCACGATGGGCGGGACGTACGCGCCGGACCCGGTGATCCGCCAGCGCCTGGCGGGCGTGACCAGGCTGTGGGTCGTGGGCGGGACGACCAAGCAGGTCCCGCTCCTGGACGGGCTAGGCTTCACGCTGGTCAAACGCTGGTACGTCACCCGGGTGTACATCAGGATCTACGTCCGCGGCCCCGGAACGTCGCCGCTGTCGAGCCAGCTGTCGAGCCAGCTGTCAGGCCAGCAAACGTGAGCCTCGGTCAGAGCGGGGCGCGGTGAGCCGGATCCCGCTGCCGCGGGCTGCCGCGCGCCCGGGCCAGACCGTCGCGGGCCAGGGCCGCGAGCAGGCCCGGCGGCGGCTGACCCCGGCCGGCTGGGCGATCGCCGTGGCGACGGCCCTGGCCCTCGGGCTCCGGCTGTTCCAGATCTTCCAGCCCGGCCACCTGCTCGGCGTGACCGAGTACGACGACGGCGTCTACCTGGGCGCCGCGCTGCGCCTCGTCCACGGCGTGCTGCCCTACCGCGATTTCGTACTGGTCCAGCCGCCCGGCCTGATCCTGCTGATGACGCCGGTGGCCGCGCTGGCCAAGTGGACGGGCACGGCCGGGGCGATGGCGGTGGGCCGCATCGTCACCGCCGCCGCCGGCGCGGCCGCGGTCCCGCTGGCCGGCCGGCTGGTCCGTCACCGGGGGCTGCTAGCGGTGGTGATCACCTGCGGCATCCTCGCCGTCTACCCGGACGCCGTCGCGGCGGCCTCGACGGTACTGCAGGAGCCGTGGCTGGTGCTGTGCTGCCTGGCGGGCGCGGTCGCCGTGTTCGACGGCGACCACCTCACCAGTAGCGGCCGGCGGCTCGCCTGGGGCGGGGTGGCCTTCGGCTTCGCGGGCGCGATCAAGGTCTGGGCGGTCATCCCGGTGCTGGTGATCGCCGCGCTGTCCGCGCGCCGGCCCCGCCGGGCCGCGGTCTACCTGGCTGGGACGGCGGCCGGGTTCCTCGTCACCGTGCTGCCGTTCTTCGCGCTCAGCCCGCGGGTCTTCTACAAGGGCGTGATCGTGGCGCAGCTCGTCCGGGTGGACGTCACGCCGGTGCCCGTCTGGACCCGGCTCACGTCGCTGACCGGGCTCGACGGCATGACCCCGGTCAGCAACGCGGCGGTGCTGACCGCGTCGATCGCGATCCCGGTCCTGGTGGCCGGGCTGTTCGCGAGCGCCTGGCTGGTCACCCGCACCCGGCCGCCCGCGCTGGACTGGTTCGCGCTCGCGACGGCCGTCCTGCTCGTGGTGGCGTTCCTGTGGCCGGCCGATTTCTACTACCACTACGCGGGCTTCCTCGCCCCGTTCCTCGCCCTCTCAGCAGGACTGCCCGCGGCCAGGCTCGTGACGGGGGTGCGGCAGCGGCAGCGGTCCAACGGCCGACGTGCCTTCTGGCGGCCGGCCGTCGCGGTGGCGGTCACCGCGATCGCGGCGATGGCCGGCGCCCAGGCTTACCACGAGAGCCGGTCGAAGGATTCCGTCACCCCGGAAGCCGCGATCGCCCGAGTAGTGCCGGCCGGCGCGTGCGTGCTCACCGATGAGGTCTCGTACACGATCGCGGCGAACAGGTTCCTGTCCGGCGAGCCCGGCTGCCCGCAGATCGTCGACGGCGAGGGCACCGACCTCGCGCTCAGCGGCGGCCGCAACGGAGTCACCGGGGCGGGCCGGACGCTGGCCGTATACGCGGTGTGGGACAAGGCGCTGCGCGGCACGCAGTACGTATGGCTGTCCTCGAAGCTGGGCAGCGTCGAGGCGAGGAGAATCGCCTGGACCCCGGCGCTGCGCGCGTACTTCTCCAGCCACTTCCGCCCGGTCCGCAGCCCGGGCGTCCCGCCCAACCTGTACAAACGCGACTAGGCCCGGCCGGCGGGCCTGCTCAGCCGCAGGCGAACGTCCGGAGCACCAGGCCGGTGCGGGCCTTGGGGCCGAACAACGTCGACTTCGGCGGCATCCGCTCGTGACGGGCGGCGACGTCACGGACCTCGTCGGCCGAGACGGGGTTGCAGAGCACCGCCGTCCCGCCGGCCTCGTCCGCCGCGCGCACCGCGGCCGCCGCGTCCTGGTGGACGATGCGGACGGTGCGCTCGCTCGCCTCGATGCCCCAGAGCCGCCGGATCAGCAGTTCCTGCAGGACCGATGGTGCCAGTGCGCACCAGGTGGCCGACCGACCGGCCGGCATCGCCTGCGCCGCCTGGACCGGGTCCGGGCCGTCGGCCAGGTGCAACTCGCCGGCCCCGGCGATCAGGAACGCCGGGCCGGACCGTCCGGCCCGCTCCAGGTCACGCAGCGCCGCTGGCAGGTCGGGGGGCAGCTCGTGCACGGCGAAGGCGGTCTTGGCCAGCGCCACCGCGTCGCCGGGCGGGAGCCCGGGGATCACCCGGTGCATGGCCCCGATCCGCGGCGGGTACGCGGCCGAGTCGACCAGGAGGGCGAGCCCGTAATCCCACGGGCCGGCCTGCGCGCCGGCCGCGCGGCGGCGATCTTGCAGCTGGAGGTAGGCGGCGTAACGGTGGTGGCCGTCGGCGATGAGCGCCTGCCGCGGCGCCAGATCCGCGGCGATGGCGGCCAGTGCGGCCTCGTCGGTGACCGCCCACAGCCGGTGGGTGATGCCGTCCTCGGTCGCTGCGGTGAGCAGCGCCTCCCTGGCCGCCGCGATCCCGTCCACGAGACAGGTGGCGGCGCCGCGGCCGTCGGCCCCCGCGCGCGGGCCCGGTCCGGCGGTCTCCGCGGCGGCGCCGGGCGCTGGCCCGCCGTCGCGGCCGCCGCCGGGGCTGCCGTCGTAGAGCAGGAAGATGGGCTCGAGGTTGGCCTGGGTGGCCTCCATCAGCTCGCGCCTGCCGGTGACCGGGCCCGGCATGACCGCCTCGTGCGGCAGCACGATCCCGTCGCCCGGCGGGCTGAGCCGCACCATCCCGATGAGACCGCGCTGCAGCACCTGAGCCGGCGCCGTGCCGGTGCTCTGCTCGTAGGCGTACAGCGCGGGCCGGGGATCGGCGGCGAGCACGCCCTCGCTGATCCAGCCGCGCAGGGTGGCGGCCGCGGCCTGCGGACCGCTGTGGCCGGACCCGGGGCCGGGGTGCGGCAGGATGAGCCGGACGACGTTGTGCGGGTCGGCGGCGAGCAGCCGGGACTCGGATCCCTGCCCTATCGCGTCGTACGGTGGTGAGGTGACCTCGGCGAGACCGCTCACCTTGTCCGGGGCATAGCGCAGCCCACGGAACGGCGCAAGCACGAGATCGGCTGGTCCGGGCGATGGTGCCCGCCCGGCGGGCGGAAGGGTGTGCACATATGACAGAAGGACCCGGCGGCGGCCAGGATTCCCGGCCGGGGCAAATCCGGCCCGCGAGCCAGCAGTCAGCCGGGCCCAGTCAGGCTCCGCCCGGGCAGGCCGACGCGGCGCAGGGCGCGGCGGCGCGGGGCATGGCGGCGCGGGGCGCGGCGGCGCGGGACGCGGCGGGCCCACCGCACCCGGACGAGAACGCGCCGGACGAGAACGCGCCGGACGAGAACGCGCCGGACGAGAACGCGCCGGACGAGAACGCGCCGGACGGTGACGCCCAGACCTGGTACCGGCGCGGGCTGGACCTGCTGGAGAAGGGCAGCCCCGCCGCCGCGGCCCAGCTTCTCGAGCGCGCGGCGGGGGCGGAGCCCGATTCCCGGATGGTCCGTGAGGCGCTGGCGCGTGCCCAGTTCGACGCCGGCTGGTACGTCGCGGCCGCGGACAGCTTCCGGATGATCGTGGAGGCCAGTCCCGCCGACGACTACGCGCACTTCGGGCTCGGCCTCGCGCTGGCCCGTTCGGGCTCGCCGGGCGCGGCCGCCGAGTACCTGGCCTTGGCCGCCGCGATGCGGCCTGACCTGCCGCATTACACCGGGGCGCTGCGCGGCGTCCGGGCCACGCTGCGCGCCCGCGACCAGGCCCAGACAGACGCGGGCACCGGGACGGGAGACACATGACGGCGGTCCAGCCGGCGCCGGCCGGGCTGATGAGCAGCCCGAAGCCGCTGAGCGCGGTCTACGACGTGGCCCTGCTCGACCTCGACGGGGTGGTCTACCTGGGCGGCGCCGCCATCCCGGGTGCCGCCGCAGCGCTGGCGGAGGCGGAATCGGCCGGCCTGCGGCTCGCCTTCGTCACCAACAACGCCTACCGGACGCCCGCCGCGGTCGCCGCCCAGCTAAACCGTCTCGGCGTGACCGCCGCGCCCGGGGACATCGTGACCTCGGCGCAGGCGGCGTCCCGGCTGCTGGCCGAGCGGCTGCCGCCGGGCGCGGCCGTGCTGGTCGTCGGCGGCATTGGGCTGCGCGTCGCGCTGCGCGAGCATGGCCTCCGCCCGGTGTCGGTCGCCGCCGCCAAGCCCGCCGCGGTCGTGCAAGGGTACGCGCCCGACGTCAGCTACGCGCTCCTCGCCGAGGGCGCGCTAGCCGTGCAGGCGGGCGCGCTGTTCGTCGCGTCCAACGCCGACGCCACGCTGCCCACGCCGCGCGGCCGCCAGCCCGGCAACGGGGCGCTGGCCCAGGTGATCGTCACCGCGACGGGTGTCCAGCCGCTGGTCGCGGGCAAGCCCGAGCCGCCGCTGCACGCCGAATCCGTGCACCGGACCGGGGCGCGGCACCCGCTGGTTGTCGGCGACAGGCTCGACACCGACATCGAGGGCGCGGCCCGGGCCGGCACGGACAGCCTGCTGGTGCTGACCGGGGTCACCGGGCCGGCCGAGCTCCTGCTCGCGCCGCCCGGCAGGCGGCCGTCCTACGTCGCCGAGAACGTGTCCGGGCTGCTCGAGCCGCACCCGAAGGTGACCGCGACCGACGGCAGCTACCACTGCCGCGGCTGGACCGCGCGGTGGCACCCCGACAGCCGGAAGCTCGGGCTCTCCGGCTCCGGCGACCGCATCGACGCGCTCCGCGCCCTGTCCGCCGCCGCGTGGTCCGCCGACGGGATCACCCAGGAGGCCGCCAGCGACGCCGAGCGCCAGCTCGAAGCCGCCACCTGACCAGCCGCGGCGCGGCGCCTTCGCGCTCCGACATCGGTGTTCCCGGGTGGCGGCCACCCGGGCGGACCGATCTGGCCAGGGTACGGACCAGGGATGCCCCTGGCGCGGCGCCCGCGCGAAGGGCGATCGTGTCTTCATCGGCCAATCCCCGGAGGTGGAGAGTTATGTCCAACGAAACTGAGATCCGTCCGTTCAGGGTCGAGATGCCCGAGGAGGCGATCGCCGACCTGCGGCGGCGCATCGCCGCCACGCGCTGGCCCAGCCGCGAGCTGGTCGCCGACCGGTCCCAGGGCGTGCAGCTGGCCACGCTGCAGGAACTGGCGCGGTACTGGGCGGCCGAGTACGACTGGCGCGCATGCGAGGCGAGACTGAACGCGCTGCCGCAGTTCACGACCGAGATCAACGGGGTGGACGTTCACTTCATTCACGTTAAGTCGCCGCACGAGAACGTGCTCCCGCTGATCATCACGCACGGCTGGCCCGGCTCGATCATCGAGATGCTGGGGGTCATCGGCCCGCTGACCGACCCGGCCGCGCACGGCGGGGCGGCCGGAGACGCGTTCGACCTGGTCATCCCCTCGCTGCCCGGGTACGGCTTCTCCGCCGAGCCGGCCGAGCCCGGCTGGAACGTCGGCCGCATCGCCGCAGCCTGGGCGGAGCTGATGCGCCGCCTCGGCCACGAGCGCTACGTCGCCCAGGGCGGCGACGTCGGCGCCTCCGTCACCGACGCCATGGGCCGCCAGGCGCCCGAGGGGCTGGCCGGCATCCACATGAACTTGCTCGTGACGACGCTGGGCGGCGCCATGCCGCCAGTGGAAACCGAGCAGGAACGCGCGGCGGCCGACGCGATCAGCACATTCAGGACGAGCGGCTTCGGCTACTTCCTGGAGCAGGCCACGCGGCCGCAGACGATCGGCTACGCGCTGCTGGATTCGCCCGTCGCCCTGGCGGCCTGGATGCTCGACCACGACACCGACGCCTACTACAAGATCTCCCACGCCTTCGTCGACGGGCAGCCGTCCGGGGGCCTGACCCGGGACCACGTCCTCGACAACATCACGGTGTACTGGCTGACCGGGACCGGCGCCTCGGCCGCCCGGTCCTACTGGGAGAACGGACGAGCCCAGGCTCTCGCGGCCGGGCAGCCCCGCCCGGAGGTCAAGCTCCCGGTCGGGTTCACCACGTTCCCCGGCGAGATCTGGCGGTCCCCGCGCAGCTGGGTCGAGCAAGGGTACCCCAGCCTCAGCTACTTCCACGAGGCTGACAGGGGCGGTCACTTCGCCGCCTGGGAAGAGCCGGAGCTGTTCGCCGCCGAAGTCCGCGCGGCGTTCAGCCCGCTGCGCTAACGACAACTCGCACCGGGGATCGACGCTGACCACCTGGTCCGACCGCGTGGCAGATCGGCAGTGGCTCACCAGCGCCCGGGTCCTCGGCGATCTTGCCGGGCTCCGCGCTCAGCTCGGGCTGACACCCAGACAGGCGGCCGGGCCGCACCAGCACGCGCTCGACTTGACAACGCCCCGTGTTTGCGGTGAGCTACCTCGCATGCCAGCCGACGGGATGCTCTCGCGCCGCGATCGCCGCGGCGCCACCGTGGCAACCGCGTGCTGCTGCTGTCCTTCGTGTTGTTGTCGCTGACGACTCTCAGCCGATCCTGACTCGTCGCCACGGGACCCGGGCGTCCCGCATCCGAAGGACTTCCGATGAAGCTCGACACCTCCGCCGCCCCCGAGCTCGACCTGCTGGCCAGGGGCCCGGGCGCGCCCGCCCCGGCGACCGTCGGCAACCTCGCGGCGTGCCTGCGGCTGCTCGAGGCCGACCCGCGGAGCTGGTGGGACCTGGTCCGGTTCGATCCTGACCGGCCGGTCCGCGTCCCCCTCGCCGCGCCGCGCCCCGGCTGCGAGGCGTGGCTGCTCGTGTTTCCGCCCGGCTACCGGGGCAACGGCCAGCCCGAGCCCGGCCAGCCCGAGCCCGGCCAGGCCGAGCCCGGCCCGGAGGTGGCGTGCCTCGTCGCGGGCGCGATCCTCGAACAAGCCAGCACCCAGAACACAGAGGCCCACGCCCAGGACACCCAAGTCAGCACCCAGGACACCCGGGACACCCGGGACACCCAGGGCCGCCCGTTGCTTCCCGGCCGCATCCGGGTCCGCGGCCGCGGACCCCGCCGCATGATCAACTCCGGCAGCGGCTACGCCGTCAGCCTGCACGCCCGGGCGCTCGCCCGCTGAGCGCGCCCGCCCCTGCGGCCGCCGCCGAACTCGCCCAGCACCCCCGGATGAGGGCCGCCACGCCCGCGAGTATGCCCGGCGCGAGCCCGCGCGCCGGCCCGGCGGCGCCGCGCCCGGCCCGCCGAGAAAACGTCGCAATGTGGCGGTACCCCCTTCCCGCAAGCGGCGGCACGACCTAGGCTTGCGCCGCCCGAAAATGGGAGGTTCCGTCATGCGAAGGATTCTCACGATCACCGGCGCCACCGCGGCGCTCGGCCTGGCCGGGCTCGTCGCGGCAGGGGTGACGCAGGCCGCGCCGCGGCACCCCAGCGCACCGCGACAGAACGCCGCGAAAGTCACCGTCCTGCCGCTCCGGCTCACCAGCGGCTGACCCGAGCCGGGACGCAAATACGTGGCTGGGCTCGATGCGCTGCTGGACGCGTGGCGGTCCGAGCTCGCCGCGTGGGCGATCCCCGACGAGATCACCGCGTCGGTCACCGAGAGCCCCTGGGTGCTGCCGCGGCAGGTGTTCGCGCGCCGCGCCGACCGGCTGAACGAGACACCGTCCGGCCCGTCCTACGAGCGGGCCTGGGCGGCGCTCGACCCGCCAGGCAGCGTCCTGGACGTCGGTGCGGGCGCGGGCGCCGCGTCCCTGCCGCTGCTGCCGCGGGCGACGGCCCTGACCGCCGTCGACAGCGACGCCGGGATGCTGGCGCTGCTCGCGGAGCGGGCCGCGGCCCGCGGGGTCACAGCGACCTGCGTACCGGGCAGCTGGCCGCAGGTCGCCGCCCAGGTCCCGGCCGCCGACGTGGTGACCTGCCACCACGTGCTGTACAACGTGCCCGAGCCCGCCCCGTTCGTGGCGGCGCTCACCGCGCGCGCACGGCGGCTCGTGGTCACCGAGGTCACAGCCGTGCACCCGCTGGTCACGCTCAACGAGCTGTGGCTGAGGTTCCACGGCCTGCGGCGGCCGGATGGCCCCGGCGCCGACGACCTGCTGGCCATCCTGGACGCGCTGGGGCTGCGGCCCGGTCATCAGCGATGGCGCCGGCCCGCGGCGGCGGACTACGCGAGCCTCGGCGAGCTCACCGACGTCACGCGGCGGCGGCTGTGCCTGCCGCCCGAGCGGGCCGGCGAGGTGGCCGACGCGCTGGTCGAGGCGGGCGCCGATCCCGGGCAGCCGGCCGACTTCGGGTCGTCCGGGCGCGACATCGTGACGATCTGGTGGGCGGGCGGCGCGGCCGGGGACGGTGGCTGAGCGGCGAAGTCAATTATCACGAACGGCTGCCCAGCGCGAGCGCCAGGCGCCCTACACCCCGGTCACATGAACTTCCGCAGCCGGAGAACATCGAAGATGTTCGCCTCGACCTTCAGCTTGCCGGTGATCCACGCGCGGGCGAACGACGCCGGGTCCGCCGCGATCGCGACCAGGTCGTCGCTGTTCGCGGTGAACCTGACCTGCGCCGGCGGGGTGCCTGCCGGCGCCTCCACGACCGGGTCCACGCCGTCGGGGCCGACCCGGGTGATGAACAGCAGGCCCAGGTCGGGTACCCGGGCGCTCATCGTGCGCTCGGGGAAGTTCGCGGCGCGATCCGCCGCGTCCATCCCGGTGATGCGGGCCAGCAGGCTCTCCAGCGCCTTGCGGCATTCCTCCGCGGTCGCCATCTCGTCCTCGCTCTCTGCAGGAGCCCATCCTGCCAGCCCGGGACGGGTGATGCGCCAGCCTGTCGGTTCCGGACGGTAGCGTTCCTCGGGGAAGGGTACGCGGCGCGAGGAGCGTGGAGGCAGATGGACGAGGACGAGTCAGGCACCGGCGAGGCCCGGGTCGATCAGGTGGTCGAGGGGCTCGGCCGGCTGGCCGGGCTGCCGGTGGACGAGCACGCGGCGGTGTACGAGGACGCGCACGCCACGCTGCGCGAGGTGCTCAGCGAGCTCGACTCCAGGCCGCCGCCGACTGAGTCTGATGGCCGCTGAGCGGGATGCCGACGGTCATGCCCAGCCGGGTCCGGCTCGACGCCGAGCTGGTCAGGCGCGGCCTGGCCCGGTCGCGTGAGCAGGCCGCCGAGCTGATCAGCAGCGGCCGGGTCGCCGTGGCCGGCCTCACCGCGGGCAAGCCGGCCACCCAGGTGGGCCGGGACGCGCCGATCACGGTCAGCGAGGGGACCGGGCCCGATTACGTGTCGCGCGGCGGTCACAAGCTGGCCGGCGCGCTGGCCGCGTTCGGCAGCCCGGCCGTCGCGGGCCGCCGCTGCCCGGGCCAGGCCGCCGGCTCTGCCGGCGCCCACGGCCTAACGGTCGCGGGCCGCCGCTGTCTGGACGCGGGCGCTTCCACCGGCGGCTTCACCGACGTGCTGCTGCGGGCCGGCGCCGCGCACGTGGTCGCGGTGGACGTCGGCTACGGCCAGCTGGCCTGGGCGCTGCGCGCCGACCCCCGGGTCACCGTGCTGGACCGGGTCAACGTCCGCGAGCTGCGGCCGGAGCAGGTGGCGCCGCCGCCGGACCTGGTGGTGGCCGACCTGTCGTTCATCTCCCTGGTCACCGTGCTGCCCGCGCTGGTGAGCTGCGCAACGCCGGACGCGGACTTCGTGCTGATGGTCAAGCCGCAGTTCGAGGTCGGCAAGGGCCGGGTGGGGCCGGGCGGCGTGGTCAGGGATCCCGGGCTCCGGGCGGAGGCGGTGTCCGGCGTGGCGCAGGCCGCGGCGGCCCGCGGGCTCGGCGTGGTCGGCCTGACCGCGAGCCCGCTGCCGGGCCCGGCCGGGAACGTGGAGTACTTCCTGTGGCTGCGTCGCGGCGCGCCGCCGCTCGACGCGGGCGAGCTCGAGCGGGCGATCGCCGACGGCCCGCAGTAAGGAGCACGCGTCGGATGGGCAGCACGGAAGGCAAGCGCACGGTACTGCTGGTCGTGCACACCGGACGGCCGCAGGCGCTCAGCAGCGCCCGGTTCGTCGTGGACCGGCTCGCCGCCGCGGGCGTGACCGTCCGCGTGCTGAGCCCGGAGGCGGCCCAG
>Ga0070698_100004195_pt1 | contig 15831 bp, 14 predicted proteins | sample KBSK1502metaG_FD_65477 | JGI IMG/M metagenome (GOLD analysis project Ga0070698, IMG submission 65477) | Corn, switchgrass and miscanthus rhizosphere microbial communities from Kellogg Biological Station, Michigan, USA - KBS K1-50-2 metaG | ecosystem: Host-associated > Plants > Roots >...
GCGATGGCGGGCGTCGACTCGTGATCGTCGAGCAGCGCGACTACCACGTCTTCACCGGCAAGCTGAACGAGCTCGTCCGGCTCTACGCCGAGGAGGGGATCGCGATCCAAGAGGAGATCCTCGGTGGGCTGATCGGCGTCTTCACGACCGACATCGGTGCCCTCTCCACGTACACGAGCCTCTGGGGCTACGACGGCTTCGGCGAGCGTGAGTGGCGGCGGACGCAGCTCCAGGCAGACGAGCGCTGGCAGCAGTTCCTCGCCAAGATCCAGCCCTTGATTCACACGCAGCAGAACCGGATTCTCGTACCGACGGCGTTCTCGCCGATCCGATGAACGACGACCTGGCCGGCAAGGTCGCGGTCGTCACCGGCGCCGCCCAGGGGATCGGCAACGCGATCGCGCACGGTCTCGCGCGGAAGGGAGCGCGCGTGGTCGTCGCCGACCTGCAACGGCCGGACGAGGCCGCGGCCGAGCTCCCGGACGGCGTGGGCGTCCTGGTTGACTGCGCGGACGAGGATGCCGTCGAGCGGTTGGCCGAGGAGGTCGAGGACCGCTGCGGCGGGATCGACATCCTGGTCAACAACGCAGGCCTGTACGCCTCGCTCGCGATGCGACCGTTCACGGAGATCCCCCTCGAGGAGTGGCGCAAGGTGATGGACGTCAACGTCGCCTCGATGTTCCTCGTCTCCCGCGCGGTCGTGCCCCGGATGCGCGAGCGCGGCGGCGGGAAGATCGTCAATGTCTCCTCGGGAACCGTCTTTCGTGGCGTTCCGTTCCTGCTCCACTACGTCGCCTCGAAGGGCGCCATCGTCGCAATGACCCGCGCACTCGCCAAGGAGCTCGGTAAGGACGGCATCCACGTCAATTGCGTAGCGCCCGGTTTCACGATGACCGAGGGTGTGCGGGAGCACGAAGAGGTCGTCCAAGCGCTGCGCGACGTGTCGATCGCCGCCAGGGCGATCCAGCGGGATCAGTTGCCCGAGGACGTGGTCGGTGCGGTCGTCTTCCTCTGTACGCGCGCCGCCGACTTCATCACCGGGCAGACGATGGTGATCGACGGCGGCCAGTACTTTCATTGATTCTCGCCTTCTACGACCACGAAAAGGGCGCCGAGACCGGTGGCGGCAACCGCGTCGTCTACGACCTCGAGGGCGACGAGGCGTACTTTGGCGCCGCGCGCGTCGATCACCACGCGCTTCGCTGGGAGCTCGCCGACGTCGACGCTGAGCCGGGCGCCCGGCTCACCGCTGAGGTCGAGCTCGACCGCGATCGTGAGTGGATCGTCCGCTGCGACCGCATCGACTTTCCTCCCGGAGGCCTCGCCTACGCGCACACCCACCCCGGCCCGGGGATCCGCTGCCTGCTTTTCGGCTCGATTCGGATCGAGAGCGGCGGTGAGACGGACGCGTACGGACCGCTCGAGCCATGGTTCGAGAGCGGTGCGGACCCGGTCTTCGCCGCGGCGTCCGAGACCGAGCCGACGGCGTTCGTCCGCGTGATGCTCCTTCCTCGCGAATGGATGGGAAAGCGGACGATCCGCTACGTCGATCCGGCCGACGACGACAAGCCGAAGCTTCAGCGGCCGACCGTCTTCTTCGACCGCCCTCTCGCCTTGTGACGCGAACCGGCGCGCAGGTGCTCGTCGATCAGCTCGTCGTCCACGGCGTCGAGACGGCGTTCTGCATTCCAGGCGAGAGCTACATCGCGGTGCTCGATGCACTGCGCGACGCGCCGATCCGGCTCGTCGTCGCCCGCCACGAGGCCGGCGCAGCCAACATGGCGGACGCCTATGGGAAGCTCACTGGCCGTCCAGGGATCTGTTTCGTCACCCGGGCACCCGGCGCGACGCACGCCGCGGTGGGTGTCCACGCCGCTTACCAGGACTCGACCCCCTTCATCCTCTTCATCGGCCAGGTCCCGCGAGGGCATCGCGGCCGGGAGGCCTTCCAGGAGCTCGACTACGGCCGGATGTACGGCGAGATGGCCAAGTGGATCGTAGAGGTCGAGGAGGCTGCGGCCTTCCCCGAGGTCGCGGTGCGCGCGTTTCAAGTTGCCAGCTCAGGCCGGCCGGGCCCGGTCGTCGTCGCGCTGCCAGAAGATGTGCTCGGCGAGGAGACCGACGTTCCGGACGCCCAGCGCTACCGCCCGGCCCGGCCCGCGCCGGCCGCAGAGGACATCGAGCGTGCCCGCGACCTGCTGGCTCGAGCGGAGCGACCGCTGGTCGTCGTAGGCGGCGGCGGCTGGTCTGCGCAGGCGGCGGCCGACCTCCAGGCGTGGGCCGAGGCGTCCCGGCTACCGGTGGCGACGTCATTCCGCCGTCAGGACTACGTCGACAACACCTCGCCCAGCTACGCGGGCGTGCTGACGATTGGCCACGACCCGGCGCTCGCGGCGCGGCTGGGCGAGTGCGACGTTCTTCTCGCACTTGGGACGCGACTCGGCGAGATCCCGACGCGCGGCTACACGACACTCGAGCCGCCGCGGATCCCGCAAGCGCTCGTCCACGTCCACGCCGACCCGGACGAGCTCGGCCGCGTCTACGAGCCCGACCTGCCGGTCGTCTCCGGCTCGCCCGAGTTCTTGGCGGCGATCCGCGACAGTCCGCTCGACGGCGCGCGCTGGGCGGGGTGGACGGAGGCCGCGCACGAGGAGTTTCTGAAGTGGCTCAACCACCGCCCCGACGCGGGTGCCGTCGACCTCGCGACAATCCTCGCGCGTCTGCGCGAGCGCCTCCCTCCGGACGCGATCGTTACGAACGGCGCCGGCAACTTCACGGTCTGGCTGCACCGCTTCTACACCTTCCGGAGCTACCGCACGCAGCTCTCGCCGTGCTCCGGCGCGATGGGCTACGGCGTCCCGGCCGCCGTCGCTGCGAAGGTGCTCCATCCCGAGCGGATCGTCGTCTGCGTCGCTGGGGACGGCGACTTCCTGATGAGCGGCCACGAGCTGGCCGCGGCGGCGCAAGAGCGTGCGCCGATCGTCGTCGTGCTCGCGAACAACGGCATGTACGGGACGATCCGGATGCATCAGGAGCGCCAGTTCCCCGGCCGTGTCCACGGCACCGACCTGGTCAACCCGGATTTCGTCTCCCTCGCCGAGGCCTACCGCGCGCACGGGGAGCTCGTCGAGCGGAATGAGGACTTCGCCGCGGCCTTCGAGCGGGCGCTCGAGGCCGACCGGCCGGCGCTGGTCGAGCTGCGCGTCGATCCCGAAGCGATCACGCCGCAGACGACACTCAGCGCGATTCGCGCCGGCGCGCCGTGATCGACGCGACCGAGCTCACGCTGCGGATTCGCCGACGTGAGATCACGCCGGTCGAAGCGCTGGCCGAGCACCGCGACCGGATCGAGCGCCTCAATCGGGAGCTAAACGCGATCGTGACCGAGGCGCCCGACGCGGAGGAGCAGGCTCGCGCCGCCGAGGCGGCTGTGCTCTGCGACGACGAGCTCGGCTCCTTCCACGGGGTCCCGTTCACCGTCAAGGACACGTTCGACACAGCCGGCCTGCGGACGACGCGCGGCTCCCGCCTCTTCGCCGAGCACGTCCCCGATCGGGATGCGACCGTGGTCGCACGGGCGAAAGCCGCGGGCGGGATCTTCCTCGGCAAGACGAACACGCCCGAGTTTGCGCTCTGGTGGGAGACGGCGAACCTCGTCTTCGGGCGCACAGCTAACCCGCACGACCCGCAGCGCTCGTCAGGCGGGTCGAGCGGCGGCGAGGCGGTCGCGGTCGCTACCGGCATGTCATCGCTCGGCATCGGCAGCGACCTCGGCGGCTCCATCCGCCTGCCGTCCCACTACTGCGGCGTCGTCGGGCTGAAGCCGACCCACGGCCGCGTCCCGCTCACGGGCCATTTCCCCGAGACGCTGGGCCGCTTCACCCACGCCGGGCCGATCGCGCGCAGCGTACGCGACGCCGCGCTCGCGCTGAGCGTCCTTCAAGGGCCGGACGGCGAGGATCCCTTCGCCACACCGCTGCCGCCGCCGTCTCCCCCCGACGCGCCGCTGCGCGTCGGCTGGACTCACTCGGCCTTCGGCGCCGTCGAGGACGAGGTCGCGGCCGCGGTCGAGCGGGCTGCTCGGGCGCTAGCCGATTCCGGCGCCAGCGTCGAGCCGGCCGAGCCGACCGCATTCGCGGAGATCGACGCGAACGAGCTGACGCTCCAGCTCTACCGCGCCGAGTCGGGCGACTACTTCGACGAGCTCGTCGGCGAGCGGCGTGGCGATCTGCACCCCGCGATGCAGCGCCGCCTCTCGCTTCCTCCGCCGACGAATGACGAGCACCGCGCCGCCGAGGCGGGGGTCGAGACCCTGCGGCGGAGCCTCGCCGCGTTCTTCCGCCACTTCGACGTCCTTCTCTGCCCCACCGCGCCGGTGGTCGCGCAGCCGCACAACACCAGAGAGATCCGGATCGGCGGCGTCTCGTACGGGCCCAGAGCCTCGATGCGGGCGACAATCCCATTCGACCTCACGGGCTCGCCGGCGCTGACCGTGCCGTTCGCACTCAGCAGCGAAGGCCTGCCGATCGGCGTCCAGCTCGTAGGACGCCGCTTCGAGGACGAGGCCGTACTCCGCGCGGGCGTCGCGGTCGAGGCGGCCGCGATCTAGACAGCCGTCTGTGCCGGCCTCGTCACGTCTGTCGGCTTGCCGCCGATCCCCCACTGCTTAGGCGACAAGCCTTCGACGAGCACCCAGGTGTGGTCGCGGATGTCGTCGCCGATAACGTCGCAGATCGCGTCCGTCATCTTCTCGATCACTTTCGGGACGATCTCGTCGTTGATGCGACGGTCGTACAGCTTCACCTCGATCAGCGGCATCGCGCCTCCTTCGGGTTGGATAACACGACCCTAGTAGAGTCGCGACGGGGCAGGGGACTCGGCGCGGTTTCAGGTGAACGAGGCGATCGAGGCGAGCCGCCTGGCCGGGTCTGAAGGGGGCGCGTGCTCGTCGCCTCTGATCGGACCCGAGCTACGCCTGGCCGTCAGCTGAGCGCTGCCACGCGCTCGCGGTAATCGTCGCGGACGGCGCCATCGGCGAGCTCGAACGAGACGACGTCGTCGAAGCGAATGAACTGCGGCTCCGGCTCCACGGACTGGGATTATGTCCCCCTCGTGGCCGATCGAGAAGAGATCCGCGTCGCCGGAGAGCCTGAGCCGATCAGCCACTACACAGACGCCGTGCGTGTCGGCGACCTCGTCTTCGTCTCCGGCTGCGTCCCCGTCGATGCAGAGGGGCGCCTCGTCGGCGGCGATGATGTTGTCGCGCAAGCGCGGCAAGTCGTCCGGAACATTCAAGCGGTGCTCGCGGCCGCCGGCGCGACCTTCGCCGACATCGCAAAGGTGACGGTCTACCTCACGAGCGTCGACGATCGGCAGAAGATCAACCCGGTGCGACAGGAGTTCTTCGGCAAAGCCCGGCCGGCGAGCACGCTGGTCGAGATCCGCCGCCTCGCGGTTCAAGGCGCTCGGGTCGAGGTCGAGGTGGTCGCCGTGGTCAGGACCTGAGGGACACCGATCGAGGCCGGGCATTCGCCTTGTCCAGCGGCGCCGAGCCCTTATTGAAACGGCAGTAAGCTCCCTGTTAGGGTCAGAGACCTAAATGGCGCTCCGAGTGAGGGCTGGGGTCAATCGCCGCCTCTTCTGGCGGCAGTCGCTGGCACGATCGCTGCCACCGCTAGCTTGAAGGTGACGAAGGTGGCCAGCTTCAATCGGTCGATGAAACGGCCGGCGTTCGACTGGCACGTCGTCGTGCGTCGCCTCCCACTCGGAGTTGCGCTTGGAGCCACCGCTTTCGCCCTCGTCTGGGTGCTCTTCTGGGCACCCAAGACCAACTTCGGGCCGGCCATCCACAGTCCGAGCGCGTTCTTGTTGACCCTGCTCGATAGCGTCACCTTGGCCGGCCTGCTGTTCATCGTCGCGAGCGGCTTCTCGCTGATCTTCGGCCTGATGCGCGTCGTCAACATGGCCCACGGCTCGTTCCTCCTCCTCGGCGGCTACATCGCGTACGAGATGCAACAGTGGATGACGAACGGGGGCGGCCTGACCGTCTTCAGCTCCCAGGTCAGCGCTTGGGAGTGGATCGTGCCGGCAATCGTCGCAGCCGCGGCAATCGCCTGCCTGGGCCTCGGCGTGCAGCAGCTCTTTCTCCGCTGGACGATGGGTCAGGACCTCCGGCAGGCGCTGATCACGATCGCCATCTCGGTGATCGTCGCCGACCAGATCATCGCGCACTTCCCGCTCGAGAGCACCGTCGAGAAAGGCAGCGCTGTCAACACCTCCTGGCCGGGTTCTATCGATCGCCTCGTCAACCTGCATGTCGCAGGCGTCCAGTACTCGCTCGCAAAACTGAGCATGCTCGCACTTGGAGTGGGGGTCGGGATTGCGCTCTGGCTCTGGCTCTACCGCACGAAAACGGGCATGATCATCCGCGCTGGCGTAGACGATCGCCAGATGACCTCGGCGCTCGGTCTCAATGTCCAGGTGACGTTCGCGATCGCCTTTGCGGTCGGAGCGGCGCTCGCAGCCTTGGGCGGCGCGGTGTTCGCGTCATACGCCGGCGTCAACCCCACCACCGACGGGCAGTGGCTGCTCTACTCGCTCGTGGTCGTGATCGTCGGCGGGCTGGGCTCGATCTTCGGCACCGTCGCTGGCTCGCTCCTGTTCGGCCTCGTCTACAACTTCTCGGTCGCGTACCTTCCGACGACCGGCAACAACTGCTGCGGGCAGTACCCGATCGTGTTCACGTTTGCTCTCCTGGCGTTTGTGCTCGCGTTCAGGCCTCACGGCATCTTCGGCAGGCCGGCGTGAAGGCTCTCGCCGTCGACAAGTCCTTCGTCGAGCGAGCCATCGGAGCGACTGCGCTCGTGCTCGTAGCTCTCGGGCCATTGATCTTCCGCGGCTACTTCGCCCACACGATCTTGACTCAGACCTTCTGGCTCGGGATTGCCGCGGCCAGTCTCATCTTCCTGTCTGCATACGGCGGCATGATCTCGCTCGCCCAGACAGCTCTCTACGGCATCGCCGCATTCGCACTGGGCAATCTCGTTGGAAGGGGAGAGGTCAAGGGCCTCCACCTCGGGTACAGCCCGTGGCTTTCCGTCGTGCTCGCGATCGCGATCACGACAGCTCTCGGCCTCGTCTTCGGAGCGGTTGCGAGCCGCAGTACCGGAATCTACTTCCTCATGATCACGCTCACGTATGCCGTGATCGTGTTCTACTTCGTTGGGCAGACTCCGCTCCTGGGTGGGTTCTCCGGGGTCTCCGGGCTCCAGGACTACACGCCCGGGATCGTCGGCAATCCTGTCGCTCACCCCAACCGGCTTTACTACATCGCGTTAGTCACCGCTGTCGGCGTGTACGTCGCGATCCGGTATGTCGTGCGTACCCCCTTCGGCATCTCCCTTATGGGGATCCGGGACGACCCGGTCCGGATGGGCTCGCTCGGCTACAACGCGGCGCTTCACCGGACGCTTGCATTTACCTTCGCCGCGTTCATCGCTTCGCTTGCCGGCATCCTCTTCGGGTGGTGGAACGGGGTCGTCGCTCCCGACCACGTCGGCCTCAGCGCAACCGTCGATCTGCTAATCGTCGCGGTCATCGGCGGCCTAGGCCGCATCGAGGGCGCATGGCTCGGCGCGTTCACCTTCGTTGTCATCAACAACTACGTTCGTGGGTTCGGGTTCTTGAACAATCACTTCTTCACCAGCCTGGGACTCGATGCGTCGCACTTCGCCACCTATATCGGTGTCATCTTCCTGCTTATCGTCCTCGTCTCCCCCGACGGGCTAATCGGGCTGTGGGACCGCCTCTGGAGCCTCGCTCGGCGCCAGGGGGGCGCAGCGCGGAGTGCCGCAGCGGCGGCCGGCGCGACAGCACCGCGTGGGTAAAGAAAGGAGGTTGGGCCAGACGCTCTCGAATCCGTGGTAAGGGATCACGCTGTGAACGATCCAAGAGGAGGCTCAACATGAGACGACTGAATGTTCGGAAGTGGAGGCTGCTGCTTCCGCTTGCCGCTCTGGCGGTCGCGTCAGCGGCGATCGCCGCGAGTTCGTTTGGTGCGACGTCAAAGGTGATCCGGCTCGCGATCATGTCCGACTGCAAGGGCGCGTTCGCGGGCGGTTACGAGCTCGACCTCGGCGGAGCTCAGGCGGCGCTTGCCCAGTATGCGGGCGGCAAGCCGACCAACCGCGCGAAGCCTTCAGACGGGATGACTGGGATCAAGATCGGCGGTCATCCAGTCAAGATCGTCGGCTACGGCTGCGGCAACGACACGGTTCCGCTCGCGATCTCGGAGACCAAGCGGTTGATGGAGCAGCTCAACGCCGACGTCATGATCGGTCCGCTTTCGGGCGACGAGGCGGTTGCGATCGCGCACTACGCCCAGAAGCACCCGAAGAAGACGTTCATCATCGGCACCGCCGGTTCGCAGGATCCGACGCTCCAAATCGCGCCGAAGAACATGTTCCGATACCACGGGGACGGTGCCCAATGGAATGCGGGCGCTGGCGTGATCGCATACAAGAGGCTCCACTGGCGAAAGGCCGCGATCATCATGGACGATTACAGCTTCGGCTGGACATCCGCAGCCGGCCTTATCTCCGACTTCTGTGGGGTCGGCGGCAAGATCACGAAGCGCGTCTTCCCGCCGCTCAACACGACTGACTACGCCCCGTACATCCGGCAGCTGCCGGGTCCGAACCAGGTCGACGGCTACTTCTGGGTCGTCGGCGGAACAGGAACGGGGCCGTCGCTCAAGGCCTACGAGCAGGCCTACGGACGCGTCGATCCGAAGAAGTTCGTCGGCAACCTGTTCTTCTTCTTCCAGAGCGGCTTTGCGGATGTCGCGCCGCGCCTGATCGGCGCCTATTACGGCGGCTTTGGTAACGCGCCGGGCCTGAAGACGCGGCAGGCGAGGCAGTACGAGTCGACGGTGAAGAAGTGGTACGGGCCGGCGAAGTTCAACGTGACGGACAGCTTCGTCTACAACTACTACAACGCCGCTCATGCATTGGTGATCGGCCTAGCGCGTTCGAAGGGCGCAGTCGGAGCGAAGCTGCAGGCAGCTCTGCCCAGAAAGATCAGAACCGGCTATCAGGTCAGTAACCACGGTGTGGTCAAGCTGGACTCGAACCGCCAAGCGATCACGGACCAGTATCCGCAGCAAATCGTCAAGGGGCCGGACGGCAAGCCCGCGGCCAAGGTCGTTGGCTTCGTGCCGAGTGTTGCCCAGTCGTTCGGCGGCATCTTCAAGAAGACAAGCCCGCCGCCTGGCCGCAAGCAGCCGCCCTGCGTGAAGCACAAGTTCCCCTGGCAGGGTCACATCAGGGCAGTGGTCAACGGCAAGATCACGAACAAGATCATCGGGTAGGCGGTGACCGAAGCAGTAGCGCACGCTGAGAGCGCCGAGCCGATTCTCCGTTTGCGGGGTGTCGGCCGGCGCTTCGGCGGCCTGCAGGCCGTGGACAACGTCGACCTGGAGGTGGCCCACGGAGAGCGGCGAGCGATCCTCGGGCCCAACGGCGCGGGCAAGACGACGCTCTTCAACGTCATCTCCGGCGACATGACGCCCACGGGGGGAACGATCGAGTTCTTCGGCCAGGACGTGACGTACCTACCTGCCCGCAGACGCGCGAGGCTCGGCCTTGCGCGGACCTATCAGCAGTCGCGGCTCTTCCTTGGCCTCAGCGTCGAGGACAACATCTATCTATCCGCTCTCGGCGTCGACGGAGGCCATCTGCGGCCTGTGCTCCTGCCGAAGCGCGACGCGGAACTTCGCGAGCGGGCGCGCGCTGCGGCTCGCAGCGTGGCGATCGACGGCAAGCTTTCGGAGCTTGTCGGCTCGCTCTCGCACGGCGAGCACCGCCAGGTCGCGCTGGCCATGGCGCTCGTTTCGAGGCCGCGGGCCTTGATGCTGGACGAGCCCGCCTCGGGTCTCTCGAGGGGCGAGCGCAACCTCCTGACCGAGCTTATGCTCGCCCTCGACTCCGAGATCACCCTGCTCCTGATCGAGCACGATATGGACGTCGCCCTGCGCGTCGCAGAGCGGGTGACGATGATGTTCGAAGGACGCGTGATCGTGGAGGGCACCCCGGCAGAAATACGCGCGAATGAGCTTGTCCACGACCTCTACCTCGGCACCCTGTTCAGGGAGGAGGGTTGAACCCCCCGCTGCTCAAGATCGAGGGCCTGAACGCATTCTACGGGCCGTCGCACGTCCTCCGTGACGTGTCGTTCGAGATGGGCGAGGAGTCGATCGCGATCGTCGGCCGCAACGGCATGGGGAAGACGACCCTTTGCGCAGCGATCCTCGGTCTGACGCCCCCTCAAGCCAGCGGCTCGATCAGGTTCCGTGGCGAAGAGCTGCTCGGGCGGCCTTCATACCAGATCGCGCGGAGGGGTATCGGCTACGTGCCCCAGGGGCGGCGGCTGTTCCCGTCTCTCTCCGTTGACGAGCACATGCGGATCGTGGCGGGACGGAACGGCGACCGGCGCTGGACGAGTGACCGGATCTACGAGCTGTTCCCGGCGCTCGCTCGGCGGAAGAAGCACGGGGGGGCGCAGTTGTCCGGCGGGGAGCAACAGATGCTGGCGATCGGCCGGGCGCTCCTCACGAACCCGCAGCTTCTGGTCATGGATGAGCCGTCCGAAGGCCTTGCTCCTACGGTGATCGAGAGCCTAACCGAGGGCTTCCTCAGGCTAGAGGAGGAGGGACTACGGATCCTTCTGATCGAGCAGAACCTCGGCGTGGCCACGGCACTTGCCGAGCGGCAGCTTGTGATCGTCGCGGGCTCGATTGCGGTCGAGACGACTGGAGAGCGGCTGGCGAGCGATCCGGAAGCGCAACGCCGGTATCTCGGCGTCGCGCCACTGGGCCACTAGAGCTGATGACGAGTCGGCTGCTCGTCCGCCCGGCCCTTGTCATAGGGGTAGCGCTCCTCTCCGTCGGCTGTGGGTCGTCGGGACGGTCCAGCGGCCGCTCAGATCTGCTTTTCGTGAGCAGCCGCCAAGGCGCGTACGCGATCTACGCCATGACGGCGAACGGAAGCCGGCAGCGCAGACTGACGCCGGGCGCCCTGGTCGCGAGCTCCTCGCCTGGCCGCCTCTTCTTTCAGATAGATCCGGCGTGGTCTCCGGACGGTCGCTCGATCGCGTTCGCCAGCTCGCGCGACGGCCCCTCGCACATTTTCGTGATGAAAGCGAACGGCTCGGCCACGAGACGCCTCACCTCGACGAAGGCGGACGACTCGCACCCCTCATGGTCCCCGGACGGAAAGTCGATCGCCTTCGCTCGCGGCACCCGGATTTACGTCGTCGGTTCGAACGGCTCGGGTTTGCGCCGCCTCACCGCCGACCATGCCTCGGAAACCGATCCGTCATGGGCCGCCGAGGGTGGCTGGATCGCCTACGTCCACAGAGAGCCCGGCCAATCGATCCGCGAGATCTGGCTGATCAGGCCGGACGGCTCGGGGCCCCACCAGCTCACCCATCTGCGTGCCTCGAGCTACTCCCCTGCGTGGTCGCCGGACGGGAAGCAGCTCGCTTTCTCGAGCAACGTCGGCGGCGCAACGTGGGCCATCTACACGATCGGCGTCGACGGACACGGCCTTCGCCGGGTCACGCGTTCCTCCAACGACGACTACCAGCCCGCTTGGGCCCCCAAGGGGAAGACGATCGCGTTCTCGCGAGGCGGCTCGATCGTCACGGTCGACCCCCACGGTGAGCGTACGCTCACCAAAGCGAGCGACAACGATTCGAGCCCGGCTTGGAGGCCGGTCTCGGAGTGATGGACGCGGCGAGGTCGTCGTCGAGCTTCGGACTGCTGACGTGAACCGTCGGGACATCCTCGTCCGGCGAGGGGTCTACCCGTTCTCCCTGCCCCTGATCCCCGGGTCCGACGGCGCGAGCATCCGCAGAGACACGGGCGATGAGGTGGTCATCTTTCCCGCCTCGACTGGGGCGAGGGCGAGGACGCTCCGAGCGGCGACTTCCGCATCCTCGGCGGCCCCGACGACGGCACCTACGCGGAGCTCGTGAAGGTCCCTGAGGCGAATGTCTATCCGAAGCCGCACCGCTTTTCCTGGGAGGAGGCGGCCGCCTTCCCACTCGCAGCGCTGACTGCGTATCGGGCGCTCTTCAGCGTCGGCAGGCTGCAAGCGGGCGAGAACGTACTTGTGCTTGTGGTGGTGGCGTCTCGACCTTCGCGGTCTCGCTCGCGCACCAGGCGGGTGCTCGCGTACTCGTCACCTCCTCGCAACCAGTCGTCGACAGCGTTCGGCCGGTCGACGAGGCGACGACTGCTCACGAGCGCATGGAGGCGGGCGAGCAGTTCGGCAAGCTCGTGCTTGCGATCGGCTGACCACGAAGGCGGGGCCGAAGTAGAGTCCCGAAAAGCGATGAGGCTCCAGCACGTCTCCACGCCCTACCCGGAAGGGGCCGACGAGCAGGTGCGTGCATTCTACGGACGCCTACTTGGCCTCAAGGAGAAGCCGGCTCCAGACTCGCTGCAGGGACAAGGACTGGTGTGGTTCGCGGCCGGCGACGATGAGCTCGAGCTGCACTTCCTCCCGGATCCCGTGCCGCCGGACCCGCGTGCACGGCGGCACTTCTGTCTCGAGGTCGGCGATCTCGATGGTTGGAGAAGGCGGCTCGCAGAGGCCGGCTTGACGCCATACGACGCGACGGCAATTCCGAATCGTCCACGCTTTTTCTGCCGCGATCCGTTCGGCAATCTGCTGGAGCTCACCACGATCGTGGGGGACTACCGAGATGGGCGGGGTCGAGGTGTTTGACCGGTCCAGACACTCTCAGCCAGGGGCTGCAGGCAGAGGTGGTTACTGGCATTCAGGCGGGGAGCACGTGTCCGCGGCGCACACGAGCCCTCGTGGGGTACGCAAATCCATCCGTCATGCTGCTCGGGCGTATTCGTGGATGAGCCCGCCGAGTCGGTCGCGTCGGTGGATCTGGACGGGTGGCCGCGGGCTGGCGAGGCGCGGGCGCGACCTGGTATCGGTGCTGTGAGCTCGAGAGCTCGGTGGGGCCTGTGTCGGTTGTAGTGGTCGACGTAGACGTTCAGGACGCGTTCAAGTTGTCTTCGCCTTGCGATCAGGAGCCAGTCGAGGCAGTCGCGACGGACGGTGCCGACCCAGCGTTCGGCGAACGCGTTCGCGTTCGGCGCCCGGAAAGGGGTGCGCATGATCTCGACACCCTCGCTGCGGAAGACGTCGTCGAAGGCGCGGCTGAATTTGGCGTCGCGGTCGTGGACCAGGAAACGGATCGGCCTCGGTCGTCCCGAGAGTGACCAGGCGAACTGGCGCGCCTGCTGCGCTGTCCAGCGCCCATCAGGGTTGGCGGTGCAGCCAGCGAGGTGCACGCGTCGCGCGCCGAGCTCGAGGAAGAAAAGCACGTACAGGCGTCCGAGCCAGAGCGTCTCAACAGTGAAGAAGTCGCAGGCGAGCATCGACTCGGCATGCGCACGCAGGAACTCACGCCAGCAGAGCCGAGCCCGGGCGTCGGCGGGCGGTGTACCGGCCTCCCGGAGGATCTTGGCCACCGTCGTTACGTACCACACGCGGCTAAATCCGCAAGCACCATGACCGGTCTGTCACGGCGGAGGTCGCGGGTTCGAGTCCCGTCGTCAGTAGCTCACCGCCACTGAGTTGACGCTGCCAGCTACCAGCGTTCGCTGCGGTTGTATGTTCTGGAAACAGACAACGAGCCGCGGGTACGAGACGGGTACTTCAGCCTGAGCGCGTGCGGTCACGCGCGCGCACTGGCGACACTTCCCGAGTGCTCGATTTGCAGGACAAACGCGTTCGCGAATGACCGAGCGTGCACGCGGTTACCGCCTCAGAACTTCCATGGTAAGGAGGGGGTCGACGGTTCGAGTCCGTCAGAGGGCTTCGCCGAAGTGCCTGCAACTGTCCGGTTTCGCTTGCCTAGGTCGAAAACGCCTGTCACACGCGGGCACTCGCGGGCTCTAGCTGCGGTTCCCTCGGCGCTCTGACAAACGAGTCGGCTTGGCTTGAGCAAGCCGTTCCGAACCTTGTTGACCCCCTCTCCGACGGAACGGTCTGACGCGGGGTTCGACGATGCAGCGGCAGCCCCCAGCGCACGTCGCAAGCGGGGGTATCCCTACGACCCCGGCAGCCGAAAATCTCGAGCGGCCTGGCGTGACCGACCTCGTCCACGCGGGCTTGCCGCGCACGAGCCACCGCTCGACAGATGTGGAGCGAGGCGAAATGATGGTGGGGTGCCGCGCGTGCTCCCGAGTGGAGTGGTGACGCTCCTCTTCACGGACATCGAGGGGTCGACGCGGCTGCTGCACGAGCTCGGCGACGGATACGGCGATGCGCTCGACGATCACCGCCGGGTCCTCCGCGCGGCCTGTGCGGCCCACGACGGTGTCGAGGTCGATACGCAGGGTGACGCGTTCTTCATGGCATTCGCGCGGGCGTCGGACGCGGCTGCCGCGGCCGTGGACGCCCAGCGCGGCCTCGCCGATGGTCCGGTCCGCGTCCGGATGGGGCTCCACACCGGCGAGCCGCGTGTAACCGACGAGGGATACGTCGGAATCGACGTGCACAGAGGCGCGCGCATCGCAGCCGTCGGCCACGGCGGCCAGGTACTGCTGTCGCAGACGACTCGCGCGCTCGTCGACCACAAGACACGCGACCTCGGCGCACACCGGCTCAAGGACCTGAGCGCGCCCGAGCGCATCTACCAGCTCGAGATCGAGGGTTTGCCGCGCGAGTTCCCGCTGCTGAAGACGGTCGAGGCGGCGATGAAGAACCTCCCGCTGCCGCGGACGTCGTTCGTCGGCCGGGCGTCGGAGCTGGAAGCGATCGACCGGTTTCTAGACGACCCCGATTGCCGCCTGCTCACGCTCGTGGGGCCGGGCGGGGCGGGTAAGACCAGGCTCGCCCTCGAGGCCGCCGCCCGTCGGGTCGACCGCTACCCGCACGGCGTTCACTTCGTCCCGCTCGCCTCTGTCTCTTCGCCGGACTTCCTCGCGCCCGCCCTCGCCGAGTCGATCCAGTTGGCCGTCGACGGGGCGCACAGCGGCTTCTCAGCGCAGGAGCAGCTGCTGGACTACCTCAGCGAGCGCTCGACGTTGATCGTGCTCGACAACTTCGAGCATCTCGTCGAGGGGTCCGGGCTTCTGGGCGAGGTGATCGAGCGCGCCCCACACGTCGAGCTCCTGACGACGTCGCGGGAGCGGCTGAACGTGCAGAGCGAGTGGGTGTTCGACGTCGAGGGCCTCGGTCTCGCGGAGAACGGAAACGACAGCGCGTCGGCCGTGCGGCTGTTCGTCGAGCGAGCGAAACGGGTTGTCCCGGGCTTCGCCCTGGACGATGCCGCGGAGGCGCTTCGCATCTGCCGGCTTGTCGACGGCATGCCGCTCGGCATCGAGCTCGCGGCCTCGTGGGTCTCGGTGCTCTCCTGCGCCGAGATCGCCGACGAGATCGAGGGCAACATCGACTTCCTCGCCACGTCGATGCGCGACGTGCCGGAACGGCACCGTAGCCTGCGCGCGGCCATCGACCAGTCGTGGCGTCTGCTCACCGACGAGCAGCGCAGCGCGTTCTCGCGGTTGTCCGTGTTCCGCGGCAGCTTCGATCGCGCCGCCGCGGTCGCGGTCTCGGGCGCCGATCTGCGCCTTCTCTCCGAGCTCGTCGCGAAGTCGCTCCTGCGCCGTCCTGACTTCGGCCGCTTCGAGCTGCACGAGCTGCTGCGGCAGTACGCGGCCGAGCAGCTGCGGTTGTCACCCGGCGAGGAGGCGGATGCCCGCGAGCGGCACGCGCACCACTACGCCGCGATGCTCCTGGACCGACA
>Ga0070698_100004196_pt1 | contig 15829 bp, 36 predicted proteins | sample KBSK1502metaG_FD_65477 | JGI IMG/M metagenome (GOLD analysis project Ga0070698, IMG submission 65477) | Corn, switchgrass and miscanthus rhizosphere microbial communities from Kellogg Biological Station, Michigan, USA - KBS K1-50-2 metaG | ecosystem: Host-associated > Plants > Roots >...
CTGCGAAGAGCGGATAATCGCGCCCCTGGAGGCTGACGATATGCTTGGGGTCCACCGTATTCCTTCCTGGGGCGCTAGGCCGGCGCTCCCTCGGCGTTGGTACTCCATCTTAGCTTCATGGCATCCATCGCGGAGCGCAGGGGCAGGAGCGGGTCGGGGTACTTCCTGAGCCAGGCGGCCAGGGCGACGACGAGGCCCAGCCCCTTTCCGTGGGGCAGGTCGGCGAACGGCGCGGAGGCCGCCTGCATCACGGCCAGGAGCTCGTGGGTGAACCGGTCGCGGTCGATGGCGGGGAGGCGGGCGTAGGTGGCGCCGGCCCAAACGACCCAATCGACGTAGTGGAGCGGGTCAATCCTCATCGTCGTCAGGCTCCTGCGTGGACAGGGGCAGTTCCCCGATCCGGTGGTCGAGCTCCCTGGGGGCGACTTCCTTGCCGGCGGCGACGAGCGCCGTGCCGAGGCGGATGGCTTCCTCCGGCCCGAGCTTGAGCGGGAGGAACGTGCCCTGCTCGGTGCCGGCCCAATGGGCGACGTGGGGGGCGCCGCGCTCGGGGGCGGGCACGGGGCAGCACCCGGCGAACCGGCCGTCACGGGCGGGGACGGTCGTGTGCATCAGGGCCGCTCCCTGGCGGGAGGGAAGGCGCCCTCTTTCGCCGCAAGGTGGAGCGCGACGCGGCGGAGCCACGGGCCGAGCATCATACACCGTTTGCGGGCGTGGCTCCTCAAGAGGTCGATCTCCTCGCGCTCGAAATAGACGATGAGGCCCCGACGGTCTTCAAAGAGCTTTGCCACTTCCAGCCCTCCTGAAGGCGCGAGATACGCGCCGCATATCTCGGGATATCCGTTGGGCTCCATTCTAGCCCGGCACGCGAAAAAAGCAAGAGGCGGTCAGTCGCTCGATTAGGGCTGGCGCAGGAACCTGATCGCGGAGAGACGCTTCTTCGCCTCGGCCACGTCCTCCCGGACGTGCATCAGCCTCCACCGGATAAAGAGACGCTCGACGTTGGCCCAGGCGGCCCAGACGAGCCCAGGCGGCAGCGGAGAAGCGAGGAGAGCCAGGAGGTGATCGCGCTCCTCGGTTTTGACGCGCAGGTCGATGCGCGCGAGGGCCTGCAGCTCCTTGGGGGTGAGGGTGGTCACGGTGTCTCCTTCTTCTTGCGGCGCTCCTCGCGCTCGCGCTGCTTCGCGATCGTCTGGGCCAGCACGTCCCTTGCCACGTCCGAGCGGCTCTTGCCTTCGCGCTCGGCCCGCGCGTCGAGCCAGGCGACCTGCTCGACGGTGAGGGTGAGGTTGGTGGGGCGCAGGTCGCCATGGATCTTCGCGCGGGGCAGGAGGCGCTCGGCGTAGGGCCGGCGCGGGAGGGTGTCGTCGGGCTTTCGCTCTTCAGTCAAGATCATGGCTCCTCCGTGTAAGAGAGTGAATGACGTAGGCAGTAAGTTAAGGAGGAGGGGGCAGCCTCCCAGAGCGTCAGCGCTCTTCGCGCTGTGCGTGCTCGAGCAGGACGTGGTGCTTCATGACCTTCTCGGCTATCCGCAGACAGCGTGGGCAGGTGACGGAGGCCGGCACGGGAGCGGGTGCCTTGCGAACCCGCTCGCCCGCCAGGAAGTCATTTTCATAGAGCCACGGGTCTTCCGGGTCGAACCAGACGAACTGATCGCGCCCGTCAGGCACGGCGCCGCAGAGGGGGCGGAGGACGTTTTTGCCGTTCTCCAGCCCGCCGTGATCGATATGCACGGGAGGCTCGTCCGCGAACGGGTCGGGCTCGTTCGAGAGGTCCGCCGCGGTGAAGGAGGCGAGCTGCCGACGGGCTTCCGCTTCCAAGAGGTATCGGGGTATCATAGGACTCTCCGGTAGTCACAAGACGGCGCCGGCCCGAGCCTCTCCCAGCACTCCCAAACCAGGATATAGCCGCGGCCACCGACGTAATACGAGTTCGAGACCAGCAGCGCGCCGCAGGCCGGGCAGGTGCCGCGCACCCACTCCGGGTCGGGCGCCTCTCGCTCGCCTACAGGCTCGGGACCGTTCGGCCCGGTGCAGCGCGTGCCGGGCACGAGGAGCCGGGCCGCTTCCATCGTGTCCTGCTTCCACGCGTCCAGGAAATCGCCGAGGCTGTCCGGCAGCCCCTCATCCTTATTGTGCTCGATCATAGTGTGTCGTGTCAACCTTTCCGCTCTCGGGTTCGGTACCAGAGCGCTTCGAGCTCCAGGAGGAAGTCTGCCTGGGCCGAGAGGCCGCGTGCGAGGGCGCGGAGCTCCTCGGGGGAGTGGTGGACACCCTCCGCCACTTCGCGGAGGGTGTCCTGGGCACGTTCGAGGATCTCGATGACGGCCTTGATGACGTGGGTGTGGATGACCATTACTTGCGGCACTCCTCATAGCCGTCGAACCAGGGGCCGAGGCGCCGCGTGCGGGCGCGGCCGGTCTTGCTCGTGCAGGTGGAGGAGGAGGTTTCCGGGTCTTTGCAGTGGCGCTGCGCCTCCTCCAGAGAGACGCCGTTGCGGAGGATGCGGTGGGACGGATAGGCGTCCCGGTAGTGACGGACGATCCGGTAGTATCCAGCCATTGTTTCCCTCTTGTGTTTGGTGGGTGTCTCGCCTATCATAGCGAGTGACGGAACTCGAATGCAGCGTTGCGCCCAGGCATTCCTAAGCCTGGGCGCCTTTTCGTCGTCAGGCGGCAAGGTTCTGCCAATCGGCCAGGCCCAACTGCCGGTAGCCGCGCGGCACGAGCCCTTCCACACCGACGGCAGGCCGGACGGGCGCCGGCTCGGGCGCCGGAGGGGCAGGGACAGGAACGGGCGCCGCTTTGGGCGCGGCGCTCTTGGGCGCGGCGGCCTTCTTGCGTACGGATAGTTTCACGGCAGGAACCTCCTTCCGTTCCCAGGGAACGGGCGTGTACAGCGGTTGGGGCAGGACGAGGGGCGCGCCGGCAGCGTGAGCCTCGCAGGCAGCCTGCAAGGCGCGCACGTCGATAAAGCGGGACGGGTAGTGAGCCAGGCGCCAGGCAGCGCGCCCTTCGTGCCTGGCTTGTTGCTCGGCCTGATAGCGGTCGTGTCGCTTCAATCCCTTGGGGACGGCGGCAAGCGGCGCAGGATCGAGGCACCAATCGGCCGAGTAGTGTGCCTCAACGAGCTCGTGTAGCGCGCGCTGCCGCGCCCTTGTCTCCTCGAAACGGGCGACTTCCGCCTGTCCGTCCGGCGCGTGTTCTGCCGGGTAGTGTGCGCCACGAACGAGCAGCTTGCAGACGACGCCGCCGCGCGTGAGCGCCGCGTCCCATACCTCCTCCCACAGGGTGTGGAGGCGCGCCGCGCGCTCTTTGGTGGGCTTGTTGGGTCGATAGACGCGCCCCATACTTTCCTCTTGCCTTTCGTGCCTGTTCGGCCTACAATGGACCTGGGAAAGCAGACAACTGTCCCAGCGCCGGCGGAGGTGAGCTCTCCGCCGGCGCGCTTGCTGTTACTCCCGCTCCCGCTCCCGCTCCCGCTCTCTCTGCACCTCGTCGGCCTCTTGCTTCGCTTGCCAGGCGCCCTGATAGAACAGCTTGTAGAGTGTCTCCCGTCTCAGAAGCTCCTCGTTCTCCTGCCAGGGAATGACGTAGAACTCCCGGCCGTTCCTCTCCTCGCGCGTTGCCCGCTCTTTCGCGGCGTACGCTTCCGCTTCGTTCATCGGGTGACCCGACACGCGCGCCATTCGCACGCTGCCGTCCTTCGCGTAAACCATCACTGCGAGCCCGTACCTCTGCATCTCTCTCCTCCCTCCTCTCTGGTTACGTTATGGTATGTCAACTCCTAGCCTCATTATAGCCCACATTTGCAGGAAGTCAAGAGAATTTCAGGGGAATTTCTTGGGGACGGAGGGGCGAAGCAGCCGCCACAGAGGAACCCGCGGCGGCGCTCACGCGCCGCATGCATGCGAGCCCCGCTCTCGCTCTATTCCTCGGGAGGAGGCACGGGACCGAGCCGGCACGCCGCGCAGACGCCTACGGGATCAAGACGCGGGGAGGGATTGCCGCAGAGGACACAGCGCGCCTGGCTCGGGCGTCGGCGCTGCGCGATCCAGGGATGCTCGCGCTCCAACATCTCCCAGGAGAACTGCGGCGTCTCGTCTTCCAGCCAGCCGGCCAACGAGAGCACGAGCTCCTCGAGGGAAGCGATGCGCTCCGCGTCAGTCATGGGCGCGTCCTCCCGTCAGCCAATCCGCCAGGTCGCAGAGGAACGGCACGCGCTCCCACGTCGCGCGACACCACGGCATCATCCGCTCCGGCCCGGTCGTCCTGTGGTTCCAACGGTTCTCCCACTGCCACAGTGGCTGCAACCGCTCCCAGAACCAGAGCTCCAGCCGCTCCCGCAGGCTCGCTCTGTGCCTAGATGCCGGCTCCTCGGCCTCAATCTCATCCTGCATCCCGTGCCTCCGCTAGCCCCATCGCTCCATCGCCTCCACGCCACGCCTACCCAGGCACGAGTACCGGATGCCCACGACCCACGCCTCGAGTACCCGCGAGCCACGCCTGCCCACGCACCCGATGCCCACGCTCCCACCGCGTCCGCCGGCAGCCCTCGTGCCTGGCTCGGGGGAGGCCCCCCCGGTCGCGCCCCCCGGGTGGGTGCCGCCGCGGGGAGGGGTCCCCACCCGTGGCAACGGGCTCTGGTTTCCCGGATTGCGCCGGGCAAGCAGGCCAAACTCTCTGTCACTTCTCTCATCTTCGTTGTCATCCGAGTGTCACTGCACACGGGGTGGGGACACGGTTATCGCATCCGAGTGTCACTCCAGGGGCGGCGGGGAGCGGATGGGGGCAAGGTTCATTCGTGGAACTCGCCCATCGCCTGTTCATCGGCGTCCTCCTGATCGTCCCGGATCATTCGATGTTGGAAGCGGGTAACGAGGCCGAGGCAAGCGGAGAAGCCTCCGACGTAGCGGAAGGTCGCGAAGGTGGCGCGGCGGTCCGCCCGTTGGAAGGCGACGATCGCCGCGTCCGCGCGGCGGGCGATCTCGTCGATGAGGGTATCGGTGGGGACGAGAGAGAGATCGGGGTTCATTCGTGCGTAACCTCCTCATCGTCCACGAGGAGAGAGAGACCGAGGTTACGCAAGGCTTTCGGGTCGAAGAGGAGGGCTCCCGTCTCCTCCACCTGAACGAGGGTGCTGTGTCCCCACTTGAGGCGGAGGCGCCAGACGCCGCGGCCGGGCTGGGGGGCGGCGATGATCTGGGCATCGCCTCCGGTGGGGAAGGGGACGACGACGGGACGTTGGTACGCCATCGGTCATTCCTCCGTGGGTGGGGAGCTCTCCTCCTCCCGTGGGTTGCCGGATACTACCTCGGAATTCGATGCATCGGGTTGAAGGGCTCCGCATTCGGGACAGTAGAGGACCTTCACGCCATAATTCGGCGGCCCCCAGACCCACAGAAGGGTAGAGACGGGATCGGGATGGGCGCACTCGGTCACGACGGTTTCTCCTCGGGGTGGGAGGCGGCGTGCTCGATCATGGCGCCTTCCAGGTAGGTATTGGCCGCTTCCTGGCAGGAGGCGGCGAGGATGACCTGACTACGGATGAAGTCGGTGTCGGGGCGCTCCTCGCGACGGGCGAGGCGGGCGGCGTGCTCGTGGAGGGCGGCGAGGACCGAGTAGGCGCCGGAGAGGCGGCAGTAGACCTGCTCGAGCGACGTGAGGGCGGCCACCTCGCGGCGGTAGCGGGGCATGGGGAGGGGGGCGCGGCGGCGTTCGATGAGGGTCTTCACCGGGGGTCCCTCTTCGCCCACGCGGCGATCTCCTCCGCGCGACGCTTCAAGCACGACAGACAGATCGGGGCGGTCGGGAAAGGCTTCCCGTCGGAAGGTCCCTGGAAGGAGACCAACGGCTGACGGGCGCTGCCGCAGACGGAACACCGGGCGGGCGTGTTCGACTCGCTCATCGCTCCTCCGCGGGCGGGAGGCCCGGCAGCAGCTCGGGGAGCTGGCCCTGCTCGTAGGCGCGGGCGATCTGGGGCGCGGCCCACTCGCCCATGGTCTGTCCGTTCGGGAGGACGACCCATGGAAGGAACGCCTCCTCGATGGTGCTGATCTCCGAGGCCACCGCTTCCGGCTTGGCCTTCACGACGAGGAGCAGCGCCCGCCACCGGCGGCGGATCTCCTGCTCCCAGGCGGCCGAGAGTTGCTTGGCGGCGCGCCGTCGACCGGCCGGATCGAACCGGAACTGCCGCTCCTCGGGTAGGGGGAGCAGGATGCGGATCTGCCGGCCGCCGATCACGAACCCGACGAGCGCGTGGCTCTCCCGCCCGCCGCGGGCGTATTCCGTCGCACCATAGCGCCTCAAGAGCTTCTCCAGCTCCTGCTGGGATTGCTCCTGGGCGACCTCGGTCCACTCGGCATAGCGCCGGGGCGGTCGCGCCTCTCGGGTGTTCATGGCTCCTCCGGGAACCGGTAGCGGGGGATGGGGTGGGGGGCGCGGCGGCGTTCGATGAGCGTTTTCATCGCTCCTCCGGCTCTGGGCGAAGCCTCAACTCGAAGACGACCGTCGAGCCCGAAAGCCCCGGCTCCCGGACGTAGCGCCAGCCGGCGAGCGACATCCAGGGGAGAAGGGCGACCCAGTGCTCCCCGTCCGCCGAGACGTGCCGGGCGACCGGTTGCCCCTCCGGGGCGTCGAAGAGAGAGGACGTCACGTCGCGCTCGGCCACCGTGCTTCCTCCGGGAAGTTCAGCCACGCGCAGGCGCCGTAGCGCTCGCGGGCGGCCTGATCGTAGGCGCGGGCGGCCTCCTCCGCCGTCTTGAACCGGCCGAGTTCTTTTCCCGCGATCCGCGCCGCGTAGGCAGGTGGATCGAAGCGGCCGGGGCAGAAGCGGCGGACGCCCTTGAAGCCCGGTCGCCTCCGCGGAGAGACGGCCGCCTGCCAGGAGTGGAATTCCCGCCTGCCTACGCAGAGCAGGTTATCCCGCCGGAAATCTCTTCGGTCCCGGTTCCGGTGGACGACCACCTCGTCCTCCGCAGGGCGGGCGATCAGGCGGGGCAGGTAGACGCGCTCCGTACGGCTGCCGAAGTCGAGCGTTTCCCCTGCCCAGTCGAGTTCGACCTGGAGGAGCCGGCGGCCCTCCACGTAGACCGCGCCCGTCCGGGTCCAATGATAGTTTCTCACACGGGGCAGGTCCACCTCGTCGAACCAGACGGGGCCGCCCACCATCGTCATCAGAATGACCATGGGCTTGCCGGGAAACTCGCGGAAGTCGTTGGGGCAGCGCCGTTGGCGCGACCACTCCAAAGCCGTGTGAGAATCCACCGGACGATAGAGCGCCATATCCTCCCTCCTGGGGATGCGAGAGACCGGCCCGAACCGGTAGCCCTCAGGTGTCAGCAAACGAGCGTCAGTTACAAAGGAGTTCCACGATGAGCCGAAACGTCCTTTGGGGGGAAGGCACGGCCTAATCCCCCGCAAGTCGCACCTCGCGGACCCGGACCACCTCCTGCCGGTCCGGGTCCCAGTAGTACTCGCCGCCTGAGACGCGCTTGCCCGCCGCGTCCACGACCTCGGCGCCCGCCTGCGTTTCGCGGGCGTAGTGGCGGGCCATGGCGAGCGCGCCGGGGCCGGAGAAGCCGCGCTTCGCTCCGTTGGGGGCGCAGTCGTAGTAGGGGATCAGGCGCTTCTCGCCCGTTTGCCGGGAGACGACTTCCCAGCGGACGTAACGCACGAACAGTTCAGGCATCGGTCTCCTCCCAGAGCCGCTCCAGGCCCCCACCCGGGGGAGAGCGGCGCTCATTCAGGCGTCCGTAGAGCGCGTGGACTTCCAGGAGCCACGCGCGGTAAGGGTAGCCGGCGCGGTAGGCGAAGGGATAGGCGTCCCGCAGACGGCGCCGCACCACGCGGAGAGGCAGCCCCTCCGCCTGCCGGAGCACCCCGTAGACCACGGGGGCCGCCCGGCCGCGCCAGGTGGTGAGGGAGGGGCGCGCCCTACGCATCGCGGCTCGCCTCCCTCGCCTTCCGTGCCCGCGCACAGGCATTCTCGATCGTGATGGGCAACCGGTCGAACCGCGCCGCGAGCGCGTGGTAGGTCCAGCCGGCCTCGTGGAGATCCAGGATCACCGCGTCGGGCGGTCGGGTCAGGGGTCGCCCTCGCGGCCGGGGCGGCTTCGACAGCGCGTGGACGCTCATCTCGCCTCGTCCTCCCCGGCCGCGGCCATGATCCGCCGGCCGACGCACTCCGCCACCTGCGGCACGCAGGCGTTGCCGACTACCCGCAGTCGGTCCAACCAATCGGCAGTCCCATCAAGGCTTCCGCCACTTCCGGGCACGGTCGCCAGCCATGCTCGGCGGCGTTCTCGATCGCCCGGCGGCTGTAGCGGCCCTTGCCGATCGTGTTCCGCGAGAAGCCGAAGCCGTGACGGCCCCAGCTCGCGGTCGGCGTGGGCCAGGAGGAACAGCCGCTCCCGTGTGTGTGGCGCGCCCACGGCGCACGCGGAAACAGCCGACCATTCCGCATCGTACCCGAGCGCGCAAAGGTCCCCAAGCACGTCTCCAAGTCCTCGAAAAGCGAGAGCTGCGACGTTCTCCACGAGGACGAACCGGGGTCGAAGTAGGCGAACGATCCGGGCGAGCTCGGGCCACAGCCACCGCTCGTCGTCTCTTCCTCGCCGCTTTCCGGCGAGGCTGACGGGCTGGCAGGGGAACCCGCCCGCGATGAGATCCACTCGCTCCAATCGGTCGTCCAGGTCTCGTATGTCGCCATAGCGCGTCACCTCTGGCCAGTGCTTCGCGAGCACGCGCCGTGCGTAGGGGTCGATCTCGCACTGCCAGCGGCAGACCATGCCGGCCCGCTCCAGGCCCAGGTCCATCCCGCCGATGCCTGAGAAGAGACTGCCGAACGTCACGGGGCGCCTCCTCCGCGCGCCAGGCGCTTCTCCCGCAGCAGCATCCGTCGCTCCAGCTCCGCCCTGGCCCACGGCGCCATCTCCGCGAGCGACGTCATCGCCTGGCCCCACGCCTCTTCCGTGGTCGGGCCGCCCTCCTGGCGCGCCCGGCACTCCTCGCGTGTCTTGCGATACAACGCCTCCGCCTGCGCGTCGGGCGTGGAGTAGAGCTTCTCGGCGCCCGGCGGGGGCGGCTTGGTCCGCGGGGCGTTCTTCTCCAGCATCGAGCGGATGAAGCCGGAAGGGTTCGACTTGCCCTCGGCCCGCAAGATCCAGTAGAGCACGGCCGGCGCCTCGAACCGCTTCAGCAGGCTCCGCGCCACCTCGGGCGCCATCCCCAGAGCAATCAGCGATTGCTCCGCCTCATAGGTGGTCAGGCAGCTCTCGGCTCTCGGCTCTCGGCTTCCGGCTTCCGGCTCCGGTAAAAGAAGGTCGGGAGCAGATTTTATATCCAAACAAGCAGCAGCAGCTTTTAAAGCAGTCTTTCCAGCAGCTTTTTCCTCGGAGCCCGAGGAAGCAGAACGCCCCCGGTACTCAGAATACTGCTGCTGCTGCTTTTCTTCGTATAACTCCTCAGGACCCTTAGTACTCATGGGGGGGCAACTTGCACCCACCCCCTCGGTGCATCTTGCACCCAGCCCCCCAGGCACGGAGGTCGGTGCATCTTGCACCCACCCCTCTTCGGGCTCGCGCTCGGGCTCGCTCTTCTGCGATCCGTCGAGCGGGAGCCAGAGGTCGAGCGCCTTCCTCGTGAGCTTCAGGAACCGGTACCGGCCGCCCGGCCGGGTCGCGTCCTCGACCACCTGGCGCGTGAGGAAGCCCGCCTCCATCAGCGCGCGGACCAGCCGCGCCACATGGTCCTCGTGCATCCCGAGGAACCGCCCGAGGTAGCGGTCACAGGCCCAGCAGCCCCGGTCCTCTGCGTCCGTGGAGAGGGCGTCGATCTCCACGAGCAGGTCCATCTGCGGCCGGGAGAGCTCCCGGCAGAGATACATCCGGCCGGGCGTCCAGATCCCCACGAAGCCCCGCGGGAGACGCCGATCGTAGCAGCGTGCCGCGCTCATGGGAACAGCTCCCGGTAAAACCCCTGGGACAGGAACGCCGTGGCGTCCGGTCTCCCCTGTGCCTGTGACAACAGCCGCGCCACCACCGCACCCGGCAGCACCCGCACGTACCACTCGGCGTGCGCGGGGGCCATCGGACGAGGCAGCGCGAGAATTGCGCCGATCAGCGTCTGTTTTTCCATTTCTTGTGCCTGAAACAGGGGTGGCGCGCCGCTGATACCTAGCGCCTACGTGACACCCCTAGCCGTTTTGGTGTATAATCGGATCGGTCTGGGGAAGCGGCGTCTCCCTCCGGGGAGCGCGCTCCCTCTTCGGCGGCCGGCGTCCTCATGGGACGCGGGTCGCCTTTCTTTGAACCCCGCCCGACTGAAACGGGGTCCTGCGCGATATTCGGCTTCAGCCAGTTCGGCTCCGTTCCGCCGCTCTCTGCCTGCGCCTCACACTTCACGACCAGGTTCACGCGGACCAGCTCGCGGATCGCCTCGCGCTGAGCGCTCTCCTTGAGGAACGTGCCCCGCGCGGCGAAGTCGGCCGGCGTCATCTGATGCCACGCCCGGCGGTCTTCCTTCACCAGACGGACGAGCAGCCAGAGCGTGCGGAACCAGGCGTCCGGCAGCAGCGGAAAGCAGCGTGCCAACCATTCCTCACACGCGCCGACCTCCCGGTCGGATAGATCGCCGCGCGCCGCCAGGGGCGCCGGCAGGCTCGGTGGTCTCACTCGACTTCTCCTTGGAAATCGTCACCGAAGGCTCCTCGCCAGGGGGCACGCTGCCGGCACTCCCGGCCGACCCGCCGCGCTGGCCGCTCTCCTCGCTCTCCGGCCCTAGAAGCGGAAGCGCCAGTACGTAGGTGCCGTCCGCCAGGCCCAGTGCCCAGCCCTCCCGAATGAGCGCGTCCAGGGCGTGCTTCACGCGCACCCGACCCACTCCCGTTCCCTGCGTGATCCGTCCGATCCGCACCGGCACCCTCCAACCGGGCGAGACGTGCTCGTGCTTGATGAGGAAGAGCAGCACCCGCAGGTCCGCCTCCTCCATCCCCGGCATCGAATCCAGCACGCTGGTGGGGACGGGCACCGAGCGCGGTCTCCGCGCTTCGCGCTCCGGTCCTTCGCTCATCCGGTCCCTCTGCCCGCTCCCCCTCCCAATAAGTCTGCCACCGACCTACTGGACACCAGGCGCATTTCGTGGTAGTATGATTACGGTTGTGTAATGGCGGTACCCCCGGTCAGGGGCCGTCGCCGAGATCAACCGCCCGGGATGTGGCAAAACGACCCGGGCGGTCCATTACGGGACGCTCCGCGCAAACGGGACGTCCCGTTTTTTATTCAAGGTGCTACGGTTCAAAGGGAGGGTTCGAACCCGAAGAGCCCGGTTCCTCCTCCTGATCCAGTCTCGATTTCCGCTCCTCCACCAACAGGGCCAGATACCTTCCCAGGCTCATGCCGCCCGCCTGCGCCTGATCCCGCGCCCACTCGTAGAGCGACGCCGTCAGAAACGCCGACACCGAGAACCGCCGGTCCTGGGCAGGCATCGCCCGCCGGCCGCGCGTCCCAGGCGTCCTCTCCTCGCTGACCAATCCCCTCACGCCCCTCTCTGTGGTGTTCATTAGCTGAATTCTATCACGGTTGTCAACCCCCGTCAACTCTGCTAACGTACCCTCACCGCATCGGCCGTCTCCTGCCCCGGAAACGGTGATCTTTCCTCTTGGTTTTTGCCCCATTGGCTATCCGTTGGCTATCCAATGATAGCCAACGGATAGCCAATGGGGCTTTTTCTTGTCGATTAGAGGAGAGTTTCACCGCACGACTGAACGCCGCCAGTGACCATGAACCGATCCCAGAGGGCGGCGGCGGAGAAGGTCCCTCCGCCGCCGCCGGCAATCGAGACCCCCGAACAACCGCTCATGGACATGGCCCGCCTCGTCTCCGACTGGCGGCCGGCCGAAGTCGAGCGGATGCGGCAGACGGTCCTGGACGGCGCCTGCGGCCTGATGCTCGCCCTGCCCACCAAGAAGCGAGGCACCCGCGCGGAAGGGGAGGAGTACGTGGGCGAGCATGAGACCGAGTGGGGGACGTTTCACCTCTACCGGCGAGCGCCCGACCCGACGCTCCTCAAACTCCTCGTGGAGCAGAACCTGGGGCGGCCCGGCAACCGCTCCACCGAAAAGGTGGAGCCGGTCATCAAGATCTTTACCGCGATCCAGGGGTTCGACGAAGCGCCGATGCCGGCCGGGATGGACGATCTTCCCACCTTCGGCGCCGACATCGAGGCGATGACCGCCGACCTATGAACGCACGGATCTGCGCGCCGGGCGACAAGCAGCTCTACCGGCCCGAGCCGAAGCAGAAACCGTTCTTCGACGCGTTCAAGCAGTACCGGTATGTCTGGTTCGCGGGGGGCCAGGGGGCGGGCAAGACGGTGGCCGGCGCGGTGAAGATGGCCTTGACGGCGCTCTCCCGGCCCGGCGGCCGGTTTCTCGTCGGCCGGTGGAGCTACAAGGAGCTCCTCACGACCGCCTGGGACGCGCTGAAGCGGATCATCCCCCGGGAGGCGATCCTCGGCGTGACCGACAGCCCGCAGAATATGTCGATCGTGCTCCGAAACGGCGCCGTGATCTACGGCTGGAACCTCTCCAACTGGCAGAACATGACGAGCCTGGAGACCGACGCCTGGTGGATCGAAGAGGGCCACGAATTGCCCAGTAACGAGGCGATCCTCCACCTCACCGCGCGAAACCGCGGCAAGATCGGCCCCCGCCAGGGCTGGGTCACCGGCACGCCCAACGGCTTCGACTGGGAATATGACCTGTTCGTCAGGAGAGGCTTGCCCACCCACACCTACATCCAGGTGCCCAGCTCCGCCAACCGCCACCTGCCGCCCGACTACGTGCCGGGCCTGCAGGCGCTCTACACGCCCGAGATGCGCGCCCGCTTCCTCCGGGCGGAGTTCACCCACGGGGGCGGCCTCTGCCTCCACCCCTGGGACCCGGACCTGCACGTCATCGACCCGTTCCCCATTCCCGACCACTGGTTCCGCTACCGGGGCCTCGACCCCGGCTACTCCGCCGACGAGGCGGCCTGCCTCTGGATGGCGGTGGACACCGAGGGGAACCAGTTCCTCTACGACGAGTATTATCAGCAGGGCCGGATCGTCAGAGAGATCGCCCAGGACGTGCTGCGCCAGAGCCGGGGGCAGTTCTTCGAGTGGACCCGCTACGACCCGCTCTCCGGGAACCAGCGGAACGACCAGACCGGGAAGACCCAGGCGGAGGTGCTGAAGGCCCACGGCCTGGAGGACCTGCTCCAGGGCGACCCGCGCGTGGAGCAGGGGATCGTGGAGATCAACGAGCTCCTGCGCCCCGACCCGAACCATATCCACCCGCTGACGGGGAAGCCCGGCAGCCCGAGGACGTTCGTGTTCTCCAACTGCGCCCGGCTCCAGGAGGAGGCGGGGAGCTGGAAGCGGGACAAGCGGGGGCGGCCCGGCGACCGGAAGGACCACCTGTGCGCCTGCTGGCGCTACCTGGTGCTCGGCCACCCGATGACGACCCACCCGCGGGCGAGCCGGCACGCGCCCGAGGCGGTCCGGCAGTTCTGGCAGTCGATCGGCCGTGAAGCGACGGAGGAGATGCCCGTGATCGGAGCGGCGGCATGACCCTGACGGCGCGGGCGGTCAAGACGAACAGCCTCACGGCCGCGGCCACCTCCGCGCTCGCCACCGACCTGGGCGGCTCCTCCGCCACCCTCCCGCTCGTGCAGGGGAGCCAGGCCGCGCTCGCCGTCATCGGCGGCACCTTCACCGCCACGCTCCAGTTCGAGGCGCAGGGCGCCGGGGGGACGTGGTTCGCGGCGCCGGCCCTGCCGATCGGCACCTCGGGCGGCGCGCTCGTCACCTCCGCCACGGCCGCCGGCAACTTCCTCGTCCTCGCCGCGGGCGCGGTCCAAGTCCGGGTGCGCTGCTCGGCCTTCACCTCAGGTCCCGCGGCCGTGGAGCTCTCCAACGCCCCGGTGGGCGGGATCGGCTACAACGTCGCCTCCCCGTCGGGGATCACGGACGTCCAGGGCCTCAACGGGGACGGCGGGGCGCTCTCCAACCCGATGCTCGAAGGGCTCTACGAGAGCAGCACGGTCGTTCGGGACGCGCGGGCGATGAACGCGCCGTTCGCGGACCTCTCGACGGGGAAGGGAGTCGCGGCGGTCAACATTCCCGGCCTGGCGACCACGGGCAGCCTGGCCGCTCCGGGGCAAGTCACCTTGAACCCGATCGGCGCCGCGCAGTCGGTGAGCGTGGACCTCACGGGCACCTATACCGGGCTCACGTTCACGTTCCAGGCGTTGATGGGGGACGGGACCACCTGGCGGAACATCAACGGGTATACCTGGCAGAGCAGTACCGGCACCGTGGTTGGATTGACGACCTCTGCTCTGAACGGCACATGGACAGTCCCGTGCGGCGGTTTCCTGGGCGTCCGCATCAACGTGACGGCGATTGCTACCGGCACGGCGACGTTCGCCCTGGCGGCGAGCATCGCGCCGCAGCTTCCGGCGATCGACAGCCAGGGTAACGTTCGCAGTGCGATCTGGGTCGGAAACAGCGGAAGCGCGGTCTCGGGAATCACCGCAGCAGGCTCGGCGGACACGACGCAAAACAATCTGACGGCGCTAGCCGTCGTCCCCTACAACCTCGCGTACGACGACGTCGCCGCCCAGTGGAACCGTCTCAGGAACAACACCCTCGTCAGCCTGCTGGCCTCGACGGGGCGCACGGGAACGACCGTCACCGCGACGCAGACGAACTTCAACGCCCGCGGCCTCGTCCTCGCCCTGAACGTCACCGTGAACCCGGGCGGCGCGCAGACCCTGACCCTCTCGCTGCAGGCCGTCATCAACGGGGTCAGCTACAACATCAACTTAGGCGTCGCCAACGCCTTCGCCGGCGGCGCCGGCAGCTCGATCCTGGTGTTCTATCCCGGCGCGGCCACCGCCTGGACCGGAGGGACGGAGCACCTCACCTTCCAGGCGCCGGTCCCGCGCGCCTGGACGGCCACCGTGACGCACTCGGCGGCCGGCTCCTGGACCTATACGTTGGACGCGGCTTACATCGTGTGACGAAAGGCAAACAGAACCCATGCCGGCCCGGATACTGAAGGCGCGGGAGGAAGGCGGGCAGTTCGTCGTCGCGATCTGGCTGGACGACGCGCACGTCGTCTACCCGCTCGTGGAGGGGATCGACGACGACGGGCGACCCGTCACGCGGCCGTCGGCCGAGCCGTCCCCCGACCCCGAGTGGGTCTTCCAGCGGGAGTGGGTGCTCGACCAGGACCCCGAGACCTCCGTGCGGGAGACGGTGCTGCTCGCGGCCCAGGAACTCGAAAGGCGGCGCCCGCCCGAGTCGGTCCCCCACGGCGCCGAGGGCCGCGTGCTCGACCTGGAGGCCGTCGCAAAAGGAGCGCAGGGACCGTGAAGAGCGGCGCGGCCGAGGGCTGGATCTGCCTGCTGGCGATCCTTCTGGGCCTGGGGCTCACGGAGCTGCTCCGCGCACTCCTCCGCCGGCTGCCGGAGCCGGGCGCGCCGCTCGGGGAGGGGCTGGAGACCGGAGGGCCGGACGATGCCTAGATACGACTTCCTGTGCGCCTGCGGAAACCGGTTCGAGGAGGTGGCGACGATGGGCACCGAGATCGTGCCCTGCCCCGAGTGCCACCGCGGCGCCGCCAGGCAGTTCACGGTCGCCGCTCCCGACCAGATCCGCCTCTGGCCCGAGCGCTGGGCGGTGACGCGGAGCCAGGTCTGCGCGCCCGTCAAGCGGACGCTCTGGAAGGGGCTGAAGTGAGGCTCACGGCAAGCGAGGAGCGGGTCGTGTGGCGGCGGATCGAGAGCG
>Ga0070698_100004197_pt1 | contig 15826 bp, 6 predicted proteins | sample KBSK1502metaG_FD_65477 | JGI IMG/M metagenome (GOLD analysis project Ga0070698, IMG submission 65477) | Corn, switchgrass and miscanthus rhizosphere microbial communities from Kellogg Biological Station, Michigan, USA - KBS K1-50-2 metaG | ecosystem: Host-associated > Plants > Roots >...
CCGGCGGCAACAAGGCGCGAAATCGCGACCTGCTCTGGATCATTCGGAGGCGAGATGCCTGCCACCTCCGGATCCTGGCTGATAACGATCGGCACATTAAAGAAGGATGGGGCGGGCGACGCCACCACGTTGTTAGTGTTCCGCACGAAGTCAAGGCCGAGGTAGAGATGCCAGGGCAAGAAGAGGGTGCGGCCCGGGTGCGGATCGGCGGCCAGCAAGCGGTCCGCCTGGTACCAGCCGGTCGGGTAGTCGGATGGCTGGACCTCGCCGTGCATCCCGAACAGCAGACCGTTGCCGTAATAGAGAGGAAGCGCCAGCAGCAGCCCGGCCGCCAGCGCCTCGGCCAGGTCGATCCGTGGCGGCTTGACGTGCTCCCGAAGCCAGATCAGCACGACGACGGCACCCAGCGGGATGACCTGGGAGTAGACGAGCGCGATCAAGGCCGCCCACTTCCCGGCGTCGCGCATCCCGCGATAGGGGGGGAGAATGGTGTCGAGGAAGCGCACCAGCGGCTCGGTGACCGGACTGGCTACGCCCATCTCGAGAATGGCGGCGACGCCGAAGGCGACAGCGAGACCGACTACCCAGCCGCGCAGCGGGCGGCGCTCGTCGGAGGGCGTCGAGCGCAGCACCCAGACCACGCCCGCGACCGCCAGCGCGATCAGCGCCAGAAGGACGATTGGCCACGCGGGGACGAAGACCTTCATGGAGGGGAAGCGCCCGGTGTCTTCGGCCCAGAAGCCGTACAGACCCAGGACGTTCACCAGCAGGCCGAGCTGCGGGTCATCCGTCACGCTGTAGGCAACGAGCTCTGCTGGGCCGGTGTGGGCGATGACCTGGCCCTCGTACCCGCGGCCGAGGAGGAGCGGCACCATCCAGTAGGCGCTGGCGAGCGCAAAGAGCAGGGCGGCCAGCCCCAGCGGCGGAGCGATGCGACGAACGTAGTCGGATTTGTTCGTCTCCATCGCCGTCCGGACGCCGGCGGTCGCAAGGATCAGCAGGGCCGTCGGGAACAGCAGATGAAGGTCGAGAACGCCCAGCACGATGAGGGCGGCGGCCAGCCAGATCGCCGATCGCGACGCGGGCGCCTGGAGGAGCCGCCACGTCGCGGCCGCGACCCAGGGCAGGGCCGCGTAGCCCGCGAGCACGAACATTTGTCCGTAGTGAAGGCGCCCGTAGACGAAGGGATTGACAACGTATATCGCCGCGCCGGCCGCACGTGGAAAGAAGCCGCCGACCGGCACCGCCCGATATGCGCCAAGCGCCGCAAAGAAAAGGCAGCCGAAGATCAGAAGCTTTCCTGCTACCTCGGCAGAGAGAAACTTGGCAAGGACTGCAAGGAAAGTCTCAAGCACCGTGGAACTGGATACCGACGCGGGAACATCGAGGTGTCGCGGACCAGGCCAGTCAGTCCCGAAGATGTATCCCGGCCCAAACCACTGCCCGACAACAAGCAGCGTCACAAATCCAGCCCACCCCAAGGGCAGGATGATTGCCGGGTTAGGCCGCGATGCGACTATCACCCTTCGCATCGGACGGTGCGAAACCTCGATTCGAAAAGATCACGATACTTAACCGGCTTGACTCATCATCAGGCGATGTCGATAGTCCTGTTCTCGCCTCAGACGGCCAGGTTCCGGGAAGGAGGGGGCCGTTGCGAGTAAAGAGATTATCGGTGCTCAGCACCGAGCGCCTCGTCAGACACAACCTAGTCGTTGGCGCTGGCACAGTTTCGGCCGGTGTGCTGGGCTTTGTTTTCCAGGCGGTTATCAGCCACCGCCTGCGGCCGGAGGATTATGGCGGCGCTTTTGCAGTCCTGACGCTGCTGCTCTTTATCGGGCTGCCTGCCGGGGCGGCCACGCTGGTGATGGCGAGGGAAACCAGCCGGGATAGGGCCGAGAGTCGATGGGACCGGAGCGGCGCACTGCTCCAAGCCGGCAACCGCTCACTGCTGCTGATCGGAGTAGGGATCGGGGCTTTCATTGCACTGACATCGCCATGGCTGGGTCGGTTCCTCAACGTCGGCCCTGAAGTGCTGGTCGCCGGTGCGGCGGGGATCCCATTTGTCTTGGCCTTTCCGCTCCTGCTGGGCCAACTCCAAGGCGCTCAGCGCTTTTCCGCCATGTCACTGGTGACGACCGGACAGGCCGCCTTGAAGCTGGCCGGAGCCGTGATCCTCGGGGCCTTTTTCGGCTCAGTCGGTGTGCTCGCAGGCGTTTCGCTCGGCAGCGCGCTCGTGTATCTACTGACCCTCGCCGCTATCAATGCGAGCGTTGGGCCCCCAGCAGCTGAGGTCGAATGGCGTCGGGTCTTCGGTTTCTTCGCTGTCGTTCTGCCGAGCACGCTGGCACTGGCGGTGCTGTTCAGCACGGACGTGATCTTGGTCAAACACTTTTTTGGAGTGCGGCCTGCGGGCCAGTACGCCGCTGTTGCGGCGCTCGGGAGGGCGATCTTCTGGGGTGCATCCGCGGTCGCCGGGGTCCTCTTCCCCAAGGTGATCTTCCGCGAGGCGAAAGGCGGAAGCGGGTACCACCTCGTTGCCGCGTCTGTGTTCCTGGCTGCGCTGGGCGGGACGTTTGCGCTCGGCATTTTCTCGGCGTGGTCGCTGCCGATCTTGACCCTGTTCGCCGGCTCGGCTTATTCGGCCGCCACTACGTATCTGCCGTGGTATGCCCTCGGGATGACCCTCTTCGGCAGTGCCGCCGTCCTGATCGCAGCGCACCAGTCACGGGGAGAAGCCCAATTTCTCTTCGTGCTGCTTCCGATAACCGGCATAGAACCGGTCGCGATCATCGCCTTCCACGCCAGCCTGCTTCAGGTAGTTCAGGTGGTTGATGCCTGCATGGCCATCCTCTTCATCGGAGTGGCCGCGCTCTTCCTCTCGCGCGAGCGGGGACGAGTTCGCCGATCAGTCGAAAGGGTCCTCGTCGTCGAACCAGTAAGGGCAAGCATGTGAACACGGTTTCGGTCGACAAAGCTGCCAGCCAGGCACGCGGAGAACGGGCGCATGTGCTCACGACCATGACGCTCGTGGTCGCCGGGGGCGGGCCGGGCCCTGAGTTGCGCCGAAGCGTGCAGGAATTTCAGCGCGCGACATTCCCAGGCCGGACGGAGATCGTTGTCGCTACCGAGACGCCCTGGTACGACCCGCCCGAAGGTGTCCGAGTCGTTGTAACGGGAGCCGTCTCCCGAGGAGAAAAGCTCGATCGCGCGAGCGAGGGGGCGAGCGGTGATCTACTCGCCTTCGTGGACGCAAGCGTCCGACTCAGCCCGACGTGGCAGGTCCGCGCGTTTGAGGTACTGTCCGATCCAGCGATCGCAGCAGCCGGCGGACCACAACTGCCTCCCTCGACGGCGACGACAGATGAGCAGGCGTCATGGTTGGTGCTCAGCTCACCCCTCGGCTCGGGACCCTACGGCTATCGGTACCGGCGGCAGTCGTCCCGAGGTGTCCCCGAAATGGCGACCTGCAACCTGATCGTCAGGAGGCAGGCCTTCCAGGCAATTGGCGGGTTTCAGTCTCCTACTCCGCTCGGTGACGATGCGCGCTTGTGCTACAAGCTCCGTTCGATCATCGGTCTGAGCATCGTCTGCGATCCAGCACTGGCGGTTGAAATTGCGCCTTCCCCGCTGCTGAAGCCGTTCCTCTCGGTCATGCGCGTTTGGGGTCGTCACCGCGGCGATATGTCCCGGCGGCTCCCTGAAGCCTCTCGGCGCTGGCCCAATGCTCTTCCTGCCGTAGCGCTACTCAGCGAGCTCCTATTAGCCGTGTCCGCTCCGTTCAGCTGGCGGGCGCGCGCTGCCCTGGGATTGATCGTGTTCGTCTATCTGCTCGCGGCGGCGCAATTGGTCGCCCGAGGTCCCAGGTGGCGCGCGGCCCTTCTAGCAGGGGTGAGCCTGCCGCTTGTGCACCTGGCCTATGGCGTTGGATTCTGGCAGGGCTTTCTCGGCCGGAGTCTGGGTGAGGTGTTCCCGGGACGCCTTCGACAACATCAGCCGCTGCGCATCTTGATATTCAATTGGCGCGACATTACGCATCCGTGGGCTGGCGGCGCCGAGTCGTATATGCATGAGCTCGCTCGCCGGTGGGTGCGTCAAGGCTGCGAGGTCGGTTGGATCAGCGAGCGTTATCGGACAGGGAAGAGAGTGGAGACAATCGATGGCATCCGTTTCCATCGCCTGGGCGGACACTTCACGCTCTATCCGCTGGCTGCCCTTGCGTATCTCTGGCGGCTTCGAAATAGCTACGACATCATTGTTGATTGCGAGAACGGTATACCCTTCTTCACCCCCCTGTACATCCGTAAGCCGGTAGTCCTCGTTGTGCACCACCTGCATCAAGAGGTGTTCAGACGCGAGCTTCCAGCGTATTTGCGTTGGCTCGCCCTTTGGCTGGAGGGCTGGCTGATGCCGCATGTCTATCGTCGCAAGACGGTGGTGACAGTTTCTCCCAGCACCTTGAGCGATCTGCAAGCCCATGGCTACGATCCCGAGCGGATGATGATCGTGACTAACGGAGTGGAAGTACCGAATATTGCCGTTCAAATCGAGCGGAACGGCATTCCCCTGTTGCTCTACCTCGGTCGCCTCAAGAGATACAAGAGCATTGACGTCCTGCTTCGTGCCATGCCCCAAGTCCTGTCGGACTTTCCCAACGCCAAGCTCGCTGTGGTCGGCCAGGGCCCCGAGCGCGAACCGTTGGAACGCCTCTCCTGGAGGCTTGGCTTGGCAGAACACGTCAGGTTCTACGGCTACGTCGATAAGTTGAGCCGAGACAAACTCCTCGCCGCAGCCTGGTTGGCAGTGTGCCCTTCGCGCTTTGAGGGATGGGGCATGGTTTGTTTGGAGGCGAACGCCTGGGGGACCCCGGTGGTGGCCGCCCGTGTCCCCGGGCTCAGAGACGCGGTACTCGACGGGGTGACGGGCAGGCTAGTCCCGTACGGTAACAGCACTCGTCTGGCGGACGAAGTCGTCGCCCTCCTTGCGGATCGCCAAGCCCGTGAGGCAATGGGCCAGGCCGGCCGGGCATGGGCAGCAGAACACAGCTGGGAGCGTAGCGCTCGGATCTTCCTAAACCAGATCATGAAGGTTGCCGGGCTGCTGCCCATCTCGGAAGCACCGGGACCATCCGAGGTTCGCGAGCCGGCAGCTGCCCGCTAACCGGAACCAGTGTCTCTTATCCCCGCGCCCTCCGCGGGCATGGGCGGCTCAAGCTCCGGATCCCGCGGTCTGCCCGCGGGACGAGGACTGTTGCGCGCAACCCACCTCAAAGCGACTGAGTTCACGGCGGAGCGCCCATGGCGTGTCCGACTCGCGAGGTCTTTCCGAGTACCCGCCAGCCTTCCCTACGTCCTCCTTCTCGCGGCTCTCGGGCTGATGATCCATAGCCGCTGGCTGACCATCAGCTCCCTCGCGGCAGGAGATTGGAGCGTCGCCACGCCTGACCAATTGCGAGCCTGGTTTCCATGGCCGACTGTATGGGAACCGAGTACCGGGTTTGGATTAAGGAACTTCGCAGGCATCTACGAGTTTCCATTGCTGGCAATCGCCGGACTCCTTGGAAAACTGGGAGTTGGTTGGCCCATCGCAGAAAAGCTTCTCTACTTCTGGCCCTTCGCAGTTCTGTCACTCATCACTCCTTGGGTTCTAGCACGCGAGATTCTCGGAAGTCCGCGTTGGGCACTGCTCTCTGCACTGATATTCGCCGGCAACAGTTATTTTCTTATAGATCCAGCGATCGGTCACCTCTTCATTGCGATGGCCGAAGCTCTCGCACCATTGGTTCTTTTCGCCTTTGTGCGTGCCATGAAGCGGAAGTCTTTCCGATGGGCTCTGATGGCTGGTCTCCTGTTCGCTATCCAAGCCGCCTATGAAGTCCGGATCACTTACCTAACCGTTCTCATGTGCTTGCTTTACGTTGCCGTCGTACTTGTGGCTGAGCCGAGCGCTCACCAGCTTTGGACCCGCCTGGCGCTAACCACTGCGACCTTGGGCGTGCTCGGCGGCTCGCAGGCGTACTGGCTGGTGCCGCTGCTCAGTTATCAGGGGGACTACGGCCTCCCAATAGCCGCGTCACCCTGGCTTGCCTTCATGCGCATCACGCACGGCATCACGGCAGTTCATCCTTTCTGGACGGGCGGCTCTCCGACTGCATTCAGGACGGCCCCTCTGAATCCCGTCTTCTTCGCGTTACCTCTACTAGCATTCGTCTCCCTGGCTCGGCGACACCTGCGTCCGGAATTGATCTGGTTGTGCCTAGCCGCCCTAGTGGCAGCGTTTCTGATTAAGCAGGACAATCCTCCAGCCGGTCAGATCTACGATTGGATGTTCTTCCACTTTCCCGGCTGGTCGCTTTTCCGAGAGGCTTCGAAGCTCTACTTCATCGTCGTCATCGCATACAGCGTTCTGGTGCCATATACGATCCGGTGGCTAATCCAGGTCAGCGGAGGCGCGCGGCTGCTTGCCCTACGGGCCAGCACCTCAATCGTTGCAATGCTTGCCGTTGTGGGCCCCCTCGTGGTCAGCTTCATCCCACTCGAGGCGGGCGAGTTGGACTACACAACCCGTCCTATCGCGGCACCGGCATCCTTCCGTGAGCTTTCAGACATCCTGAATAGCGATGCTGACCAAGGCTCAGTTCTATGGCTGGGGGGCGCTTCCGTGTCCCGGTCGGTCCCCGCCGTAGTTCATAGGTTTCCACTGAAGTCTGATCGGCACCCACTTCTGGAGCTCTCCGGGAATTTGGATCCTGGTGATGATCCAAACCCGTCGGCCAGCGATCCTTTGAGCCGTTTCTGCCGGATGCCGAGTCTCCCATTCTGCTACCTCGATGATCAGCTGTTCCCATACCTGTTGCGCCGAACCGGTGCGGCCTACGTCGTCGCCCCTGCGGGGGCCGGTGTTGGCACGCTGCCGACGCTCCCATGGTCAACTCAACCTGCAGTTAGCTATCGGAGTCTGCTCGATAGGCTGAGTTCGCTTCTCGGACAGCCCCGTTTGCTTGGCTCAGGTACGGAGGCGCTCGCGGTATGGAGCCTTCAACACGAGGCGGCTGCGGCCGTGGCCGCGCCAGCGGTGGCCCTCGTCGCCGGACCAACCGAGGTCACCCAGGATGTCCTACCAGCCCTCAAGGCGCTTGAGATTCCAGCTGTTTATCGGTGGAACGAGATCGGACCTGTTTCCCCATCTGGGCTGCCATTCTCAGTCGATATCGTCCCACGTACAGCGAACGCGGGTAACGCGTATGCCGTCAAGTCGCCGGCCGACTTCGGCGTCCTTGCCGCGACCACCCAGCCCGCACTGGCCATCTCTGATGGCGGCCCGGGCATCGCTCTCCGCCGGATCATGTCTTTACCGCGACTCGCTGGCTGGGCCGTCTATGGGCCGCTTGCTCTTTCCCGTGGAATGCATCCCATCAAGAGTCCGGACACGCTTGGCCCTCTCGTCTCCTGGTCTTCGTTGACCGAGGCAGTACTCAGCGGACAGAAGTCGACCAAACTGCTTTCAAATGTGTCTCTCGAACCTGAACGGGTGCGGACGCAAGAAGCTTTGCACGGCATGCCGTGGCTCGAATTGCAGCGCTCGTACGATCCTGGGTGGCGGCTGGATTTGGAAAGCACACACCTGATGGGAGATGGGCTCTTCAACCTGTACCTGGCCACGGCGACCGCTTTGAGTCCGACGTTCTCCTTCTCTACGTTGGGGTGGGAGCATCTTGGACTCGTCCTCACAACCGCGTGGCTCCTCGTTGTTCTCGCAGTCTTGTTTCGGCTCCAGCGGAGTGGCAATGACGCAGGGCTGGAACAAGTCGTCGAGCCTCGCGTGACATTCCTCAATGCAACAGCGCGGTACCTCTCACTCTCCGGTCTTGTCCTGCTTGGCCTAGCAGCCGCCCTTCATGCCGTCGCCTGGTTCGGCTTACCCTCGAAAGCCCCACGGCTGGTTCATTGGCTAGGCACAACCTCCAACCGCGACCCGTTTAGCGCTAGTGAGTCGTACGTCGCCCTCGCTATGCTGGCGTTGGCTCTCGCGGCGGTGCTTCATCTTGCCGATCGCTTCGCGCTCAGCCTGCGCTGGCCGAGGCTTAAATGGCCGCCCGTCTTGCTCGGTGGGTCCCTGCTCATACTGTCCTCGTGTAGCACGACGCCTAACCAGGTCAATATCCAGAGTCTCATCCAGTCTGCACAGAACGCCAGCGGCACCGCTGACTGCATCTCAGCCTACACTCGGGTCCTCGAAGCCCGCAGTGACCTCGTCAGCGCCTACGTTGGTCGCGGGGACTGCTATATGGACAACGACAATGCCGTGGCTGCGGTTCACGACTATGCGCAGGCCATAGGCATGCAGCCGGACAATGCCGATCTGTACGTCGATCGGGGTGAGGCGCTGCAGGAGGCTGGCGACTTCCATGCGGCCGAGGCCGATTTCATGCGAGCCGGTCACTTCACTACTGCTAGCGCCCGGCAGGTTTTGACCGCCGCCGAGGGCCTGGGCGAAATCGGCCTTTATACTGAAGCGCTCCGTCTCGTCGACTCCGGGCTCGACCGATTTCCGGATTTTTGGGAGCTCCATAAGTATCGGGCGGATCTTCAGCTCGCACTCGGCAGCGAGGCTGTCGCGTTCAAAGAATTCGATACAGCGATGAGACTTGCGATGACGGACGGCGATCGCGCATGGATCCTCGAGGACCGAGCTGGCTATTACCTCGCGCGTCAGCGATACGACCTGGCCGAGGCAGACTACGGCCTCGCTATTAGGCTGGTCAGTGATAACTACCACTTGTTCTACGGACGCGCCAAGGCGCGCCTCGCGTTAGGTGACCGCAGCGGCGCAGAACAGGACTTCGACTCGGCGATTGAGAGTTATGCGATGCGCCGACCGGTCAACAGCCTGCAGCTGGTCCAACTGTTCGAGGAACGCGGGAGACTGTATTTGGGCGAGGACGAGCCGACGAAGGCAGTCGCCGACTTCCGCAGCGGACTTGCGGCTCTTTCGTCCTCCGATCCGCGGGCATGGCAGGTGAGGCTCCAACGTGAGATTGCGCGAGCGGGAGGACTGTGAATGGAGGAGAGGGTCGTCCTTGCCCCTGCCGGCTACGAAGTCGACCCAGAACGTGGGTCAGACCAAGAGCGACCCTGGCGCCTAATCAAGGGTCTCAACGCCCGCGGTATTCGTGTCGTTGTGGTGGCCCGGTCAGTAGTCCGAGCAGACGAGCTGGGCTCCGGCGTTACTTTGCGTCTCCTTCCTGGCAAGTTCCCTTCATCCCCCGCTGGGCGTCTCTTGGACCGCGCTCGACTCTATCTTCATGCCCGGAACGTCGCCCTAAGCGAAGTGAGGCGTGGGGGAGTGTTGGCCGTTCATCACTATGGGCCGTGCAGTCAGTGGTCGCCTAGTTTCGTTCCACGCCTTTCTGTTCCTCTGATATATGGTCCCCTGCCTCTCGATCGAAATCGTATGGCCCAGGCCGAATGGCTAATGTGGCTGGCCGTTCCCGCGAACTCATTTGCGGGAGCGAGCATTGGCTTTGGTCTCGATCGATCCATTCGTCCGCTCGCTCGACTCTTGTTCCAACGCACCATTGCCCGAGTCGATGCAGTAACTGTGGAAGCGCGTGCAAACATACCGTCACAACGACCAGACGCGTATGTGATACCGCCAGGAATCGATACCGATACATTCCACCCCGACGAAGGCACCGCAGTCCGGGGCCGAATTCTCGCAGTGGGTCCGCTGCTACCGCGAAAGGGACTGGACGTGCTCGTCCGGGCCCTAGCTCTCGCGTGCCCGAATGCCCCTGAGCTTCACGTTGTCCTAGCGGGCGATGGGCCCGAAAGGGTGCGGTTGCAACAGCTCGCTGCTGGACTGGGGGTCGCCGAGCGCATATCCTTCGTAGGTCGCGTGCCGCGTAACCATCTTCCTGAGCTCTACCGATCTGCCGTGGCGGCGTGTCACCCAGCCCGCTCCGACACGTTTCCACTTGCCCCAATTGAAGCAATGGCTTGTGGCATACCCGTGCTGGTATCCGACTCGGGTGCCCTCCCGGAAATGGTTAACGACCCGCGCTTGGTACATCCCACGAACGACGCCGCGACACTGGCTGGGCAACTGGCATGGATAGTCAGAGACGAACGGTCGCGCCTTGATCTTGGCGAAGCTGCCCGTCGGCGTGCCACCACCGTGTACTCCTGGGACCGAATGTGCGAACTCTATCTTGCACTGTACCGAGGACGCTTCACGCAGACCGCCGTGAAAGGCGCAACACAGACACCTCGCTCGCTCTGCGACGCTGAGAGAAGTCGGGAAAATTCGACTGGATCGACTGAAGAGGAAGCCTCGCAATAGAGGGCGCACCGACTCAAACAAGCGAGGCAGTGTGCCAGCTCAGGAGTCGCTCATAGAGCCGTCTTCCTGATCGAACGGCCCAACCCGGCATGTAGGCTACAAATGCCTGAGCCCTGTAACGTAGGGCCAAAAGTACGCGCAGCCAGTGTAGGAGAACGGAGTCGCCGAAGTGCCATCGAGCCTGTGTACGGAATCGGAAGAAAAGTGTATTGCTAATGTATCTCGCGTTCCGATAGGGCGAGTGGGCGATGAGGACAGCCTCCCGCAGGGCTTGATAGACGCCGGGCATCAATGGGTCATTGAATGCTACGACGGAGCCATCCAGTAATGTGGGCGTCCAATCGTGGATGTCGGTGATCACGTCGCGGTACTCATGCGAACCATCTACGAAAAGGACGTTAACTGAATCATCTGCAAACCGAGGACGTGCCTCGTGGGATGTGCTTCGAATCGGGTCCACCAGATCGGCCACGCCAGCCGTCTTGATGTTGTTCAAGAAGGCCTGGAACGTATCGACCGAGCCGTATGCTTCGATGTGCTCCCGGCTGCCAGTGTGCGGGTCGATTGCGTATACGCGGCCACTTCCTCTGCTTCGTAAGCCCATGGCGAGTGCGATCGTCGAGCGCCCCTTCCAGGATCCGATCTCGACCACTCTCAGCGCTTCGCAACCTGGGTAACACCTCACAGCTTCGTGTAGCGCCCAGGCTTCGTCCAAGTACGTCCAACCCTCGATGCTGGATATGCGGTCCACAAGCTGTGCCTTCAACCGATTGGCGTCGAGTTGGGAATCAACCTTCGGCATGGACTAGAGTCTAACGAGCAACCTCATACCGCCGAGCCGATCGACGCATACGGAAGGAGCTTCTTGGGAAGCTCCCCCCTGGACGTACCAAATCTGCGCAGGAACATAATTAGACAGCCTTCCCAGCGCTCCCGATCGTGACGACGCCCGTCTTATAGCCCGGCCGCCGACGCTCCATGGTTAATCTGCCCGCCGTCGCTGCTCCACCCCGCAGTAAGCGACCGCTGCCACAGAGCGCCGTCTGTTCCCTCTGCGAAGAAGATCGGACCCAAGGAGGTGTTAGCGATTCCAGCCCCGTCGACAAGGACGCCGCCGAGGGATTGGGCCGTGCTCCAACCGCTCCCGTTGTTGCTGGCATACCAAAGAGCATTGTCCGTTCCATGGCAGGCGAAGTAGGTCGTTGAACCAACGCTGACGGCTGCGGGATGGCCGACGCAGACCCAGGTCGCAGCGACCCAGCCGGCGCTGGCCTTAACCAGCGCGATCATCCAGACCTGGCCACCCGTGCCGAGCACGAAAACCGTGGGCGCGCCGCCCACCGAGCTGATCGCGGGACCAGCGGTGAGGACGCCACCAGCCGACTGCCAGGCGCTGGCACTGATTGTCGGCAGCCCGGTGCCCGTCGGTGCCGTCGTTGTCGCGTACCAAAGGGCGTTGTCGGAGCCCTCACAGGCGACCCACAGAGTCCCGGCAATGATCACCCCAGCAGGGTTGTCGAGGCAGTAAACGGGACTCGTGGTCAGCGGCTGCCACCCCGCTGTGTCGTTGCGAACCCAGAGGTTGTGGTCTGAACCGGTGGCGATATACAGCGGAACGGCCGCACCGGATGTCTGAGGAACGGCCACGATCGCCGGGGCACTCACCATGACTCCGCCTTCCGATACGAAGTTCGCCGACCCGCTTCGCAGCACCCAGAGCCCATTGTCCGTGCCGTCGACGCCGGCAACGTACACTGGCGCGGGCAACGGAATCTCCCAGGCGCCCCGGCCGTGGGTCCACGCGATGAGGGTGGAATTGTCCCGCATGATGCTGATCGCGGATACCTTCACATTCGGCAGGCCGGTGCCGAGAATCGCCCAATTGGCAGTCGCAGCCGCTCCACCGCAGGTCGTGCAGACCATCACGCCGAAATCGGTCGCGACATAGATTGCGCTGTTACTTCTCGGGTCGAGCAGGATGCCATCCATAACGGCGTTCGGAAGCGATCCGCTGATGTCGGACCAGATCGTGCTTGCCCCGGAGTTGGCCGTGGTCGTATGCCACACGTGCCCGACGTTCAGGCCGCCGATGCTGACCCAGGCTTCCGCCGGGTTGAGCGGGTTGACCGCGACTCCGCTTATCCAGCCGGTTAGCGCGTTGAAATTCGGACTTGTCGTGCCGGGGAAGGGGGGAAGGGTTCCGGTAATGTCGCTCCAGGTCGCGCTTGTTCCGGTGGCATTCGTGCTGAGGGAGACCTTGCCGAAGAGACTCCCGGTCATTACTACATTGGTGGCGCCAGCCGGGCCGATGACCATCGCACTGATGCTGTCCCTCGGACCGAACGTCGTGCCTGTCGTAAGGTCGGCGCTTATTGCCGTCCAGCTTGATGTCCCAGCCGGAACTCCCCCATCCGTCGTCTGATACACCTTGTTGGTGTCTGCGAGCAAGCGCAGCGGATTGGCGGCATCCATCAGGAACGGCGACAGAAAGTTCGTTGGGTCGGAACAAGCGGGATCAGTGCTTACGCTGCATGGCGCAGCCGGGACGAAGGAATCATAGGGAGAAGTGGCCGACGTCGTCAGCGTGGAACCGCCCTTCTCGATGACAAGGTTGTGATAAGAGGCATAAATTGTGGTCGATCCTGAAGTCGGATCGATGGCTGTGGACGTACCGTCGCCGCCGTGATAGTCCTGCCAGGCGGGCAGAGCAGATGAACCGGGGAGGTTGCCGGGTGAACCGTTGTCCTGGGCACCGCCCAGCATGTGCGTCGTGTCCAGGGCGGTACCTCTCCAAAACTGGATGGTTGCGAGGTTTGTATTCAAGTTCGTCCAGTCGGAACTGGCGCCTGTGCCGCCCAGGTCAGTCGTCAGAAAGACTCCGCCGTCGTTGCCAGCGTAGAACGTGTTGAGGCCTGTGAATGTAAGGGCATGAAAGTCAGGGTGTATAAAGCCGCCGCTGTACACCCTACCGATATCGCTAAAGGTGGATAGTCCGTCGCTGGTTGCGAGGATGGTGACTCCAGCGAAGACGGCGTGGGCTGAATTGGCCGGATCGACGGCGACAACATTGTCATATCCGCCCTGTCCGGTGGCTCCTCCGCTCAGGTTGAAGTAGTTCGATACTCCCGAGAACTCGGTCCAGGATGCCGCGCCGTTCGTGCTCTTTGCCACGTCGAGCAGGTTGCCGTTGCAGTCGGCAGCGATAGCGTAGGCGGTGCCGTCCGAGCCAAGCCCAAGGCCCAGGCGGATGGCGGGAGTGCGGGAAAGTGCCAGGAGGGCAGGTGTCACGTTCGTCCACGTCGAGCCCCCGTCGCCGGTCAGAATGTCTCCCAGCTCACTGAGGCAGAAGTCAGCGGCTACCAACCAGTATTTAGTTGCCGTTACCGGATCCTGAAGAATCTGAAACACGCCGCCGGAGGCCGGGGGCACGGTTCGAAGGGACGCCAGGTAGGCGGTATTCTGGGTCCAGCTCGAACCTCCGTCTGCTGAAACGTAGAGCCCGATATCGGTGGCGGCGAAGACATGGGACGTATTGGTCCGGTCGATTGCGATAGCGCCAATGTGGTGACCGGCAAAAGTGCTCTGACCGAGAAGCGTCCATGTACTGCCCGCGTTGATGCTCTTGAGAATGCCCTGTCCAGCCTGTGAGTCGCTCAGGTTGTCCTCACCGGTGCCGGCGAAAATCACCTGCCCGGTTGGATCGATGGCCAGGGCGCCGATCGCAAGCGATGCTTGGTTATCGGTAAGGGGAGACCAGCTGGTGCCGCCAGTACTTGACTTCCAAATGCCACCGCCCGCTGTACCGGCGTAGATCACAGCCGCATTCGTGGGGTCCGTCACGAGGCTCGTGATTCTTCCCGATGCGTTGCCATAACTGCTCGGTGCAGACGTGCCGCAGCATCGCTCGTCAACGACCGGCGCTGGACCGAGCGGAGTCCAGCTTCCGCCGATCACGGCCGTGTTGGCACGCGGCAGGGATTGAGCGCGCTGCCGACGCGGCGGAGCTTCCTTCTTCGGATTGCGCGGGAAGATCCCCAACTGTCCTTTGCCATTGCCTCCGATCGGGGGTGTTGGGTAGCTCTGGGGGTGAGGCGGCTGTGTCAATGGATTTGTTGGTGAGGCAGCCGCAATGGGTGTCTCGGTTGCCTTCGCCGCCGAGGCTGGCGCCGGCCAGGACGCTAGCGGTGCTGCGATCACGAGTGTGGCGAGCAGTGAAATGGCACAACGCGCTGGCTTCATCTGGACCCTCTTCGCCTGGCGAATTGGTCTCGCAACGTCTCCAACCCCTTCCCCGACTCACGCTGATCTCAGCCACCTGAGACGACGGTAGAGCTCGAGCCTAGCGGTTAGCCGTCCCCCCGGCAACACTCTGCTTGCTTTCACGGGCCTGTCAAGTCGTGCCAATTGGCAACAACTGTGAGCCGGTCGCTGTCGCACTTCGATTGCGGGTGATGAACCGTCCAAGTTCTTTTGCCCGAAGGGGAACCTTTTTCTGCATCTTGGGGCAAGCTGATACCTGCACAGGCCACAGGCTCAGGCTGAGTTCGGTGGCCGACGGCCTAGGTGAGTGCCGTGCCCCCGGCACCGTATGTGACGTGACCCCCGTCGTTCGCCCAGCCGGTGGTGCCAGATCGCTGCCACACTTCTCCATCCGTGCCCTCGACGAAGAAGACTGGTCCCGACGAGGTAACTGCTATTCCGACGCCGTCCGTTAGAGCGCCGCCGAGGGATTGGGCCGCATTCCAACCGCTTCCAGTGTTGCTGGCGTACCAAAGGGCGTTGTCTGTTCCATGGCAGGCGAAGTACGAGGTGGAACCAAAGCTCGCCGCTGCCGGATGACCCACGCACGTCCAGGGGGACTGACCATACCCGGTGGTGAGCGTTCGTACCCAAATGTGTTGGTCTGTCCCAAGGACAAAATAGGTCGGGGTCCCCGAAACGGACGCGATCGCGGGGCCGGCCGCCAGAGTACCGCCCAGAGTGTTCCAGGCACTAGCACTCAGGACGGGCAGGCTGGTACCCGAGGGTGCCGGGGCTTGCGCCTGCCACAGCGCGTGGTCGGCGCCCTGACACGCAACATAGAGCGTCCCGCTAATCACGACACCTGCCGGACTGTCAATGCAATAGAGGGGACTGGTCGTCAGCGCCTGCCAGCCATTTGCATCATTCCTAACGTACAAGTTGTGATCTGTGCCAGTCACTACATAGAGGGCGGCACCGGGGCCGCTGACCTGCGGGATAGAAACAACCGCGGGAGCGCCCAATAGACCACCACCGAGGGACACCCAGCCAGCGGACCAACTCCGCAGGACATAAAGGGCGCCGTCCGTCCCTGCGGCGCCAGCCACTACCGGGGGCCCGCAGTTCGGAAACTTGAAGGAGCCGACGCGGGTCCGCCAGCTAGCGGTGCTTGTAGCCGTGTAGTACTCCTGCGTGTACCAGAAGGCGCAGTCGTCGGTCGGGTCGACGGCCATCATGCTGTAGT
>Ga0070698_100004198_pt1 | contig 15825 bp, 15 predicted proteins | sample KBSK1502metaG_FD_65477 | JGI IMG/M metagenome (GOLD analysis project Ga0070698, IMG submission 65477) | Corn, switchgrass and miscanthus rhizosphere microbial communities from Kellogg Biological Station, Michigan, USA - KBS K1-50-2 metaG | ecosystem: Host-associated > Plants > Roots >...
CGAGATCGCATCGCGGACATAATCAGCACCGGCCGGGAGATCATCTCCCGCGCCAAGGCGGAGAAGATCCTGCCCGACACCATCACCGGCGCCACGGCGGCGCTGCTGGTCACGATCGCCGGCTACGGCGAGCCGCTTTCCGAGGGCCAGTGGCGTGAGCTGGCGGGTGTGGTCGGCGGCATCATGCGGGACAGCACGTATGCCGACCTGGCTCGGCTGCGCACCCTCATCACCCAGGAACAGTTCCTGAACGTGGCCCGAAACCAGGGCTACTCGCGTTTCATCAGGCGTCTTGATGACGGAAGATGGGTCTGCGAGCTGACACCCAAGCTTGAAGATCTTCCGGACGAGTAAGGAGCGCCGCACCACCCCACGAAATCTGGGCATTTCGTGGGGGCCCCGGGTGCGGGCGCTGGGCGGAGCCCTCCGCTCGAGGGTCTTCCGCATTTTCTTCGCGGCGGTCTTCGTCTTCGCGGTGGTGAGCCCCGCCGCCGTGGTGTTCGCGGTCGTGTGGACGGCGCCGCCGATCGACGCCGGCGCGTCGGGTGCGGCGGACAGCCAGCCGGCGCGCTTGCTGCCGCCGCCCGACGTGCAGCCGACCAGCCTCCCCGAGCCGGAATTCAACGTCTACGCGAATACGCTCTCCGGCGCGGTCGCGTGCCCGCTGTGCGAGCTGCCGCCGCGCGTTTACGTGCCCAACAGCATGGCGGGCACGGTCGACGTCATCGACCCGCGCACGTTTGCCGTCATCGACCACTACCGCGTCGGCGCCATCCCGCACCACATCGCGCCCGCGTGGGATATGAGCGAGCTGTACGTGGACAACGAGGGGTCGAGCAGCCTGACGGTCCTCGACATCCACACCGGCAGGCCGACCCGGACGATCAACATCCCGTTCCCGTACAACCTGTACTTCACGCCGGACGGCACCAAGGCCATCGACGTGGTGGAGCGGCTGAACCGCCTGGAGTTCCGCGACTGGCGCCATGGCTGGAGACTGCTCGGGTCGGTCGGCATCCCGTACTACGGGGCGGACCATCTCGACTTCGGCGCCGACGGCAGCTACCTCATGATCTCGACCGAGTACACCGGCTACGTCGTGAAGGTCGACACCGTGAACATGCGGTACGCGGGGGCCGTGTACGTCGGCGGCTTGCCCATCGACGTGAAACTCTCGCCCGACGGCACCGTCTTCTACGTCACCAACCAGGGACGCATGGGGGTGTCCGTCGTCGACCCTTCGACGATGAAGGAGATCCAGTTCATCCCGACGGGTCGCGGCGCGCACGGGCTACAGGTCTCGCGCGACACGAAGTCGCTGTACGTTTCGAACCGTCTCGAGGGATCGATCTCAGTGATCGACTTCGCCACCCGTTCCGTGGTCGCCAAGTGGCAGATCCCCGGCGGGGGCAGCCCGGACATGCTGCAGTTGAACCCGGAGGGAACGCAGCTGTGGGCGTCGGGTCGCTACCACCGCACGGTCTACGTCTTCGACACGAAGACCGGCAGCCTGATCGCGAAGATTCCGGTCGGAGCCGAAGACCATGGCCTTACGTACTTCCCGAACGTCGGCAAGTACAGCATCGGCCACAACGGGGTTTATCGCTAGCCGCGCCGCTTGACGGACCGGCCTAGACGCCAAGCAGACGCGCGATCAGGATCCGCTGCACCTCCGACGTCCCCTCCCCGATCTCGTTGACCTTCACGTCGCGCCAGTACCGCGCCACGGGATAGTCCTCCATGAAGCCATACCCGCCGTGGATCTGCACCGCGTTGTCCGCCGCGCGCTTGGAAGCCTCCGACGCGTAGAGCTTCGACATTGCCGCCAGCCGGCGCACCTCGTCCGTGGTCTCCCCACCCTCGCGTGCGTACGCGGCCGCGGCCCGATACACCATCGTCCGCGCCACCTCTGACTCCATCGCCATGTCGGCCAGCTTGAACTGGATCGCCTGGTGCCTGGAGATCGGCTCCCCAAATGTGCGCCTCTCCTTGGCGTACGCCAGCGATGCGTCGAGACACGCCTGCGCCACGCCCACCGACAGCGCCGCGATCGCGATGCGGCCGCCGGTGAGCGTGTGCAGGAACTGCCGGTAGCCGCCGCCTCGCTGCCCGAGCAGGTTCTCGACCGGCACCTCGCAGCTCTCGAAGCTCAGCGGGTGCGTGTCCGACGAATGCCACCCCAGCTTTCGATACGACTCGAGCACGTGATAGCCCGGGGTGCCGGTCGGGACCATGATCGCGGACAGCTCTTGCTCTTCCCCCGAGCGACCCGTGACCGCCGTGATCGTGACCCCGGCGGAGATATCCGTGCCTGAGTTGGTGATGAACTGCTTGGCGCCGTTGATCAGCCACCTGCCGTCGCGCTGCTCGGCGCGCGTTTTCGTGGCGCCCGCGTCGGACCCGGCCTCCGGCTCCGTCAGCCCGAAGGCCCACAGCTTGCGCCCCGCCACGAGGTCGGGCAGCCACCGGTCTTTCTGCTCGCGCGTGCCGAACTCGTAGATCGGGGACGAGCCCAGGCACACCGCGGCCTCGAGCGTGATGCCGACGCCCGCGTCCGCGCGTGAGATCTCCTCGATGGCCAGGCACAACGAGAGGAAATCCCCGCCCGCGCCGCCGACCTCCTCGCTGAACGGCAGGCCGAAGAGGCCCAGCTCGCCCATCTGGCGCACGATGTCGTAGCCGAACTTGTGATTGCGGTCTAGGTCCTCCGCGGCCGGCGCGACGACCTCGCGCGCGAAGTCCCGGCACGTGTCGCGGATCGCTTGCTGCTCCGTTGTCAGGTCAAAATCCATCGCACCGAGTGTCGCATTACGAAGAAGCCGTCCGTATCGCGAAAACCCTCCATGACCTGGATGGACCGAACGTCAACCCGGTGTGCCAAACGAGGCTCTACACACACGGCGGCCGCGTCGAGCGATCCCTGGTCCTGCTGCACGGCTTCACCAACTGCCCGCAGCAGATGGACGCGCTGGGGCGTGCCATGTTCGAGCGCGGGTGGAACGTGGTCATTCCTCGCTATCCCCGTCACGGCTACACCGACCGCCTGAACACCTCGATCGCGGAGCTGCGCGCCGACCACCTGATCGCCGTCGCCAACCGTTCAGTGCTCGTTGGCGCAGGCTTCGGCGAGCTGCTCACCGTCGCCGGGCTTTCCCTGGGGGCGATCCTCGCCGGGCTGGTGGCGCAGACGAACGAAGGAATCGAGCGCGCGGTGCTCGTCGCGCCCATGCTCGGCCTGAAGCCGATTCCGGGCCCGGTGATGAACGCGATGAGCCGGCTCGCGGCGCGCGCGCCCAACTTCTACGTGTGGTGGAATCGCGGGCTCAAGGACACGCTCGGCCCTTCTTATGGTTATCCCCGGTTCGCCACGCACGCGTACGCGGCCCTTTTCGAGACTGGCAGGAGGCTCGTGGACGCAGCCCGCCGCGCCGCGCCCAAGGCACGCGCCATCACCGTCGTCACGAACGCCGCCGAGCCGCGCCTGGACAACCGCTTTACGTATCGCCTCGTCGGTTCTTGGCGCGACCACGGCGCGAACGTCGAGACGTACGAGTTCCCCGCCTCCGACCGGCTGCCGCATGACCTGATCGACCCGGGCAACGCCGCGCAGAACACGGCCCTGGTCTACCCCGTCGTGACGCGCCTGCTCGAAGGGAGCTAGATCCGGCGCGACATCTCGTGCTCCATCGCGCCCGGACGCATCTCCTGGGTGGCGCCGGTGGAAGCAAAGCCGTTGCGCTGGTACAGGCGCTCGGCGCCCGCGTTGACGTCGGCCACCCACAGCAGCATCTCGCCGTAACCCGCTGCGCGGGCCCACTCGACGACCGTCTTCACCAGCAGGTCGCCCACTCCCCGGCGGCGGTATCGAGGGTCGACCCACATCGCCGTCATCGCGGCAGCGCTGGTCATGTCTGCCGGGCCGCCGCTGACGGTGCCCGCGACCACCCCGTCGACCTCGGCGACGAAGCGAACACGGTCCTTCAGGCCCTGCCGCCACCTCTGCTCGGGCGCGTTCATCTCCCGCTCGTAAGACGAGCCGAAGGCGTACGGCGCCTCCTTCAGCGCGCCGAGCCGCACCCGACGGTAGAGCTGCCAGTCCTCCGGCGTCAGGCGGCGAACGCTAGTTGCCGAGGACGAAGACCTTCAGCGCCCAGCTGAAAAGCAGCGAGACCCCGACGAAGATGCCGAGGAGATACCACTGGCGCGCGCTGAGGCGCGGCGTCCACGTGCGGCCCGACAGCGCGCCACCGAGCAGGCCACCTGCGCCCAGGACGGTGCCCGCGAACAGCGCAGGGCCGAGCGGGTAGAGCCGCACCGCGTCCGCCAGGTCGCCGCGCCACATGTACGCGAACGACCGCGTGCCGCCGCAGAAGGGACAGGGATGTCCGGTGAGCGCGAAGAACGGGCACGTTCCCGTCGGGAAGTGCGCGGCCTGGAGCACCCAGTAAACGCGCGTGTACGCGAGCCACAGGAGCAGCGCGGCGGCGATGGCGACGTCGCGCAGCCGGTCGGCGCGCATCGCCCTCGTCACCGCGATGGGCATCACACTCAAGTCAGCAAGCCCACGATGTCATCGGTTGTCTCCGCCACCGCGACGCCGGCCTTGCGAAACGCCTCTTCCTTGCTCTTCGCCGTGCCGCGGTTGCCTGAAATGATGGCGCCTGCGTGCCCCATCCGCTTGCCTTCCGGAGCGGTCCGGCCGGAGATAAAAGCCACCGTCTTCAGCCGGGACCCACGGCTGAGCAGCTCGGCGGCACGCTCCTCGTCGCTGCCGCCGATCTCGCCGATGAGGACGAGGTGGGTCGTCTCAGGGTCCTTCTCGAAGAGCTCGACAACGTCGCTGAACGACATGCCGAGCACCGGGTCGCCGCCGATGCCCACGATGGTCGACTGCCCCATGCCCGCCGCCGTCAGCGCCGACCCGACCTCGTAGGTAAGCGTGCCGCTGCGGGAAACCATGCCCACGTGCCCGGGGCTCGAGATGCGCTGCGGGATGATGCCGATCTTGGCCTGGCCCGGCGTGATGAGGCCTGGGCAGTTGGCGCCGATCAACCGCGCCGCCGGGTACCCACGCAAAAAGTCCTTGACACGGATCATGTCCTGGATCGGGATCCCTTCCGTGATGCAGACGATCAGCGTGATGCCTGCCGCCGCGGCCTCCATGATGGCGTCGGCGGCAAAAGGCGCCGGCACGAAGATGCCCGAGGCCGTCGCGCCCGTCGCCTCGACCGCGTCCGCCACGGTGTTGAAGACGGGGACGCCCACGTGCTTGGTGCCGCCCTTGCCCGGGCTGACCCCGCCGACGAGCTGGGTGCCCAGCGCCTGCATCTGCTCGGCGTGGAACGAGCCCTCGCGGCCGGTGATGCCCTGGACGATGACCCTGGTCGAGGCGTCGAGGAGGATGCTCAAGCAGCCCCTCCCCGGCCTTGCGGGCCGGACCTCCCCACAAGTGGGGAGGACAGCTCGACGATCTTCTGCGCCGCCTCCCACGCGCTGACGCCAGGCTCGATTCCGTTCTGGAGGAGAATCGCGCGGCCCTCCTCCATGCGCGTGCCGCTCAGACGCACAACGAGAGGCAGTCGCATCTTCAGGTTGTCGCGTGCGGTCACGATTCCCTTCGCCACCTCGTCCCCGCGCGTGATGCCGCCGAAGACATTGATGAGCACGCCCTTCACCTTCGGATTCATCAGGATCACGGCGAGCGCGTTCTCCACGACCTCCGCCTTGGCTCCGCCACCTATATCGCAGAAGTTGGCCGGCCGGCCACCGGCCCGCCGCACCAGGTCGAGCGTGCTCATGCACAGCCCCGCTCCGTTGCCGACGATGCCGACGTCGCCGTCGAGCGACACGTACGTCAGACCGCGCTTCTTCGCTTCGATCTCGTACGGGTCGCCCTCGATCACCGCGCCGTACTTCCGCTCGAGGTCTTTGTGTCGCCACGCCGCGTTGTCGTCGATCTCCAGCTTGGCGTCGCCCGCCACGACCTCGCCGGCATGGGTCACGACCAGCGGGTTGATCTCGGCCGTGAGCGCGTCATATTCCGGGATGGCGCGATAGAGCTTCTTCATCAGCGCAGCCAAGGGACGCGCGTGTTCGCCAAGGCCGGTGTCGTAGACGAGCTGCGTGAGCTCGAAGTCCAGTGGGCCGCGCCACGGGTTTGGATAAAGGCGCGCGAGCGCTTGCGGCGATTCCTCCGCCAACTGCTCGATATCCATGCCGCCCATCGCGGAGAAAATCAAGACGTTGGCGCGGGCGTCGCGATCGACCGTGAAACCGAGGTAGATCTCTTGCTTGATGTCGAGCAGCGCCTCGCAGTAGACGAGTGGCACCCGGAATCCTTTGATGTCCATGCCGATGATCTGTTCCGCCGCGGCGCGCGCCTCGGCGGCGCTGCGCGCGAGCTTGATGCCACCCGCCTTGCCGCGCCCCCCGACGGGGACCTGTGCCTTCACTGCGACCGGCCCGAGCGTCTCGAATGCGGCCGACGCCTCCTCGGGTGTGCGGGCCACGACACCGGGCGGAATCGGGATGCCGAGGGACGCAAGGACCTCTTTGGCCTGGTACTCGAGGAGCTTCAAGTTGCGGTCACCAAGTTAGCGGAGTCGCAACCGCCGCTCGTTGCACTCCATCCAGACTGAGCTCACAGCGGGATGTTGCCGTGCCACCTCGGGCTGCGCCGGCGCTCCTTCCGCGAGGCGATGCGCAGCGCGCGGATCAGCTCGGACCGCGTCCGGCCCGGCTCGATGACGTCGTCGATGTACCCGCGCTCGGCTGCGATGTACGGGTTCGCGAACCGCTCGGCATACTCCTCGACCAGCTCTCCGCGCTGGGCCGAGCCGGACGCCAGCTCGCGCCGGTACAGGATGTTGACCGCTCCCTCCGGGCCCATCACGGCGATCTCGGCCGTCGGCCACGCGACGTTGAAGTCGGCGCGGATGTGCTTCGAGCACATCACGCAGTAAGCGCCTCCGTAAGCCTTGCGCGTGATCACCGTCAGCTTCGGGACCGTTGCCTCGCTGAACGCGTACAGCAGCTTGGCGCCGTGCCGGATGATGCCGCCGTACTCCTGCGCGGTGCCCGGCAGGAATCCGGGCACGTCGACGAACGTGACGAGCGGGATGTTGAACGCGTCGCAGAAGCGCACGAAACGCGCCGCCTTGTCGGAAGCGTTGATGTCGAGCGCGCCGGCCATCACCTTGGGCTGGTTCGCCACCACGCCGACCGGGCGCCCGTCGAGGTGGGCGAAGCCGACGACGATGTTCATGGCGTAGAAGGGCTGTACCTCGAAGAACTCGCCCTCGTCGACCACCATGGCGATCACGTGCTTGATGTCGTAAGGCTCCTTCGGGTTGTCGGGGATGATCGTCGCGAGGCCGGCCGCTTCTCGCTCTGAATCGTCGGCGGCCTCCGCCTTCGGGGGTTCGTCGTCGCAGCTCTGCGGGATGAACTTGAAGAGGCGGCGGACCTGGGTGAAGCACTCCTCCTCGCTTTCGGCCAGGAAGTGGGCGACCCCGGACTTGACGTTGTGCACCTCCGCCCCACCCAGCGAATCGAAGGTCACGTCCTCGCCTGTCGTGACGCGGATCACCTCCGGCCCGGTGATGAACATGTAACCGACACCGTGGACCATGAACGTGAAGTCGGTGATGGCCGGCGAGTAGACCGCCCCGCCGGTGCACGGCCCGAGAATGAGGCTCAGCTGAGGGATGAGCCCGCTGGCCTCGACGTTGCGCCAGAAGATCTCGGCATAACCCGCGAGCGAGACCACGCCTTCCTGGATGCGCGCGCCGCCCGAGTCGTTGATGCCGATGATCGGTATGCGGTTGCTGAGGGCAAGGTCCATTACCTTGATGACCTTCTCGGCAAACACCTCGCCCAGCGAGCCGCCGAACACGCTCGCGTCATGGCTGAAGAGCATCACGTCGCGACCGTCGATCTTCGCCATGCCGGTCACGACCCCGTCGCCGAGCACGCCGCCCGCGTGCCGCGCCAGGAGGTCGATCTCTTCGAACGAGTTGCGGTCGACCAGGCGCGAGATGCGCTCGCGCGCGGTCAGCTTGCCCTTAGCGTGCTGGCGGTTGAAGGCCTCCGCGTCGCCGTGGCCTGCCTCGTACTTGCGCTGGCGCAGCTCGTTGAGCGGGTCGACCTTGCGGTGCCGCTCGCTCATCGCGTGCGCTGCATGAACATCCAGCGGTGCCCCTCGAGATCTTCGGCGCGATATCGCTGGCCCTCCTGACCCGCCTCCAGCGGCGAGAGGATGGTGGCTCCGTTCTCCCGCGCTCTTCGATAGTGGGCGTCGATGTCGTCGACGTACACGAGCACTCCGTCGACGATGTACGGGACCTCCAGCCACTTGCGCGCGGCCTCGCTTTCCTGGCTGTGCCTGCGCGGTCCGTGGTAGTGGGGCGAAGGAGTGGCGAGCATGATCATGCCGCCATCGGTCTCCATCTCACCGTGGCTCAGGCGACCGTCCTCACTGAGCATCCGGGCCCGCTCGCGGAAGCCAAAGACGCGCGCGAGCCAGTCCATCGCCTCGGGACCGTTTTCGTAGGCGAGCATCGGAATGACCCCGGGATATTCCGATCGGTGCGCCCTGCGCGCGCCCGGCGCGCTCATGCAACCTCGTGCGGTCGGTACTCACCGAACACGCCGCGCAGGACTCGGCAGCACTCGCCGATCGTTACGTAATCGGCCAGGGCGTCCTTCAGCGGCGGCATCAGGTTTTCCGATCCGCGAGCGGCGCGCTCCAGGGCGGCGAGGTCCCTGTCGACGACGGATTGCGTGCGCCGGGCCCGCAGCTTCTTCAAGGCGCGCGCCTGGGCTACCTGCTGGTGCGGGCTGATCTTCATGATCTCGACTGGCCTGGCGTCGGATTCCGCGTATCGGTTGACGCCGACGACCACCCTCTCCCCCGACTCGATGCGGCGCTGCATGCGATAGGCGCTGTCGGCGATGCGCCGCTGCGTCCAGCCGGACTCGATGCACGCCACAGCGCCCCCCAGCTCATCGATCTCGGCCATGATCTGCAGCGCCTCCTCCTCGACGCGGTCGGTGAGGTTCTCCACGTAGTACGAGCCGCCCAGCGGATCGGCCACCGCCGGCACAGCCGACTCGTAGCCGATGACCTGCTGCGTGCGCAGCGCGATCTCGGCCGCGTTCTGCGAGGGCAGGCCCAACGCTTCGTCGTACGCGTTGGTGTGGAGCGATTGTGTCCCGCCGAGCACGGCGCTCATCGCCTCCAGCGTCGTGCGCACCACGTTGTTGAGCGGCTGCTGGGCCGTCAGCGTGACGCCGCCCGTCTGCGTGTGGAAACGCAGCGCCTGAGAGCGCTCGTCGCCGGCGTGGAATCGATCGCGCGTGATCCGCGCCCACATCCGCCGCGCGGCCCGGAACTTGGCCACCTCCTCGAAGAAGTCCATGTGGCAGGCGAAGAAGAAGGACACGCGCGGGGCGAAGTCATCGATGGCCAGCCCCGCGGCCTGGGCCGCCTCGACGTACGCGATGGCATGGCTGAGCGTGAAGGCGATCTCTTCGGCCGCCGTCGAGCCCGCCTCTCGGATGTGATAGCCGGAGACCGAGATCGTGTTCCAGTTCGGCAAGTTCTCGGCGCAGTAGCTGAAGAGGTCGGTGATCAGCCGCATCGACGGCTTGGGCGGAAAGATGTACGTCCCTCGCGCCGCGTACTCCTTGAGGATGTCGTTCTGCACGGTGCCCGTGATCCTCGGCGCCGGGACGCCCTGTTGCTCAGCCACGAGCTGGTACAGGAGCAGCAGCATCGCCGCGGTGGCGTTGATCGTCATCGACGTCGAGACGCGGTCGAGGGGGATGTCACGCAAGAGGACCTCCATGTCTTCCAGCGAGTCGATGGCGACGCCCACCTTGCCCACTTCGCCGTTCGCCATCGGGTCGTCGGAGTCGTAGCCGATCTGCGTCGGCAGGTCGAAGGCGACGGACAGCCCGGTCTGGCCCTGCTCGAGGAGGAACCGGTAGCGCTTGTTGGATTCCGCGGCGGTGCCGAAGCCGGCGTACTGACGCATCGTCCACAAGCGTCCGCGATACATGTCCTGGTGGATGCCGCGCGTGTATGGAAACGTGCCCGGCAATGGCTCCTCGGCTCGCCGGTCCTCGACCGAGTAGACCGGCTTCAGCGGTAGGCCTGAGTCGTTTCTGACATCGGTCATTCCTGGACGAACTCCGTCAGCACCCCGCCCACGCTCTTCGGGTGCACGAAGGCGATGGGCATTCCGTGCAGGCCGATCCGCGGCTCGGTGTCGATGAGCTCCAAGCCCGCCTCCTGGGCGTCCGCGAGCGCCTGCCGGATGTCCGGCACGGCGTACGCGACGTGGTGCAGCCCCGGGCCGTGCCTGGCCACGAACTTGCCCACGGGCGTGTCCTCGCGGATTGCCCGCAATAGCTCGACCTCGGCGCCGCCGGCGCGCAGGAACGCCGCTTCCAGCCCTTCCTTCTCGCCAACGGTGCGGTGCGTCAGCTCCGCCCCTAGCACGCCGCTGTACAGCCGGATCGCCTCGTCCATGTCGTCGACGGCGACGCCGACGTGGTGCAGCCTCACTTCAGTATCGGTACCAACCTTCACCCGATTTCCGCCCTAGCTTCCCCGCCTTGACCTTCGCCTCGAGCTGAGGCGACGGCCTGTACCGCTCGTCGCCCGTGCTCCTGTACATGTGCAGGCGCGCGTTGTACGTCACGTCCAGGCCGCTGAAGTCGCCGAGCCGGAACGGGCCCATCGGCCAGTTCAGGCCTTTCTCAACTGCGGTGTCGATGTCCTCATACGAAGCCACGCCCGCGTCCAGGAGCCGGTACGCCTCTTGCGTGGCCGCGTGCAGGATCCGGTTGACGATGAAGCCATCGACCTCCTTGTTGAGGAGCACCGCCGTGCGGCCCATCTCGCGCGCCAGAGCCAGCGCGCGCTCGACCGTCTCGTCCGACGTCTGCGGGCCGCGGACGATCTCGACCAGGTCCATGACCAGCACCGGAAAGAAGAAGTGCATGTTCAGGCAACGGTCGGGACGCCCGGTTTCGCCGGCCAGCTTGCTGATGCCGATGGTGGACGAGTTGCTGGCCAGGATCGCCTGGTCGGCAGCCGCGGCGTCGAGCTCGCGGAACACGAACCGCTTGATCTCCAGGTCCTCGAACACGGCCTCGATCACGAATTCGGCATGCTCCACGGCCGTGCGAAGGTCGGTGGTCGTGCGCACCCGGTTCAGCGCCGCCTCGGCATCTTCCGGGGAGAGCTTTCCTTTCTCGACGCGCCGCATCAGGTGCCCGCGATTGGACTCCAGCGCCTTGTGCAGCTGCGACGGCTCCTGGTCCTGGAGGGTGACGTCGATGCCGCCGAGCGCGGCCTGCTGCGCGATCTGCGCGCCCATGCTGCCCGCGCCGACGACTGCCAGTCGGGTCATCTCGAGGAGGGGCTCACTGCACGGAGAAGATGCGCGTCACCGTGTTCAGTGTGGACAGGTTGCCGAGCAGCCCGTCGATGCGCAGCCTGCCCTGGAGCAGCCTGGCGGCGACGCCGCGACCGACCTCGTCGTAATAGACGGGCATCCCGAACAGACCGATCTTCAGGTTGCTCAGGTTCATGACGGTGTCGGCCTCGGCCCGAATAGTGAGGTCGCGCTTGGGCTGCAGCCCGTTGTGCACGACCAGCGCGCCCCGGTCGAAGTCGAGCGTCACGCCCTCGTCGATGTCGGTGACGAAGACGCCGACGCGAGCGTGGAGCTCACCGAAATCCTTGCGCTTGGCCGCGCTGGCGGCGACGTTCGCCTCGATCAGCCCGCCCAGCATGGACGCGAAGGCGCTCGGCTCCGGGTCCGCGTAGTCGACAGGCTTTTTCGTCGCTACCTTTCGTCGGGCCATTCGACCGGCACCCGCGTCGTGCACTCGGTCAGCTCCTGCGACGCCTTCGTGTACCGAACGATGGTCGGCAGGTCGCCCTTCAGCTTCAGCTTGCCCTGCAGCATGCCCTTGGTGGCGTCGAGCTCCTTGGTCGCGACCTGCTTCCACCGCGAGTACGGCGCGGTGATCACGAACTGACAGGCCTGGGCATCCGCCGCCGGGCCGACGTGGATGTCGCGCGCCTCGCCGTCGAACAGGTCCATCACGACGCCCACCGACTCCGGCATGTTCTTGTCCGGCTCGGCCTCGACCACGAGCCCAACGGTCCACTTCCAGCCCTTGGCCGCCGACTTGTACGTCGCCGACTTGTTGACCTCGTCCTTGAACTGCCTCGCCCACTCGTCGGAGAAAGCTTCGACCGCCATATACGTTCCCTCCAGCTCGCCTACCGGGTTACGACGAGAAGGGTACCGGGGCCGGGACGCCGGGAACGGGTCGTGCGCCGTGCCTAGGACTCCATCGTGAAGCGCAGCGTGTTCTGTCCGATGGCGATCATGTCGCCGTCGGCCAGCTGCTTCTCGATCACGGGCTCGCCGTTGACGAGCGTGCCGTTGGTGCTGCCGAGGTCGCTGATCCAGAACGCGCCCTGGCGGTCCTCGATGCGCCCGTGGTGGCCCGAGGTCGCGGGGTCGCCCACCACCACGTCGTTGTCGGGCGCGCGACCGATCGTCACCATCTGATGCGGCAAGGCCACGATGCGACCCGCGAACGGCCCGGACTCGAAGGTGATCAGCGCCGCGTAGGACGCGCCGGCCGCGACTTCCTCGGGCGGCATGGCCTGGAGCGAGACCGTCTCTTTCGAGGACGCGTTGGGGTCGGTCTGCTGCCACACGGGGATGACGGACGTGGCTTCGCCGAATGACCCCGATTCGGCCGGCGCGCCGTTCTCGCGCGACTCGCCGGGAGCGTGGGCCGGCCACGCGACCAGGGTGGAGCTGACGTCGGGCGTCTTCAAGGCCACCGGCTGCGGCACCTGGCGAGGCTCCAGCTCAGGCTCCGGCTCCGGCTCCCGGACAAGAGGCTCGTCGAAGGCGGAGTAGACAGGCTCGGGCGCCGGTTCGGGCTCCGGCTCAACCCGTGGCGATGGTTCCGGTTCCGGCTCCGGCTCGACCTGGGCGGCCGGCGCCGGCGCGACGGGCTCCGGCGTGGGTTCGGGCGGAGCTTCCGCCTGGGGCTCCGCCTCGACTTCGGCCGCGATCGGGACCGCGGGCGCGGTCTGCGTCGGGACTTCGGTCGCGTCGGCCGGCGGCTCTTCGAACGACGGCAGGTCGGGCAGCGCCTCCGGCTCGACGATCGGCGCCTCCGCGGTGGCGAAATCGGAGACGACCGGCTGCACCACTTCCGGCTCCGCCATCGGTTCCGGCACGACCTCCACAGGGGCGGTCGGCTCCTCGACGGGCTTGGTCGGCACGTCCGCGACCTGAGGCGCCATGTCGATGGCGATGGTCTTGGCCCACTCGCGGGCGCCCTCGGCCGGAGTTGGCAAGAGCTGTGTCGCCTCCTCGGGCACCGGTCGGTCGACCGCCGCCGTGCCGAGAAAGCGCTGGAACCACCCGGCGATCCGGCGCAGGCGTTCGACGCGGCGGTCGGGCCGGCCGTTGCGCGAGAGGTCGTGCGACTCCTCGGGGAACCGCACGAGCTCGACGGTCTTGCCGAGCAGCCGGAGCGCGCCGAACATCTCCTCAGACTGCGACATCGCGCAGCGCAGGTCCATCTCCCCCGCCGTCAACAGCAGCGGCGTGGTGACGTTCTGCACGTAACGAATCGGCGAGCGGCGCCACAGCTCGTCCAGGTCCGGCCAGGGCGGCGGTCCCAGCTGCAGGACGCCCCACAGCACGATGTCGTGCTGCGAGTACTCGCTGACGAGGTTGGTGATCGAGCGCATCGCGACCGCGGCCGAGAACCGCTGGGTCTGGCCGATGATCCAGTTCGTCATGTAGCCGCCGTACGACCCGCCGCCCACGCCGAGCCGGTTGGCGTCGATGTAGCCGGCGCGTTCGATGAGCTGGTCGAGCGAGCTCATCAGGTCGATGTAGTCCTTGCCGGCCCAGTCGCGGACGACGTCGCGCCGGAAGCGCTCGCCGTACCCGTCGGAGCCGCGCGGGTTCATGTAGAAGACGACGTAGCCCATGCCGGCCAGCACCTGGAGCTCGTGGAAGAAGCTCCAGCCGTACTGGGCGTGCGGGCCGCCGTGGATCTCCATGACCATCGGGTAGAGCTTCTCCGGGTCGTGGTCCTGCGGCTTCAGCACCCATCCTTCCAGCCTCCACCCGTCCGGCGCCGTGAAGTACTCCTGCTGCGGCTCGGCGACGTAGCGGTCGTTCAGCCACGGGTTGAGGTCGGTGAGCTTCGCCTCCGCGCCCCGCGTGAGCATGAAAAGCTCGCCCGGGCGCGTGGCGTCCGAGGCGCAGAACACGAGCGTGCCCCTCCCGATGTCGAAGTCGTAGATGCGGCGCCTGCCGCCCGCCTCGTCGCGAACGGTGCCCTCCAGGTCGACCGACTTGAGGCTGGTCACACCCGAGCCGGCGGAGACGAAGTAGATGCGATCGCCTTCCGCCGACCAGCAGACGCGCACGCCGTGGCCCGACCGCATGTCGTTGATGACGCTGTCATTGACCGCTTCGTCGAACTCTGTCGTGAGGCAGCGCGGGCCGCCTCCGCTGAGCGGCACGACCCACATGCGCTCGAGCAGGCCGACGTCGAGCCCGTTGGGGGCGACGAACGCGATCATGTCGCCCTTCGGCGACCAGATGGGCGAGCTCAGGAGGAATCCGCCGCCGAACAGGTGCCGGTTGCCCTCGAGGTCGACCACGTAGAGGTTCTGCTCGCGCTGGAGGTCGGCGCCCGGCTCGGCGTTCCCGGACACGACGAATCGGTTGCCCTCGGGCGCCCAGTCGAAGTACATGACGTCCCACGCCCCGGTGGTCAGCTGCTTCAGGTCGCCGCCCGCCGCGGAGACGGTGAAGAGGTGGTGGTAGCGCCCGTCGACGTAGCCCAGGCCGTCGTGCTTGTAGTCGAGGCGGCGGACGACGCGGGCGACGGGCGCACGCCGCAGTTGCTCGCGGCCTTCGGGCGGCCGCGGGTCGTCGACGACGGCGTCTGGGTCGGAGACGACTGTGCCGATGAATGCGATGCGCGATCCGTCGGGCGACCAGCGGGGCATCACCACGCCCTCCGCGATCGTCGTCAGCTGCTGCGGCGGGCCACCCACCGCCAGGTCGAGCACAAACAGCTGGTCGGTGGCGCCCACCCTGCTCACGAAAGCTAGCTTGCGACCATCGGGCGACCATTCCGGCGAGTGGTCGCGGAGGGCACCGGCGGTCGGCTCGATGGGCTCCGGGTCGAGCAGCCGGCGGACCACAATCCGGCTCCGGTTCTGGCGCGCGTTGCCGTCGGCCCATGCGACCTGGTAAGCCGCGCGCTCACCGTCCGGGCTCAGGCGAACGTGGTCGATCCAGCGAAAGCGGAAGAGGTCTTCAGGCGTGAGCGGGCCAGCAGCCATGCTGTCCCGAGGATGCTACCAGCCGCCGCCGTCGCCTTATTCAGCGAGTACCTCTTGCCTGTAAAGCAATCGACATGATTCGGTGCTACAACCTGTCACGGTGACACGCAGGCAAGCGGCGATCAGCGGATTCGCCTGGGGCGCCGTCGGGGGGGCCGCCCTGGTCGCGCTGATGTACGCCTCCAGCGCCGTGTTCGGACTGCGTCCCCTGCCGCAAGCGCTCAACGAGCCGTTCCTATCCCTGCTGCCAGGCTTTGTTTTCGGCTTCCTGATCGACACCCTGCAGCACGCGGGCAAGGTTGTCGAGGAGCTGGGCCTGGTCGTCGCCATGGTGATCGCGCTGGGCGTGCTCGGGGCCGCGTCGGCCGTCGCCGGGCTGCGCTGGAGGTCGCAGTACCTGCCGTTTG
>Ga0070698_100004200_pt1 | contig 15824 bp, 8 predicted proteins | sample KBSK1502metaG_FD_65477 | JGI IMG/M metagenome (GOLD analysis project Ga0070698, IMG submission 65477) | Corn, switchgrass and miscanthus rhizosphere microbial communities from Kellogg Biological Station, Michigan, USA - KBS K1-50-2 metaG | ecosystem: Host-associated > Plants > Roots >...
CGCTCGTCGTCCATCGCGGCGAACGTGTCGCCCGCCTGGGGCGCCGCGTTCCAGCCCAAGACCTCGACGGGCGTGGACGGTCCGGCGGTCGTCACGCGCTGCCCGCGCTCGTTCAGGAGGGCGCGGACCTTGCCGCTCGTCGTGCCGGCCACGAAGACGTCGCCGACGCGGAGCGTTCCCTTCTGGACCAGAACGCTGGCGACGATCCCGCGCCCCTGCTCGACGCGCGATTCGATCACGACGCCGCGGGCGTGCTTCGAGGGATCGGCCTTGAGTTCCAGCACTTCCGCCTGGAGGAGGATCATCTCCAGCAGTTTCTCGATGTTCGTCCCCTTCTTCGCGGAGATCGGCACCGCGATCGTCTTTCCGCCCCACTCCTCGACCAGCAGGTTGTGGGTGGCGAGATCCTGCCGCACCATCTCGACGTTCGCGTCGGGGAGATCCGTCTTGTTGATCGCGATGATGATCGGAACGTTCGCGGCGCGCGCGTGGTCGATCGCCTCGATGGTCTGCGGCATGACGCGGTCGTCGGCGGCCACGACCAGGACCACGATGTCGGTCACCTGGGCGCCGCGCGCCCGCATGGCGGTGAACGCCTCGTGGCCGGGCGTGTCGAGGAACGTGATCATCTGCTTCGAGGGCAGAGCCACTTCATACGCGCCGATGTGCTGCGTGATGCCGCCGGCTTCGCCGGCAATGACGTTGGTCTTCCGGATGTAGTCGAGGAGCGACGTCTTGCCGTGGTCCACGTGGCCCATGATCGTCACGACCGGCGGCCGGGCGACCAGATCTTCGGCCTCGACGACCTCGACTTCCTCTTCCTCGCCGAGCTCGCTCACGAAGTCGACCGTGAAGCCGAACTCGTCGGCCACGGCCATGATCGAGTCCTTGTCGAGGCGGCGGTTGATGTTGGCCATGATGCCGAGGCGGAGACACGCGGCGATGACTTCCTGCGGCTTCACTTCGAGTTCGGCCGCGAGTTCCGCGACCGAGACGAACTCGCTCACGCGGACGACACGCGCGACTTCCTCGACCCCGACGGCGGCGTCCTCGTCACGGTCCCGGCGATGATGGCGGCGCTTGGCGCCCTCCATCTCGGCCAGCGTGCGGCGAACCGAGGCGCGAACGAGCTTCTCGTCCACGGCGCGCTTCTTCTTCTTCACGCCCTTCGCCACCTTGGCGGCGGCGGCGCCCTGAGGCGCGGCGCGACGCTGCGTCTCGGCGGCGGCCTTGGCGGCCTGGACGGCCCGCTCCTTCCGGCGCGCTTCCTCTTCCTTTACAGCGTCCTTCTCGCGGGCGATCTTGAGCCGCACCTGCTCGACGACCTCTTCGCCGATCGAACTCATGTGGCTCTTCACCTCGACCGACATGGACTTGAGGATCGAGACGAGCGCTTCGCTCGACATCCCCATGTCCTTGGCCGCTTCGTACACCCGCCGCTTCTGGCCTGGCATCGCTCCTCGTTTCTCGCCCCGTTACGCCTCGGGCGCGGTCTCCTGTGATTCCTGGGGCTCGGACTCCTCTGGTACGGGCGCCTCGTCGGGCGGCGCCTCATCGGACGGCGCTGCGGTCGCCTTCGCCGCGGCCGCCTCCTCCGCCGCGACGGCGGCCAAGCGCGCGGTCTCTTCCGCCATTTCTCGATTCTTCCGCTCGAGCAACTCGCGCGCCTCTTCCAAAAGCTTCTCGGCCGTCTTCTCGCCGACGCCCTGAATCGCGAGCAACTCGGCGAGGGGTGTCTTCAGGAGATCCTGGACGGTCTCGATCCCCTCGCGGATCAACTTCTCCCGAAGCTTCGGGCCCGCGCCTTCCAGTTCCTCGATGTCGACCCGGGACCGCTTGTCGAATTCACGCTGGCGCTCGCGCTCGCTCTTCGAGATGAGGTCGATCTTCCACCCGGTGAGCTTGGCCGCGAGGCGCGCGTTCTGGCCACCCTTGCCGATGGCCAGCGAGAGCTGGTCGTCCGCCACGGTGACCAGGATCTTCTGTTCCTGGTCGATGACCTGCGCCTCGAGCACCTTGGCGGGGCTCAAGGACCGCGTCACGAACACGACCGCGTCCTGGCTCCACGGCACGATATCGATCTTCTCGCCGCCCAGTTCGCGCACGATCGCCTGCACGCGCGATCCCTTGATTCCGACGCACGCGCCGACGGCGTCGATCTTGTCGTCGTTCGAGACGACCGACACCTTCGCGCGCGACCCGGGCTCCCGGGCGATTCCCTTGATCTCGATGATCTTCTCCGCCACCTCGGGAACCTCCGACTCGAAGAGCCGGCGAAGGAATTCCGGATGCGTCCGCGAGAGGATGATCTGCGGCCCGCGCGCCAGCTTGTCCACGGCGATGATGTACGCCTTGATGTGATCGCCCTGGTGGTAGCGGTCGCGCGCGATCTGCTCGCGCGGCGGCAGGATCGCCTCCGAACGGTCCAGCTTCACGTAGATGTTGCCGCGATCCACCTGCTGCACGGTGCCGCGCACCATCTCGCCCACGCGATCGTGGTAGTCCTCGTAGATCCGCTCGCGCTCCGCCTCGCGCACCCGTTGCACGAGCACCTGCTTGGCCGCCGCGATCGCGTTTCGGCCGAGGTCCTCGAGCGACAGCTCCTGCGCGATCTCCTGGCCCAGAATCGCGTCGGCGTCGATCGTCTGCGCCTCCGCCAGGTCCATCTCGCGCCCGAGATCGTCCGCGTCCTCGACCACGGTCCGCTTCAGGAACATGAGGATGCGACCGCTCTGGTCGTCGAACCGCACGTCCAGATTCGCTTCCGCGCCGAAGCGCTTCTTGCCGGCGGAAAGGAGTCCCGCGACGAGCGTCTCGATGAGCACGTTCTTGTCCACGCTCTTCTCGCGCGCGATCTGGGACATCGCTTCCATCAGCTCGTAGTTCATGTTCTTCGTTTGCGGCTCCCGTGCCACGATCACGATCCTTTATGGCGGCGTTCCTGCCCGCGCAATCCTTCCCAGGGGTCGGCGATCACCCTCGATCTGCGAATCGCCGCGTGCTTAAGCGAGATCGTTCCCGCCTCCGCGTCTTCCAATACGATGCCGTCCGGCCCCGCCGCGCGCAACTCGCCGCGATACGTCCGCCGCCCGTCCGCCGGGTCGTGCAACCGGACCTCGAGCGAACTCCCGACGTACCGGCCGTAATGCTCCGGCCGCGTCAAGGCCCGCTCGATCCCCGGCGAGCCCACTTCGAGCACGTACGACCCGGGCATCACGTTCTCGGCCTCGAGATACCGGCCGATCTTCTTGTTCCAGTAGGCGCAGTCTTCGAGGGTCACGCCGGGCGCCCGGTCCAGAAAGATCCGGATCACCCCCCGGCCCGACTGGAAGGCAACTTCCAGGTCCCAGAGATCGAACGCCTCTTCTTCCAACAGCTTCCGGAGGCGTCGGGTAAGATCTTCCCGCAGATCGATTCGGTCCATTCGTCCGCCCCCGGGTCCCCTTGACCCCGGATCAGGGCCGAAAAAGGACGAGTGGACGTCGGGGTCCACTCGGACCCCTGAACCTATAGGGGTCGACCAGCTGGGTCAAGTTCGGATTTCAGTCGTTGAGCAAATCCGAGTCGGTGATGAGACTTAGGAGGACGCGGCCCACGGCTTCGAGGGTGAGGGGGTCGATGATGGAGAGGTTGTCGCCTACGGTGTGCCATTCGGGGTAGTCGAAGTCGATGATGTCGATGGCCGGGATGCCCGCGTTCAGGAAGGGAATGTGGTCATCGAAGATGGAGTGTTTCACGCCGCTCTTGAACTGAGGCACCCGCTCCTTCCGGGCCCGAGCCCAGACCAAGTCGACGATGTTCGAGGCCCGTTCCTGGGAGTTCCCCTCCCACCAGAATTCGGCCCCCCGGGCCCCCACCATGTCCAAGACCACCACGAAGAGCGGCGACTTCTCGGTCGATCGCCACGCGATGTATTGGTTCGACCCTCGGAAGTACCCGCTCGGGTTCTTCTCCGTGCCGAGGTCTTCCCCGTCGAAGAAGGCGATGTCGACGCCCATCGCTGGCTTCCGGCGGTTCAGGATCTCGGCCAGTTCGAGGAGCACCGCGACGCCCGAGCCCCCGTCGTTGGCGCCCAGAACCGGAAGATGGCGTCGCGCCGGATTCGGGTCCCGGTCGGCCCAGGCGCGGGTGTCCCAGTGGGCCCCGAGGAGGATCCGCTTCCGTTCCTTCGGCGCGAAGCGCGCCAGGACGTTCATCAGCCGCACGTCCTTGTTCAGGTCCGGCGAGTGGTAGGAGAAGGTGTCCGCTTCGACGACCGGCGCGAACCGCTTCAGCGACGCGACGAGAAAGGCGAAGCAGGAGTCGTGCGCCGGAGAGCCGGGCACGCGCGGTCCGAACTCGACCTGTCGCTCGACCCACTTCTGAGCGCGTTTTCCGTCGAAGGCGGCCGCGGGGCGCCCGCCGCACGAAGAGAGGGCGAGCGAGAGCGCGAGGAAGGCGACGACGTGACGGACGGCGTGACGCGCGGGCGAAGGGGGCCGCGGGCGCGGCGCGAAGGCGCTAGAAACGGAACGTTCCGTTGAACGAGATGGTGATGCCACGCGAAGTCACGTCGGTCTTCTTGTCCTTGTTTTGGCGAAACGCGAGATTGAACCCGCCCGAGATGGACTGGCTGAAATTGTATGCCGTCGAGCTCCCGACGTTCAATTGAGAGTTGAAGATTTCGATGTACTCGCGCCCGCTCGACTGGCGCACGAGTTGTTTGTTCTTTCTGAGGTCGACGGTGACGCCCAGGTTCAGGTCGTTGGGCAGTTTGATCCGCTTCTTGCTGCCCGGCAGCTTGATCCCCTTGGCGGCCGGGAAGACTTTGTTGACCTGGATGGAGGTATTCGTCGCGTCGTTTTCCCGAGCGACGCCGGCGACGCGGTCGTCGGTCACCTCCACGTTCGCGGTCGAGGTCGTGACGCTGGTGCGGATTCCGTTCCGGAAGGAGGCCTCCCAGCCCAGGAGCGGTTGGAAGGTCGTGGTCCGCGTCCGCTGCTCCACCAACCCGTCTCTGGGACCGAGCTCGTCGGTCTTGAAGGAGTAGCCGGAGGAGAGCGTGAGCGAATTCATGGAGAGGTTCATTCCCAAGAGCCGCTGCAGATCGCTCCAACGCCCCTTCACGTCCGGCCAGACTAGGGTCTCGTTCCGGCGCGCGCCGTACAGCGCGTCGTTGAACGAGAGTTGGTGGTCCCCCCGGATGTCGAACGTGAGCGTCTGGATCGGCCGGAACTGGGTGTTGGCGGTGCTCACGTACCGGCGGGACGTCTGAAAGGATGAGTTGTCCAGCCGTTCGATGTCGGGATCGAACACCTCCGTGAATCCAAGCTTGAACCTGCCGCCGGGATCGCCCACGACCCGGCTCAGCGAAGAACTCCGCTGGAAGTTGAAGGTCGCCTGCACGTCCTGCATGCGCGAGAGCAGGAAGCGCAGCGGGAAGAGGACGGGGTTGATCCCGCTCGTGTCGCGACCGGCCCCCCTTCGCGGCGCGCTCTGCCCGAAGCGCGAGAGCGGCAGCGTGATCGTGGTCCGGGCGCTGCCGGAATTCGCGATCGTCTTCATCTCGTCCGGGTCGTCGCCCGCCTGGCTCAGTTGCGGACGGGCGTCCTCCGTGTACGCCCCCCGGAGCGTGACGTCCGGGCTGAGGATCGCGAGCCATCTCGGCTTGTAGTTGAAGTCGAGCGCCTGCTCGTGCCGGATTTCGGTCCCCTTGTTGAAGCCGAAAAAGTCGTCCTGGTGGAGCAGCATATCCCGGGTCGAGGTGAGGCTATAGCCGAGGCGCACGCTGCTCAGCGGGACGATCGAGGCGTTGGTGGTCAGCTTGAGTTCTCGGCGCTTCGCGTCGGATCGCAGCTCGAACACGTCGGCCGTGTCGCTCAGCGTGCGCGAGTAGAAGACGCTGCGGCTCGAGTTCCAGTCGGCGCCGAAACTGACGAGTTCGGGCAGCAGGTTCACCTTCATGGTCCTGCCGAGCGAGAATCCGCCTCCGCCGATCGGAAGCGAGTATCCGACGTTCGAGGAAAACGCCCAGGAAGAGTCGGACGACTGGGGATTGACGGAACCCGAGCGCGAGTAGGCCATGTTGGCCGTGATCGCGTCGATCGTATAGCGCGTGATTCCCTTCCGCGTTCCGCTCCGGGAGAATCGCATGTCGATCGACTGGCGATTCAATTCGCGTGTCTCGAGATCGGAGCGAGCCGGATCGAGGATCACGTCGGAATTGGTGCGGAATTTCGGCACGTCGGTCGAGCGTTGGACCGACACGCGCACCGGGAGCTGGACGCCGCTCGTCGGGATGAAGCGGTCCATCTGGAGGGTGCTCGAGAACCCGACCGCCGTGTGATCGAATCCGGTCCCCTGGTTCGCGCCCTGGCCGACGCGGAAGAAATCCTGGTCCTGCTTCTGATACGAGACGTTGAGCGCGAGGAGGTCGGAGAAGTTGGCCTGGACCGATACGTTCGACGAGACGCCCTTCTCCTTTCGCACGTCCGCCAGACGAAGCTCGTCCACCCAGACTTCCCCCCCCGCCGGGGGCCCCGTTCCGCCCTTCACGGCGACGCCGAACGAAACGCGGCTGATCCGGGTGAACGAGGGGTTTCCGAAGGCCGCATAGACCTCGCCGGTCTCGAAGGCGGTCAGAGAGTCGACTTGCGCCCGCGCGGACCCGCGCCCCTCCTTGAGGCTGGAGAGCCGGTCCAGCGGCACGACCAAGCCCTGCCATCCGCTCCGGACCGGCGCCGAGTACTCGTAGTAGTTGAGCGTGTCGGGCCCGAACCGCGCGATCACTCGGAGATTCTGCGTCTCGACCCCGAGGTCCCCGTGGACATAGAAACGCACCTGGCCGTACTGCGCCCAGCCGAGATTCGTCCCCACGTCGCTGTACGTCTTGAAGGCGAGGACCGTGTCGCCGTCGGCCAGGTTCGAATAGCCGAGCGCGAGCGACTGCTCCCGCCGGTCGGCGTTCCCGCCCACCTGGTTTTCGACCTGATACGGCGGCACGTAGATGCCGGCGTCATCCTTGTTGTTCCGCGCCCGAACCTCGAGGTTCGCGCCCCGCGCCTTCATGTCTTCGTCCAGGATCGGCTGCCGCAGCCAGCGGCTCCCCACGAGTTCGATGCCGCCGATCTGCAGCTTGATCGGGACGGTCGCGTCGTCAACCCAGACCCGCATCGCTTGAATGTTGTCCCACGTGGCGAAACCCTTTCGCACGAACGTGGAGTCGATCGGGATCCGGAAGAGGCGCCATCCGTTGTCCGGTTTCACATCCGGATCGCCCGCGTAGAGCTGGGGTACGTCGATCGCGACGTGCGACGTATCGGACAGATCGATCGTGGCCTCGAAATACCGGTTGTCGTTGTCCAGGGCACCGTTGCGGTTCAGGTCCTCGGTGTCGGGGCGCGCGTTCGCGTCGTCGTTTCCGTTTCGCTCGAAGTTGTTGATGTGGGAGTAGTCCTTCGAGTCCGTCTGGTAGTCGTAGTTGTCCCCGTTCGGGTCGGGATTCAGGGTTGGGTCGTACCCGGGCTCGTCCTCGTCGAAGAGACCGTCCAGCCCGGTGTCCTCGTCGAGTTCCTTTGGCCCGCCGTCGAGGCGCCCGTCCCGGTTCTTGTCCTCGGTGTCGAGCTTTCCGTTCGGCGGATTGCGCGGATCCCAGAACGCGTCCTCGGTGACGCGGCCGAAGTTGATCTTGAGATTCGCCTGCGTCGTGAGATGGTTCGGGGTGAAGTCGTTGACCCAGATCTCGACGAACTGCACCTTGGTCAGGTCCTGCCCCACGGTGGAGAGCGGCTGCGTGATCCCGGTCCAATCTTCCGCGCCCAGGCCGGTTTCCCCCGTGGGCGGCTTGACGTTCAGTTCCAGCACCTGGTGCTCGTTGTCCGAGCCTTCCTCCTGCGTCAGCACCGGCTTCAAGTCCCGCTCCTTCACGCCCCGCGCGTTGTACCACTCGAGGAGCGCGTGGTCCGCCACGAGGGCGGACTCGTCGAGCGGGACACCGGCCCACTCCCACGCCGTCCGGTTGAGCGAGACGGAGTTCGATTCGCGATTCCCCTCCATGTCGTCGAGGTAGGCCTCGCCCCTCGTGTTCGGATTCGGGACGCTCCCCGAAATGGAGCCCTGGATGTTGAGCGCCGAGGGCTGGCTGGTTCGGACGCCCGGCACCCGGTTCGCCAAATCGGTCATCCAGACGGGCCGGAAGGAGAGCACCGTGGAGAGGTCGCCGAGCATCGACGTAGCCGGCTCCTCGCCCAATTTGGGATTCACCTCCTGGGCTCCGCGGCTCTCGTAGAGCACGCTGGAAGAGAAGGAGAGGTTCGAGGCCGGGCTGTACGAAGTGGAGAAGCCGAGCAACGTCCGCTGCACCTGGCCCACGCCGGGGGCGAACGAGTAGTCCACGGAGATGACCTGATCGGGGCCCGGCAGCCTCAGAAACGTGATCTGTCCGGTGTCGTAGTCGATGTTGTAATCCCGGCCGCGCTGCCACGGTTCGTTGTCCACCTTGACCTGATCGGAACCCTCGAGGATGTCGAAGCGGCCGAGGAAGTACCCCTGCCGGCTACTCTTGAATTCGGCGTCGATGTAGAAGCGCCTGTCCGTGGCGGAGTCCGGATTCTTGCGGACGTAGATCAGGGGGTTCGCGAGTTCCGTGGGGGACAGCCGAAGCGTGTTGCGGAGCGTGTCGTTCAAGCAGTTGAACCCGGCGAACCCGAAGGCGCAGTTCAAGCCCGCGAATCCGGCAGGATAGAACGGGTTCACGTCCGGGAAGAGGATCGTCCCCCGCTCCTCGTCGATGAAGTTGCCGTCGATCTTCCCGTCGGACACGAGGTCCCCCAAGTCGTTCCGCTGATCGAGCCCCAGGGTCTGGAGGAAGGGCTTCCCCGTATCGAGGTCCTTGTCGGGATCGGTGAGCTGGGAGGCGTCGATGCGGCGAACTTTCAGATCGAGTGAAAGGTAGTCGATATTCCGGGCGCCCAGGTCGTAGATGTTCCGGAGTTCATAGGGAACGGTCGGGTACCAGGGCGCGGTCGTGGCGAAGTTCCCGACGGAGTCGGCGGGGACCTTGTCGATCGGGGGCTTGATCACCTTCACGAGCAGGGTGTCCCCGGCGATGAGGCTCGCTTCGGGCGTTCCCACGGAGACGGGGCCGGTCGCCGTCTGCTCCACGTACGAAACCCCCAGGACTTCGTACGGTCCGACCGGGATCGTGAGCCGGATCACCGGGACCTTGATCCCGCCATCGAGAATCCAGAGGTCGTCGAGCAGGACATAATCCTCGCCCGGCGTGAGCTTCTTGAAGAACCCAAGGGAGAGTTGCGGATTCGTCGAGGAATCCGCGGGGGCGTTCGGATCCAGCCGGCCGTACCCCGGCCGGCCATCCAGCGAGGCGCCTTCCCCACCGGTGCCGTTGTTCGTGCCGATTTGATCGTCCTTCCAGACCTCGATCGAAGCGAAGCCCGGCGTGGGAGGCGAGGAAGCGTCTTTGAGGACGACCAGGGGGTGGTCCGCGATGAAGAAGTACTGCCGCTTGATGTAGTCCTGGTCGCGCACGAAGACGCGCGACTTCTCGCCCGACGGGGTGAAGCGCGCGGTCTCGCTCTTGCCCTCCTGCTTGCTCGCGATCGTGGTGATGTCGACGTTTCCGAGCTTCGCCACGGTCTTGACCCCGAAGAGCCCGTCCTGCCGTAGCGAGGCGCCTGAAAGGGAGAGGTTCGTGTTCCCCAGGTCGACCGACTTGATCATGTCGTCTTCGTCGCCTTCGTAGCGGAGCTTCACCTTGTTGTCGATCGAGGTCTGGACGTTGCTCGACTGGTCGACGTCCACCTTGATCTTGTCGCCGATCGAGCCGGTCAGGTTGACGTTCAGCTCCTGCTTCATCTCGAACGAGGGGAAGGCGCTCTGCTTCCGACGCTCGGTGTCCTGTTCGCTCTTCCGAACGGTCCAGTCGCTGACCCCCGAGAGCGTGATCGCCTCGCTGCCCGAGACCTCGAGGTTGGGGGCGCCGTCTCCCAAGAAGCTGCGCATGACTTTGGGAAGCTGCACCGGAAGCTCGACGCGGAAGCGGCCGGCGGATTTGCCGCCCGTCCGGCTCATCGAGCGGGTCTGCTTCGTCTTGTCCTTCCAAATGCGTCGTGCGGTTCGCGCCGCGACGATCCGGCTGTATTCGGCGCCGCCGGACATGACCAAGGGCTCCCGAATCTCGACGTCCAGCTCGCGGTAGGTCTCCCGCACGAGGTCCGCGTCCGGGTCCAGCGTCACCGTGACCGTGGGCTCGCCGTAACCGGAGGCCATTCCGGGCGAGGGCATCCGAAACACCCAGCCGGGCGGAAGCCCGACGATCGGAGTCGCGTCCAAGGGGAAGAGGAGGGATGTGGAGTCGGGGAGGGCCCGAAAGCGGAGCTCCGCCCGGGCGCCAGAGGGCCAAATCAATGCTGGCGCGAGGGTCAGCAGGAGGAGGCCGGCCCTCAGCGGTAGGTGCATGATCCCATTTCGATGGCGTTTCCCTGGGTGCAGGGTTTTCCCCGGTGGGGCGGGGCCACGACAGGGGTTAAACACCCCTTCGGCGATGAAGTTCGCTCTCAAACCGTCGATGTGAGAAGGAGATAAGGTCACGGGCGCGGTTGCGCCGGACCTGCCGGGCTCCCTATACTGGCCGCTCGGCGACGCGTTGACGCTCCCCCCAAACGAATCGAATGAGAATACTGGAACGCTACGTCCTCCGCGAGCACCTCTTCCCGTTCCTCCTGGGATTCAGCGTCGTCATTTTCCTCCTGACGCTCGATTTCATGTTCGATCTCGTCGATCTCGCGATCGGAAAGGGCATCGGGGTGGGCGTCGTGCTCGAGCTGTTCGTCCTCTCGCTCGGGTACATGGTGGCGCTCGCCTTTCCCTGCGCCGTCCTGATCGCCTGCCTCGCGACCTTCGGCCGTCTCTCCCAGGACAACGAGATCTCGGCCATGCGGGCGAACGGCGTGAACCTGCTCCGGGTGATCGGCGCCCCGCTCCTCGCGGCGGCGGTCCTCGCCGGGCTCCTGGTCCTGTTCAACAACTACGTGCTCCCCGAATCGAACCACTCCCTGGCCAATCTCATGGCCGACGTCGGACGGAAGCGCCCGACCGCACAGATCACCGAGGGGGTCTTCATCGACGGGTTCGTGGGCTACAACATCTTTGTCGAGAAGGTGAACGGCCGGACGAACGAGATCCGGGGCGTGAAGATCTACCAACTCAACTCGAACGCGCGGCCGACCACGATCCTGGCCGACTGGGGCGTGATCCACAATTCCCCCGACGGCCGGGTCATGACCCTGGAGCTCCACGACGGCGAAATCCACGAAGTGCCGCCCAACGACGCGGAGCGGACGTACCGGCGCCTCCAGTTCAAGACGCATAATATTAATATTCGGAATCCGGGGGCGGATCTGGAGCGGCACGACCGCGAGATCCGGGGGGATCGGGAGATGAGCCTGGGCATGATGCGGGACCATATCGCGAAGCTGCGAACGGACTTGGCGCGAACCGTCGCGGCTCGGGAGGCCACGTTGAAGGACGCCGGGTTCGCGTCCTACGACGAGTTCGTCCGGGCCGCCATCCCCCGCCAGCCTCCCCGGGGGGCCAGCGCCTGGCTCCGGGGGGCGCTCCGCGCCTTCTCGTCGGTGGGCCCCTGGGCCGCGGAGCCGAAGACCCCCGCTTCGGGCCGTCGCATGGTCTCGCCCGTGACCATGGACGCGATCCAGATGCGGCAGCTCGAGATCGACGCGCTGGCGCGACGCCTGAACAGCCTGGAAGTCGAAGTGGAAAAGAAGTTCTCGATCCCCGCGGCCTGCCTCGTCTTCGTTCTGGTGGGCGCCCCTCTCGGAATGCGCGCGCGGAAGAGCGGGATCGCGGTCGCGTTCCTCTCCATTCTCTTCTTCGTCTTCTACTACCTTTGCCTCGCGGGAGGCGAGGAGCTGGCGGACCGGCGCATCCTGGCGCCGTGGTTCGCCATGTGGGCCCCCAACATCGTGATCGGCGCGATCGGGTTCGTCCTGACGCTCCAGGCCGCCGAGCTCCTGCGCCGCCCGAGGCGGCGCGCGCCCCGAACCGGCCGCCCCCGGGCGATCCCCGCGTGAGGCTCCTCGACCGCTACGTCCTCCGCGAGCAGTTCCTGGCGCTCCTGGCCGGCCTCGTCTTCTTCGCCTCGGTGTTCATCGTCGTGGACGTCTTCGAGAAGATCGACACGTTCCTCGACAACAAGGTCCCGGTGGCGACGGTCGCGACCTACTACCTCGTCTCCATTCCCGGGATCGTCCTCCAAGTATTGCCGATGGCCATGCTCCTCTCCTGCCTGCTCGCGCTCGGCCAGATCGGCCGGACGAACGAGCTGACCGCCATGCGTGCCGCCGGGGTCGGGACGGGGCGGATCGCCGCGCCACTCCTCGGGGCCGCGCTGTTGATCAGCGGCCTCGTCTTCGCAACCAACGAGTTCCTGCTGCCCCACCTGAATGCCCAGCAGGCGCGCATCTATCGGGGCGAGATCAAGAAGCAGAACGTGGAAGGACCCACGGTGCGCTCGAACCTCGCGTACCTGGGAGCCGACGGTCGGACCTTCCTGATCCGCAGCTACAACGTTCCGGCGCGGGAGATGCGCGAGGTCGTGATCCAGGAGATCAAGGAACACACGCTGGTCGGCCGGATCGACGCGCAGTCGGCCCGGTGGGAGAACGACCGCTGGGTCTTTCGCGAGGGGTATACCCGGCGCTTCGATCGGGAGGGCGAGCACGCCGCGCATTTCAACGAGCTCGTGATCCCCGGGCTGGTGGAGCGGCCGCGCGATTTCGCGGAGGCGGAGGAGGACCCCAAGGCGCTTTCGTACTGGGAACTCTCCGAGTACATCGGGCGGCTAAGGCAGAGCGGGAGCCGGGTCCAGAAGTACCTGGTCGAGCTCTATCTCAAGATCTCGTTCCCGCTCACGAACTTCATCGTGGTCGTGATCGGAACCGCCCTGGCGCTCCGGGTTCGCCGGGGCGGCCTCGCCGTCTCGTTCGGGCTGAGCGTCTTCATCTCGTTCGTCTACTACGCGTTCATTCGAACGGGCCAGGCGCTGGGGCACAACGGCGCCCTCCCACCGCTCCTCGCGGCATGGGCCGGGAACATCTTCTTCGGAATTCTGGCGTTCGAATTGTTTCGGAGAGCGCGGCGCGGCGCCTAGGGTCGCCTGGATTCGCGGCGCTCAGGCCGCAGCACCGTCACCGGACAACTCGGCCGTGATGCGGCCGTCCTTGAGGAACGGGACGATCGGAACTCCGTCGACGGCGGCGCAGACGACCAAGTCCCCCTCGAAGCCGATCTCGATCAGATAGCGCCCATGCTCGCTCTGGCGCAAGATCGCCTCCGGCGCGTGCCCATGCGCCGCATCGTAGACGCGCGCCAGCTCGGCGGCGTCGTTCACGGCGATCGAGCGGTCGGAGTCGGTGAGACGCCGCACGAGGGCGCCGGCGCAGGCGAAGTCCTCGAGCGAGACGCGCCCGTTTCGCCCCGCGCAGACGATCGCTAGGTCCGCGGCGTCCCGCCGGACGGCGCCGGCCACGACGCTCAGGTTCACGTAGCCGAGCAGGCGTTGGTCCCGGCCCTCGAGCGGGCCCGCCATGAGCGGGCTCGCATTGGTGGACGCGAAGACCAGCGTCTTCCCCTCGACCTTCTCCCGGTCGTATTCCCGCGGGGAATTCCCGAGATCGAATCCGCTCACCTTTCGCCCTTCCCGCTCGCCGCAGAGGAGCCGCGACTTGGGATCGAGCGTCTGCGCCAGGCGGGTCGCCTCCTCGACGGTCTCGACCGGGATGATCTTCGCCGCGCCGTTTCGGAGCGCGTGGGCCGCGCTCGTGCAGGTCCGGAGCACGTCGACGATCACGATCTGCCGCTGGTCCAGGGCGGCGCGCTCGACCTCCGAGGGAGTGACGAGGAGATCGATCCGGGTCACGCCGCGCCCTTGGCGCGCGCCATGAACTCCTCGAGGTATCCGGTGTGGATCGCTCCGCTCTGGAATCCCTCGTCTTCCAGGATCTTCAAGTGGAACGGAATCGTCGTCTCGATCCCTTCCACCACGGTCTCCTGCAACGCGCGCCGCATCCGCGCGATCGACTCGTCCCGGTCCCTTCCCCAGCAGATGATCTTGGCGACCATCGAATCGTAGTGGGGCGGCACGGTGTAGCCGGAGTAGAGGTGGCTGTCGACGCGCACGCCCGGGCCGCCGGGCGCGTGGAAGTATTTCACGAGTCCGGGAGACGGCTGGAAGTTGTGGTCGGGACGCTCCGCGTTGATCCGGCACTCGAGCGCGTGGCCCTCGTGGCGGATCTCTTCCTGCTTCCAGGGGAGCGGGTCTCCGGCCGCCACGGCGATCTGCGCCTTGATCAAGTCGAGCCGCGTCACCTCCTCGGTGACCGGGTGCTCGACCTGGATCCGCGTGTTCATCTCCATGAAATAGAATTGGCCGTCCGGACCGAGGAGGAACTCGATGGTACCCGCGCCCTCGTACCGGATGGACGAGGCGCCCTTCACCGCGGCCTCCCCCATCTTCCGCCGGAGCTCCGGCGTCAGGGCGGGACTGGGCGATTCCTCGAGGAGCTTCTGGTGCCGCCGTTGAAGCGAGCACTCCCGCTCGCCCAAGTGCACGATCGCTCCGTGGCGGTCCCCCATCACCTGCACTTCGATGTGGCGCGGCCGCTCGACGTAGCGCTCGAGGTACACCGCGCCCGAGCCAAAGTTGGCCTCCGCCTCGGCCTGCGCGGTTCGGATTCCGTTCTGGAGCGACGCCTCGTCGGTCGCGATCCGCATGCCCTTCCCGCCGCCGCCGGCCGCCGCCTTGATGATCACCGGGTAGGCGAGCGCCTTCGCCACCTCGAGCGCTTCCTCGACCGTCGTCACGACGCCCTCGCTCCCGGGCGTGACCGGGACCCCGGCGGCGACCATCGTCCGGCGCGCCACCGCCTTGTCGCCCATGAGCCGGATCATCTCCGCGGTCGGACCGATGAAGCGGATCTTGCACGACTCGCAGATCTCGGCGAAGTGCGCGTTCTCGGAAAGGAATCCGTAGCCCGGGTGGATCGCGTCGGCCGCGGTGATCTCGGCGGCGCTGATGATCCGCGGGATGTGGAGGTAGGAGGCGGCCGAGGGCGCCGGGCCGATGCAGACCGCCTCGTCGGCGAGCCGCACGTGAAGCGAGTCGCGATCCGCCTCGGAATACACGGCGACCGTGTCGATCCCGAGTTCGCGGGCCGCGCGAATGACGCGCAGCGCGATCTCGCCGCGGTTCGCGATCAGGATTTTCCGGATCATGCCGGCTAGACGATCTCTTCCTTGCCTTCGAACGACTTCCAGCTCTCGTCGGACGTGGCGTGGATGCCCTTGATGCGGAGTTCGAACTCGGTGGGGTTGGAGGCGTAGCGAAGCGCGTTCTCCAGGGTGATCTTGCCCTCGGAGTAATGGCGCATGAGGGACTGGTCGAAGGTCTGCATCCCGTACGTCGAGACGCCGTCGGCGATGGCCGTCTTGATGAGCGAGGTCTTCTCGGGATCGAGCAGGTATTCGCGGATCGTCGACGTCACGAGCATCACTTCCGCGGCGGGGATTCGGCCCTCGATGTCCGACCGCGGGACGAGGCGGAGTCCAATCACCGCCTGGAGCGTCGAGGACAGCATGAACCGGATCTCCTCGTGCTGGTGCGGCGGGAAGAACGACATGATGCGGTTCACGGTCTGGGTGGCGTCGATCGTGTGGAGCGTCGAGAAGACCATGTGCCCGGTGTCGGCCGCCATGAGCGCCGTGGCCATCGTCGTTGCGTCCCGGATTTCGCCGATCATGATCACGTCCGG
>Ga0070698_100004203_pt1 | contig 15819 bp, 18 predicted proteins | sample KBSK1502metaG_FD_65477 | JGI IMG/M metagenome (GOLD analysis project Ga0070698, IMG submission 65477) | Corn, switchgrass and miscanthus rhizosphere microbial communities from Kellogg Biological Station, Michigan, USA - KBS K1-50-2 metaG | ecosystem: Host-associated > Plants > Roots >...
ACGGCGAAGACCGCTCCGAAGGAATACCGGCAATTCATCGGCGGCGAATGGGTTGGAGCGTCCAAGGGCGCCACCTACCCGGACCGTAATCCCTTCACGGGCGAGACCATGGCGACGATCCCAGCATCGACTCGTGATGATTCCAAGCGCGCGGTCGAGGCCGCGGCAAACGCGTTTCCCGCCTGGTGGAAGACGCCCCCCGGCGCGAAGCAGCGCCTGTTCTTGAAGGCCGCGGACATCCTCGAGCGCCGCCAGATGGAGGTGGTCGGCCTGCTCGCCGCGGAGACCGGCTGCACCTTCGGCTTCGGCATGTTCCAGACGATCTTCACGCCCAACCTCCTGCGCCAGGTCGCCGGCCTTGTCTATCAGCCGATCGGCGAGATCATCCCGGCGGACCTCCCAGGCGCCTTTTACATGGGCGTGCGCCAGCCGGTCGGCGTCGTGGCCGGGTTGGCGCCCTGGAACGCGCCATTGATCCTGTCGCTCCGGTCGATCGCAACACCGCTCGCGTTCGGCAACACGGTCGTGCTCAAACCGTCGGAAGAGTCGCCCATCACCGGCGGCATCCTCTACGCCGAGATCTTCGAGGAGGCTGGCTTCCCACCCGGGGTCTTCAACGTGGTCACCCACGCGCCCGGCCAGGCCGAGCCGGTCGTCGATGAATTCATGGAAAACCCGAAGGTCCGCCGAATCAGTTTCACGGGCTCGACGAAAACAGGCCGAATCCTGGCGGAGAAAGCGGCCCGCAACCTCAAGCGGATGGTGCTCGAGCTTGGCGGTCAGAACCCGCTCATCGTGCTCGCCGACGCCGACATGGAATACGCCGTGAACGCGACGGCCTTCGGCACCTTCCTGCATCAGGGCCAGATCTGCATGTCCGCGCGGCGGATCATCGTGGAGCGCCCGATCGCGAAGGAGTTCACCGAAAAGCTGATCGCCAAGACGAAGGGCCTCAAGGTCGGCAGCCCGACCGAGATGGACACCATCATCGGCCCACTGATCAACAAGCAAGCGCTGGAGCAGGTCCGCGCGCGCGTCGACGACGCCGTCAGCCACGGCGCCAAGGTCCTGACCGGCGGCAAGGTGCAGGGCGCCTGTTACGAGCCAACACTTCTCACCGACGTCCCCGCAGATAGCGCGATGAGCAAGGAGGAGACCTTCGGTCCGGTCGCAACCATCACGATCGTCGAGGACGCGGACGAAGCGGTTCGGGTCGCGAACGAGACGACCTACGGGCTATCGGCCGGGATCCTGACGCGCGATGCGGATCGCGGGCTTGCCTTGGCCGAGCGGATCGAGGCGGGAATCGTCCACATCAACGACCAGCCGGTGAACGACGAGCCGCAGGTTCCCTTCGGCGGGACGAAGGACAGCGGCTATGGACGCTTCGGCGGTGGCGAGGCCATGCACGAGTTCACCGAGATGCGCTGGGTGACGGTGCAAGGCCAGGGAGGTCGGCCCTTCCCCTTCTAAAGCTGCTGCTAGAGTCGGCCCGATTCAATGAGATCGTTTGCGGCGTCTATGTGGGTCGAGGCGATAGTTTAAGTCGATGACATATCGACTACGCATCGGATTGAAGAACTCCGGCCAGGATACGACCATCGAGGCGCTTCGCGATGTCTGGCGCATCGCCGACGAGGCCGGCTTCGACCACGTGTGGGACTTCGACCACCTCGCCTCCATCGGCGCCGGCGGGGTCGCGCGAACGGTCTACGAGGGCTGGACCCTGCTGGCGGCGATTGCCGCGTCGACGCGGCGCGTGCGCATCGGCTGCATGGTCACCGGCAACATCTACCGGCATCCGGCGCTGCTGGCAAAGATGGCTGTGACGGTGGATCATCTTTCAGGGGGCCGGCTCGAGTTCGGCATCGGCGCAGGCTGGGCCGAAGCCGAGGCGAAGATGTTTGGTCTCGAAGGGCTCGATCATCGAGTGGGACGCCTGCGTGAGTCGATCGAGGCCATGATCTCGCTGTGGACCAACGATCGAACCACCATCGATGGGCGGTACTACCACTTCAACGACGCGATTGCGGACCCCAAGCCGATCCAGAAACCGCACCCGCCGATCTGGATCGGCGCCGGCGGCGACCAGATGATGCTGTTGGTCGCGCGCTACGCCGACGTATGGAACAGCGCCGGCGCGGCCAGCCCCGAGGCGGCCAGCGATCAGAGCCACCGGCTCGATGACCTGTGCCGTAAGGTCGGGCGTGATCCAACGGCGATCCGCCGCTCGATCCAGCACATGTTTGACGGTCGCGACCGCGCCCAGCTTGTCGACCGGATCGGTCGCCATCTCGAGCTCGGTTTCACGGAACAGATCATCAACTGCCAGGGACCCGATCACGCGCGCGTCGCCGCGGCCGCCGCGGAGGCGCTCCCCGAGCTGCGCAGCGCTCTCGTCCGCTGATATATCTATCGCGGAACGAGTTTGGTCGTGGTCGATCGCGCCCCGGGAGTCAACAGGCTGTTGAGGATATTTCCGGCGTATCGGCGGTATTTGGCCCGGTACGCAGCATCGACTTGCTCGTCAATGTCGTGGTCGGCGTCGACGAATTAAAGACTGCGGCCCGCATCGGATCCGCGCCGCTAGTTAGCGCGGGGCTCTGCTGCCGGCCGCTGAAGCGATCCTGGGATTGTCGTCCGGACGGGTTAGTCCCAGGGTCTGGTGCAAGCGCGCCATGCGACTGCTGACTTCGCCTTCGCTGACGCCGAGGTAGGTGGCAATGCCCTTGTTGGGTAGGTCGCGTTCGATCAGTCGAAGCAGCTGGAGATCCGTACCGATTAGGCTGGCGCGCAGCTGGGCGTCTGTGAAGCGATGCACCCAGGCTGGCCGTGTCACAGACCTAAGTGTGTCACACTTCGTGATTCTCGGTAAGTTTCACTTAGCGTGAAGCGCGGCGGCCACCTCGGCGGCCGTGCTCACCCAGCCGAAGAAGGTGATCACGTTATAGACGGTCGCACGCTGGATCTCGGGAGACCCGGCGGGCATGGTGGCATCCTCGATCATCACCGGCCAGTATTCGTGGAAATAGGCGTCCCGCAGCGTCGATTCGACACACACGTTGGAGGCGATCCCCGCCATCAACAGGGTGCGGATGCCGCGGCCGCGGAGGAGCGCGTCAAGCGGTGTGCCGGCAAAGCCGCTGTACCGCGATTTCGTGATCACCAGGTCTGATTCCGCCGGCGCCAGCGCATCGACGATCTGGAAGTCCCAGGTGCCGATGGTCAGCAGCTTGCCGCGCAGCTCGGGACGCTCGCGCATCAGGCAAAGGGCGAGCTCCTTTCGCGGGTTTGGCGAGTCCTCGCCGCCGGCGGTCGATTGGTCAGGCGGGTAACCCATCCGCAGGTAGATGATCGGCACGCCCGCGTTACGCGCCGCATCAACGACCAGCCGGGCGTTCGCCACCGCCTTGGCAGCCGGCTGGATGTCGACGCCGGCCAGGTCCAGCATCCCGCTCGGGCTGGCGAACGCATTCTGCATGTCGACCAGGAGGACGGCGGTTTTCTCCCGATCGATCTCGAGCGGCTCAGGCCGCGCTGGCAAGGCGATCTTCACGCTGGCAGGATAATCTCACGTCGATGATGCGAGGCCTGCAGCAGCTCGAGCGTCTCGGCGCCGGCATCGATGCCCTCCTCAGGAGCAATCGCTTCTATCAGGCTCGGCTCCATCCTGTCATCACCTGGGACGACTTCGAGCGACTGCCGCTCACCACGAAAGGCGAGATCACGGCCGACCAGCAGGCGAATCCCCCGTTTGGCACCAACCTCACCTTCCCCATCGACCGCTACAGCCGGCTCCACCAGACGTCGGGCACGAGCGGCACGACGCCGCTGCGCTGGCTCGACACCCCCGAGTCCTGGGACTGGTGGATTCGGATCTGGGCCGACCATATCTACCGATCGGCTGGCGTGCAGCGGCACGACCGGGTCTTCTTCGCCTTCTCCTTCGGTCCCTTCATCGGCTTCTGGTCTGCGTTTTCCGGCGCCGAACGGTTGGGCGCGCTCGTCATCCCCGGTGGCGCGATGACCACCGAACAACGACTGCGGACCATGCTCGATCTGCGCGCAACGGTCCTTTGCTCGACGCCGACCTATGCGATCCGCATGGCGGAGGCGGCCCAAGCCGCCGGCATCGACCTCGCCGCGAGCGACATCCGCATCACCGTGCATGCCGGCGAGCCCGGCGCAAGCGTGCCGGCCACCCGAGACCTGATCGAGCGATCATTCGGCGCGCGCTGCTTCGACCACACCGGGATGACCGAGCTTGGCCCGACCGGTGTCTCGTGCGACGCGCGCGACGGCGTCCACCTGTTCGAGTCAGAATTCGTCTTCGAAGTCCGCGACGATGCCGGTGTTATGCATTCACTACCGGCGACGGGAACGGTCAGCGGGGAGCTGGTTGCGACCAATCTCGGTCGCTGGGGATCGCCGCTGATCCGCTACCGGACCGGTGACCGCGTCGAGGTGACACGGGCCGCGTGCGAATGTGGCAGTCCGTTTGCAAAGATGGTCGGAGGAATCCGCGGCCGCGTCGACGACATGTTCACGGTGCGGGGCGTCAACCTCTATCCGTCGCAGGTCGAAGACCTGGTCCGGCGGCATCCCGTGATCGGAGAATTCTCCATCGAAGTCCGCTCTGTCCGGGGGATGGAAGAGGTCACGATTCTCTGCGAAAGCCATGGGGATGATGGCGAGGCGGCCGTCTCGCGGCTCGCGAACGACTTGCGCCTGGCCCTCGGCGCTCGCATCGAGTGCCGGCTGGTGGCGGCGGGCTCGCTGCCTCGTTCCGACCTCAAGTCCCGCCGCCTTCGCCGCGTCTAAAGGTCGATCGCCTACATATTCGGGCAGTTCATGTTGCCCGAGCCACTGCCAGGGCTCGGCGTGGTCGGCGCCGGAGTGGACGGTGAGGCGCCGGTCGACGGCGATGCACTGGTCGACGGGCCGACATCCGGGGACACGCTTGGCGACGGTGACGTCGCAGCGTGCACGGCGATCGTGCCGAACCCGCCGGCAAGGCCTATACCCGCAGCCACCACCATCTTCGCCATCGGACCCCGAAACCATCCGAGGTTGTTCATCGCTTGATCACCTCCCTGGTGACAATGCGATGGCCGATCGCCACCGAGTCGAGCATGGGGATGTTTGCCTTTCAGATCCGTGGCGAATTCGTGAGGACGTCCTTAGATTGAGCGAGCCAGGCGGAAAAACGAAGCACGACTCGCACCCGCGCGACGAGCTCGGCCGCTGGTAGCCAGGCATCGATGTAGTAATCGGCGCCGGCGTTGAGCAGCCGGATGCACTCCTGGCTGCTCGGCGACCCGCTCACCGCTACGATCCAGCGGTAACCCTGCCGGTGCAAGGTCCAGCAGGTGGCGGTCGGATTCCGATCTGAGATCCGAAGGAGAACGACCTCGGCGGGCGCCGTGTCGCCCAGCTCGGCGCCGGAGGTCGTGCGAACGTTGAAGCCGGCATCGCGCAACACCTGCGCCATCCAGGGAGCGGCGCCCTCCAACCCATCGCGCACGAGCAGCAACTCGGATTTCATAGGTTGGATCCTCCTTCGAGCGACGACAGGATTTGCTTGACCTGGTCGATCGGGATCGCAAAGCCGACGCCGACATTACCGTCAACCGGGCTCTCGATCGAGTTGTTGATCCCGATCACCTGGCCCTGCGCGTTGACGAGCGGCCCACCGGAATTACCTGGGTTGATCGCCGCATCGGTCTGGATGAGGCTGCTACCCGGTGCCGCCCCGCTCTGGCTAAGGTTTGACACGATTCCTTCGGTCAGCGATCCGGACAGGCCGAATGGTGAACCGATGGCGTAAACGCTGTCACCGACCTGCACGCTTGCGGAGTTTCCGAGCGTGAGTGGATGGAGCGTGGACGCGGCGACCGAAACGCGGATGACCGCCAGGTCAGCACCTGAGTCGGAGCCAATCACTGTCGCACTCCCGGTCGTTCCATCGCTGAAGGCGACCTCGATTCTTTGGGCACCCGCGATCACATGGGCGTTCGTCAGGATGTCGCCCTTGGCATCGAGCACGATCCCCGAGCCGATTGCCTGCCCGCGCGCCAGATTCACCGTGATCGTCACGACGCCCGGCGAGTCCTGCTTGTAAACGGTCGCCGCCGTGGTTGACGCGGTCGAGGTCGTTGACGTCGCGGTGGTTTTCAGCACGTTGCCCGCGGATGTGGTTTGCGTGCCGTGATCGATCAGTGCCGCCGAAGCGGCACCCGAGCCCGCCCCGCTGGCGAGGGCCACAGCGGCGACGGCGATGAGCAACCCGCGCCGAAAGCGTTTTGGCGGCGTGGCCCTTTCGACATTTCCCTCCCCCTCTGGGGGAGGATAGGGTGGGGGCTCCGCCGATTCCGACCGATTCTCGAAGTATTGATGAGCGACCATAGGGATTCACCTCGGATGACTTGATTGATGTGCGCTTATCGTCGGCCTGCGGACCTTGCGATTCCGTGACGGCGCGCGTCATCTTTTCGAAAGGTCGCCGCGCCGAAGATGGTCTACATGCAGTCCGCGCTTTCGACGAGACGACAATTTCTGGCCGTTGGCGGGGTCGCTCTTGCCGGCGCGGTGCTCAGTCGCACCGCTGGAGCCGAAATCATTAAGGACGTCAGCGCGAACTTTGGCTCATCCCCCTCCCCCGCCGCGGCAGTAAGCTCCTCACCCTCCCCCTCTGCGGGAGAGCAGGGTGGGGGCTCAGCGCCGACCGCGACACCGACTCCAACGCCAACGCTGGCACCTACTCCAGCCACGGTTACCATCCCGGTGCCGGTCTACCAGCAGAGCATGGTGCTCGACTGCGAGACCGCCGCGCTCCAGCAGGGCCTCGCCTACTACGGGCTCAACGTGAGCCAGTCCGAGCTGTTTGCCGGAGAGTATGCCGACGTCCGCTTACCGGTGATGGGGGCGAATCACACGGTGCTCCGCTGGGGCAACCCCTACACGAATTTCGTCGGCTACGTCGACGGCAGTGACTGGACACCCACCGGGTACGGCGTGTACTGGCCGGGCATCTTGCGGCTCGCCCACACCTTTGGTCTACCCAACGCCATTGGTGGCGAGGGCTTTGCGCCGAGCCGGATTTACAGCGAGCTTGCGGCGGGCCATCCCGTGCAGGTCTGGATTCAGACCCGCTTCGCCCGGGTCCGACTCGGCACCTGGAGCGCCTGGGATGGGACCCCGGTCCGCTATTCATTCGCCGAACATTCTGTGACCCTGAGCGGGGTGTCCCCGACTCAGGTGCGAGTCAACGATGTCCTGAATGCGCGTCAGTATTGGGTCAGCAAGGCCCTTTTCGAGGCCAACTTCGCCGACTTCAACAACATGGCCGTGATCTTCCAGTAACGTAGGAGCGTCACGCCTAGATCATGGAGATCGAGCATTTCGTTCTGGCCACCATCGCCTGGGGAATATTCGCCCTCTTCTTCATCGGCGCTTTCGCGGGCACCCTACTTCTCGAGCGCAGCTATCGCATTGCCTTGGCGGTCTTCGCCGTTGCGACTGCCAGCGGCTTCATCTTTTCCTTTCTCGCCGGCTTCTCGATCGGTCGGTTTACTGCGGTCTTGCCGCTGATCGTTACCGCCTTCGCTGTTACGCGTTATCGCGATCCGCGCGTTCAATTGGCCGCGCAGGCCGTGGCCATTGGGGTCTATGTCCTGCTTGCCTGGATCCTTGCTGACCAAGTTCACTTCTGGGGAATCCAGATAGAGCTTCCACTGTGCCTGGTTGCCTATGCGGCAGCACTGGCCGTTCCGCCTGACCGGAACGCTGCGCGAGCCTAGGTATCCTTCGGTAATGGCCGAGGCGACAGCGGCGACGGTCGTCCCCACTTTCAACGACGTGCTGGCCGCGCGCGAGCGCATCAGGCCCTACCTGCAACCAACCGCGCTGCACCGCTATCCGGCGCTCGACGAGCTGGTCGGGACGGAGACGTGGGTCAAACACGAAAACCACCAGCCCATCTGCGCCTTCAAGATCCGCGGCGGGATCAATCTCGTGTCGCAGCTGTCCGACGACGAGCGACGTCGCGGCGTTATCACGGCGTCCACCGGGAACCATGGGCAATCGATCGGCTACGCGGCCCGACTCTTCGGCGTGCACGCGATCGTTTGCGTACCCGAGGGAGCGAACCCCGTAAAGGTCAAGTCGATCCGCGGTGTCGAGGCCGAGATCGTAACCCACGGCGTCGACTTCGACGAGGCCCGGGTGCACGCGGCTCGACTGGCCGAGGAACACGGCTACCGCTACATCCATTCGGGCAACGAACCGCACCTGATCGCCGGCGTCGGGACATATGCGCTGGAGATCCTCGAGAAGCAGCCTGACATAGAGGTGATCGTCGTGCCGATCGGCGGCGGGAGTGGTGCCGCGGGGACGTGCATCGTCGCCAAGGCGATCAATCCGAAGATCCAGGTGATCGGCGTGCAGTCGGCCGAGGCGCCCGCCGCCTACAAGTCGTGGAAGGCGCGCCGTCTCGTCGAGGATCGAATGGGCACGATCGCAGAAGGGCTCGCGACGCGCACCGCTTTCGAACTGCCGCAGCGCATCCTCTGGGAGAAGCTCGACGACTTCGTCCTGGTGCCGGACGCCGAAATCCGAACCGCGGTCCGGCTGATGATCGAGACGACGCGCAACCTGACCGAACCCGCCGGTGCGGCGGCGCTGGCAGCGGCGCTCAAGCTGAAGGAGCGACTCAAAGGGAAACGGGTGGCCCTGATTCTTAGCGGCTCCAACATCACGCCGGTCCAGCTCCGCGAGCTGCTCAGCGCCTGACCCCCACCCTACCCTCCCCCCCAAGCGAGGGGAGGGAAATTAGCTGCGCTCGAAGACGACGATTGGAATCTCGCGCGTCGTCAGCGTCTGTTGCTGCTCGAGGTAAGGCACCAGGCGGCTGAGCCGCTCCCGCTCCTCGGGGCGAGCGGTCCGCGCACGAACTTTGAACTTGTCGGGACCAACCTCGACCGTCGCGATCGGGCGCGCCTGCAGATTTAGATACCAGGCAGGGTCCTTCGGGGCGCCGTTGTTGGAGGCGATCGCCACGATGCGTTCGCCGTCCTTGCGGAAGCCGAGCACGACCGTTCGTTCCTTCCCAGACCGTGCGCCAGTCGTGGTCAGCAGCATCGGTTCACGGCCCGCCATCGGACCGCTGAGCTTTCCACGATTGGCGCGAAACTCCTCGATCAGCTTCTTGTTGAACGCGTTCATATCTGCGGGAACCTGGGCTGGCGGCTTTCGTTGGGTCGGCTGATGTTGACTCATCGATCTCACGTTAGCCGACTCCACCTTTAGCGTCGCAGATGCGGTACGAGTCTCGCTAAGAGCAGCGCAATCCCAAGCAGTACCAGCCCCGAGATCACGAGGCTGACCGCGAACCCGAGGCTGCTCTGGAAATAGCGGAACTCGATATCGAGCACGAAGGCGAACAGGCCGATACCACCGGCGAAGGCGTAGCCGGCACTGCCACGGTAGACGGACGCCCCAAACGCGACCCCGGCGAGTAAGCCGCCGAAGATCTCGAGTGGCAGGTTACCGTCCTGGGCCGTGATGAAGGCGGTGATAATCGCCATCGACGGCCCGGCGAGCGCCAGCACCTCCGTCGCCCACACGACCTGCTGACGCCGACCATACTCAGCCGCCGCGATCAGGATGGCGCCGGTGACGAGAAAGACCGCCTCGACCGCCCATCCATGCCCCACCTGCAAAAGCAAAATGAACGCAATCGTCGCGACCAGCAACGAGACACTCAGTGCCGCCGCGAGGAGGCCTGAGCGCAGGCGCATCAGGAGGACCGCGGCGAGAACTCCCGCCACCAATGCCGAGACCAGGAGGATCCGATACCCAGTTTCCGGCGGTATAGAGGCATCGGGACCGCCGAGAAGCTCGGACTGGAGCTGTCCAGTGAAAAACGCGATCGCCGCGATCGCCAGCGTGACGAGACTCGTTTGCGCCCGACGGGCGCGCGCTCGCTCGCCCGGAAGCACGCGCGCTACTAGGAGGGCAGTGATCGCGACAAGCCCCGGTATGGCCAACCGGCCTAAGGTGCCAAGCTGCCGGTACTGCGTCCCGAGCAACGTGCCCAGACCAGCGAGCGTGACGAGCGCGCCCGCGTAGGTTATGACTTCGGTCGCAGTGATCGACCCCTCCCGGCTTTCCTCTCCGATCCCTACGTCTCCCCTCCCCCTCTCGGCGAGGGCAGGGTGGGGGTGCATCGCCTCGAAGTCGGCGATCGCTTGCGCCTGGCGGCCGTCGATCAGACCTGCGGATTGCCAGCGCGCGAGTTGACGTTTGAGGTCTTGACTCAGGGGCGTTACTCCCGCTCGCAGCATACTCTGCGATATCAGCCTGTCTCACCAACCCGGCAGCGCAGACGCTCAGGCGGCAGCGTGGTGAGAGGCGATGGGGCGCCCCAATACCGAGTTCGAACAGGACGCCCCCGGGTTCGTGCTAGTCGTCGGCCGAGTAGAACACGCCGTTTCGCTCTTCGCCGACCTGGGCGAAGTTGGTGTGCTGGGTTGATGCGGACGGGTCGGAATGGAACACAAATCCATTCTCGCGAGCCGACCACGCAATGGTCGCTGTCGTCTGCCGACCCTCGAAGTGGAAATTTTTACCGTCGTCTGCCGTCAGCGAGGAGCCTTCGCCGGCCCACCGAAGGCGGTACGAGACCATGGCATCGATCGAGTCGCCATCCTTGAGCGCATTGCCAACGCTGAAATAGTCGAAGAGGGCAAGGTTTTTGACCTGCCAGGACGCTCCGTCCTCGAACTCATCCCCCTCGGCATGAGCGCTCGAGTTCGGAACGCGATTGGTCCAAAACAACCCGCTTGGGAACGGCCGGATGTCGAGGTTGAAATCGTGGATTTGATTGTGACGAGCCTCGTCACTGAAGATGTCCAGTCAGACAAACCCGAAGGTCGCCTGATGCCTCCGGCCGTCGACACCGACGTACGTGCCCTTCATGAACCGGTTGTCGACTGCGGTAAACATGTGGGTCTTCTTACCGGTCTTTGTGTCCGTGCCCCAGCCTTCGCCCAAGAGGTCCGCGCCGCCAACGATCCCGCGAAAATCGGTGATGCTGGAAGGCTCGGTAGTCGGCGTAAGGAACTGAAAATGGAAGGGGCTGCCATCAAAGACTTGCGGAATCGGCCTGGGCTCCACTGTCCCCGCGGCCTCTGCCAGCAACGGGGCCCACAGGGGCGTGCTTACTGCCACGCCGCTCACGGCTGCCGTGGTCCCGATAAACTGGCGACGTGACATGGCCCGTTCCCAGAAGTGGGAGTGCCCGACATAACCCTCGGGCACGGGCATGACGAATTGGTCCGGGATACGCATCGACACCTCCTCTCCCCCTACGCCGACCCAGAGAATGCCATAAGTACACTCTCAGTGACTTCGGTTGTCAACAAGTAGGCGACGAACGGCTGTTCCCAGGCCGAGCCTACCTAGCGCCAGCGCGATCCCAAGCACGCCAGCCGCCTGCCGGAGGTCAATCAGGCCGGGGGATCTCACGAATCGATCGGCTTCGGTCGTCCGGGCGCTGACGATCTCGAATCGTCATCTTCTCCTCTTAATTGCATTCCCTTGACGATCAGCCAGGTTACCCCAAAGGCGATCAAGACGTCGCCGGCGCTGACGACCGTGGGGAGCGGCCATGGCGGGGGAATTAGGATTTGGTCGGTCAGCCAGCGCAGGTGGGTATGGCTGTCCGCGAGACTGGAGTTGGAGGTCACGCGGCCCGCCGCCAGCGCGCTGACATAGTCCCGGCCCCTGGTCTGCGCCAGCAGGTTGGGCTCCACGGGCATCCGGCCACCGTTGGCGGCAATGGCGAGGAAGTTACTGAGCCCGCCCACCATCATGCATGCGATGCCCGGGATGACGAGGTTGCGCGCCAGCCAGGCCAGGGCCAGCCCACCCGACAGCAGGTAGAGGACGGTTACGGCCAGCGCGGAAATGGATAGGCCAGTAAACAGAAACAGCTGAATCGCGAGCGATCCGAAAATCAGCGCATTCCAGCGCAGCTTCAGTTGCCCCAGCCGGCGAGGGCGCCCTCCCAATGACGCGCCCAGCGCCAGACCGATGATGATTGCGCTAAGCAGCGTCACTCGACAACTTCACGATGGGGCTCGTGTTAGAGCGCGCGGCGACGTCTTCGAGCATCAGCTGGATAAAGGTCGCCCCCACCACCGGATGCCACTGAGTTCCGAGGCCCTGCTTGAGCGTGTCCAGCGCGCGCCCCATGGCCATGGCCTTCCGATACGGACGGTCAGTGCACATCGCATCGAACGCATCGGCGACCGCCACGATCGCCGCGCCAATTGGCAACTGGGCCCCGCCGAGGCCATCCGGATAGCCGCGACCATCGTACCGCTCGTGGTGAGCACGGACCAGCCGTGCCACCTTCTCGAGGTTGGAAAAGTGTCGCAGAATGTCATACCCAACGTGGCAGTGCTTCTTCATCAGTTCCATCTCAGCGTCGGTAAGGGCGCCGGGCTTGAAGAGGATGCTGTCGCGAACGGCAATCTTGCCCAGATCATGCAACTGCCCGGCCACGGTGACCTGCCAGATTTCATCGGGTGAGAGTCGCAGGCGCTCGGCGACACGACGTGCGTAGGTGGAGACGGACTGCGTGTGTTGATGGGTCATCTCGTCCCGGTTTTCGATCACGTTCGATACAGCACCCAGTGCTCGCAAGCTGTCGTTTCGGAGCCGCTCAACCTGGAAATACGCCTGGCGCAGAATGACGGTCGGCACGGCGAACAGCACGGAAAGCCAGGGCGATTCATCCCAGACGAGGTAGAAAATCAGCCCGAAAAACTCGATGCCGATGAGTTCCAATACCACGCCCGCGTAGTTGCTGACGTAGGCGACCTGGAACGGCCTGCCATCCAGAGAGGCCAATAGGCCTGACAGCGGAACGGTATCGGCGATGAAATAGACGATCAGCATCAGCGCGGTGCCCAAAACGAAATGAGCGGTGTCCTGCGACCCAACGATGCTGAGCACGGTTGAGCCCGCAACCACGGCGGTCGTCGCCAGAGCAACGTTGGTGAGGAGCTTGTACCAGGCTCGACGGGTGACGAGTTGCCACACGAGCGTCGAGATCATGGCGACGATGGCCGCGTTGCCAGGGTCGTGGCGGAAGATCATGATGGCGCCAATCAGGAAGACGTTGGAGACGGTGATCTCGTATCCCTGCTCGAAGGTCACCGGAAACAGGTCCGCGACCGTGGTGAAGATGATGAGGATGACGACAGCGAACGGAACTGAAAAGCCGTGGTCGTGCAAGAGGGGCCAGACCAGTGCGTAAAAGGTGGCCACGGCGCCAGCCATCCAGATGATGGCGAGGATTTGTTTGACCTGCGAATTCAGCGCCCGGTATCCGGTCACGGCCGCCCGTATAACGGCCGGATCTGGGAAATATGCCGACAAACGAACGGTCGGCCGGTGCCATGGCCGCCTCGGCCGACCGTTACGGTTGTCGTCATCTCGCCGTGACAGGGGTTAGTGCCAGTGATTACCCGCTCCGAGCGTCAACAGAGTGCTCGCGATCGAGGCCAACAGAAGTAGCCAGCGCATGTGTACACCTCCTGCCGACCAGTAAGACAGAAGCGCCTTACGACCCCAGCGAAGGACTCGGGCGAACGGTTGTTCGCGAGACAGTCCCGTCTTACGAAGCGCCTAACGGGGGCTCGGCCTCGACCTCCTCTCGGATTCTTCGGATGTAGGCGGCTTCGTCGGCCGCCGACGATGTGCCCGCCTGGCGGAGTCGCTCGACCGCGATCCCAGCCATGAAGCAGGCGAGCGGGGCAAAGCGACGCTCCTTGGTATGCGCCGCGACCCGCGCCAGCTCGAGGACTTCGTCGGCCACCTGCGGATTCAGCTCCGGCGCGGCAACCGTGGCCCCTCGTTCCGCGGCCCCCTCCGCGAACCGACGCCCCAGCGCCTCGAACCAGGTGTTCATCTCGACGCCAACCGTAACACCAGACCGTATTTGTTGACAGCAACCGCGCTGGGTGAGTACGCTGACGTCTGGTCGCCTGCAATGCCAATCCCGTGGAGGAATTGGGTGCCACAGGTCACGCGCCGCGACTTTCTGAAAATCAGCGCCGCTGGGACCGGTGCGGCCGGCCTCACAGCCCTCGGGTTCGACATGGCCCAGGCCGCTCAGGTCAAGCAGAGCTTCCACATCGCTGACGCCAAAGAGTCGCATTCGGTTTGTCCCTACTGCGCGGTCGGATGCTCCCTGGTCGCCTACACGAAAACGAACGCCGACGGATCGACTCAGCTGCTGCAGATCGAGGGCAATCCGGACAGTCCCGTCAACGAGGGACGGCTCTGTCCGAAGGGTGCCACTGCCATGCAGCTCGCGACCAGCGCCCGCCGAGTCGATAACCCCTTGTATCGCGCGCCGGGTTCCGACCACTGGCAGAAGATCACCTGGGACGACATGCTCACCAAGCTCGCCCAGCGCATCAAAGACGCCCGCGACGCCAGCTTCGTCGCGCAGGATGCGTCTGGCAATACGGTCAACCGCACGGAGGGGATTGCCTTCGCCGGCGGCGCCGCCTTCAGCAGCGAAGAGGGGTACTTCGCGACGAAGGTGATGCGCGGCCTCGGCCTCGTGCATCTCGAACAACAGGCACGGGTTTGACACGGCCCCACGGTGGTCAGTTTGGCCGCCACATTCGGGAGAGGGGCTATGACCAACCACTGGCGCGACATCAAGAACACCGACCTGATCTTGATCAATGGCGCCAACCCGGCCGAGGCGCATCCGGTCGGCTTCCAGTGGTTCGTCGCAGCTAAGAACGATCCCAAGCGGGGGCCCGGCTCTGGCGGCGGCGCCAAGATGATCCACGCTGACCCACGCTTCACCCGCACATCCGCCCTGGCCGACATCTACGCCCGGATCCGGACCGGCACGGACGTCGCCTACTTCGGCGGCCTCATCAATTACGTGCTGCAGAACAACCTCTTCCACGACGAGTACGTAAAGAACTACACGAATGCTTCCTTCCTGGTGAAGCCGGCGTACGGCTTCAAGGACGGCCTCTTCAGCGGCTACGACCCCAAGAACCGCAAATACGACATCTCGAGCTGGGGCTACCAGACGGACGCCGCGGCGACGGCCGCCGTCCAGCCGACGCTTCCGGCGGGGAGCGCCCCCGCGGCGATCGCGATGCGTGACGTGACGCTGCAGGACCCGCAAACCGTGTTCCAGCTCATGAAGCAGCACTACTCACGGTACACGCCGGAAATGGTGTCGCGCATCACGGGCATACCTGCGGACCAATTCATGCGCATCGCTCAGCTGGTCGGCGAGATGGGCAAGCCGGACAAGGTGATGACCATCGTCTACGCGGTCGGCTTGACCCATCACACGACCGGCGGGGAGCTGATCCGGTCTGGCGCGGTGCTCCAGCTGCTGCTCGGGAATATCGGCCGCCCGGGTGGCGGCATGAACGCCGAGCGCGGTCACGCCAACATCCAGGGAAACACCGACCACGCCATCTCCTGGGAAATTCTGCCGGGCTATCTGCAGATCCCGGCACCGGGCCGGCAGGGCACTGACGACTACGTTGCCAAGCAGGCGCCGAAGAAAAACGACCCGCGATCGTGGAATTACTTCGGGACCAACTACAAGAAGTTCATCGTCAGCCTGCTGAAGGGTTGGTACGGCGATGCGGCCACAAAGGCCAATGACTTCGCCTTCCACTGGATTCCCAAGCCGGCCAAGAACTCCTCCTGGATGAGCATTTATGACCAGTCGCTCAAGGGCATGATGCAGGGCCTGATCCTCTC
>Ga0070698_100004204_pt1 | contig 15818 bp, 12 predicted proteins | sample KBSK1502metaG_FD_65477 | JGI IMG/M metagenome (GOLD analysis project Ga0070698, IMG submission 65477) | Corn, switchgrass and miscanthus rhizosphere microbial communities from Kellogg Biological Station, Michigan, USA - KBS K1-50-2 metaG | ecosystem: Host-associated > Plants > Roots >...
AGGCCTCCTCCACATGGTTGCGGGCGTCCCAGTTGTCTGGCTCGGTCGGCCCGTGATGGACGTTGAAAGCGAGCGAGATTGGCTCCCCGGTGTCCGGGTCCCGCCTCCCTGGCCTTACTTCATGCGCCTCTCCTCCGGGGTGCGCGCGCTATACTAAACAGACGAGTGTATAGGCTATCACAAAACGCCGGATTTGTCACAATCGGCGAAGGCGCAGATGCGAATGTGATCCGTGAAGGTGGTTGCCCTGAATGGGTTCGCCGCCAGCCGGCCTTCAGCCGCATCAGCTTGCAGAGCTTTGCGGTTCCGGGTCGTGGGTCGGCTCTGCGTGGATGGCCCGGTGGGTTCATCGACTAGCCCGCGAGCTCAAGCTATTTCGGCAGATCAGAGCGGAGCCAACCTCTAATCGCAAGCTCTATCACGTCATCCCCGTGAACCGGTTGCGGAAGGCAGGCACGGCGGACGAGCGCCGTGCGCTTCGACGAAGCGGGTTGACCGACGAGCAGATCGATGGCGTGTCCCAGGTAGGTATGGGCGCTGACCAGGTCCACGAGCTCATGCTCCGAGGGATCGGGCCGCGCGGCAAAAGGTAGTAATGGGTTCGGATCACGAACCGCCCGCTTCAGGGAAGCATCTCGCGCGGTAGGTGCGTCCCGACGGAGTGTCCTCTCTTTTGCCGACTTGACCTCTGCTATGTGGTGCCTCAGTTTAGATGGGTAGCGGGGTTCGTCCTAGTGGAGGTGCATCGGCAAATGGGCTTCTGGGCAACGGCCACAAACCGCGAAGACAAGCAGTTGTCGGAACTGCAGCAGGTCACCCTACACACCATCGACCGAACAATCGCCCGGCGGCCTCACCAGGACGGCACTACTTATGCCCGTGCGCATTTCTGTCTTGTAACTAGGATTAGGCTGCGCAGTTTTTGGTCTCTGCCAACACTTCTCGGTCGTTATGTCTGGCTAAAGCGCTCCTCAGCAGCGGTGCCGGGTCTTGTGCTGTCGTCGCTAAATATGGCTGGCTTTCGGACCGTCTACATAGCATCGCTTTGGGTGGATGCAGACGCCATCAGTTCATTTGGACGATACTGCCCGGAACATGCGCTTGTAGTTCGCCAGACATGGGCATCCGGCGCCGAAACCTGGTCAGGCTTGTATGAGTTTGTCGGTAGGACTCCATTAAGCGCTCAATGGGACAAGGAATACCCCGTCCCATGATTAAGGCAATCGAAGCAGTCGGCTTTGCCTGTCGATTGGTCGTGAGTCTCGGGTTCATCAGTGCCGCCGTAGGGAAAGCCAGCCATCCGTTACGCTTCAACCAAACTCTACGAGGGCTGAAGTTACCGTCACACCTGGCTACGACACTGACCTGGTCGATTATCGCGTGGGAACTCGTGACCGGGGCCACTCTATTAAGCGGTGCCATCCCGCTTGTTGGGATGTTGTCGGCCGCTCTGTTGCTAGGCGCGTTCCTCATCGTCTCGGTCATCGTGAAGGTCCGTCGGCTTCGGGTGCAGTGCAATTGCTTCGGAGTGTCCGAAACACTCCTTGGTCTTAAAACGGCTTTCCGGTCGCTACTCCTCGGCACGGCGTTGGCCGCATGGTATTTCGCATTTCAGACCGTAGGCACAAGTTGGTGGCCCAAAACGATGGTAGAAGCAATTCATGCGCTATCCGTAGCCGCAGGCCTTTTCCTGATCGGCTGCTGGCTCCTTGCGATCAGTTACTTGTCAGCGATTGTGAAACAAAGGGCAGCGTACGAACTTGCAGCCAGTGGGGCAGATGCTGTTCGTATTCACAGGTAATCCGCCAGGCCATGGGCACGTTGTTCTGGTTTAGCTACGCGTTGCTTTGGGGCATCCTGGTCATCCAAGGCCTGGCGTTCCTTGAAGTGCTTCGGCAGGTCGGGCAGCTGCGTAGGCATCTCCCCAGGCAGGGAGCGCTTCTGTTGGAAGACGCCATCGAACCTGGTCGTCAGCTGCCAGCCGTAAGAGTCAAGTCACTTATCGATCTCCGGGATGTCGGCTGGGATGACTACCTTGACCGGGATTGGGGAGTTGTTCTCTTCCTAAGCACAGACTGCATCACTTGCAGAATCGTCGCAGAGGGAGTCTCTCGGACGCTACGCGTACTGCCGACCACGGCCAGACTCTTCGTTTTGTTCGACAGCCCCCTGGAGGAGGTCAGGCAGTTTATTAGCGAGACCCGGCTCCCCGCGGAATTTGCTGCTATTGATGAGCCAGGCTCAACCGAGAAGCTGCTCGGTGTCGCCTGGACCCCAGCCGTTCTACTTGTCAAGGGTCGGGAAGTCGTCGAGGTCGGGATCGTCAACAGTCCCGATCAACTAGAGGCATTAATCGATGACGTTGTAATTCACGACAGGAAGGTGAGAGATGGCATTACTAGCCAAGTTGGAAGACCTTCTCGCTAAGCCGGGAGCCTTATCGCGTCGTAGCTTTCTGGGAAAGGCAGTGACGGGCTGCGCAATTCTTACGGCGACGGCTGCAGGGGTGGCCGCCAACCCACTTGCGGCCTACGGTTGCACCTATTATGCGTGCTGCTGCTTGGCTCACTACCCTCCAAACTGGTGCGGTTCACAAGTTTACAGCTGCCCTTGCGATGGATCAACACCGTACACGTGGGTGTGCTGCTGTAGCGGCGGTCTCGAGTATGTTTGTGGCGAGTGCGACAGCTGTAATTGTTCGTTTGCCTATGCACTCGGTACCAGTCCAGGAGCGACTCATCCGGCGCTAGCGAAGTTTGAAGCTGGCTCAGTCCCAGATCAAGCTGCAACAATCCCTCAGAAGTAGGCCGTGGGTCAGCTTATTGCCGTCGCTGCCGCCACCTCGTTGGCTTTGTTAGCGGGGTTGGGCCAGCTGTCTAGCCCTTGAGGAGCATCAATGATCGGTGTGATCAGGCCCCTCGTGAAGGAGTCGAAGAAGGACAAATGGCTACGTTTCGTCGGAGTGTACGGTTTTGGCGCACTCCTTAGTTCGGCCACCTTAGGCGCCAGCGCGGGAGCTGCCGGCACGGTCCTGGCCGCTGGTCCTCGGTGGCCTGCCGTCGCGCTTGTAGGGTCTTTGGGTCTACTGCTGGCTGCAGGTGACCTGGGAATGGCGAGAGGACGGACAATAAGCGCGCGCCGCCAGACTTGCCCTACTTGGTTCCGGCTGTTTGGACCGACCGGAGCTTGGTGGTTTTGGGGCTTGGACCTAGGCTTAGGTTTCTCTACCATAAGGGTTGCCTCTTCCTACTGGATCAGTCTGGCGATGGCCTTTGTGCTTGGTTCGGCGGTGCTGGGCGCTGTCGTGCTGGGCGCCTATGGCACTGGGTTGGCGTTGAATCTTGTCATCGCAGGCCTCTTTTTGATTCCTAACGAGGGCAACACCCCGGCTAACGTTCACGCCGTCGGATACAGGGGACGCTTTCGGAAGGCCCTAGGCGCTGTAACGGTGGTCTTAAGTGTCCTGCTGTTGCTGTCCTCGCGGGTGTCATGATGGAAAGTCTAGGTGGCGGCCCTCGCGCCTGCGACTCCTGGTCCGGTGTTGCATCTCGCGATCTGACATGGTCGTCGCCCTCTGAACTGGGTGGGGCACACCTAGATTTTTGGCACGCCCGCACCGGATGGCAAGCGCAGATTCCGGATCGGCAAAGCAGCGCCGGGTAGATCGATGCCAGCACTCCAACCGAACTCGCCCACGCCCGTAACTGACGATCGATGCAGCCCGCTCCAGTTCGCTTCCCCTCCTACTTGGGCCACGGTGCCAGGTCTGGAAAAGGTGCCATGGACCATGGCCGACCCTAAGGAACTGGGCCTTCTCGCATTCTTGTTCAACGCACCTTTGACTGCCGGGATCAGATCCGACGGAAGCCGGAACAAAGTCGTTTGGGTCAGCCGACAACCGACCAGCGAACTCATTGTGTACGCTCATCCTCGCCGTCTAATTGGGCCAGTTGTCAGGGTCGTTGTATGGCGTGGCAGAGCGACTAGTCAGTACCCATCGATTCTCTATTTGCCCACGCCCGGTTGCTGGCGATTGACGATTCGTCTTACTCAGGGTAACGGGGAACTGCACTGGCACGCGCTTCCGCCCCCGATGACCGCCAAATAAGGGATGTCCAGCTGACGAGGCCTAGCCAAGGGCCTCTGAGCTCCTAAAGGACTCATCAGTTGCCTATGTAATGCCGATCGTTCCACCTCAAATCTATCTGTCTATGAGTAGCCGGATTTGCACGAACGGCTCGTTGCAACAAATCGGCTCGAATCGCACGTATATAGAGTGGAGGCATGAAGCCGGCCGCCGATCCCGATGGCCTCCGGAGAGCAAAGGCGGGCGACGAGACTGCCTTTGAGCAGTTGCTGCGTCCTCTGATCGACCCGGCATACCGATTCGCTTGCGTGATGCTGAATGATCCAGATGAGGCGGAGGACGTTGTCCAGGAGGCCGCGGTGAAAGCCTGGCGGAAGCTCGACCAACTGCGTGACGGGTATGACGTGCGGCCCTGGTTCCTCGGCATCATTGCGAACCACTGCCGGACGCTGTTAAGGACCCGATGGTGGTCAACGGTGAAGGTTATTGAAATACAGGGGACAGTCGACGCGCCTGACGAACTGGTGGTGCGCCGCGAGGACCTCCGTCGGGCGATCGGGCGGCTCAACCGGCGGCAACGCACCGTACTCACCCTCCATTACTACGTTGATCTGCCGCTGGAGGAGGTCGCGGCCATCACGAAGCAGTCGCTCGCAGCAGTCCGGAGCCAGATCTATAGGGCGCTTCAAAAGCTGCGACGGAACCTTGAGATAACCGAGAGGCTCTCATGAGGCAGGAAGAGTCTCTCCGCACACAAATTCATGACGCGCTCGACCAGGTAGTGCGCCCAGCTCCGAGTCTGGTGGTGAGGGTAATGGAGCGGGTTCGTGCCGAGGCTCCTGTACCAACCAAGCGGAGCCTACTCACTAGGCTGGTCCGGGCCACCGCCCTACTGGCGGCGGCAGCCGTGGTCATGATCCTTGCGATCACTTTCCACCAGGCAACAAATCGAGGCGAGGCTCCTGCCCACACAGCAGGACCGATCTTCGTTCCACCCACCGCGGCAACCGGCCTCGGCGGTCAGGTCGCTTGGCTACAAGGGCAGGCCGGCCTGACCGGTGTCGACTCAAGTGGGCATATCTTGGGAAGAATCCAGGCGTCGGAAGCCCAGCGGTCAGCCGACGGGAGCGTCCTATACGCAATCGCGGGCCAGCACGTCGATACGTACGACGCTGCCACTGGCAAGCTCGAACGGATGATCGCCCGACAGGCTCCGGGCAATGTTACCGCTCTCACCGCTAGCCGTCATTACCTGGTGATCCTTTATGCGAATCCGGCTGGGCTCGAAGTGGTTGACCTGACGGCTGGTCGCTCGGCTGCTTACACGCGCCTGGGAACCGCTTTCCCGGACTCTGGCCCGCAATTCGTCTTGGTCGCGTCTGATGGTTCCCGGTTATTTGCCTTCGCTGGCTTTTGGCAGCACACGGCAGTAGTAGTTCTGCGGTTTGACGGATCGACGTTGAGGATCGATCGGCAGGTTATCGACGGGCAGCAGGGGCATAGCGTGCCTAGCTGCAACGGTATGGCGTCGGACAACGCTGTTACTGGACTGCCGGAGCGGCTGCTGCCGGACAGCCAAACAATGGCCAGCTTCTGTCCTGGAGATGGGGTGGTCTCCTTGTTCGACCTGAATCGCTTGACAATCAGTGCGCAACTCCGGGTGCCAGAACGGAACCCCTTCTGGCTGTCACCTGTGTTCTCGCGCGACGGGTCGATGCTCTATGTTCATGAGCCCGGCACGGGCCGTGTCACCGTTGTCGACCTTCAGCGGCGCACGATCGTTCGCAGCGCAATCGTAGAGGCGCCGACAGCTTCCAATGCACTCCGTTGGCTTGCAGATCGGCTGTTCTCCCCCGCTTTCGCTGGCGGCATTCCGCGGAGCGCGGCAGTCTCGCCGGACGGCGCATATCTGTACGTCACCGGAGCGTTCGACAAGCCGATCGGCGTCGCGGCACTTCGCCTCTACGACTTCCGTGTGTCTGGTCAGTGGAGTCTCCAAGGCGGCGGGTCGCTGTGGCTGTCATCCGATGGCGGGACGGTTTACGCCCTTAACAACGGCGGTGATCACCTGTCCATCCTTCAGCTAGACCGCGCCTCGGTCACTGTGGTGAAGTTGTCGCCGCCAGGCTACGACTTCCTGGCATTGTCGCCGACATAGCGTCGTCGTTAGGCGCCACGTGGCTTCCAACGCTGGGGCTTCTGCCGCCGTTCAGCTTGTCTGCGGGGCAAAAAAAGGCGCGCCGGCCACGCCATTGGCCCTCGGTGGAGCTGCTGGCGAAGCACGAGATTCTCCAAGATCAGGTCGTTCCGATCGCGGAAAACAAACGGAGCAGTAGCGATGATCAACGAAGCAAATCACCGCGGAAGGATCCCCGCTTAACATGGCCGGCTACTGGGCCCGACTTTTGCCTCCCGACAACGCCGATTATGTGCCTAAAGGACCTTGACGATCTTCTTTCTTCCCGGCGGCTGTCAACCGTTCCACTCTAGGCCGTCGCGAGGGTGGCTTGGTCCACAGTTATCGCTCACAAAATTCGGCCGGGGGGGTGGTTGGCGCCCGAGGCGCGCACCCAAGGGTAGCCGAGTTGCCACGTCCGCGGTAGACAAGGAAGCGATTCTCGGTCATTTGCCAAGTGGTTGGACTCGCAGTGGTGCTCGTGGAGGTCGTCATCATTTTTGATGACGACCTCCCGACTATCTAACCGTTACCCGCGGTGGGAAATGAGCTGTCGGAGCAGCCGTCTGCATGCTTCGAAGCACGGCCGTGATGTCGTGGCTCCAAGCAGTCGCGACGAGTTACCGTGAGTGCAGGCCACCGCTCCTCGCTTACCTGAAGTTCGCGTTGACAGCCGAGGCGCACCGGCCTACCTTGAACCAGAGCCAAGTCCGGTGGTGGGGTAGGCAGGCGACCACGGCTTTGATGCAGGGCTGGCGGCTGTTCCCTCATTTGCAGCCACTGGGCATTGGTTCTTCCTGTGGGGGTATGGCCAAGGTGGGCGAAGGCAAGAATGTGATCCGCGTTGCGCGTGTGCACGTCACACATCGCCAAGCGCAGATACTCGATCTAGCCGCCCGCGACTTTGCCGACAAGCAGATCGCTGAACGACTAGGAGTTTCAGTTTCAACCGTCCGGACCCAATTGCAGCGTTTCTACAAGGCCAACGGACTCCATAGCCGAACGGGCGCCGTGGGCCTGTGGCTTCCGGGGTGAGGGCATGCGCCGATAAGCATTGGCACCCCAAGTCATCCCAGTAGGTGCACCCCTGTGGTTGCGACCCACTGGCAGACCAGGTTTGTCGAAAAGTCCAGGGCTGAGCCAAATACGGCTCGGAAGCACGAGGCCGTTAATGTACACAACGCCATTGACAATCCAAATCTCCTCACCCGGGACGGCAATAATCCGTCGGACTAACCACTTGTCGCCAGGCCTGGGAGCGAGAACGCTACTAGGTCACCGCGTTTCGGGCCACTGACCAGGTAAGCGAGAGTATCGACAATAAGGCCTCGGCCGTCCCGGAGCGTCGGCGCCCTGCCCTCGCCTGTGACTCCAAGCCCGAATGGCGTCGGGGATGCGCACCCAGACAAAGCTCGAGGATCGCAATCAGTGGCGTTCGCTAGATGGTGGTATGGAGATCCGAGCCCGAGAAAGTAACACCGCGCCCAAGCCGATGGACGCGATGAATGAGGCGGACAGTTTGCGGCGGGACATATCGATTCCCGGCGATCCGCCTAAATCGTCCATCGAAAATTTGCAACTAGATCAATCGAGATGGCGGCTTGGGTGATCCACTAGGTACTAATGCCTAACTTGATTGACGTCTACGATCGGTTGATCTACGCTGGCGGCGCTGATAAGTCGGCGGGATCAGCCGGGGGGCATCCGGCAGGGGGTATAGCGACTCGGCGAGTTCGCTCCATTTTCGGTTCCCCACAACTCGCGAGTTCCAACAGAGGGGGGTCATCCCTTGAATAGCAAGTTCCTTCTTGCTGTTCCGGCGGTCGCGATCGCTTTGGTCGTCTCAGCGCTTGGCTCGAAGCCGGCGGCAGCCGCGGCGTGCGACGCGGATACCGCGGGCACCAGCTTGGCTCAATGCAGCTTTGAGACGCCGGCTCTCTCGGCTGGAAGCTTGTCCTACAACCCGACCGGCAGCGCCTGGACATTCAGCACGGGCTCGGGCTTGGCAAGCAACGGAAGCGCCTTCAGCAACCCAGCGGCACCGGACGGGACTCAAGTCGCGTTCATCCAAGGAACCGGGACCGTCTCCCAGTCGATCAGCGGCTGGCAGTCGGGAACCGCCTACACCCTAACTCTCAGCGCTGCTCGCCGCGGCAATGGTGTCGGGAATAACGACGTCAAGATCCTCGTCGACGCGACCGCCCTAGGCACCTTCAAGCCGCGCGATACCACCTACACCGATTGGAGCGTTAACTTCACGACCACGGCCGGCACTCATACCCTTGAGTTTCTCGGGCTGGATAGTGTCGGCGGCGACAACACCGCCTTCATCGATGACGTCAGGCTGGACACCGCTGCAGCGGCGACGCCGTGCACTCACGCGGCGGGGACGACCATCACGCAGTGCGGTTTTGAATCCCCAGCGATGGGGAGCGGGAACGCTGGATACGCCAACACCACCGCCGACAGCTGGTCCGTCGGCACGATGGGAACGGTCTGGAACTTCAGTGGGTCGGGGGCCGGGATCGCGCAGAACTCGAACGTCTATCCGAGCAGCAACCCGGTGGCTCCGGAAGGGACGCAGGTCGCCTTCATTCAAGGTACCGGGAGCGCCTCGCAGTCGGTCAGCGGATTTCAGGCGTCGACGGTTTACACGCTGACCGTCGCCGCTGCCCGCCGAGTCAACAACGGCGGCAACGAAGACGTCAAGGTCACCCTCGACGGAACGACGATCGGGACCTTTAAGCCGCGCGATACCACTTACACCGACTGGAGCGTCAACTTCTCGACCACCGCCGGCACCCACGCCATTGGGTTCACGGGAATCGATTCCGCGGGCGGCGACAACACGGCCTTGATCGACAATCTCCGCCTCGACCATGCCGCGGCTCCAGTCGCTTGCGCGAGCGCAGCGGGAACGTCATTGACTCAGTGTGGCTTCGAGACCCCTGCCCTCGGCTCCGGCAATGTCGGCTTCGCGGCTCCGGCGGCTGATGGTTGGTCGGTGGGAAGCATGGGAACCGCGTGGACCCTTTCAGGCGGTGGGGCCATATCGACCAACGGGAGCCTTTACACAAATGGGAACCCGGCCGCGCCGGAAGGCACGCAGGTCGGACTGATACAAACCATAGGTACGATCTCGCAGTCGGTCAGTGGATTCAGGATCGGTGCGGCGTATGTCTTGACCGTCAGCGCCGCCGGACGGACGAACTACGGTTATAACGACTTGGCCGTGCAGCTTGGCAACCTCACCGTCGCGACCTTCACCCCGAACAGCGCGAGCTACAGCGACTACACGGTCCGCTTCACCGCCACCGCCACCACTCAGACCCTGACCTTCAGCGGCCTCGACTCGGGCGGCGGTGATAGGACAACCTTCATCGACAATATCCGCCTCAACTTCTTCACCCTGACGGGCGGTTCCTACGCGGGTAGCCAGACTTATGGTCAAGGGGGCGGCTCGTGCCCCTGCGCGGGCCTTGGTCGCCAGGGTGACCCCGTCAACACCGCAACCGGCAACTTCACCGAGTCGTCCACCGACATCTCGATCGCCGGCCGCTCCTACCCGCTCGCCTTCAGCCGCACGTACAACTCCGCAACGGCCGCGACCAGCGGCCCGCTTGGCTATGGATGGCAGCTGGGACTCGGAATGTCGCTTTCGGGGACGAACGGGAACCCGGTCACGATCACGCAGGAAGACGCCTCGACGGTCGACTTCACCTACTCCGCCGGAACCTACACGCCACTCGCTCCCCGCTACATCGCGATCCTAACCTGGAACTCGGCATCGAGTACCTGGACGTTCAAGCGCCGCAATCGCGATACGTACACCTTCAACAGCTCAGGGCAGCTGACCCAGGTCACCGACCTGAACGGCTACCAGACGACTTACAGCTACACTGGTGGCAATCTATCCTCGGTCGCCGATCCCGGTGGTCGTGCGCTGACCATCGCCTGGACGTCGGGGAAGATCGGCTCAGTCACCGACGCCAATGTGACGCCGAACCGAACGGTGACCCTCCAGTACAACGACGGCAACGGCAACCTGACCGACGTGATCGACGTGCTCGGCGGTCACACCCAGTTCACCTACGACACGGCCCACCGCATCACCGTGATCAAGGACCCGAATTGCTATTCCCTGGTCCACGGCGGAACCTGCCCGGGGATCCAGCTCCACTATGACGCCAACGGACGGGTGGACTGGCAGAAGGACCAGCTGAACCGGCAAACCTCGTTCGACTACACCTCAATCGTGGGCGGCACCAAGACCACCGACCCCAGGGGCAACGTCGTTGTCGACTACTTCACGGACGGTATGCGGACGGCGGAGACCAAGGGTTATGGCACGTCGTCGGCGGCCACCTGGACCTACTCCTACGACAACAACACCATGGCGCTGCTCGCCGAAACCGACCCGCTCGGGCATACAACCCGATATACCGTCGACAGCAACGGGAACACCCTGACCAAGACCGACCCCCTCAACCACCTCGAGACCTGGACCTATAACTCGCTCAACCAGGTTTTAACTGACCAGGACCCGAATGGGGTCACCACGACATACACCTACGACAGCAGTGGCAACCTGACCAAGCAGTCACGGCCGCTGAACGGAAGCACCAACCAGGCGATCACCTACGCCTACACCGACGCGAGCCATCCCGGCGATGTGATCACGATGACCGACGCCGACGGCAAGGTGTGGACGTACCACTACGACGCCAACGGCTACCGTGACGCCGTGACCGATCCACTTTCGAACAAGAACACCTACGTGTATAACGGTGACGGCTTCAAGACCTCGATGGTCACGCCGCTGGGGAACGTGACCGGCTGTGGCTGCGCGTCTCAGTACACGGCGAGCGTGACCTACGATGCGGCCGGGGACGTGCTGTCGACGACTGATGCACTCGGTCACGGCGTGGGCAACGCCTACGACAAAGACCGCAACCTCTCTAGCACGACCGATCCCGACAGCCACCAGACGTCCTACACGTACGACTACGCTAACGAGAGGACCGTCGTCACGCGGGCGGACACCACGACGCTGGTCACCGACTACTTCTCCGACGGCACCGTTCAAGACCAGAAGGACGGCAAGAACAATGCCATCCTGACCTACGGCTACGATGCGCTGGCCCGGGTTGCCTCGACCACGGATGCGCTGAACAATGTCACCTCATTCACCTATGACGGAGCTGGAAACGAGCTCACCAAGCAGGATCCCGGTGGGAACTGCGGGGCTAACCCGCAGACGGGCTGTACGACGCTGACTTACGACGCGGCGAACGAGCTGAAGAGCATCACATATAGCGACGGCGTCACGCCGAACGTGACCAACATTACCTACGATGGCGATGGACAGCGAACCGGGATGACGGATGGCACCGGCACCTCGAACTGGGTCTTGGACAACCTGCACAGGCTGACGAGCTACACCAACGGGAACGGCGCCCAGGTCCAGTACAGCTACAACCTCCGCAACCTGCCCACCACGATCACCTATCCCGGTAGCCTCAACGTGATCCGCGGCTATGACGACGCGGGCCGCTGGACCTCGGTGCAGGACTGGCTGAGCAACACCACGAGCTTCGGCTACGACGGCAACTCCAACCTGACGACCGACACGCTGCCGAGCGGCGCCGGCGTCGTTGACACCTTCGGCTACGATGCCGCTGACCGGTTGATGAGCATTTCGGATGTCAAAGGCGGCACCACGACGGTCTTCGGTGCGACCTACACCCGGGACAATGCCAACCAGCTCGTCTCGGACTCGTCGACGCCGGCCGCCACGGGCGCATACAAGTACACGACGCTCAACCAGGTCTGTTATGCCGGATCATCGAGTTCCAGCGCCTGCAGCTCCCCGCCGTCGGGTGCAACCGCATACGCTTATGACCCGGCCGACAACCTCACCCAGATGACGAGCACGCAGCAGGTCTTCAACGGCGCGGACCAGCTCTGTTGGACCGCTGCCACTTCGGGTTCCTGCGCATCGCCGCCGTCTGGCGCGACAACCTATAGCTACGACACACGCGGCAACCGAACCATGATCTCACCCCCGTCGGGAGGCGCGACAACTTTGTCATACGATCAAGCCAACCGCTTGACCGGCTACGGCTCCTCCGCGATATACGCTTACAACGGGGACGGCCTACGGATGAGCAAGACCGTGTCGGGAACGACAAGCCAATTCCTGTGGGATGTGACCAGCAACGTGCCCCTGCTCATAAAGGATGGGTCCACGGCGTACATCGACGGCCCTACCGGGCTGCCCTCAGAGCAGATCAACGGATCCACCGCACTCTGGCTGCACCACGATCAATTGGGGAGCATTAGGCTGGCAACTGACGCCTCAGGAAGCAATCAGGCAACTTATACATTCGATGCCTACGGTAAGGTGACCGCCACCAGCGGAACGATAGCGAATCCGTTTGGCTTTGCTGGTCAGTATCGGGACGCGGAGTCGAGTCTTTATTATCTGCGCGCTCGGTATTACGATCCGGCGACAGCGCAATTCCTGAGCCGCGACCCGGCGGTGGCGGCGAATCTGGAGCCCTACGCGTACGTCAGGGACAACCCGCTGAACGCGACGGATCCCTCCGGTCTATTCGGCTGGGACGACCTGAAGCACATCGCCAACGGGGTCGTGCATGCGCCGTTCGCGGTCGCTCATTCGGTCGTGCTGAACGTAGAATCGGTGGTTTCCACGGCGTTCTACGCGCCGTACTGGGGTGCCTACCACGTCAACAAGGACTGGTGGCCGAACGCTCCTCAGCCGGTCAAGTCGGTCATGTCTGGGGTGCAGCGCGGTGGCCTCTGGCTGGACAAGGGTTTCGATAGCTTCCAGCAGTGGTCGGGGTATCCGGGGGCGACGCAGAACGACGAAGCGCAAACCGTGAACTACTTCCCTTCGGCCATCTATCCGACTTTCGACTGCAACGGTGACTGGCACCAGAACAAATTCGTGTACGGACAAAAGACTTACGGGCCTGGTCGAGGACCGAACGGTCACGAGGACTACGCTGACTAGCGCGGTCATGCAGCAGAATCCGCGGGGCCGTACGTTCTGGATGGTTGGACCGGTCGTGCTTGCAGCTGCCGTTCTGTTCATCCCCTCAGTGTTGGTCAAGCCGAGCGAGCAGCCGGCGATCCTTCTGTTGGGTCAGGTTGTCATCGCCGGGGTCGTCCTCGGAGCGGGCCGGCAAGGGTTCGATGTGCTTTTCCTGAGGATGGTGGTGGCGTCACTGGCACTTCCGCTGGGCTGGTGGGCTGGCGGTGCCGCCAGCCACCCCGCGTGCACGGGACTACAGAGTTGCTTCCAATGGTTCGCGCTTGGCGTTGGGCTCCTGGCCGTGCTGGTCGCCGTCGTGCTGGCGTTGGTGGCCGTGCCTGCGACGCTGGTGTGGAACAGAGGGCTCCGCAGCTTGCGCCCGGAATTGGCGTGGGGTCGGTTGCCCAGGCCTCGGATATGGTGGCAATGGGTACTGCTCGTTGTCGGCGTGGTTATTGGTCTGATTGCGCTGCAGGTCGCGCTGGGGATTCCGTCGGTCTGACCTAGTCGTCGCCGAGCTGTAACGGCGATCTTGGGCTCAGCCGGCGCGGGAGAGGCGAAAGGAGCGGGCGTCGGTCTCGTGCTGGAGGAGGACACCCTCGATGAGTCCCGTCGCTCCAGCTCGTCGCAAAGAGCGCGGTGGAATCGTGCGTATAGCTACAGCGTCACACCGAACTACCCGGGCACGTGATCGCGCTCGGCAGGTTCCGGAAGTTGTAAGCGTATTGGACCTGGGCGCCGTTCCCGTTGGTATAGCTCGTAGGCCGGTGGAGGCTATCCCACGCCCAGGCCGAGGTACCGGTGAGTGTCACACACCTGGGTGGGGCCAGTCCTTGGGCATTAGAATCAGCCCAGACAGGGCTTCTGGCTTTGGGCCAGGCGAAGTGATGAGGGCGGTGGCTACTGCCGGGCTTGTCATTTGCCTAGTGATCGTGGCCGTTACCTTCGTCGGTGGGCCGCTGCTCATTCCTGAATTGGCCCTATTGCCTTTGGCGGGAGTAATCTTCGTCGTATGGGCATCGGTACTGTCGTGGATCGTGGCTAGGCGGAGCGAAGCCAGCGGTATCTAGGGTCCGTGGGAGCCCGTCCGAACACGGATCTCGCCCCGATTTGCTCGCGCAATTCTCGTGTGCTTGGTCTTGTTCGCCGTAGCTTGGCTGACATCGATCGCTGGGCTCGCGCGGCAACCCGGTGGTGCAGCATGGACGCTACTACCTCAACGACCACGGTTCTTTAGTCGCGGTTGATGAGCCGGGCTACCAAGCCGCCGTGAGGGGCGAGGAACGTTTCGCAGCGAGCGTACTCGGGGCATTTTACGCAGTGGGCCTGGCAGCCACTTCGGCCAAGCTAGTCAAGAGTCGCAGCACCCATGCCTACGAAGTGCCCGCCCGCCCGTCTCTACTACCTACGGGCCAGGTATTACGACCGATCCACCGCCCAGTTCATCTCTCGGGACCCCGCCGTCGCCCCAACGCCGGCAACCCTATGCCTACGTCGGCGACAACCCTCCCGACGTGACGGATCCGAGCGGAATGTGCGCCTTGAACGACTTCGGCTGTCGCTGGCAACCTGGCGGCGCTGCCGGGAGCGATTGCCGGCGATTCGAGTCAGGATCAGCAGAACTTCCAGGTGAACTTCCTAACGGTCCGCTTGAGCGTCGTCGATAACGCGGATTCGCTCATGCTCCGGGCATGCCATGCGAGTCGCTGGGCCATCGGCAGTAACGGCTAGCTCAGGGACAAAAGGGTGCTGAGTCGAGTCGCGCTGGACGGAGGCCGTCTGGCCACTCGGCTATTCCCGTGAACGCGCTTCTAATACGCAACGTGCCCAAAACGTTCCCGAGGCTTCGACTTGCACCGAGGCGGTCATGAGCCGACCTTGGTCGGATACTGACGACTCTCCTAAGCAGTTTCTTTAGTGCGCCGCTGTATCAGACGTATTTGAGAAGGACCGGTGGTATTTGCGCCCCCGAGTCCGCTCGGGGTCGCCAGACATAGTCGATATAATCATTTATTAGTGTATTCGTAGCAACTTGGTCGGCACTAAGATCTATGGGCCGATGAGGCGGGTGCTAGCCCTTTCGGCGTAGGAGCTACTGGCTGGTGCGTCGCCTCCCAGCTGGCGATCTGGGTCCGAGAGTTGAACCCCAGCTTATTAAGGATGTTCAGGATGTGGTATTCGGCGGTGCGCTCGGAGATGACCAGTTTGGCGGCGATTTGCTTGTTAGTGAGGCCCTTAGAAACAAGGGCCGCTATCTCTTGCTCCCTGATCGTTAGTGTGATGGGTGATTCAACAGCAGCCGCCGAGGCGGGCTTCGGTTTTACGGGCTCTTTCTGATCCACGGCAAAGGCAGCGCCTTCATCGATCGTCATGGCCCGGCCTCGTGCGAATGCCGCGTCAAAGGCGCTCTTTCCCATCTCCTGAACGGCAATAGCGACGGAATGTTCATGTTGCTCCTGATTGATTGAGTGAGATGGCAGGAAACTCAACTCACGAAC
>Ga0070698_100004205_pt1 | contig 15817 bp, 11 predicted proteins | sample KBSK1502metaG_FD_65477 | JGI IMG/M metagenome (GOLD analysis project Ga0070698, IMG submission 65477) | Corn, switchgrass and miscanthus rhizosphere microbial communities from Kellogg Biological Station, Michigan, USA - KBS K1-50-2 metaG | ecosystem: Host-associated > Plants > Roots >...
GCCTTGTCGGGCGCCAGCGCGAACTGGCCCTACTCGACCAGCTGCTTCAAGAGGCCAGTTCAGGGCACCCCCGTGTTGCGTGCGTGGAGGGTCCGGCAGGCGTAGGAAAGACCGCCCTTCTGAACGGTTTCCGCGAGCGGCTCAAGGGGGTTCGGGAACTCTACGCCAGCGGGGAAGAACTCGAGGGTGTCCTGCAGTTCGGTGTCATCGATCAGCTGAGAATACAAATCCGCAACAGTGGACGCGCCGTCGGACGACTGATAGACGGCCGTATCGTCCCCGAACCAGACCCGTTCATGGTAGGTCTTGACTTGCTCGAGGCAATCGGGGAGTTGGAGGACTCGCCCGTTCTGCTCGCGATCGACGATGCGCATTGGGCAGATCCCGCCTCTTTGCAGGCGGTCGCGTTTGCCTTCCGTCGTTTGCGCGCGGATCGGGTGATGCTGCTTCTCTCATCGCGGGAGGATCGATTTGCGGATCTGCCGGAGGCCTTGCAGAGATTGATTCTCGGAGACGCCGGCACGCGGATCGATTTGGCTGGTTTGGACGTTGGCGAGGTTGGATTGCTCGCCGAGCACGCTGGCTGGCGCCTCTCACGACTCGCGATTGAGCGCCTCCATGCGCACACGGGAGGCAACCCGCTGCACGTCAACGCCCTCCTCGAGGAGATTGAGCCCGCGACCCTAAACCATGAGGTGAGTCATTTACCAGCGCCACGCTCGTTCAGGGAAATAGTCCGCGCACGCCTTCAGCAATGTTCGCCGGCCGTCAATAACCTCGTTGAGGCCGCCTCCGTTCTGGGACGCCGGTGCACCCTCGATCAACTCACGCGAATGCAGACGCTTGCCGATCCGCTTGCTACCTTGGATGAGGCATCCGCGGCGGGACTCATTGAGTACAAGGGGGACCTACCCCATATCGACATCGAATTTCAACATCCCCTTGTTGCCGCTGCGATATATCACCGAATTCAACTCGAGCGCCGGTCCACGCTTCACAGGCGTGCTGCCGCCGTGGTGGAAGACGAACTAGTCTCATTACGCCACGAGCTCTCGGCTCACTACGGGCCCGGTTTGCAGCTAGCAGAGAAATTCGACGCCTATGCGAGGCGTCAGATGGCAAGGAGCTCGTGGAACCCGGCTGCTGTCGCCCTGCGTTCCGCGGCCGTGCTGACAGAGGAGAGATCCGAGAAGGAGAGGCGCATGCTCGATGCAATCGATTGCGAGTTGCTCGCGGGACTCCCTTCTTCAACGGTCGACCTGAGCGCCTACAAAGTGAGCGCGCAGAGAACCTACATCATGGCAAGAATGAAGCAAGTCGCCGGAAGACCTTTTGAGGCCGAGCCGCTCTTCAAGATGGCCTGGGACGCGTCGGCATCGGCGCGCGCACCTGGGGATGACCTGCCGGTACGCATTGCCACTTGGTATGCACTTGTACTCCTCAACGATGGAAGGTCGGGCCAAGCCGTTGAGTGGTGTCATCGAGCTCTGGAAGCAATGGAGCCCACCCGAACGCGGTCCACAGTTGCCCAAAACTTTCTGCTGATTTCCCTTGCCAGTCAGGGTAAGGCGTCCGAAGCGTTGAAGATGGTGGCCGACCTGCCGGACGACCCATCCATGGTTTCGGTTAACGATTTCGAGTTGTTGCTAGGCAGGGGTATCGCCCGTCTGTGGTCTGACCGGTTGTGGGATGCACGAAAAGACCTTGTCCGAGCCGTCGAGTTAGCCCGCGAGCGTACGTCGACCCCTCTAATGCTTTCGGCCTTGGGCCGTCTCAGTGAGTCGGAATATCGCCTCGGCGATTGGGATAACGCCATCTTGCATGGCGAACTCGCGGTCTCAGCTGCGCTCGATTCGGACCGCGTAGCCGCACTCGCCCATGTCATAGCCGCTTTCCCGCATATCGGCCGAGGCGCGTGGGAGCAGGCGACCCGACACATTGAAGAGGCGCATCGGATAGCGCGCCACGTGGGCGATCTTACAAGCACCGGATACACCGCAGTCGCGCGAGCACAGCTAGCCCTCACCCAACGAAGATGGGACGATGCGGCGGCGGCGCTCGGCCTACTCATCGAAGATACACGCGAGCCCGCGAACGAACCGGGAGTTATGGCCTGGCAACTGATGTATGTCGAGGCGCTCCTTCACCAAGGACGACTCGACGATGGCAAGTATTGGCTTGACCGAGCGGAAGCTCGGATCCGGGAGCGATGCATAGCCTCTCAACTCCCGGTGGTCGCCTTGCTCCGTGGCGACGTCGAGGCTCGAGCGGGCAACCTTCCCACTGCGTTGGGGGTGTTTGAGACTTCCGCCGCAACCGAGCTTAAGGGCGCTGGCCCAATGGAATTGGCTCGATTCGAGCTTGCGTACGGCAGCCTTCTACGTAGAGTGGGCCGGCGGCGAACTGCCAAGGCACAACTTGAATCGGCCCGCCATCGCCTGGAGGTTATGGGGGCGCAGCCCTTGTTGGCGCGATGCGAAGCCGAACTAACCGGAGCGGGTATGCGGCCAGTGCACAGAACCACGGACCACCGCAATCTACTGACCTCGCAAGAACTCGCCGTGGCTCGCCTGGTGGCCGACGGAATGACGAATCGCCAGGTCGCCGGCCAGCTTTTTATAAGCCCAAGGACAGTTGACTATCACCTCGTTCACGTCTACGGCAAGATCGGGGTCAGCTCCCGAAGCCAGTTGGTACGCCAATTCTCGGAGCTTGCTGGCCACGTACCGGCGTCTCGAGAATCACTCGCATGACGACCGGTCGCCTCGCCAGGGCTGACGTGGCTAGGCGCCGCGGAACTCGCGCGCTTGATCCGTGCCAAGGAGGTGTCCGCGAGTCAGGCAGTCGAGGCTCACCTCGGTCGCATCGAGCAACTCAACGCGAAGCTGAACTCGGTCGCAATTCCGCTATTTGCCCAAGCCCGGGGTGAAGCTGCGGCGGCGGATGCGGCGACAAGGAGAGGTGACGACCTTGGTCCGCTCCACGGCGTGCCGATCACGATCAAGGAAGAATTCAAGGTTGCCGGGCTGCCGAGCACGTGGGGTCTGCCCAGTCGTGTCGGCGACTTGGCGGCGCAGATCGGACCGCTGGTCCATCGGCTACGCTCAGCGGGGGCCGTGGTCGTTGGGATCACCAACGTGTCTCAGCTTCTCCTGTACATAGAGAGCGACAACCCCGTTTACGGGCGATCCAACAATCCATGGGACGTCGCACGTACTCCTGGGGGCAGCAGTGGCGGCGAGGCAGCGACCATCGCCGCGGGAGGATCATCTCTGGGCCTTGGCTCCGACATAGGCGGCAGTATCCGGGTACCGGCGCACTTCAACGGGATCCAGGGTCTCAAGCCAGGGTCCCGACGCCCGACAACGCTCGACGACCCGCCGTTTTTCCGCACTGGGCAAGAAGCCCTGCTCGCGTCGCCCGGTCCCCTGGCCCGCGAGGTAGAGGACCTTGAACTGGTTATGCGAGTGCTCGCGGCTTCCGGCCAGGACGTTTTCGACGGAGATGTGCCGCCCATGCCGTGGCGGGAGCCTTCGAGTGTCGACGTCTCAAAGCTCTGAATCGGCTTCTACCTCGAAGATGACTATTTCGCATCGTCGATCGCGGTTCAGCGCGCTGTTGGGGAAGCGGCGCATGCACTGCGCGGCAGTGTCGCCGATGTTGTCGAGTGGGACGCTCCTCCCACGCGCGAGGCGGTTGCGCTCTTTTATGGGCTGGCGTCGGCTGGCGGCGACAGTGTTTTGCGTCAGCTCGCCCGTAATCCAAGGGCACCTCAGGTAGCTGGCCTAGTTCAAGTCCTGCGGACACCGGCCGTAGCCCGGCCGGCCCTGGTTCGCGTACTTCGCGCCTCTGGCAACGATCGGATGGCCGACCTTGTCGGCTACATCCGCCGCCTCAGTGCGGGCGACTTTCACGACTTGGTGTTGCGCACCAACATGTTCCGGGAGAGGGTCCTTCAATCGATGGCCGACGCAGAACTCGACGCTGTGATCTGCGCTGTACATCCGCTTCCAGCGCTACGCCATGGAGGCAGTTACCTGCTGGGTTCGGTTGCGGGGTGCACCTTGCTATGGAGCGTTATGGGCGTCCCGACGGGATCAGCCGCTGTAACACGCGTGCGGGAGGATGAGCAGGCAGGTCGCGATCAGCACAACCGGGACCGAGTCGAGGCGCTGCGGCCGAAACTGACGTTGGAAGCGCGGGACTTCCCATTGGCGTGCAGGTCGTTGCGCCTCCATGGCGGGAAGATGTCGTCCTTGCACTAATGCGGCGGTTGCAAGAGGCGCTCCGCGAGCGGCCCGACTACCCTTCCCGACCTCCCGCGTAGGCAGCGACGAGTCCAGTCCGCAGACTACCGGCGATCCATCAGCTAAGGCCGCTAAATGCAAGTCGTCTTGTTTGTCGTAGTCACGCCGCCGTCGGCATGAGGACCGGGCTTTGGAATGCCGCGAGCTACTCTTGTTCGTCACTTGTGGCCGGGACTCTTTCATCCCTTTGTGTATGACTGGGCGACGCCGTTTGTCGCCTCGGTGAGAGTGGTTGACGTACACGAGTATCCGTTAGACGGGGCCAGGGTGGCTTGCTGCCGAGCTCCGCTTTGACCGTTGATGATGAACCAGTACGTCACGTTCTGAGAAATGATGCTTTCGGTGAAAGTGCTGGGAGGCGTGGCGCGCACTTGAGAGGTCGCTGTTCCAGCAAACTGGATCTCAACCGATTGGCCGTTGTCATTGCCAACGTAAGGTTTGGACGTCGAGTAATCAATCGCCGACGCTCCGGTCCCCGAGATAGTGAGGATTGCATTCGCACCGCCGACGAGTTGAATTCGACTGCCATCGTTGAGTGTTGCATCAATGCTTGTGTGCTGACTGAACCATCTGCCGACAACGCACGGATCTCCGACTGCAAGCGCCTCATTTGACCCTGACATAACATGCTCCACCTGACGCCAAGTTGGCGCAGAATCGCCGTTGGTCAGCGGTAGGACGTGGTAACTGTCATTCGAATTGGTGTCCGTGTAACCACCTAGGTACTCAGACTCGAGGTCTTGGCAGTATCCGCTCACGACGGCGTAGTTCAGTTGGGAGGGAGGCGTGACTTGCAACACCTGGGGCGTCGTCGGATTAACACCTGGGCGGTTCTGAGGAATGAGGGGCATGAAGCATCGGTCAGAAAGAGCCCCACGCCAGGGCACGACCAGGAAGGCAAATAGGCTAGGGCACGTCACTCCGTTGCAGGCATTGGAAACGTCGTAGCGTCCGGCGGTATCAGTCTGGCCTCGGAAGTTATGGCCAGCAGGACCTATATAGCTGCCCCCCGTATAGGAATCGGTTAGACCGTACGGATAAAAGTCGAGTTGCGCCCGCCGAACTCGTGACCCATCCGGCCAACTAACCAATCCATAGAGTCCTGACGACCCCGACGCCGGCCCGACAGAAGTACTGGTCGAACCTGTCGACGTGTTCGGATTCGAGCTAGGCAGTACGGCAATCGGACTGCCACCTGAGTTCGAGTTGGGGTTAGAAGAGTCGCAGCCGGCGAGAAGAAGCATGACTCCGACGGTTGTTCCAATCGCACCGAATTTTGCCGCGTTCACCTGATACCTCCGCTCTGGATTGAAGAGTTCTCGCAGTGAAACGTAGGCACCTTCGAATCGATGCGCATCCGGAGGATTCCCTGTTTTTTGAGAAGTGCGCCCAACACCGATGAGTGACCCCTTACGACCAACGCACGTGTTCTGATCCCAGGACCTAGGTTATGGGCCCGTCTCGTGATTGTGGCCTCTCAATACGATCGGTGGCCGAAAACTAGGTATCGATGGTTTTGGAAGTCTTCGTCCTACTCGCAAGTCGGCTGACGAGCCAATCCGCAGCTACGGAGAGTGAGCCCCTGATAGCCTCTGGTCGCTCCGACCGCGATCTGATTAGCAGAGCCGCGGTAGGGCCTGCGACATGGTCCAAAACCAGGGAATTCTCCGGACGCGAAGCAGAGCGTCCTCCATTACCTTCCGGCTAGTGGCTCGACTTCGCATCAGGCCAAAGAACCTTGAAGGGCTAGCAATGAGCAGACAGTGGATAGTCACGGCCCTCGTGCTAATGCAGTTGGCGGTCTCCTGCAGCAGTTGGCCATCCAATCGTACATCTCCAACCAGCGGTGTCGACTCGGGAAACTCTCCAGAATCGCGCCTCGTCGACAAGATTATTCACGCGCGAAATATGGACGACGCAATCAGTTCGACCACTCAAATGCTTGAACAGGCAGGCATCGCTGTCAGCCCAAATCCGGAGTCGTCGACTGATAGCGTTCCACCGGCAGGGATCGTCGTATCTCCCGAGCAGCTTGAAGTTCTGGCAGTGGATGCAAAGAATCGCGCAAGCGTCAGTCGAATCGATCTTGACAGGCTGGCTGCAATCATGCGAGCGCTTGGAGCGCCGAATGCGAATATCCCAACGTTAGGTATGACTAACGCTGGATTGGGTTTGGAATTGCTAATTGCAAGATGGGTATCGGGAGCGCGAGCGGCGCCAAAGGGTCCAAGCAGGGAGGCGCCCCTCTTTCTCGCCGCACTCGCTGCCCATCAGGATCCGCCGATAGACCTTGCTACCCCGGCCTACTCCCCCGGCGAACTACGGTTAGGGCAGGCGGACCTGATTCTGCTCTGGGCGGGACTCAGCCAAATGGCCCCTGCCTTCGCCGAGTATGCGTCGCAGGCGCCCAGCCCTGCGGCCGTATCGCCGCCACCGACAGCCGTAACGCCGACGTCCTCCCCTGGCTCACCGGCGCCGACCGATCATGCTTCCGAATCGCAATCGGCGCGTCCATCAATGGAAACCTCTCAGTCGGCGGTTCGCAGAATTAATCAGTCGGCTGCGATGGCGGCTTCGCTTACGGAAGCGAGTGGTGACGGACCTTGCAGCAGCGTGATTAATGCCCTCAATGGTTTCATTCCGTTCACTGGCGCGGGTTGGGCGAAAGCCACAAAAGGCGTTGTGGCAGGGGCAGTGAAGTGGTGGACCACGACTTTCGCCTTCTACCTTGGGACGGAGGACCTTAAAGAAGTCGCCGATGGATTCGAAAAGTTTCTGTCTGCGGCGGACTTCATATCCAAAGTTCAGGAACTCAGTCTGCTATATGGCTCTGTCAACGTTGAGCAGGATGTACTCGGACCGAAGACCGTAGCTCAGCCGATCAATGGTGGCAAGGAGACTTCAGTCCGCCTTACAGCTGGGATCGATGACCGGACGTGGCGCGACTACCAGTCCTCATCGTCGGAATTCTCTCGGGCCATCCACGACTGCGCACGAAGCCTAGACCTTCCGAATTGGACGACCGCTGGCGATCTAGCGCCAGCAGTGCAACATTGGACGGTCCAATGGAGTATCGATGAGCCCGACCACGTTGTCGAATTTGCGGAACAAAGCTTCAACGCGCCAGGACTCTTAGCTAACTATCTTGCGCCAGTTAGCGATCACGCTGGTCAAAACACAGTCACCTTTGCGATTCTTTCCGAACGAGGTCACGATCACACCGGTCCGATCGTCGACGTCCCGGTAACGATCTCAACCGAGACGACTCCTAATACGGACCCGAGCGAACAATTGAGCTCGGTCCTGTCATCCTTGGTCACAGCAGGCGTGTCTCTGCCATCGGCCTTCACCGGCCTAGCAGTCAGTGCGTTCGCGCAGCTCGCATCGGTTAGCAGGTCGACTGTTCTACACGTAACACATCATCAGCAGCGCGGTCCTTGGGTCGGGTATGTTCGGTTTCGGCGCGAGTCAACCGAGTTCATGGAAACGGACGCGCCTGTCCCAGCTGATGCGGGCACAACGGGTCTCAGCGAGTCGCAAGATGTCGATCAAGGGCAGTACGAAATCTCCGGTTCGGCTGGGACTGGGAATATTTCGAGCTCTATGCGAGAGAAGGGCACGACAACCATTCATCACCACGAACTCGCGTGGTTGCCTTGCTCAACGGGGCCCTGCCTGCGAACTTGTACCGCAACCGGATTCTTGCATACCTCTAGGGTGAGCGTTCTCGCAGGCTCAGGAACGACCGATTTCACGGTTAGTTTGGAAGACAGGCATCACATTGCCATGGGTCAGCCGAGCGGACCGACGGAGGTTGTTTGGAGCATCTACACGGGTGCCGTACCCGTTTCCGGCCATTCGCATGAAGAAAACAAGCGACATCTGGAGTGGAGTCAGCCCGAATGCGGCAAAACGGTCGACGATTCTGACTCAAAGGATGAGAATCATGAAGGTCCCTGGAAGGGCTTAGCGCTGAGTGGAACCTTGCCCACGGGAAGATCTGATGCCATCGAGGGCACGCAGATCCTGTCTGATGGCACTGTTATCACTTATTCGTTGCACCGGAGCCGTTAACGCCCCGGGAGTGTGTGCATTCAGAAGTGACTACTACTGCATCCGATAGCGAACACCAACAGCACCAGCAGCTCGTGCGGCTCGGTTCATCTACATCGTCAGACTGGCGTTAAACGGGATCTATCGCGTGAACAGGAAAACGGGCCCCTTCAATAAGCCGTACGGGCGTCGGAGCCACTTGGCAGTCCTCCAGGATGAACAGCTGCGACTAGCAAATCAGGCGCTGCAAGAAGCCAGACTGGTCGTCGGCGATTTTAAGAAGGCGGTGGCGACAGCGAAGGACGGCGATCTCGTCTATCTGGTCGGGGATCCGTCAGAAAACCGTCCCTGAGCTGATGCGAGGTCGACCCCTTCCCTCTTGGACCCGCCGCAGGACCTTGAGTCTTCTACTAACAGTCACCCTCGCCGCAGTAATCGCGCTAGGCATTACGATCGCAGCCCTTCTAGCACGCCGGCGTCGGGAACCCAAGACGCAAAGCCTTGAAACGGCGCCGAGCACGCATGTCACTCGTGAATTGGTCGCCAAGGTCCGCGCCCACCCGCCCGAAAGCGATCGACTTCTCGAGGCTCCGCACTATCGAATCATCTCCTTGCGGACCATGGACAACCGCCTCCGGCTGCTCGCGCTCGTCGCGATCGCTTTGATTGCCGTGACCGCCTTCTTAGTCACTTTCAGAGTGCTGCCAACGCGGCTCATTTTGGTCCAGGCTCCGCCGTTGCTAGGCAGGATCCCGGCCACGGTCCCAGTTCAACTCCTCGTTCTCAGCGTGGTCCTCCAGGCCGTCGGTATCAGCTACATCGTCGTCGGTCTCCTGCATGCGAGCCTACGTGTCCGGTTGGTTGGCCTCGGCGTCCTCACGGGTGCGTGGTTCTTGGATACGATCTTCGGCAGCGGCCTGTTCGGTGGCTGGGGCGGCACGATTGCGCTGGGCGGGATTTGGGCAGTTGCTGCCATCTGGATGGTTCGCGACCAAAGGGCGGCTGGGGCCCAAGTGAGAAATACAAGCCTAGCGAGTACTAACCTCCTCGCTTTTCCGGTGATTCTTGCCCTCGTATTGAGTGCTCTCGGCCTAAACGCGTGGCGAACGGGACCTTCCAATTTCGGGTCAGGGCTCGCACTGTTGCTCTCAAGCCTCGCCTATGTGACCACTCCAATGTTCTTTCGCGCGGGGGGCGACTTCGGGGATGCGGCCAGCTTCGTGTCATATCGCCTCAGACCGATCTTCGCCAAGTGGAACCCTTCGGTAGTTACGGCAATGACGGCGGTGGTCGCCGTAGTGGTCCTCATCGTGGCCGTCCGAAGCGCGGCTAATCCGGTCGGGGGCGTGTTGCTTGGTGGTCTATATCTTGCTTTCGCCCTCACGATCATGCTGGTGATTCGGCCTCTTGGTGGTGCGGCTCCAGGGATGCCGACATCGGCCGTTGTCGGTGCGGCGATTCTGACCTTCGTCCTTCTTGATGTTGTTAGTCCCGCGATCGCTGGTCAGACCTCGCCGACGACAGCGCAGGTTCTCGCGCTTCCTAGCGCGTCTCCGTACACATTTCGGTACGAAGGCACTCCGCCATTTACCATCCGTGCTCCGAGCGGCGGAGAAGGGGTGGTCGTTGCCCAGGAGCCAAGCTCCTACCTCAAGGTCGTCTTCACCAGCGATCAGGGATGGGGGCTGTTCGTTGTGGCCCTGCCGGCAGGGAAGTATCCGCCGGAGGTTGCCTGGCGAATCCCATTTGGATTCGACAGAACTCTGGTCCCCGGCCCACCTACTAAGGACGGTAAATGGCTCGCTATCCCTCTGAACGGGAGTACGGATCGCGGTATCGTTTGGGTGCGAACCACCAACGGACGCCAATGGCTGCTCTATTTCAAAGTGTTCGCCCCTGATCAGTTCGACGCCGACCTTCCACAACTCGTTGCAGTTCGCGACAGCTGGTCTCCGATGGCAAGTGCGTCTGCCGTCACACGCGCACCGGTGATGCCGGGCCCTTCACAGGAAGAGAGGTATATCGGTATCACCGCTTTGGGATGGGTATTGGTAGCGATTTTGGCCAGTATGGCCCTCAGCTTGGCCAGTCGGCGACTTAGGCCTGTCGCGGTAATCGCTCTTGCATTTTTGGCACTTACAGGGATGTGGGTCTTTCTTACACAGATGGCCGACGTGGCTGCTGTATTTGGGCTTGCGCCGAACGCCGCGACGCCTCATCTGGGGCTGAGTTCCATTGAAGCCACCGTCGCACTCGTAACGCTCATCGCGATAAGTGTGGCCGTCGCGACTCGGAGGATGGCTGACGCAATCCCCTTATTGAGGCTGCTGCTCGCCGTCAACTTTGCGCTGCCGATCATTATTCTGATCTCCGACGTCTATGCCTTGCCGAGGGTGGTGCCTGTTGGCGAGTTGGCGGTAATCGTTTCAGCGCTAGTGATTCCCGTCGCCCTGCTTATTGACATCGCATTGTCTGGGGAGGGGATTACTAATCGACAGGGTCGTCACTTGCCTCGCAACGCTCGCGTCCTGTTCTACTTCGGGTATATCCTGCTGGTGACTGCAGCCCTCGTATTCTTCTCGAACTTGACCTTACGCGGAGGGCTGCCGGCCGGGTCGATTTTTGACTCTGAGTTGTCAACCGAATTTGGAATTCTCGTATTTGGCGTCCCGTTGGTACTAACTATTTTCCTGTTCCTTGCAGTACCTCGTCGCACAAAGGAAATGGGTGAATCTCAAAATGGAAGCAGGAGTAGGAGTTCTTCCTAACAACGGCCAAGGCTGCTAGGCGTGAGCCCTCAAGTCCTATTGAGCCAGAGCCACCCCGAGGAACCGAAGCCACGAATTCTTCCGTGGGTTCAGGCAGCGCATCGCAAATTTCGTTGATTTCGCGGTGCCGCAGGATTGTGACCTTGCATGGCCGGTCGGCCAGTCATGCTTTGCAACTCTATATTTAGACGAGTCATTTCAGGCTGTGACCTGCCAACCGCCTTGCTGTCGATAATGAGGGCCTATCGACAGCTACACCATTAGCAGCCTTCGCTCAAAAGTGCGTTGGCTCTGTACTTGGCGTGGGCAGTTTGGCTGGACAACGAGCTCGACGTGACCCCGGCCTGCACCCTGTCCGATCACATGACTTCATTTCGATCGCAACATGGAACCTCGAGAGACCACCAAAGGGCTCTGCCCCCAACTCGACGAATCCTTACTGCAATCCAACATGCAGCAGCCGATATTTGGGTTCTGACAGAAACCAGAGAGACCCTGCTCCTCGGGCCCCGAATACTACCAATGCATTCCAAACCTCACCGGCGCACCGGGGACTGTGTTCATCGACCTCGGCGGGTAATCCGGCACGACTGAGCTCGGTGATGGAATCGTGCACCAGCCGCGTAGGCTCCACGCCGCAAGTCCCCAACGAGAGGACACGGTGCGAGGCGGGCGATAATCGCGCCTAAGGCCTGCTCGTCGGCGATGACTAGACCCCGGTTCCGGCTCGTCGATTCGATAACTCGACAATGATGAACATCGGGTGGCTAGCTTTAGCCCGCAAACTTACTTTTCCACTCGGCGAGGATGGCTGCCACAATTCGATCGTGCTGGCAGCGGTGCCTCTTGTCAGCGCGGTAGCCCCCGGGCCGACATTCGAGATTCTCGGCCAGACTGGCCACGTGGCCGAGGCTATTGTGGTGGGTGTAGTCACGGCCACAGGACTTGCAATCGCGGGGGTTGCCCGTTGGATTTCGAGTCGAGGAACCTCCTACACGCCAGTTGAGTCATACCCAGGCCCACTGGGCCGAGCCACTATCGCAGCTAACAAGCGGCTCTACTGGAACAGCCGCTTCCCAGACAACCCGGGCATGGCCATCATCGGCCGACCAAAGCCAGCTCTTGTTCAGGTCGGCAACGTCTACGTGTTTGAGACCGCACTGGAGACAACGACCGCCGAAGGGTTTGCGAGCACCGTGGTGGCGGCAGGTCAAGTAGTAGGCACTGACATCGTCTTCAGCCTTCGTGGCGAGGGCACCACGTTCTCCGCTAGCGGACCCAATGGGCTGTTTTCGGAGTGGATCGAGAGCCAACCATTATCGTGCACCTCTGCCGGAACCGCCGTGTACCGGGCGTGGTGCCGTATCGAGCGCCCCGGTGACATTCTCATTGAATGCCTGCTAATCGTTCGAAACGCCATGCTCCTAGGCCAAGAGTTCCACCTCAAAGCGTACCCTCGGGAACAAGCTCCGCTTCAGGGACGATTGACCTTGGACGACGTTCTCGGGCGCGCGAGGGCGAAGGATCGCGCAGGTATCGAGTCCTTAGCGGAAATTGAGGCGGTGCCGGAAGCGGAGCTCCGCCTTGTCTTGCGTCCGGCCGAATACGCTGGCGAGGACTGGTGCTCCATCAGGGTTACCGGTCGGAACGTCAAGACACTTGAGGCGCGCACCCGCAGCAAGAGGGCGGACCTGATCGGCAAACCCCACCAGCTGAGAGGCTTACTGGAAGAGCTTTCAACACGTTACAAGCCAGCGACTGGGGGCAAGCCCTTCGCGTTGGAGCCGGCCTACGCCGATGAGGTTAAGGTGACCTTCGCCAAAATTGGAAGCGCCCTTCACTCAATGATTTTCGCTGCAGACTTCAGCGCCGCCAAATCAGACGCAGATGAAGTGGCTAAAGAGGTTGCGAAACAAATAGCAAATCAAGGTCACGGAGTCGCGGAGCGGCTAGCGTTCCAAATTGATGCGCCGAATATGTCTATCCCGTGGGCGTTGCTTTACGATCGCCCCGCCTGCAGTTGGGGACGGTTGGGAGGCGGCCCCAATCGCCACACAGAGCCGAAGATCGCCGAGGAAGTTGAGGTCGATTGCTTCTGGGGCAAGCGGTTTGGCATTTACCACTGGGTCAATGGCATGCAGACCGTTAAGAAGGAGCTTGGAGCTGAATCGGTGCGCATGCAGCCGGTCCTTGATACTCATCTAGGCACTCAAGTCGTCCGCAACCAACGCGAGCTGTTCGCATCTTCACAATCGAGTCCTGTTCAACTGGACATCAGAGCGGTTCTTACTGACAAGGTTGAGTTCTTGTCCTGGATCCACGATCTTGGCCGCGAAAGGTGCGACATCCTCTACTTCTTCTGCCACGCGTCGGCACCTAGCCAATTCGACTCCAATCTGGTGCCGGCGAACCTCTCTCACACCGGCGAGGCATCAGTCAGCATCGCTGACAAGAGGGGAGGTCAAGTCCGAGTAACCATCGACGATATGCGGGCGGAATTGGATTCGGAGCTTGCTGGTCGGCCCTTTGTCTTCCTAAATGCGTGCTCATCGGCCCACTCTGACTCGGTGTACGGCGCGCCGTTCGTGGACATATTCATGAGGACATGGCAGGGTCGGGCTCTTGTTGGTACTGAATGGTCAGTACCCGAGGCATTCGCGGACCCTTTCAGCCGACTCGTTGTCGCCGAGTTACGGGCGAAGAAGACATTGAGCCAAGCCCTCGAGACAGCCTCCGAGGCGGCATTTGAACAGGGCAACCTCTACCCTCTAATTTATACGCTGTACGGCCTGTCCCATTTGCAGGGCTAGGGCGTGGGCGAGCAGGCTTATGTCCTAAGTGATCTCCATATTGGAGCGGGACACGGCGATCCCCTCGAGGACTTTACATCTGACGACCAGTTAGCCGACTTCCTCGACGAAATCGCAGGACCCGAGACGACACTAGTCATCAATGGCGACTTCGTTGACTTCGCGCGCATAGAGCCATTGTCAGTTCGTGGTCTGCCAAGCGACTTGCTCTGGGACGATGCAGCTTCAGTGGCGAAGCTGGAGACTGCTCTCAATGGTCATACGACCACATTTGGTGCGATCTCGCGTTTTCTAGACCGCGGAGGCCGCCTGCGAACAACGGTTGGGAACCATGATCTGGACTTCGCTTGGCCGCGGGTACAGGAGCGGTTCCGGCAAGCTGTCGGTGGAGTCGCTGATCAGGTGACCTTCACAACCGGAGCCACAAACTACGCGGGCATCCATATCGAGCACGGTCATCAGTTCACTCCAGAGAACTGTCCCGAGGATCCCGATGACTTTTTCCATGAGTGGAACAATCAGCGCTACCTTGAGCGTGTTTGGGGAACCGATTTCCTCCTGAGCTTCTTTAACGATCTTCACCACGAGCACCCCTACGCTGACAAGCTCAAACCCACCGCTTTAGTCGCCTACCACGCAATCAAGAACGGTTGGGTACCAGCGGGCGCCCTGCTCAAGCTGGTTCTGTTCCTCAAGCGGCGTGGGATAGCCCTGCGGGGTCTGGCATCCGCCGTACTCGACGACGCGAATATTTCGCCAATGAGTCTGGTAGGAGCGTTCGAGGAGGAATCTTGGCGACTCCTGGCAAGCCAGGTTGTCCGTTCCAATCCAAAGGAAATCGCCCGGCTGATCGCTGCACTCGATCGCGACGACCGCGCCGTGCTTCGGCAACCAAAAACCGTCGCTTTAGAAACAGACGTCGACTTCGAAAGCGAGCGGGCGGAAACGCTCGGGGTGTTCCGTGACAGCCGCGAAGTTAGGGGAGCACGGGATCGACTTTCTCGGCCAGGCGTGACGAGCGTGGTGTTTGGCCACACACATGAAGTAATAGATGGGAATCTTGACGGTACGCACTTCAATCCCGGATGTTGGATACCGCATCTGAACCTGCGCGACGAGGACGTGCGAGCCAAAGTTCAGAGAGATGGAGTTACTCGCGAGCTGCTAAGTGATGCGAGCATGTACCGCATAAGATCATGCGCAGTCGTTATCAGACCGGATCGTCAGCGATCGCGAGTCGAATTGATCGAGATTTAGCAACAACGTAACGGCACTGCACGGATGGCTCTGTCTTTGGTGTAGGAATCTGGGCGTCCCCGGACCACTCAAATTGGCCCTGGAAGTGAGAGTGCCCCGGCTGGCTGGAGCCGGCCGGGCAAGGGTATGACAAGCGGGTGTGACGCTGCGAGCATCCCATTCAACCCGCAATGTCGCCGTTGTATGCCGGTCTTTGTCGCGGGTCGTCCAATGGGGATATGCGAGAGGAAGCTGCGCTTCGACTAGCCCGACGACGTGAACCTGGGGCTTTCGCATGTAGTAGTTGCTGTAGTAATCCGAGGCTTTCATCAGGTCGAAAACCGGTCTAATAGCACGCTCGACGCCGCGAATCGACCTCAAAACCCTCGAAACCAGTCTCAGTGGACGAGACCGCCCAGATTTCGGGACCGTGAGGCCCCGGGTTCAAATCCCGGGCCCCCGACCAAAATCCGAATACGATTCCAGCATTAGGGGCGGTCTGGAAAGGGCGCCGGATCACAGCCGGATCACAATTTCCTGGAGTTGTTCGCAGGCCACGGCTCATCCTCACTTCCTTCACCGATAACAGCTCGGACCGAACGACTTATCGCTACGCAGGTGGGTTCCTACTTTGGTTCGCCTT
>Ga0070698_100004206_pt1 | contig 15815 bp, 11 predicted proteins | sample KBSK1502metaG_FD_65477 | JGI IMG/M metagenome (GOLD analysis project Ga0070698, IMG submission 65477) | Corn, switchgrass and miscanthus rhizosphere microbial communities from Kellogg Biological Station, Michigan, USA - KBS K1-50-2 metaG | ecosystem: Host-associated > Plants > Roots >...
GACAATCGCGACTGGTATGCATTCACGCAAGTTGAAACTCAGATCACTGTCGACAAGATTCACAATGTCTGGCATCCGCAGATCGTCCACGACATTCATCAGCAGGGTTCCTTTGGTTCACGTCTTTTTCTTCCACCCTACATGCAACCAGTGGAACCAAATGTGCCAAAGCAGATCGTCGAGGGATATACCGACCTTGGCAACTACCTCGCTCGGCAGATGAGGTTGAAAGGCTTCCAGGGAGTAACCACTGATTCAACCTACGATGCCTGGTCACCTTCACGAGCTTATTCACATTATCACGGTGGCGTTCGCATTCTCTCCGAGACAGCGTCAGCACGAATCGCCTCGCCGATGACGGTGAAGTTTGAAGATTTGACTTCACGTGAAGGCTACGATCCGAAGAAGGAGTCGACGAACTTCGGTCCGCTGTGGCATGGCGGCGAATGGCACTTGCGCGATATCACAAACACGATGACGACGTGTGCCGGGTTCTTGCTAAAGCACGCCGCCGAGAATCGTGAAGCGTGGTTGCGAAGGTTTTATGCGATTGGGAAGGAGGCAGTGAGACCGAGAAGGAAAGGCGAGTTGTTTGGATTTGTGCTGCCCGGCGGTATGTTTGCGCGTCAATCAACGTTCGGGATTCCGGCAGCAATTAAGCGCAGCGCAGAGCGCGACCAGAATCGTTCAAACAAAGACAATGATGCCTCTTCCCAACACCGCGAGCGGCTGATCAAGATCCTTCTTCGGGGTGCTGTGGCTGTTGACCAAGTAACTGGTGTTCACGCAGCTGGCATCACACCAGCGGACAGCGTGATGTTGGTCCGCCTTGACCAGCCCTACGGCTCTTTTGGTAAGGCTCTGCTTGAGACACAAACTTACCCAAACCTAAGAGACGCCACCGGCCATCCACAACAACCATACGACGTAACTGCCCATACACTGTCTTTACTGATGGGCGTTAGTGTGATTCCGGTCTTTACACCGTTCAAGTATCAGTATGAAGTTCAATACATGGGGTTTGCTGTTGATGGCGAACAGGAATACCGAGCCAGACTCGCTGTTTATAAGTCTCACGTGCCGGCAAATGATGAAGGATGGACTCGGTGGGTTCTAAAGAACATTCCTCTGGAAGTTGCACCTCTTAAAACTTATCCCGATTGGGTTCGTTCCTACCAGTTTGACTCCATCGAGGATATTGCGGTGCATCAGGGAGACTTGCGGAACAAATACGATCAGATAGTTATTCCCGATCAACCAGCTCGCGCGATCCTGAACGGCTACAGCGCAAGCGCGATGCCTCCGGAACTTACCGGCGGTCTTGGTCAGGAAGGCGTGAAAGCGTTGCGACAATTCGTCGAAGACGGTGGCACACTCGTTTGTCTTAATCGCGCTTCAAACTTCGCGATCGAACAGTTCAAACTTCCGTTGCAAAACGTCGTGGCCGGATTACCACGAACAGAATTCTATGTTCCGGGATCAATCCTTCGCCTCGAATTAGATACTGCGCATCCCATTGCCAACGGAATGCAAAAAGAATCAATTGCCTGGGCCGAAGACTCGCCGGTGTTTGAAGTAATACAAAACTCAAACAGCTCCGTACCGGTGGCAAACGTTCACATCATCGGCTGGTATCCACGTGATAAAGATCCATTGCTTTCCGGTTGGCTCCTCGGCGGTGATCGCATCAAAGGCAAAGCGGCGTTAGTGGAAGTCACCATGGGCAAAGGCCGCATCATTCTCTTCGGCTTCCGCCCCCAATACCGTGCGCAGTCGCTGGCGACGTATCCGTTGTTCTTCAACGCGCTCAACCCCCGTTAATCGCTTCCCTTTAGTAGTGCTTTCGAGGAACCGTGAACGTTAATGCTGGGACCGCAGGCGTCCTCGCCTGCTGTGTGCCCACCAGGTACGTGGAGGGAACCAAGCAGGCGAGGAGGCCTGCGGTCCCAGCATTGCATTCGTAATTCCTCGAGGTAGCTAATAAAGGGTGACGTTGTTATACTCCCGCCGCTTTTTAACCTCACAAAGAAAGTTTGAGTAACCTCACCATGGGTCTCGCAGACGATCCTCACAAAGAATTACTTCGTGAAGCAGGCTGGCACACACGCGGATACTTACCGCACTTTGACGGTGCTTCAATTCCACAAACAATAACTCTTCATCTTGCTGATGCGGTGCCGTTGAAAGTTATTGAGAGATGGCAGCGACTACTGAAGAATCTAAGTGACGACCAACAACTCGCCATCATGCAACAGCGAATCGACAAGTATCTCGATCAAGGATACGGTGAGTGTTTCTTGAAAGATCCAACTATCGCAAAGCTGGTGCAGGATTCGCTCTTAAAATATGACAACGTTCGCTACCATCTGTTTGCGTGGTGCGTTATGCCGAATCACGAGCATTCTTTGATGACGAGATTTGAGAATGCGGAACTCGAAGAAATAATGCAGGCGCACAAATCCTACACTGCTCACCTGGCAAACAAGCTTCTGAATCGAAAAGGCCCGTTTTGGATGACGGAGTATCACGATCGAATGATTCGAAATCAGGCGCATTTTTACAATGCACTTCGCTACATCGAAAATAATCCTGTGAAGGCGCGTCTCTGCGAAAAACCAAGCGACTGGCCATTCAGCAGTGCCTGGTTTCGTAAACGTGGTGGCAAACCGGGCGCTTGGATTTTGAAAGACGATCCCCTTTAGTAGTACTTTCGAGAAACTGGGAACCTAATGCTGGGACCGCAGGCGTCCTCGCCTGCTGTGTGCCCACCAGGTACGTGGAGGGAACCAAGCAGGCGAGGACGCCTGCGGTCCCAGCATTCAGGTTCCCAGTTCCCCGAAAGTACTACTAAAGGGTAACGTTAGGGGTTCGTGAACTTTTCCCGCGCCGGCCGCGTATAAACAGATACGCGGCGACGGATATCAACACAAACTTCCCGTCAGCCGGACCGATGGTCACCTTTCTCATTACTTCCGTTCTAATCGCTGGCTTATTCGCCATTGCCATTTATTTCTGGCAAAAACCCGCGAACAGCATAGAGACTCCTCCACTGCCACCTGCCGACTTACCCCGTTCGCTGTTTTCCGACAGTGTGACGGTGGCGGAATTACCAGCATCCGGACAAGACGATCACTCAGAACTGCTTTCGCGGGCCAACAACGGTGACTTGTCCGCGCTGCTGGATGCTAAGGGTCTAGAGGTCTATACAGATGTTTTAGACGTAGTCGTTTTGCAGGCGTCGTCTGAAGCGAAACTTTTGAAACTCGCTTCACACATCGCGCAGCACAACTTGCCAGTTAACCAGGCGCTAGCCGAAGCTGTGCTCAAATCCTGGGAAGGTTCGCCGGACAGGCAAACAACCGCGAAGATGTTGCACTTTGCTGCTTTATCGGATGATGCTGATTTGTATCGTCGAGCCGTTGAACAGACGTTGGCGTTTTGGCGTCAAGGGAAACTGCCTGATATTTCCCCAACCGAGCTGCAAGCTTTATTTAACAGCGAATTCTGGGTACTCTCGTCACCAGTTCGCAGTTCAGGCACCGGTTTCATTTTGAAACGTACCCTCTCATCCGCGCGACGCGAACTTGAAGGTACCACCGACAACTAAATAACCATCAACAACCACCCGTTGAAAGACTGAAAGAGACATACCATGGAAAACTTAGACATCACCACTTGGTTGCCAATTGGGTTTGGCGCATTCGTTCTGCTGATTATCTTCCTGGTTATCGTGCGGCGCATTTTCGTGAACGTTAGCGCGACAGAAATCGCGATCAAGGAGCGACGTTATTTCGGCCACAAAATGCCTCCGGGACGCGTCGTTGCTACCGAAGGTGAAGTCGGTATCCAAGCCGACGTACTGAAGCCAGGTTTACATTTGATCAAGTGGCCGTTCGAAAAGGTCGTGCGGAAAGTCCCGCTGATCGAAATCGGTGCCGACGAGATGGGGATCATTGAAGCAGTCGACGGAGAACCGATGCCTCCAGGACGTATTTTCGCACCTGACCGAGCACAGAATGCTCACAACAATTTTCAGGATCCGATTGCGTTCATCAAACAGGGCGGCGTGAAAGGCATTCAGCTTCGCACTCTGCCGCCGGGGTTGTGGCCAATCCATCCGTACCTGTTTCGCATGTCGGTTGCGAAAGCCACTATGGTTCCGCAAGGTAAGGTTGGTGTAGTCACAGCGGCTGATGGTGGTCCGTTAGATCCAGGTCGATTGCTTGGTAAAGCGATCACAGACCATCGTAACTTTCAGGATGCTGAACAGTTCATTGGATCTGGAGGTCAGAAGGGCCCGCAGGTCGACATTCTCACGCCAGGTGTTTACCGCATCCTAACTCAATCGGGTGCAATAGAAGGCGGCACGGAAGCCAAACCAGGTCTGTTTACTGTGAGACTCTTCGACGCAACTGTGATCAATGAAAACGGAATTGGTCTTGTTGAAGCGTTGGACGGTGCGCCACTCAATCCAAAAGATTACGTGGCGGAGTCGTTTGCCGGACACGACAACTTCCAGGATGGACATGAATTCATCGGCAAAGGTGGTCAGCGTGGTCCACAAAAAGACATTCTGTTACCCGGTACCTATTACATCAACCCTCTGTTGTTCAAGGTTATTCCTGAATCAGCAAAAGAGGTTAAGCCCGGCGAAGTTGCGGTCGTAGTATCAAATGTCGGCAAAGACCCTTCGGATGAAGTCCGACGAGAGATGGCGGCCAAGGTTCGTCAACGCATGGAGCGCGAGGAACAAGAACAGGCTGAACAATCTGCAGCTCGCCTTGACAAGATTGACGACGACCGCACCGTCGATGAAATCAAAGCTGAACTGATGAGTGGCGATCCTGCCGATCGACGTCTCGATGAAGGCGCACATGAAGCTTATGTCGTGCCGGAAGGTTTCCGCGGTATTCAGGAAAGTGTGGTCGGACCCGGACGCTATTACGTGAACACCCTGGCCGTATCGCCGATCATTATTCCGACGACTAACCAGACCGTTGAATGGACCGCTGGCGAGGTCACTAACACATTCAACCCGTTTGAAGTGATTTCAAAAGACGGCTTCACGATGCAACTTGAAGTGCGGGTCGTGTTCCGGGTCAAACCGGAGGACGCACCTTTCATGGTCGCAAAGATCGGCGGCATCGAGCGGTTGATTCAAAATGTAATGCACCCGCTCATCGACTCAATCTTCCGCAACCAGGCTTCTGAGTCATCCGCGATGGCTTACCTGCAGAATCGTCATGAGGAGCAGGAACGCGCGGAAGCTCGAGTTCGCGCTCACCTGTTGAAGTATCACGTCGACGTTGTCAACGTGTTGATCTGTCACATTCATTTGCCTGAAGAGTTGATGAAAACGCAGACGGAGAAAATTCTGGCCGAGCAGCGCCAGAGTATGTACAACGCCCAACGTGAGGCGGAGGAGAAACGCATTCAACTCGAGAAAACCAAATCGCAGGCAGACAATCAGAAAGACCTCATGGCTGCAACCGTGGGCGTCGACATCGCGGGCAAACGTGCGGAGCAGCGTAAAGCTGAAGGCGAGGGCGAGGCCCACTACATTCTGCAGACGGGTCGCGCAGAAGCTGAGAAGGTTCGCTTGATGGGTGAAGCTCAGGGCGTCGCATATCACGAACAAGTCAACGCACTTGGTGCTCAGGGTGTGGCCCTGATCGAAACCTTGAAGGTCATCGGCGAGAAAGGCGTCCGCATAACACCGGACGTGATGGCGTCAGGTGGTGGAGGTGAAGGTGGCGGCGGCGGGATTGGAACCCTGCTGCTCTTGAATCTGTTTCGCGAGAAGTTAAACCTGCCGGGCGCGAACGGAGAAAAGTTGCAGATTAAGTAACCAATCAGCAAAAAGCGAGGCCTTTGAGGCGGACCTTTGGGTCCGCCTCTTTTCTGTTTGACGAAACGTCTTCTCAGATTTCAGATCGCAGATCTCAGAAAGCTGCGACAGAAAAAACAAACATTTACAAAGACCATTCTTGGGCCAGATCGGTGATAATGCGCTGTCCTTAAGCTTGCTAACAGTTAAATCTCACTCAGCCTCGGAGCCACTTTCAAGGGGTCATCCACTATGAAACAACCCGGCGTCCTGGTAGTTATGCTTACATTTGTCGCTGCCGTCAGCTTTGTCGTGGCCTCTGAGCAATATAAGAATGGACGTACGAAGACAACAACACTAACTGGACTTGGTGAGGTGCAAACAATTGGCGATCCTGACGGAACCGGAATGTTGAAATTTTCAATCGGCGCGGAAGGGAACCAAATCTGTTACGAGTTAAGTATCTCCAACATAGGAACTCCGACAGCGGCAGATATCAGTTTCGGTAGTAAAACCGAAGTAGCTACGGTGATAGCGACGCTTGAGGCACCCACCAACGGCTCTTCCAAAAGATGTATCACGCTCGCGGCTGACAAAATCGCAGACCTCATCAAGAATCCAGGTCACTACTACGTGAACGTTTACAACGCAGAGTTTCCGAAGGGCGCGATTCGTGGTCAGTTGGGAAATTAAGCAGCCGCAGATTTTCGCAGATGAATACAGATCAGAAGTAATCGACTTACTTTGCTAAGTGGTTGTTTCTGATCTGCGTTCTATCGGCGTAGGATCTGCGGCTCAATTACTTCTCGAGATACATCTGGGCGGCCATCTTCGTAAGCTTCCAAACTCTCTTCCACGCAATTCGGTTGTCGCCGTTCTCACGTCCAGTTAGTTTATCCAACACTAACTTGCCGAACATGCGACCTTCTCGACGGAGCATGAACTCTTTCGCGTAGGGTTTCGCTGTCTCGAAGAAACTGAAACCCGGGTCAGTGAGAATAGCGATTCCTTCCAACGTCATCAATGCGCGCATGACATACGTGAAATTCGCTGGCAGCCGGAAGGGATAGTCGTAGATCACCTCCGCCAGATCGTAAGTCAACTCTTTGAAGTTAACGTCGCCTAGTTTCAGATTCAAATAACTCTTGAAGAGTCTTTCAACGACTGGGCGAACGGTTTCGGGATCCACGCCAGGTTTGAGGAAATCAAGGTTGATGATGTCCTGACCAAGTCCCTGGACGTCGCGACTGACTACATGGAAGAACGCGTCGATCATTTGCGACTGCAGCTTCGCTGAGATTCGTCCTACCATTCCGAAGTCGAAGAACGCGAGGTGGCCACTATCCATCACTAGAAGATTGCCTGGATGAGGATCGGCATGAAAGAAACCATCTTCAAGTAATTGCTTTAAATACGTCCGTACCAAAAGACGATTGACTTTCACTGCCGAGATGCGTCGCGCGCGCAAGCCATCAAGATCGACTACCTTCGTGCCGCGAATAAATTCGAGAGTCAATACTCTGGTGGTCGTGTGAGACCAGAAAACCTTTGGCACTCGAACCGCTCTCCACGTGCGGAAGTTGTAGCGAAATCTGTCTGCGTTCCGTCCTTCTTTCACATAGTCCAATTCTTCAAAGATCGTTGAGTAGAACTCGTGCAGCATTCCTTCCCAATCGGCATTTTCATTAGCCTTCGGAAAGAAACGGTTTGTCAACTTAACTAAACGATAAAGAATGGCAACGTCGATGCTGATGCTCTCGACAAGTGCGGGACGTTGCACTTTCACCGCAACTTCTTCACCAGTGGCAAGTCGCGCTCGATACACCTGCCCGAGTGATGCAGAAGCAATGGGTTCGCTGTCGATCTCGCTGTAGCAGGCGTGCAAACTTCGACCGAGTTCCGATTCAATGCGGGCGAAAGCTTCAGCCGTCGAGAAAGCCGGTACTTGATCCTGCAGGAGGGCCAGTTCCTTTACGTATGGGAGTGGGAGCAAATCTGCGCGAGTTCCCAATGCCTGACCGATTTTGATGAAGGTCGGCCCCAGGTTAATAAGACTCTCGCGAAGCCAAATAGCTTGCTTCTGCAGTCTCGCGTCTTTTCTTGTCGAGCCTTCGGCACCTCGGAAAACTGCGTAGCGCAGAACTCTGATCAGGCGATCAAGGGCCTCGTAAGCAGTGGCGCGCGACCACCCTTTGAATCGTGCAAGTTTCCCAAGTTCACGTGATTGTTCTCGCAGTCGCAGAATTGTTCGCCGGTTGAAATCTGCCCGAATGTCGTAGGTATCAAGAAACAGATAAAGCGACAGCAGTCCGAGAACAAGCGATACTCTCCCAGCACGTAACCAACCGCGCATACCACGACCCGCCAGCAGTTGATTAACAAGCTCCTCTGTCAAAGCAGGAACCTGTGTGGCCTGCTTCGGTAACGGCGTCGTCGAAGCGGGCACGCCGTTGCCGTTGCTTTGATATTTTATTAATGCCTGTTGAGTCGCCATCGAAAACCTGCTCCTGCCTCCTGGACTCCCGCCCCTGCCTCCTGCTCCTAGCTTTTCAGATTATGGCCAACATATGCTTCGTTCCTGCGCGCTCGAAATAGCTGTTGGCGCGATCGACGTCTCTTTCAATCTGCGCTTTCAACTCGTCTATTGAGGCAAATCTTCGTTCATCCCTCAACCGATACAAAAAACGGACGCGGATTACGTCGCCGTAGAGATCCCCGTCCCAATTCATTACGTATGTCTCGACCGAAGGTTCCGTCACCTCGCCAAACGTTGGCCGAACCCCGATATTTGTTACGCTGCGACGCCATTGACCGTCGATTAAGGTCCCAGTGACGTAGACACCGTTCCTTGGTATGACGCGGTTCTGGGGGCGCAGGTTGGCTGTCGGAAAACCCAGCTGGTGCCCACGTTCTGCACCTCGTTCGACTAAGCCCTCAACACCATAAGGACGTCCTAACATGCGCCGCGCAATGTTGACGTGGCCCCGTGATAACAACTCCCGGATCTTGCTGGAACTTACTCGTCTACCACGAAGGTTGACCTCTGGAACTTCTCCAGCCACAAACCCGAGGTTACTTCCCGTCCTCTTTAAGAGCTCGATGTTTCCCTCGCGATCGTGTCCAAACGCGAACCCCTTGCCGAGATAGACCTCTTGAGCATGCAAGCGCTCTTTGACCACCTCGCGAAGAAAATCGTCAGCGCGAATAGATGAAAACTCTTTGGTAAAGCGCACTACGATTGTCTGTTCGATCCCAAGTACACCGAACGCCTCGATCTTTTGATCGAAAGTTTGGAGTAATGGAGGTGCGGATTCAGGATGCAGCACGGCGCGAGGGTGTGGATCGAAAGTGATGACGGTCGGCACTGCACCAACTGCCTGCGCCCTTTCCACAACGGTGCGCATAATCAGCTGATGGCCGAGGTGCAAACCATCGAATACCCCCAGGGTTAGGACGGTGGGTCGTTGTATGTCGGCGTTATCAGTTCCGTGAAAGAGGCGCATAGTTATTGAAGATTTCAGATTTCAGATTGCAGATTGGTCTTTGGTCTTTGGTCTAGCCTAGCTTGCGAGCTCGAACAAAATCTGCAATCTGAAATCTTCAATCTGCAATCACCTCACTTCCAACCCGTCGTACGCAAACTCAACTCTCTCGGGCAATTTCGCGGAATCGCGCGCGTGTTTGATGTCGTGGGCAATGTGTGTAAAGAACGTTCGCCCCGGTTTCAACTGTTCGACGTACTCAAGTGCTTTGTCGACCCACAGATGAGTTGGGTGTTCTTTGAAACGCAGGCAATCCAGTACCAGCACATCCAGATCGCGCAAAGCGTTCATCGTGTCTTTCGGAATCTCGCTGAGGTCTGTCAAATAGGCAAAGTCATTAAAGCGATACGCCATCACCGGAAGTCGACCATGAATCACTTCCAATGGTGTTATTTCCAGTTCCCTGCCAATACAAAATGCTGCGCCGGCGCTCACGATGTTTGGAATCACCTGCGGTAGGCCACCACCAAAGTGCGAGGGTTCGAAGATGTATTTAAAGATTCGCTTTATGTCAGCCCAAGCGCGTTCATTCGCATAGACGCCAAGTGCACCGAAGCGGAAGTTGAGTGGGCGGATGTCGTCGAGACCGAAGATGTGATCGGCATGACAATGAGTGATTAGAACAGCGTCGAGCTGCTTTAGTCCAAATCGTAACGCTTGCTGGCGAAAGTCTGACGAGGTATCGACCAGAACTGTGCGTCCAGCGTGTTCGACGACAACCGAAACCCTGAGGCGTTTGTCACGAGGGTCGTCCGAAACGCAGGTCTCACATTCACAGCCTATTGAGGGAACGCCAGTCGAAGTGCCCGTGCCGAGGAAGGTAAGTTTCATTAGATCCGCGGACTCATAAACGTTGGACTAATCATTTTCCATTGGTCATTTGACATTTTTCATTTGTCATTTGGAATTAATCAGTAGTGCGTCTTAATAATGAGCTATGTGCGGTTAGTAAGAAACAATCGATGGCCCAGTAACTACGACAACTGACTAATCCAAATGACAGATGAAAAATGTCAAATGATATATGGAAAATGATTATCTCTCACCGACCGAGTCCCAGTATGTTCAACTCATCTGCCCCCGGTGATGTCCTTCCCCGAAAACGCCCTCGGCTTCTGGGTCGCATTCACCAAGGATACATACTGCATTCGCAAATCAGCCAACAGACCCTCGAGCATCTGCTGTTCCTGCTTCGTCAAATTCCCTTGCGTCTTTTTCTGCAACATGCCGATAACATCTATCCAGTGTTTGCCCAATTCAAGATCGACGTCACGTTGATGGGTTACGGGATGTTCCATCATTCCGAGTGCGGACGCTGCGTTTGAAGCAATCGACATTACGAAGTTGACGAAGCTCGCGGGGTCTCGTGCGCCCTCGAGTTCTTCTTCGTCCAACTCGTCCTCTTCGTAAGGAGGATCGGGTGGTGGAGTCGGCGTGCTGGCAGTTGTTTCTGCTACAGGAATCTGCGGTGATACTGGTGCGGCCTCCGTCGGCGCCGGCTTCGATTCGGTCTTGGATTCGGGCACCTCCTCAGGTGGCAAATCCCTGGGGCTACCGTCAGCATTAAAGAGCCGTCGATCGGTTACTTTGAAAGTTGGTTGTTCGTCGTCCATGTCGTTGTCTACCGCGAACGCGTCTGTCTTTAAAGGGTCAGCCGAAACGCAATTCCAACCCCAGTGAATTACGGTTTGAATTGATGTTAGCATCCACATTCCAGTCTCGCCAAAGCGGGTCATGAAGTCTGGTAAGAATCAGTTCGTCACCACAGACCAGCATTCCACACACCGAATCGCCCAACCCGCGGCAAAGTCAATTGCCAATTGACCACCGAGGCCTAAACTCCCTGCCAGTCAAATCTCTCTGTGCGTTTGCGTTGTAGGGAGTCGTCAAAATCACTTTCTCCGCTCAGAAATTGATCGCACGACATCACGCAAAGCCAAAACGCACAGAGAGAGGCTACCGTTAATGAAATGGAACCCCTAGTCAGCACGCTGATCAGCCTGATTCTGCTACTGCAGTCGGTGGTTTCTGTCTCTAAACAAACACCAAGCCCAACTCCACCTCGCCCAGTTCGTAACGGAAGCTTGCCAGCAGTGTCACCCGATGGCTCGCGAATCGCTTTCTTTTCCAATCGCGTTGGAACAAATGATCTATTTGTAATCCGTCCTGACGGTTCCGCGGAACTCCAACTCACAAACACTCCAGAAAACGAAAGTTTTGCGGGGTGGTCACCTGATAGCAAACGCATCCTTTTCTCGATTCAAAAAGCCGATACAAGCACGCTCTATTCGATTGATGTCGATGGCAAGAATCAACATCCAATTGCAACGATCTCTGGCCGCAATCCGGTAGTGTCGCCCGACGGTAGACAATTGCTCTATGCAAACGGCAGTTGGACAGAAATGCGTCTCCTGTTGTCAGGGCTCGACGGCGCAAACCCACAACAAGTCAACGACGGTAAGTCCATCGCGTGGAATATTCACTGGTCGTCTGACGGTAAGCGCTTTGCTTTCACGGGACGCAGTGATCCAAAGAGCGACATCGCAGTGTTTGTCGCAAATGCCGACGGTTCAGACGTGCGACAGATTTCTCACGTCCCTTTGCAGGAAGGCGCTGGCCAATGGCCGGTATGGACTGCGGATGGTCGGCAGCTCGCGATTCAGGTTAACAGTCGAACTCAGAAAAACTCTGCGCACATCTGGATCGTTGATGTTGCCTCAGGCGAAGGACGAAAACTGGCGGCGCACAACCAGGAATATCTAGATGAAACGCCATCGTGGTTTCCAGATGGTAAACGGATCGCGTTTCAGAGTGATCGAACCGGGCGAATGGAGGTTTGGATCATGAATGTTGACGGTACGAATCCGCGACAAGTAACACGTTGAATCGAGTTCTCTCTGCGCAACCTCTGCGTTCTCTGCGTCTCTGCGGTAATTGAAGAGGGAACGGCATTAACCGCAGAGAACGCAGAGGTTGCGCAGAGAAAAGCGTAAATCTAATTAGCATTCTTGAACTCAAAGGAGTCGTTTATGAAACACACGAAGATAAATCTATATCTGGCGATTACCTCACTCGTTGTTTTTAGCATTACAGCGTGCGCGCAGACGACTGCCCCCGCTAAAGCCACCAAGGCGCCACGCAACCTGGCTATCCTAATCTTTGATGGTGTCCAGATCATCGATTACACCGGCCCGTACGAAACGTTCGGTCACACATACAGTAATGACGGAGAGGCTTTCAATATCTACACCGTCTCGGAAAAGACGAATGCAATCACCACCTCAATGGGAATGAGCGTAAATCCCAAGTACAGCTTCGAAAACACGCCGAAGCCGGACGTCCTCCTTGTGCCAGGTGGCGACGTCCGAGCGCAGGTAGATAGTCCAACCGTGATCAAGTGGGTGCAAAACGCCGCACAGACCGCCGAAATTGTGATGTCAGTTTGCAATGGCGCGTTCATCATCGCAAAGGCTGGGCTACTTGACGGAATGGAGGCAACAACGACCGCTGGTCTCATCCCAATGCTCAGGCAAGCTGCGCCCAAAGTGAAGGTGGTCGACGACCGACGCTTCGTCGACAACGGACGAATCATTACTACAGCCGGACTCTCATCGGGAATCGACGGCGCACTTCACGTTATCGAGCGACTTTACGGTAGGGGCACAGCTCAGATGGCTGCCCTGGGAATGGAATACAACTGGGATCCTGAGTCCAAGTATGTTCGGGCGCTGCTCGCAGACAAGTACATGCGCTTCAACTATGACGTAAAAGTTGTCGAAGGTGGTTGGCGGCCATTGAGTCGAGCCGGATCGGTCGACAACTGGGAAAACACCTGGGCTGTCACGACTGAATCGAGTGCCAGTGAACTACTCGACACGATCAACAACTCGATCGCGGCAAACAAGACGTATGGACCGCCCATCGTTAAGTGGACTCGGACGAATATGGAACCGTCGAAGGATGCGATGAAGACCTGGTGGACATTCACTGATGAAAAGGGCGCTGCCTGGAATGGAGTTGTCCAAGTCGCACCGGTGCCAGCTCAAAATAACCAATACACGCTGAGCGTGAAGATCGCACGCGCGAGTTCACGTACAACAACAAGTTCCCTTTAGTGACGCCGTTCTTCTGCAGCGGGTCCCTGGTGCTGGGACCGCAGGCGTCCTCGCCTGCCGCGTTGGCTTACAGGCTAGCTAATTGGAGACGCAGAAGAGGCATCTCTTGCTGCAGGCTGAAGCTCGGTAGGGCAATAAGCGGCAGGCGAGACGCCTGCGCTCCCAGCACTAGCGTTCCCTTTGATCACAGCCTATTACTGAAGCAACGAAGGAGAGGTTAAGTTGTTTAGAAAACTGAGAGTCGGAATTAGTTGGACTTTGCTATTACTTACCTTTGGAAACGTAGTAGTTGCTCAGCGAGTTGATCAAAAGAACGCTTCTGCTCTGACTGATCCAACCATCGTTCGCCGTTATCAACAGCTCATCACCGCCGAGGGCCTTGCTTCAAAACTCTATTTCCTCGCCTCCGACTTCTTTGAAGGTCGTGAAACTGGCACCCGGGGCCAACGACTTGCTGCACACTATCTGGCTTCACAGTATCGACAGTTGGGTCTGACACCAAAGGGAACGGAATTGGCCAGTGATCCGCTGTCAGCCTCGCCTTTTTTCCAACCGTTTACGGTTTATCGCAGGACACCGGAGCAATCGCGTCTCGAGGTCACGATAGACAACAGACAGGTTGCATCCAGCATCTTCTCAGCAACTGCACATGATGACCTTTCGTTTTTCTTCAACGGAGGTTTTGCCAATGCAAATGCGGGCGTCGTTTTTGCGGGTTATGGAATCGCGGACGACAAGCTCGGATATAACGATTATGCCGCTCTATCAGCAGCAGGAATATCCATCACAGACAAATGGGTCTTGATGCTGGAAGATGAACCACTCGCTGATGCAAACACAAGTTTACTTTCAACGCCTGATCACAAACCGTCATCCTGGAGCACGCAGTTCATCAACAAGAAGGCCGCTTTATGGAAAGCGGGCAAGCCAAAGGGTGTGATGGTTGTTTCCGACGCCACACCAATGGAGATTATGTCATTCGCGGAGCGTGCGGCCCAAGCGTCACAAAATGCAAAACGGATAGGCACTGTTTCGCTCTCAAAGAATGCTGACTTCCCTCCAACGTTTGCGATCTCATCTAAACTTGCTAATCAGTTACTCGCTCCTTCAGGTCGTAGTGTTGCGGAGCTCAAGAAACAAATCGATTCAAGCTTGAAACCCTTCGCCTTCGATCTCGGTAATCGCGTCAGAGTCAATGCGGAAGTTGAAGCCTTTGCAGAACTGAAGACGGAGAATGTCCTCGCATTCATCGAAGGCGCCGACCCCAAACTCAAAGACGAAGTCGTCATCATCTCGGCTCACTACGATCATCTTGGAATAGATCCAACTCTTAAGGGCGATCAGATCTTCAATGGTGCGGCCGATGACGGTTCTGGCGTAGTTGCGTGCCTCGAGATGGCACAGTGGTTTATGAAAGCTAAGCGAGACGGAGTCGGACCAAGACGTTCAATTCTCTTCATCAACTTTAGTGGCGAAGAAAAAGGAACGCTGGGCTCGAACTACTACAGCAACTCCCCCGTCTTTCCGTGGGAACTTACTGTGGCTGAGATAAACATGGATGGCGTTGGCGGCGTCGACGCGAAACATCCGACGCAAAGCAAGAACTACATCTACGTCATCGGACGAGACGATCTGTCGAGCGAGCTAATCAGTAGCGCAAAAGAGTTGAATGTAAGTCTCGGCACAAATCTGGAGTTAACCGAAGGCCGGCGTTTCAATTCTGACCAACAAAACTTCGAAGCTCAGTTTGTGCCTTACATTTACTACTCAACTGGCCTAACTGAGAAATATCATCAGGTCGGTGACGAGCCCGACACGATCGATTACAAACACTTTTCGCGAGTGGTGCAATTGGTTTTCGCGAATGCCTGGCGAGTGGTGAATCAGGACGCGCGTCCGAGAAGTGTTGAAAGAAATCGGTTGACGCTGGCTGGTTACATCTGTCCGCCCTGTTCGTTCTCATGCGATGAAGCCGTTCACGATCATCCGGGAGAATGTCCGGTATGCGGGATGGCGTATCGACCGAAGTACGTTGTGAAGAACATTTAAGATCGAAGATTTCAGATTGGGCCCGGTTTGGTTAAGTTATCGCCGAGTGGATAATCCGCAATTGGATTCGCTATGAGACAATCTGCAATCTGAAATCTTCAATCTTAAATCTGCGATGCGCTGCTGATGGAAACCTTCGAATCACCTGTCTACACGTTCGACACGCAGTCGGGACCTCTAGATCGACACCCATGGCTAAAGTGGGTTGTGATTGTAGGTGTGTGGGCGTTCCTCGGCGTGATCTATATCGCCCCAAACTACTTAGAAATGCGCGCGGAAGGC
>Ga0070698_100004207_pt1 | contig 15815 bp, 16 predicted proteins | sample KBSK1502metaG_FD_65477 | JGI IMG/M metagenome (GOLD analysis project Ga0070698, IMG submission 65477) | Corn, switchgrass and miscanthus rhizosphere microbial communities from Kellogg Biological Station, Michigan, USA - KBS K1-50-2 metaG | ecosystem: Host-associated > Plants > Roots >...
AGTGTCGCGGGTGTTCTTTTCCTCCATCGGTCTATTCACTTCCGTGACTAGACTGTCATGATTACAACGAGGACACCATAAAGGAGGCATTTCTTTTATTTCAATTAGGTCGCGGCCATCGGAAGGACATCTACGAGCAAATTCCTTATCGTGAATATCAACTTTTACAAACTTTGCTTCTTTCTTGCGTATGAAAAGATGATATTCAGTATAATCTACATTAGTGTCGGTAAGGATTTGGTCAAGGTCTGAGCTATCAAGTGGCAGTTTCGTTTCGTACCACAACCTTTGCACTTAAAGTGGTAAATCCGCATTACTGCAATTTAATTATTTCATCCCATGTCCCCGATAGTGAGAACATGAAATATTTGTCATGATTCCCAGATTCAAATTGCAGTATGTCTCCGGCCGCTATTTGGATCTTAAATAACTTGTTAAGGAATTGGATGAAGCTTGGGCCAGCAACTATATTCTTGGCTTCGTGTTCAAACGGCTTGTTGTAGTACTTTTTCAAGATTTCAGTCAGTCCGATATTGCTGAGTTCTTCCACTAAATTAGCTAGATCTACATACGTCGCGTTTCTCTTGTATACCTTAATTGACGCCATTGTGAAAGTGTCCTCACAGCCAGTATGCCTAACTTACTTATAGCGCTTGTCTATGCGCAGATTTGACAGAACCACAAGCAGCTGAATTATCACCCCGTGTTTCAAGATTCATGTGTTTTTCTGAAGGATAAGGCTCAAGGTCAAAAACTTGATACAAGGCATTCACCATCGACAGGTAAATACGACACTTGAATCAAATACGAAACAGACCTAAATGCAATTTTCGAGGGAAGAAGTAAGAAAAATTGGCGAAGATCTGGGAATAGACTGGTCAAAGATTGACTTTGAACAATTTAGGATGGGACTGGAAGTTGAACTTGAGCATGGCAGCGTAGACCCAATAACCAACGTTACAAACAATGACCCGATATTGACTGGCAAGATCGCATGGGCCCACCTGAATGAGCTGCCTGATTACTATACGCGGCTTAAGAAAATTGAACACGAATGAGCTCAAGTCTAGGAGAATCTGTTACTCTCAAAAAATGAGTAAAAGGTACAAAGCTATCTGGGGGCAGCAGGTTTTTGCATTTTGACTTTCTTGGTATTACTTTATGATTGAATTGAGATGATCTTTGCAACATTTGTCTGAGCAGAAATCCAAAATGCCTTTAACAACACTTGAATATATCACTCCTTCATTGAAGCTTTGAAACTCTTTTCCACAGGACTTGCATGTTCTTATCATTCTTGAAACTATCTCCTTATCTCAAGTATATTTACCTTGACGCAATTGTTTTGCGCAAATATCTCGGGACAACTTGTTGAAGACATGACCAAACCGAAGTAGAGTTAAGAATATTAGAATAGAGTGCGATCACAAATACGGGTAAACGGAAAACATCTTTTTGTGACTAGACTGGGTACGTGCACAGTATAAGATATTTGTCCTTATGTGACTTTGATAGATTGGGATTGAAAATCTACTAATCCGTATTATCCCCGTCATCTTCTGCATCCATTTCTTTTTGAAAGTCGTTTAGTTTACTCATTAAATCAGTTTGGTTTCTCTCTAGGGATTCCAAACGTTCCTTCAAATTCTTCACTATTAAGCTCAATCGACTGATTTCCGTGTTACTGCTGGAAGTAAGTGATTCTAGCTGGTTATATTCGCGATTATCCATGCTTTTTTCTCTCTCCATGTGAACATGATTCTGTCGGCACATAATCTTAACCTTTAGCACCAAAGTGCACCAAATCTTGCTTAAATCTAGCGTGCAGAGAAGGTAAATCTGAATCCATATGTTGTGTGTTATTGAATTATGCTGGACAGAGGCTTTATTCAATGCATGCTACCACCATGGGATGATTCGTTTGCATTTTGAGAGGTGTTCCTCTTTAAGCTGGCTTTCTCGTTAAACTGGAGTTTCATCGCAGTGCATGAAAATAGCGGTCAATCTCTAGCCTAACCTCTATTGCTCCGTTTCTTGCCAGAGTCCTCCGGGCAGACCCCATCCGGATTTGGATTACTCTATCTTTTCTCCTGTGTTATCGTGCTGAAGGTTCTTCATCCCCAGCCTCATTCGATCCCTCCATTTTCTTGCTCAATTCATAAATGGCATTTAAAGTCTTTTGGTGGTTCTTTTCTATTTGCTCCATTCTCTTGAGCAGTCTTTCATGATTCTCGTTCAACGTCTCTATACGTTTAATTGCGACATCTTGTTTTTCTGAGGTCATTTTCTGTCGTTTGAAGATCCACCAACTGACTGTCCCCCCGACTATTGCCCAATTAAGAGGCTAAGGTAGGTGCTGGACGCATTGGTCATGTCCTGACAATCACTGGCAAGCTCTGGAATACATCCCCATAAAGCGTAGAGAATTGGGATCAGCATCGTGGGTTTTGAAAGCTTCTTCTGATTATATACTTGTTTTTGACTATTTCTCTCACTCTACCTTAATTGCCAGCTCTGTTATAACTATCGGTTTGCAGTTCAAAATCGATGATGATCACCGACATAGAGAAAGTAATCCGGATCCACGCCGCAAATACGCAAACATCGATACTCTGAACAATCTCGCTTTATGGCGGCCGCGGCGGATGTTACTTTATCCAGCTTACTGGTCGCATCGTTTTGAAGTAGCGCAGCCCCTGTTCCGTAAACTGGAATTCATTTTCTTTTTGGCATGGTTCGAGGTATCCCTTCACCGCTAAATGTTGTGTGATCAGCCTTGAATAACCAACCTTATCTTCAATTGCATTGAATTTTAGCGCCTTGAACACCCTGACGGCATTGACACATTTTCTTTCGTTACCTTCGCCCAATTGTTTGTGCATCATCTGAATGAAGAATTCTGACATGACTTTAGCATCCCAATCCGGATCGTTTACGCTAACATTGATTGACACTGACTAGGTCAGTAGTTTCCGCTACTTTAAGGTTTGAATGGTGAGGATACTGCCGCGAGTTTAGTAGCGTTATACGCCATGCTTAATTGCAGCTACAATCCAGGCCATTACAACACCATCGCTCAGTCAACGGGGCGTTAGTCGAATATCGAACAATACAGTATCCCTGACTCTGTTTTGGGTTGGTCTTGTCTCCAAGTTGTCCCAGGATAGTTGCTTGTAAGCAAGGGACACTATCAGTGGAATTGCCGCGAAGTCGATCATGTTTACGATAAAGTCGCAATATTCCTGATAAGAGGAAAGCAATCATAGCAGTCTTAAATCCATTCAACATATTGATAGTTAATGGCAGCAACCGACTTTTGACGGTCACAAAATTCAGGGGCAGCTAGCGCAGATTTGACAGAACCACAAGCAGCTAGATTAGGCCAGGTTTCAAGGAGCTAGGGATGATGGTAACTATTCCTCGTCACTTTCATCTGCTTCGTCTTCCTCTTCGTCCTTGCCTTGATCCTCAAGCTCATGAGATTCTTCCTTCATTTCTTCTTTTTCAGCTTCATTGCTGTTGCTCATTCCATTTTGAATCATGCGCCCCGCATTTATATTGCAACTGGTAAAAGTTGGTATTCATCGTTCGTAGTACTGTGACCAAATCTATGAACTGAATTTTCAATGATTTTGTTTTCTTCCGTCCAGAGTGACCATGCCAAATTTTTGCGCCTGAAAATAACAGAGGCTTCTGCATGGAGATTACACATGTGTGAATTGCCGTGCAATATGCCGAAGCCGATTCTTCGCGATTAGCGTATGTTTAAGTGCTTGATGCCGTCAATATTGATAATGTCGGAATTATTAAAGAAAGCAAAGGACGCAGCAGGCAAAACTGCTGACAAGGTCGAGGATTTGGGAAGAGGTGCAGCGGACAAATTGGAGGATACTGCACAGAGTGCCGCAAGTTTGGGCGAGAAGGCAGGAGATAAGATAGCAGATAAGGCATCTGATGCCGCGCAGGGTGCGGAGGGTCTGGGTGAAAAGATTGCCGACAAAGCTGGGGATCTGGGCGGCAACATTAGCAGTGGGGCAAAGGACATTGCTGACAAGGGAGCAAAAGTTGCTGACATGATTGCCGACAAAGCTGGCGATGTGTTAAACAAGACAGCGGACAAGCTAAAACAGAAGGCGTCGACAACCCTCTAGTTTCTCTTTTATTTGAGAAACAAATAGACAGGTTCCATCCGTCATGGCAGAAAGCGGGTTTCCCATTGGTTCGGCGTAATGAGGTTCTTTTCTTACCGTGATCGCATCCCGTTCGTCCGCTTCCTTGCGAGAAATATCGTGCTCATGATCATCAAGACTTTAAAGAACTCAGGCCGAGAATTTAGCTGGCCTTGAATCAAAAATCAAATGGGAACCGCGTAAATTCAGTATTATTGGGATTTTCATGCGCTGTCCGGAGCCGCTGCACTGCAATTATATATTTCGAACTGCTACTCCCTTGACCTTTTGCATTTATGTGGTGATTCTGACCTCCAGTCAAGTGGGACAAGCTTGTCTGCCTTTGATCTAAAACCATCATCAAAATAGATTGCCTGGCCACAATACTTGCATTCAAACTGGCGCATGTATTCTACCAACGACCCATCAGCACTCTAACTAGAGTCTCAGTTGTAGTTATTTACCTTATCTGCACTTCAGATTTCTCACATAGATGTGTGTCGTACTGTGCCGGCATTTCAGTCAGACAATTACTAAGCAAGGCCCGAACCAATTAAACCAAGAACTATGGTCGAAGGTTCTTTCCACACCTGATACATCGAATTGCGAACATGGGGTAGTCTATGTTACACCCCGCGCAGATATTTGTCCGCTGACCCACAAAACGCTCGTACTTGCCGCTCGGTCCCATTATGTATTACTCTATTAGAGTCCACGATATTAGGGGGAGGAATGCAATGCATTGCATCGCGTGCCAGCGCATTCCTTCTGCATTAATCAGTCAAAAGCCTGCCTCTACCTATGCAAGAAGAGAATGCCGCGAATAGATATCCCGGAACATCTTGCTTGAACAAAAAAGATATTCAAATTATCATTGACATGAAAAACAATGGGTTTTCGACGAGGGACATAGAAAAAAACTACAGGTGGAAGAATGGGCAGTTGAAATGCTGGTATTTCTGATGTCCAAGTAATATCAGATGCTCGTTGAATTTCCATGCACCCGTTATTCTCCAGAAATGCCAAGAAGGGTCTTTCTATCTCTATAGGAGCGTCGTAGGATAATCTCATCTTGGTTGGTGCCTCACGGCCACCTGTGACTGCTTGGTACCAAACTATACTCATTCTAAGAAGGAAAAAGGTAGGTGAATGAATTACAAATTTCTTGCAAGCACTAGATAGGTTTCGGCCATCATTTTGTGACTTACTGCAGCAATCGTGTTGCCCGCCTTGATTCCCTGTTCCCACTTGTCAAGCTCTTGTTGTGCCTTCTGCGCATAGTAATCCTTGTTTCCCTGTCGGAGGGATTCAATGTTTTCGTGTACTTTCCCCATCAGGTCGTTATAGTCATTTGATACCTTATCGGTCAATTCCTTATCTAGGCGGGCCTTCGCTCCCGCAGTTTGGCTAGCAGGTCTTCTGACATGAGATGTCTTGAGGCATACACGGTGTTAAGGATTGCTACAGTTCCAATTGAGAAGTTGATGAGGTCAATATTGCAAGCAGCTTTACCGTAAAAGCCAAGGTGAGAACCCACCCAGAAGAAGTGGAAGTATGGGCGGCATGGATAAGTGATGAGGAAGAAGCATCAATTCTAGTAAAGTCTCGTTCACCAGCAGCGTTGTTACAGGGAAAGCGACCCCATCTACTGTACATGATACAGCATGATCGCTAGTTATCGATGCATAGCAAAGTGAAAAAAAGAAGAGGTTGAAGCCTCTCGTCTTAACTGATGTAGAAGGTCACGCTAACAGACATCGACACCTCTTGCGCTCCTGGCAGTATAGGGGTTCCAGCATCTGAGCCGCCTGCTTCTGGACTCCTGCCATAGTATGGGAAGTAGACCTCATTGAGGTTTATCGACTGGACTCCCGATATTTCCATCCCTACTGCTTCGGCTGCAATCTGGGCGCGATTCTTGGCGCTGGTTACTGCATCTGCGATAAGTTCATCTCTGAATTGTTGCTGCCTTTCCTGAGAGATGAAAAAGTATGCTCCAGAGATATTCGTTGCTCCAGCATTGACTGCTGAGTCAATGACCTTGCCCACGTTCTGGCTGCTGCCATCGGTTGCGTCAATTTGAACATTAAGGTTATTCGATGCTTTGTAACCGACTATCACATTCTTGCCCTGGCATTCTGGTGGTGGGGGATAGATGGATGGACGCACATCATCGGAAGACGTTCCTGACGAAGGCTGTGATCCTTCTGCACCTGATGTACTTGTCGCCGGCATGTCTTGTTCACTAGCTGGCGTTCCGTCTTTCATGATGCAGGGCGGGTACTGCCATTCGTACACGGGGTAGACGTTGTAGAAGCTGGTACTTATCTGGTCATCAGTGACTCCTGCCTCATTTTTCAGCGCAGTAATGACCAAGTTCACTTGCGCCGCGTTCTTTGCGGCTGCATCAGCTGCGGTCTGACCATCGGTTTCAACTCCAATTGATACGGAGACCTTGTCAGGCATGACCTTGACCGATGCGCTTCCAGACGTAAATATAGTCGATGAGTTGCCGTAGTTTTGTGGCAGAGGCTGTTGAGCTGTTGCGTTCGTGAAGAAATTCTGATTGCTTGTTGTTGCCGCGGCCAAAATAATGGCTGTAGTGGTTGCAGCAAGCACATAAATAATCAGCTTGTTCTTCCGCAGCCGTGACGGCTGGGGAATGTTTGATTCGGACATGTTGCTTTCAAGATTTGCTATACCTCACGTGATAAGTAAACCTGTTCGTTAGAACAGTTGTCCTATTACTCATTTGAAGGGTATTGACGATCACAAGTTCCAGTATTTGGTTAACTCGGACGACATACAGCATTACACCCTCTATGATCTGAATGAGGTCAATAACACTCTACTTGAAAGGCCCGATCATGCTGTAGCTTTAAAGATCGTCAATAGTGGCGATTATAGAATTCAGGAATCAAACTTTCAAGAAGACTCTCCAATGTCAAGAAATCAATGTAGTCAAAATCATATAGAGGATACCATCACTTTCCATACATGGGATTCTTGAAGAATGTCAAAAAAGCTACAGAACAGGCTGTCGATAAAGGGGCGGAACTTGGCAAGAAGGGTATTGAGAAGGGAGCAGAGGCCGGGACTAACGCTTACGAAGGTGCAAGAGAAGCTGTTGAAAAGGGTCGAGATAAGGCTAGAAAAAATAAAAACTGATGCTATCGAGAGAGTCTGTCTGCGGGATTAGACTCTATTGCCAATAATGACTAAGGAGTACGGAGAGAAAAATCAACCTGTTCTGGGGACGTAGTCCTAATCTATATACCGCAACCCGTGAACAAGCGTTCAAGTTCCGCCTTGTGGCTGTGAATTAGAATATGACAACGACAGAGTTACCTTGAACTTTTGCAACAAGCATTCAGAAGAACATATGATTGAAACACTCTTTGACATTAGTAAGTAGGTTGACTGGGCCAGGGTCATGGTGGCATGACAGAGGTGCTGCCCAGCTCGAGATGAAATATTGGGTTCGTACGCATTTCTGTAAGCGCCTGGTCTTCTTAATTACGTAATCCGCATAGACCTTCATGACCCAGAGAGTTAATATCCAGCAAAGTCAGTTGGCTTAAGCAATATTAGGGAGTCCCCATTCCCTATGATTTATGGCAAATTACGAAGCGTTGAAGGCAAGCTTACAAAAGAATGGCGAAGTAATGATCAGATTAGACACAGGCGAGAAGATTGAACTGCATACACACAATGCAAGATTTGAGGACTCTACAAAGGAAGTTGTCGTGGATGCCGGAAAAGAGACATACTGGATTGGTTCTGACAGGGTATCTTACTATTGGATTCACAAAGAGGGTTTTGAAGGCGAGAAGTAGTCTCGCGCTTTCTGAATCTTATTCCCCTCGGACTACGAATTGCTAACATATTGTTATAGTCCACCGACAATATTGTCATGAGTGGTTTCCTAACTATTCTATTGGTTTCCGGACTGATTAGCCTTGGCGGCATGTATGCCGCCTTTGCACAGGAGGTGCGCGGATCTCATGTGATAGATATCCCAAACGGCGCGTATCAAGCCGGTGCCGAACATTACTGACCCGCAAATATTGCTATCCCTGCTGGAACAACTGTAGCATGGTTCAGTGATGATCCGAACCAACAGCACAGTGTGACAAGCGGGATCCCCGGTGGTAATAATTCTGGAACTGATTTTGACTCTGGTGTCATAAGCGAGGGTGCTTTCTTCCAGCACACATTTGACGACATTGGAAATTTTACGTATTATTGCACTGTGCATCCTGGCACGATGGGCAAAGTATCCGTCAGCACGGCACGATGGGATGGACCGGACGCGTGCCGTCGCGCGCGTGGATCATGGCAACCCCCGAAAGAAATGTGTTAATGCATTCTAGTAATGTGAATAACTACTTCTATCTTTTCCCTGAACGCTTTCTTGCACAATGGACAATGAATTAGAGACAGTCCGCGTTTCCCTTGCGCCCCAATGCCGCGGAAGATTGCTGCTAGCGCCTCCACTATTTGTCTAGGCGTGATTGCGGTTTCCCCCTATTAGAAGTAGTGGCGTCATCTCCTAGAGCAAATCTCCATATTTTGTGCGATTGACGAATTATGGACTATAAAAGCTGCCCGCGTCGATATAGGCCACTGGTTATGGATTCCTGCTTTCCACCAGTTCCACGGTTCGGAGTTGAGGATTCTGCATCAGTTTTTGAGCCTCCGGACTTTTCCACATTTCCCGCAACGCTGTCTCGAACGACTTTGCTTGGTTCGAATTTGCAAACTCCAAGTCAATGGTAATAAAATTAGGATCATCCAAGGACCGTGAAACCCTATAGACTGTAACTCCGGACTTCTTCCTCCCTAGAGGATCACTGTCGAATATATTTTTCCACGCGTCATAGCTACCTACTTTGTGTTCAACACGAACAATTGCTGTCATATTGAACGATAAGGTAGAGACTAGGTAGATAATATTGACGGAGGCTTGTTCTAGCTAGTTTTTGGAGCTCGTCAAGGACTTCACTGACTAGAAGGGCTTGCATAGCACCGTAAAGCATTTCTAGTCAATCGCAGAATCGCACGCTGCCGAATTCAGACCGCTGGCAGGGGAGAGGAGCAAGTGATGAACGGGGAGGCAGTTTGGCTTCTCTACCTGCTTATCCTGTTAGATTTTTTACTCGAGCAGGGTAGCGCACATGTAGCATATCACCGGAAATTCAGGGAACCGTCGCGGAGCCTGCCGTCTGTTACACTTGCAGCACCGATCGACCGCGTTCCCTCTACTCTTGATTCGGTGAAAAGGTTGCAGCCCGAATCTGGCTTTCTTGTAGGGTCAGATAGCGGATTCTTTCTCTAGTTTGTCTGAATTTCTAGTCTTTGATTTAGCTACGATTTTTACTACCTCTGAGAACACAAAGCCAGTAGTCGCAAGTAAGATCATGATGATCCATTCAGCAATATCCAATGCCACAAGCTCGAAAACTTGCTGCATTACCGGATGATTCATTATAAACAACATCACCACAAATTCGCCTATCAATGAGTATATCAGCATCTTGTTGCCTAACAGATCAAGTCTGATTATATTATGTGTAAAAGACCTGCAAGATAACGTAAAGAACAACTCAAAGAAGACTATTAATCCGAAAACCATTGTGCGGGCCTTGGCAACTCCAGAGTCGGATTGCCACCCGTTTACATCAAGGACATACCAGAACAGAGCCAGAGACGTTACTGCTAGCACGATTGGGATTCCAACGAGCCATTTCCTTATCTCAGAAAAACTCTCCCTTGTACTTCTTGGCTTTCTTTTCATTATATCCGGCTCTGGAGGCTCCAACCCAAGCGCTATAGCAGGCGGACCGTCGGTAGCAAGGTTGATGAAAAGTATGTGCTTTGCCAAAAGCGGAAACGGCCATCCTACAATCACAGAGAATCCAAGTATAATTATCTCCCCTACGTTAGCAGTAAGCAGATAAACGAGATACTTCTTGACGTTATCAAAAATCCTTCTGCCCTCTTTTACGGCGGTCACAATGGTAGCAAAATTGTCGTCAGCAAGTATCATGGACGAAGATTCTTTTGCCACCTGAGTTCCTGTAATCCCCATGGCTATTCCAATATCTGCAGCCTTTAGAGCTGGGGCATCGTTGGTGCCATCACCGGTCATTGCCACTATGTGTCCTTTCTTCTTAAGTGCCTGCACGATCTTGAGCTTGTGCTCCGGCGAGACCCTCGAGTAGATCTTTATTTGATCCACCTGTTCTGCCAGCAATGTTGCATCCAGAGCTTCAAGCTCGGTTCCGGAAACAACCTTTGTTTCAGTACCTCTTCCGGCAACTATGCCGATCTCCTGTGCCACAGCAAACGCGGTAAGTTTGTGGTCACCTGTTATCATAACTATGTCAATTCCCGCAGTCTTGCATTCGGAAATTGCATCGATCACTTCTGGCCTTGCAGGATCAATCATACCAACGATACCTAAAAACGCAAGGTTGGCCTCGATGTCTTTACCAGAAAAATCGTCAGCACTGATGCCCTTTTTGTGCGCAATGGCCAACACTCGCAGGCCGCTGGATGCCATTTCATTATTTGCAGATATGATTCTGTCTTTGATTTGGTTGTTGATGGGAATTGTTACAAAATCAGTATTGATCACGGTGCTGCAACGGTTCAGTACTTCTTCAACAGCTCCTTTTGTGAAAACATCAAACTTGCCATCTACTCTGTGAATGGTCGTCATCATCTTTCTTTCAGAAGTAAATGATACTTCTTGAGCCCTTGGAAATTCCAAATCAACTTTTCCTTTTTCAAGACCAACCTTTCTTGCAAAAACTAATAGGGCTATCTCCGTCGGATCTCCAATCGCCTCAAGGTGTCCTTTGCGAGCGTCTTTCATGCGGGCGTCATTGCATAGCACAGCAGCTTTTGCAAGCAGCGAAATGTGTTCTTTAGCAATTTCAGAATCAACCAAGCCTCCATCAAGGCTGTAACCGGTTCCTGTAACTTGGGCGGACTTGTCATACGCATAGACCTTTCTTATTGTCATCTCGCCCTTGGTCAGTGTGCCAGTTTTGTCGCTGCAAATCACTGTCGTAGAACCAAGCGTTTCTACCGCAGGCAACCGTCTGATAATTGCATTCTTTTTCGCCAGGGTATACACTCCAAGGCTCAGAGACGCCGCAGTTACTGCGGGCAGCGCCTCTGGGACGGCGGCGACTGCAAGGCTTATGCTCCACATCAGTGTCTCGATTATTTCATGACCTCTAGCGATGGCAAGAAGGCTGATTACGCCAGCAACAGCCAGCATTATTATGCTAAGCGACTTGCTTGCACGACGCATCCGGATCTCAAATGGCGTCTTTTGCATTTCCACATGCTGTACCGCGCTGGCTATCCTTCCAAGCTCGGTATTCATGCCGGTTGCAAAAACCACAGCTTTTCCTCGGCCATGCGTCACAGTTGTGCTTGAATATAGTATGTTTTTCCTGTCTGCAACTGGCGTCTCTTTGACCAGAACTGCGTTCATCTTTCCTACTGGGACCGATTCGCCTGTAAGGGGAGCCTCGTTAACTTCTAGGTTGAATGATTCGGTTATGTATGCATCAGCTGAGATTCTATCTCCCTCTGAAACCAGTATGACATCGCTCGGCACGAGCAGAGTCATGTCAATTAATGCCTCTTCACCGTCGCGAATAACGCGGCAAGTTGCGGCGGCCATCTCTTTCAAGGCTTCAATTGCTTTTTCTGATTTGTATTCTTGGATAAAGCCGACTGCGGTGGAAAGTATCACAATCGCCACAATTACAATTGCATCAATCAATCCGCCCACTGCAACAGAAATTGCCGTTGCTACAAGCAATATCAGAATGAGTGGTTCTTTGAATTGATTTGCAAATACTGCTAGTCTTGATTTTCTCCCTTCCTCCCTTAACACGTTAAGGCCGTAAATTTCACGCCGCTCATTGATTACTTTGTTTGTAAGACCTATCTTGTCATTTGTTTTCAGGATTTGCAGAACTTGATTTTTGTTCAAGGCGTGCCAATCAGTCTTTTTGGAATTGCCAAGTTTCTGCATGGTCAGGTTCATCCTAATACTGAATGACCTTGCTTGGATCCGCCAGTTGCTATGCTCGAAGGCACTATTTGGCAAACTAGTTGACTTTCAGCAAAATCTTTGGCAAATTGCATTGAGGTTAGTCGAGTAAAGATTCCGTCAGAAAGACCTAGATGAATTCTACTATCTATAATCAACAGCATGATTACAGCGGCCATGCTCTCAAACTTCCCTAAAAAGAGGTATTATTGGGAAGGTAAATCAAGGTTTGTGACGTATTTGGCTATGGCATAATATCGCCTGCTATAGAGTTATTCGAAATTCATATAACATTGAAGGCGATAACATCGTTTCGGAATGCCCTAGAACCCGGGATGAGCTGTATGAGACGGGTGCTTGAAGACTTTGTCTATGGTGCAACCGACGGTGCAGTCACAACTTTTGCGGTGATGGCGGGACTTGTAGCTGCATCACTGTCTCCTTCTACAGTACTTATCCTTGGTTTTTCAAACCTTCTTGCGGATGGTTTTTCAATGGCTGTTGGGAATTCCTGGCAACCAAGATCCAGTGCGAATACATCGAAAGGGCCAGGAAAAGGGAGGGGTGGGAAATAGCCAACTTGGTAGAGCAGGGGAAGCAGGAAATCCGCGACATCTACACTAAGAAAAAGTTCAAGGAAGAACTCGGACGAGACAGTCAGGGTTATCACTTCCCACAGAAATGTCTGGGTGGACACGATGATGAAGGAAGAGCTCGGGCTTATTGAGGACAGCAATCGCCCGCGCGGTGCTGCAATAGCTACATTTGCAGCATTCAATGCTCGTCAACCAATCGCGTTTTGAATCGAATTAGTGAAGTCTATCTTCCGTGGAACTAGGTAATTAATAATGGAACCAATCTGAGTCAGCATGGTAGATTTTGAAAACTATTTACAATTCTAGTTCTAACCAGATATGTGGATTTCACTGATCTGGAGAAAAAAAGAACTGAACATCTGCTAGGTGGAGGAAAAGACAAGCAAGAGGAGCAAAGGAAGAAGAAAAAGTTGACAGCGTTTGAACGGGTGGATTTATTGTTTGATGCAGGAACATTTGTAGAATTGGACCAATTTATGCTCCATGACTGCCGTGACTTTGACATGGATAAGAGAATGATTCTCGGTGATGGAGTAGTTACGGGATATGGAATGATAGACAATCGTCTGGTCTATACCTTTGCACATGACTTTACGGTACTAGGAGGCTCTTTAGGTTGGGCTTTTTCCGCCAAAGTTTGCAAGATAATGGATCTGGCCTTGAAGCAAGGTGTTCCAATAATAGGAATCAATGATTCTGGAGGAGCACGCATCCAGGAAGGTGTCTTGAGCCTTGCAGGGTATGCCGAAATATTTCACAGGAACGTTGCAGCGTCTGGAGTCGTACCTCAAATCTCCCTGATAATGGGTCCATGCGCCGGTGGAGCGGTGTATTCTCCGGCAATTACTGACTTTGTAATCATGACCAAATCAGCTTTCATGTTTGTCACAGGTCCTGATGTCGTGAAAGAGGTCACAAAAGAGAATGTGACCTTTACAGATCTAGGAGGTGCTGAAGTGCATAATATCAAGAGTGGAGTAGCACATTTCCTAGCTGAGGACGAACAAGATTGCTTTGCAACTCTAAAAAAGCTTTTGTCGTTTATACCATTAAACAATTTGGAAGACCCACCACGAATAATACCGAAGGACGATCCTCTAAGAATAGATAATGATCTTGACTCAATTCTTCCAGCTAGTCCGAACAAACCGTATGATATGGGAATCGTGATAAAAAAAATTGTAGATAGCAGTGATTTTCTTGAGATTCAGAAACATTGGGCAAAGAACATAATAATTGGATTTGCTAGACTCGATGGCAACCCTGTTGGTATTGTGGCAAATAATCCGGAAGTTCTGGCAGGAGTGCTCGACATCGATTCTTGCGACAAGGCAGCTCGGTTTGTAAGATTCTGCGATTGTTTCAACATTCCACTTATTGCCTTCGTAGATGTTCCTGGCTTTCTTCCAGGCACAAACCAAGAATGGGGTGGGATCATAAGACACGGCGCAAAGCTTCTCTATGCTTTTTCAGAGGCAACTGTGCCAAAGCTCACGGTTATAACAAGAAAAGCATACGGAGGAGCTTATTGCGTTATGAACAGCAAGCATATAGGTGCCGACTACAACTTCGCTTGGCCAACCGCCGAAATTGCAGTAATGGGACCTGAAGGGGCATGCAACATTATTTTCAGAAAAGAGATTTCCGAGTCAGAGAGTCCCGAAGAAAAAAAGAAAGATCTGGTGCAGGATTACACAGAGAGATTCTCCAACCCGTATATCGCTGCATCGAAAGGTTACATCGATGTTGTCATTGAACCAAAAGAGACAAGACAGCGTCTGATCTCGGCCCTCAAAGCAATTTACAGAAAGAGGGTAGAGAGGCCCAGAAGAAAGCACGGCAACATTCCCGTATAGATGCCTTGATTCACTTATCGACAATCTCCAGAACCAAGTCCGGGACAAGAAACGTTTTGTAAGTGATTAGCGTGAACCCCGAGATAGTGGAGACCTGAATACTTAATTCTCCCGCTAATTGCCGCATGGATGTTGCCACAATTCTTAAGAAGGGTAGCGCTGCAAATTGATTTACGTTTTGACCAAAAAGATCCTTATAGCTAACAGAGGTGAAATTGTATTGAGGATTGCAAGGACATGTGAAAAGCTAGGCTTGGAACCATGTGGAATATACTCTGACGCCGACGCAACTTCCCTACACGTAAAATATTGCAGACAATCAGCAAAAATAGGTGGCCGCCTCCCCACAGAGAGCTACCTCAGGATGGATAAGATAATTGACGCAGCAAAAACCCTTGGTTGTGAGCTGATACATCCTGGTTATGGTTTTCTTGCCGAAAGCCTAGAGTTCTCCCAACTCTGCATTAAAGAAGGATTCATTTTCGTAGGTCCTTCCCCGTCTGCTTTGGCGCTCTCTGGCGACAAAGCAAGGGCAAGAGAGGTTGCATCAGAATTCGCACCTATACTTGAAGGCAAGGAAGTCTCAACAGAAGCCGATGCCTTAAGTCTTGCTGACAAAATAGGATATCCGATAATCCTAAAGGCCGTAAGAGGCGGCGGTGGTAGAGGGCTAAGGATAGTTAGGTCCAGCACAGAGCTAAGTCAAGCATTTATCTCATCAAAGAATGAAGCAATGATTAGCTTTAGTTCTGCCCGGTTATATATCGAAAAATATCTCGATAATCCCCGACACATCGAAATTCAGATCCTTGGCGATGATTCGCAAGTTATTCATCTTGGAGAAAGAGAGTGCTCGGTCCAGCGCCGGCACCAAAAGCTGATAGAAGAAACACCTTCGCCTGTGGTTACTAACGATCTCCGACAAAGGATGACCAAAACCGCAATCGAAATTATGAAGAAAATGAAGTACAACAACGCTGGCACGGTGGAATTCCTCTTTAAAGAAGGAAGCTTTTACTTCATGGAAGTAAATTCAAGAATACAGGTGGAACACCCCATAACCGAAGAGGTCACGGGTATAGACATTGTCGAACAACAGCTCCGCATCGCAACTGGC
>Ga0070698_100004208_pt1 | contig 15814 bp, 11 predicted proteins | sample KBSK1502metaG_FD_65477 | JGI IMG/M metagenome (GOLD analysis project Ga0070698, IMG submission 65477) | Corn, switchgrass and miscanthus rhizosphere microbial communities from Kellogg Biological Station, Michigan, USA - KBS K1-50-2 metaG | ecosystem: Host-associated > Plants > Roots >...
CAATCGATCCCCGCTCGTCACCGTGCAGCCATGTTCCGTAGCATCGGAAGGTGATCAAGTAGCCGAGCGGGAGATCGGTATCGTTCCACATCGGGGCCATCTTATCCCACCCGCTCACGCAGGTGGTACTGACCAGAGTACACCCACCCGCTACGGCGGTGTTCGTTAAATAATCCCCCGCACCCAGAAGGGGTGCCAGAAAGACTTCTACTCACAGAAGATATTTTTCCTCATATTCGATTCCGGCCTTTCCGAGCAACTCCCGCAACTCATCAATAATGAACCCTTGCGATGATGAGCTTCGTGATGCGCGGTTGGCTTTGCGACTATTTGGAATGATCTACTTTGCTTCGTCATGCAACGTCGACAGCCGCTTGATTTCAAATCGGCGCGAACCCGACGGAATCGTCACCACCACTTCGTCACCCGCTTCTTTGCCCATCAGGCTACGGCCGATTGGAGAGACGGTCGAGATTAAACCAGCCGGCGGATCACTCTCTTCGGGCGTCACCAGCCGGTACGTAACCTCTTCATTACGCTCCGCGTCGTGGAGCACCAGAGTGGAACCGTAAGCAGCCTTGTCGCGCGGGATCCGGGAAAGATCAATCGAAGAGACTTCACTGATGCGCTGACGCAACTCGCGAATGCGCGCCTTCACCATGGTTTGGCGCTGGAGTGCAGTTTGATATTCCGAGTTCTCGCGCAGGTCGCCAAACTCGCGCGCGCGCTTGATCTCTTTCGGCAAGTGGATGAAGAGTTCGCTTTCCAACTCGTCCAACTGGGCCTGAAGTTTCTTTTTGATGTCGGCGCTCATGTTTCAGGTCTTACCTTTGTCGTTCAGAGCTTCCTCAACTGCCTGTCGCATCAACTGAGGCGTCGAGTATGGATTGAAGCCGGTGAAGTGTTTGACGATCCGGCCACCGGGTGCGATCACGAAGCTTTGTGGAATCACAGACCTGCCCTGAACCGCTTCCACCAGAGGTCCCGCCAGCGTGCCGTCATCCCAGATGATTTTGTAAGGAACGTTTTGTGACTTTACGTATTCTTTCACGTGCGCCGGATCGTTGCGCTCGTTATATGTGGTCGCCACTCCGAGCACCACCAGGCTGCGCGACTTGTACTCGTTGCTCATCTTCACCAATTCTGGCATCTCCAGCCGGCAAGGCCCACACCAGGTGGCCCAGAGGTTCACAATTAGTACTTTGTCTTTGAAATCCGAGAGCTTCAACGAATCGCCATCCAAAGTCTGAAGCTTTGTGTCGCGCAACTCCGGCGACAAACTCATGTTGGCGGGGGGATTTGCGGGAGCAACATTCGTAGCCGGCGCGTTCGCCACGCGATTGGCGGGAGCGTTGCCGGGCTTGGTTACTTCAGTTGAATTACAACTCGATAAGCCTAACGCTCCGATCAGACCGGCGCCGGCAAGCGTGAGCACGATGCGTCCCGGCGTCCAGAAAGATTTCCGGTCCGTTTGTTTAGGAGAAGTCTGTTTGGATAAAGCCATTAGTTCACGCTTCCAATGCAGGACACATCTCTAACTTGTCCTTTAGTTATGAAACGAAAAGACGCAAGTTAACAACTTGCGCTACAACACGACCCGGAAAGTCGCGATGCGCCCCGGGTCATCGCCAATAATCGCATACTCACCCGGTATCAGCGAAGTGCGTGGGCGCACTTCCATGAAAACCAGATCACCCTCCTTCACCAGACCACGAACCGTCGGCTTGATAATTTCGGCGGACGAGATGGCAAACCCGCTCATTCCCCGCTGTGCAATCGCGGTGACGCGGCGCGCGCCTTTGTGCGGCGTAAGCCAAACCAGGAAAGGCGGATGCGCGCCCGGCCGCTGATAAGTAAAGAGAAAGATCCGCGGCGTCGCCGTTTTGAAAACCGTCGCGGCATGCTCGCCTTTGATTTCGATATAGCTGACCTTTGTGTTCTTCGCAGTCGTCTCTGGCCGGAGCGGTGTCTGACCCTGCTCGAAAGGTAAGGCCACGAGTTTGTTTTGATCGTCGAGCGTGTAGATCAAACTGCGCTCGGCCGGGGGAGCCGGAAGAAATTCCTGGGCGCTTTCATTTCGCGTTACGAAAAGCGCGAGAAACCCAAGGACTGCGATAATGGCGAGATGTGTTTTGATTTTGAGCACGATGCGATTCTCGCCAAGCAGCGGGGGCGAGCCCGCCTTCCCGACCTGAGAGACTCAGACATCGAATCCGACTCAGCCTTGAAAGACTTTCATATTAAAGAATCAACCCTCAATCCGATCAAGCTGAAGGTTGGAAGTACTCGCCGTGGCTTTGCCCAAAAAGCCGTCCGCTACGAAGTTATGGGCCGAGCGGTGGCACGGTACAGAACCGCGAGCGGTAGCGAGCGGGATCAAGATCGCACTTTTCAAGGCTGAATCGTTTTGTAGGCCGAACTGTGAGCCCTTGTCCCGCTCGCTACCGCTCGCGGTTCTGTACCTCGCGACTCATGAATCGACTTTTGGGCAAAGCCACTCGCCGCTGACACCCCTTACGGTGGCGGAGGTTTATTGTAGATTTGACGATAGAGCAGGTTCGCATTATTACGATTCAGAGGCACCAGAATCTCGTACTGCTTGTTGGCGGACTTTTTGTTGCCGGATGCCAAATAGGCGACCCCAAGATTGTAATGGGCACCCTGATAATCCGGTTTGAGTTGGACCGCCTTTTCCAGCGCCCCAATGGCCTGCTTCCACTGTCTCAGATTCATATAGGCAACGCCGAGATTGTTCTGCCCGGCCGGCCAATCCGGCTTCAATTGGATGGCCTGGCTGAAGGCCGCCAATGCCTCGTTGTTTCGTTTCAAACTATTGTAGGTGATCCCAATATTGAAATGACCTTCGGGCAGATCGGGTTTTAGCTGGATTGCCTTTTTGAGCGGATCGATGGCCGCGGTGAAGTTGCCGACGTTGTTATAAGCCCAACCGAGATTGCTATACGCCTCGGCATAATCTGGCTTAAGTTCGATGGCCCGCTTGAAAGCCACAATCGCGTCGGGCCAGCGCTTGGTTTTGCCCAGCGCATAACCCATGTTGTTGTTGGCTTCGGCGTCATCGGGCTTGAGGCGGATCACCTGCTTGTAAGTATCAGCCGCTTCCGCGTACTTGCCCAGCTTGTTATACGTCCACGAAAGATCGCTCTGAGCGTCAACTGAATCAGGCATGAAGTGAACGGCCTGCTTATACGCATCTTCCGCTTCCGATAACTTCTCGAGCCGGCGATACGCATCGCCCAGGTTGTCGTAGGCTTCGCCGTAATTCGGCTTAAGACCAATGGCCTGACGATAAGCCGCGATCGCATCCTCGTACTTATTCGCGTTGTATGCAGCGACGCCTAGATTGAAATAAATCAAACTAAGCGCAGCTTTCGCTTCTGTATCGTTTGAGTCGAGACTGAGGGCTTTCTTCAAAGTCTCCATCGCTTCCACTGATCGATCGAGTTTGAGGTAGGCATTGCCCAGCGCGTGATAAGGAGGGGCCCATTCGGGCTTCTGCACAATGGCCCGCTTCTCCGCGGTCACGGCGTCTTCATATTTTTCCAGATTGAAATATGCTTCGCCGAGACTCAGGTATGCCTCGGGATAATTTGCCTGGAGGTGGATGGCCTGTTGGTAAGCGTCGACTGCTTTTTGGTACTGACCCGCGTCGAAGAAATCGTCGCCCTGTTTGTTGAATGTTTCCGCGGTTGGCAGGCGCCTGATCGGGTCCGCGGGCGGCTTTGTAGATTCACCGGTCCGGTGGCTTACTTCCGCAGGCTTCTCGGTTTCAGGTTTGGTTCTGGGGATAGTCGAGGTTGTTGGTCGAGTCGCGTGCGAAGAACGCACCACCGTTTTCGGTGGCGGTCGTTTGACGTGCTTGCGATTTGGCGGGCTGCCAAAAATGCCTTTGCCTAATTTCGCCTCGACGTCGGCACTGGCCAGCAAAACGCTCGCGCCGCCGCTAATTTCTTGCGCGAATGAAGCTCCCGTGTGAACAAAACCGGACACCGATAGGGTCAGAACAAAAACTACAACGCGTGAACAAAGTGAATTGCGAATCATGTGCATTCAACTCCAGGATTTCAACTCTCTCAGCGCCAGACGTTTTAGGGCGCAAGCTGATGTGGCTCTGATTGAGTTTACTTTGATGCTGCGTCCGGCGACAAGGATGTTGGCTGTTCGATACCTGGGATGATTAAGTCTCCTCCGAATGCGGCTTGCCGCTTCCCAGTGCGGTAAGGCTCTGCCTTACCGTCCAGTGGCTGAAAGAATTAGGAGGCTCCGCCTCCGCGGCGCCACTTGATTTCTCCGACATCAACCATTAACGGTTCATCGTCCAACGGTGCCCTCATCCAGATGCGAACGCTGGAGTAGCGATAGTCCTCGGCTCGCTCCACCAAGCCCAACCTCAAAGGATTTCGATGGGTGTAATGAACCCGCTGCATAAGCATGCTCTCACTCGTCAATAACCGAACATTCGGATGGTGATCCCAAAGCGAGTATTGATGATCACGACGGTAGCTTGCATGTCTCAGTTTCTTGAGCGAACTCTCGTGGCCTTCATGTTTTAGATAATCGATTATTCGCCTGCTGACTATTCCGTTAATGAAGCGAAGAACCACGGCAGCCTTCTTCTCACCATCACTGATGATATGCAGGTGGTCAGGCATGACTACATAAGCAAGGATCAAGAACTTCCCCGAGGTGCGGGCTTCATTGAGAGCGCAACAAACAACCGACTTCATCTCATCAAGACGGAATACTGGTAGCCGATCCTTGGTTACGGATGTTAGATAGTAGGCTGGAGAGTTAGGAGAGATGCAATTCATTTTGACGATCCGACGAGGCGTAGCCTCGCCGAAAGATTAGGGAGGTCTTGACGGTAAGGCAAGCCTTACCGCCCTGGAAAGCGGCAAGCCGCTTTTACGAGTGGAGTTATCAGTTTTGTAATGAATTTGGGATGCGCAGCGAGGAGCGTTCTACAAAAACCTAAGAGAGCCCGACACTTAGCCTGCTCTCTAAATATCCTGCGCTCGCAACGTCACAATGGTGGCGATTACCAGCGCAAAGAACATCAGGATCAGCACGAAGGGATCGATTAAGGCGTGGCCCCATGGATGCAGGAAGTTTATGTAGCCGCTCAAATCCTCATCGATCTTTTTGGCGGCCGGCACCGATGGTGGCGGATCAAGTTTGGGCACGGGGGGTTGCGTAGCCGAAACCCCGGATTGAAGATCATGAACGTAGTCCTTCATATTCTTCTCGTAATCTTTCAGCTTATCCTCGCTCCCCTTTTTGTATGATGAGATGTCGTCCTGCGCTTTGGAAATATTCTCGTCGTTGACATCCTCGACGTGCTTGTAAAGACCGCGCCCTTTGTTCTGTCCATCCGGATCGGAACCTTCTTCATCAAGGGTGTCGAGTGTCGAAAAGCGCTTCAATCCATCAAAGGCCCAGGTGGCCGGCATCAACGTGCCGATGACCTTCGCAGTGTTCTGCGGCACGCCGACCAGGCCTGAAAAAAGGATCTGCGGAATCAGGATCAGCGGCACCAGACTGGTAGCCATCTCGGACGTTCTGACCATCGCCGAGACCAAGAGTCCCAGCGCGATGCCGACCATTGCCGTCAACAAAATTACTGCCAACTGCGGCAGGGCCCAGCCCGGCAAACTCATCAGCCCCGAGTAGTGCAGGAATTTCAAAGAGCCAAACAACAGCAGGCACTGGAACGAAACGATCAAAGCCAGCACAAAAAGTTTCGAACTAACATAAGGCAGCAGCCGCAGGTTCACCATGCGCTCGCGCGTGTAGACCGCGCGTTCACGAATAATCTCGCGCGAAGCCACCGACGTGCCAAACCAGATCGAAACCAAAGCCAACATGAAGTAAGGAAAATCGCGCGGGCTCTTCGCGCCGACCACGAGATAGGTCAGGAACGCGATGATCGGCGCCTGCCCAAACAGGATCAGTAGATTGAATTTGTCGCGGCTGAGAACTTCCAGATAGCGGCGCGTGAGCGTGCCCCATTGCCGCACCGCGTCCACCGGCGAGGGGCGACGCTTGGGCGGCGCGACGGCTGGTTTATCGCGCGGCAGAAGGCTGAGCGGCTCAACTACGTTGCGCCGGTACTGTTCGGTGGCCTGAAACTTTTTCTTCCAATCTTCGGCCACCTGTTCTGAGATCTGTTCGCGTTGCAGTTTCCGCGCCTGCTTTTGTGATTTCGTGGCGTTCGGGGGCAACGCCGGGAGGGCCGCGGTCTGCTGATCGATTGGTCCTTCCAGCTTGTCGTAAAGGTCTTTGAAACTGTCGGCCTTCACGTGCGCCAGCGCTTCCTGGGGCGCGCCGTAAAAGACCAGCTTGCCGCGCATCATCACGACAATCTTGTCGAACAGCTTCACGTTCTCCATCGCGTGTGTTGTCAAAACAACCGTGCGGCCGCTCTCGGCAATCTGCCGGAAGAGCTTCATGATCTTCTCTTCGGTCGCCGGATCGAGGCCCGAAGTGGGCTCGTCAAGAAAGATCACCGAAGGCTTGGTGATCAACTCGACGGCGATCGAGACGCGCTTACGTTGTCCGCCGGAAAGTTGTCCCACCGGCACGTCGCGGCGTTCTGAGAGCCCGGTGACGTCCATTACTTCATTGACAATCTGATCGATCTCGCGGCTGGACACGTCGCGCGAAAGACGCAGGCGCGCGACATAGTAAAGCGTGCGATACACGGTCAACTCGCGATGAATAATGTCGTCCTGCGGCACGTAGCCGATCGATTGCTTAAGCGAATCCAGATGCTGGTAGAGATCCAGATTATTGATAAGCACGTAACCGCTGGTCGCCGGGCGCATGCCGTTAAGCGAATCCATCAGCGTCGATTTGCCGGCGCCGGACGGCCCCAGCAAGCCGACAAACTCGTTCGGCTGAATCGTCAGGCCCACGTCGTCGAGCAGCCTGATCGTGCCGCCGCCGGATCGATTCTGAACGACCTTGGCGATGTTGATGCAGTCGATGCGCGTCTTTGATCGCGTGTCATAAACCGCGACACCCTGTTGCGAGTCGGCCTGCAAAACAAACGGGCCGATCTGAATTACGTCAGAGAGCTGAACCGGGCGCCGGGCGGTGATGCGCTCGCCATTGACGTAGACGCCGTTGGTCGAGCCGGAGTCCTCAACCGTGACGGTCCCGTTGCTCCGCGCAAAGCGCGCATGATGATTTGAGATTTGCAGGCCATCGAGCCGGAGATCATTGTCATCCGCGCGACCCACGGTGAGTTGCGGCCGAGCTTCGAAGGAGCGCCGGGTCAGTAATTGTGGCTGCGAAGAACCAGGAGGAGGAGTCGTTGATTGCAGCGAACCGGAACCAGTCGAGACAATGGTCCGCCCGGCCATGGGGGCCACTTGACCGAACGGCGATGGAATCGCCTGCTGACTCGGAGTCAGCGCGCCCGAAGAGCTGCGCGACGAAGCTGGATGCGCGGGATCCGTCAGGCGCAATTGCGGTCCGCCGGCGCCGAGCTGAATCTCGTCTCCATCGAACAAGGGAACGGTTTCGGTGATCCTCTTGCCGCCCACCAGAGTTCCGTTGAAGCTTTTCAGATCGCTGATGAAGAACTGATCGCCGGTTTTTTTGATCTCGGCATGACGCCGAGAGACAACCGCCGCCGCCGCATCGATCACGACCTCGCCTTCAGGATCGCGGCCCAGCCGGGTAACTTCCTTGTTCAACTGGATCCGCGTGGCGCGCTCCGTGTCCGGATCAATTAGATCCAGATACGCTGGTCCACTCCTGATCGGCGCGGGCCGCGACGGGGGCGGTGCAGGTGGCGGCGCAATTGGAGATGGCGGCGCCGCGACGGGTTGAGACGGCGGAGTTTTCGGCAGGCTCCCGCTCGACTCGCGAACGGTATCCAGGCGGCCGAGATCAGCTCCTTTTGGTTCAGGCTTTGAGACCGGCGACTGCTCAATACTGACGACGCGCAGAATTGGTCCACCAGTGCCGAGCTGAACCTGCGAGCCAACTCGAACTTCCACCGGAGCGGTGATCTTCTGTCCGTTCACGAACGTGCCAAAGCGAGAGCTGGCATCCATCACCAGATAGCGCCCATTCGCCAGCCGGAACTCGGCGTGCTTGCGTGACACCATCGGCCATTGATCCTGGGAAAAGAAGTAATGGCACACGGCCGGATCGCGGCCAACCAAAACGACGTCGCCGGTGAACGTGTGTTCGCCGTGTAGTTGACCACCACGATCCTCTGCCAGGATGATCTTCATATTTTAGAGTGATGAGCTAAGGGCACTTTCCATCTGTCAAGTTGGACTAGAGTTTAGAGTACCAAATCTAGTTGGGCTTTCGGTTTCGTTAAAGCCCGACTGAAGTCGGTACTCTTAACGCCCGATGGCCGAATGAAAAATGATTATTTCTTTCCAAACCGAAACGACTCGAGCATCATCGGCAGCTCGCCCTTGACGCCCACGTCGTCGATACTTTTTAGTTCAGGCGCAAGTGAGGTTGCCAACATCAATAACGTGACCCCATCCTTGCCGCCGTCCTGGGGCGGCAGCAGGATCACGCGGCCCCACAACTTCAGATCACCTTTCGCAGTATCCTTTGACATCCCTTCAAAGCGAAACTCGTAGGCATCGTAAGCGCCCACCTTGATTTCACCTTCAGACACTTTTCGGTAACCGGGAAACTCGCTCTTAAACTGCGCGAAAAGCTTCTCTGCCAGGGTGTGGAACAACTCGAGATTCTCAGACACCGGTGCGGCCGATGAATTCCAACCGACGGCGAAATTTTCCTGAGTGAAATCCGGCGGTATGCGTCGCTCGACTTTGGCAAAGTTGGTGGCGCCCGGCACTCCGGCACGCGTGTCCTTCACCCAACGATTCGGATAGTAAAACGAGAAGTCGACGTAGTGCTCGGCGAGTTTGCCGTCCAGATTCTCTTTCGAGTTCACGAACTCGACCGCATCGGCCGGCGCGGAATAGGGTGGCGGTTCGGGCGCCTCAACCTTGTTCGTCTTGCCCACATCCGTGGGTGTGTTTTCAACTTTCGGAGACTGAGTCGTGGGTGGCGGAGGCGGCGGCTCGACAACCTTGCGCGCTGCCAGTATCCGCGGGAGCACAAAAAAGTACCCGGCGACCAGCGCGCCGCCACCAAGCACCATGAGCACCGCGAGTATGCCCAGCACCCATGGCAGCTTTGATTTCTTTTTAGGAGGCAGCGCGGCCGGCGATTGCGGTGTTTGAGCAACCTGCGGAGGCGGCGCTGGGGCAGCAATGGGACCCGAGCCCGTTAGCGCGATCGTCGGCGCTGTCGGTGATGTCTGCGGTGGAGTTGGCGGCGCGACACCCGGCGGCGGACTTTGCGAAACTTGTTCGGCTGCGGCCGGCGGTTCCGGTCGGGTTTGAGCGCCGGGCGCCATTGTCTTCGCCGGTGATGAGATATCCTGAGTATCGAGTGGTCTTTGCGAAACGGTTCCCTGCGGACCCGAGATCACCGTTTTGAACGGATCAAATTGGCCGGCAATTTCAGATCTCAACTCGGCTGAAATCGCTTGCGTGGGCGCGTCCTGGTTAACTGCCGGCGGATCAATACGGACCGTCTCGTGACCCATCTCCATGCCTTCAAGGATCCCGCCGTCGTGCGTGCAGAACTTTTGCGTGTCGGTCGTATACGTGCGATTACATTTCGGGCAGCGTTTCATTTTTCGTTCTCTCGGTTAAGCGTGCTTCTAAAGCTTGGCGCGCGCGGCGGCGATCTTGTTTGGTAATTCAGGATTAGCCGGGTCGAGTTGCAGCGCCCGCTCGTAAGCGCGCAGGGCATCGCGCGGACGACCCGCATTCATATAGCCATCGCCCACTCCGCCAAAACCAAAGGTGCCGGCCAGCAAACGCCGATCGGCATCGGCAGCCAGGGGCACAGCCTGTTCGTAAGTCTGAAAAGCGTCATCATAACGCTCCAGCGCCAGATACGATCGGCCCAGAATGTTTCGGGCCGGAAAGAATTTAGGATTCACTTCGACCGCAGTCTTTAAGATTGGTTCCGCTTCCGCAAATTTCCGGTTGACTGACAACAAACGGCCCATCAGAAAAAGCGCACCGGGATTTCGGGCGTCCAGGCTGAGCGCGCGCCGCAGCACCGGATCCGAATCGCTCCAGCGCGTTTCTGACTGCATCGAGTCGGCAATCAGCACGAGCGTCGGCGCGTCCTGCGCCTTGTCGATTGCCGATTTATAGAGCGGCTCTGCTTCACCGTGGCGGTTCATGTGACGCAGCACCCGCGCCAGATGCACTTGCGCCACCAGGAAATTTGGATCCAACTCCAGAGCACGGCGAAACGCCGCTTCCGTGTCATTGTTAAATAGGCCGCGGGCCATCATGGCCACGCCGAGCCGATCAAAAGCGATGGCGCTCTTCGGCTGAAATTGCGTGGCTCGCCTGGCGAAGGATTCGGCGTCGGTGAAACGGGTCGCGTTTGAGGCGCCCGTCCGCGGCTGCACCAGCACAAAACTGAGCGCCGTTAGTGCCTCTGCATTGTTCGGCGCGATGTCGATAGCCTGACGATAGATTTTCTCGGCATCGTCCCAGCGCTGCTGATCGGTAAAGACGTTCCCCAGCCCGTAATGCGCGCGCGCGTCACGCGGTTTCAATTTCAGGGCGGTGCGATAGGACGCTTCAGCCGCCGGAAATTTGCGCTCATCACGCGCGTCGTTGCCGTCCGCGAGTGCGTCTTCAAACTTTTCTTCGATCTCCGCGGGATTGGGTCGGGTGGGTCTCGCTACAGGTCTCGATGGTTTGCCGCTGTGTTTTGCTTCCGGATTCTTGGGCCGAAAAATTCCGGCGCCGCCGCTGAGGTCGCCGCCAGTTTCCTGCGCGCGGGCCACGCCGGCGCAGATCAAAATCGAAAATGAAAGCAGAATCGCGAAAGAAACAATCAAACCAGATCGCTTACGGGTCCTGTGAAACATTCGAAATCCTCCGTCATCTTTGCCGCAATGCAGTAGTACTATGCTCGAACGAAGCCAGGTGGACAACCTTGCGAGTCGGGTCAGTGCAAGTTCAACCTTTAGGTTGCTGCTCGCCGGCACAAGCTGAAGCTTGAACTTCTAAACTTCTGGACTGCGCCTGAGTTTTAGGAAATCTTACTGTAAAAAGCAAGTCACCTGACAGTCTCAAGAGGAATTTCTACAACTGGCGAGAGGTCCGCGAGGAATTAGGTCAGTACTGAGAGCGGTCCGGGGTCCCGCGCGGGCAGCCCGCGTGCGGTGGTGGATGCGACCGGGTCTCGATCTACCACCCGACCGGGACGGAGAGGACATACCCGGTCGCTAGTGCTCTCGGTACTGACCTCAAATCTAAGACGCGGTCTTAACCAAACGAAATCCCAGCACCGGGTTCTTGTAATTTGGCGCGAACCAATCGCGTCTGGTGGCGCTGACGTTGTTTGCCGGACTGCTATAGCCGCCGCCGCGAGTCACCATCCATCCTTTTTGTACCTCGGGAAGCTTCAGCGGACTACCGGGATACAGTGAAGCCTTCGACGAGGTCCACTCCCACACGTTGCCGATTAAATCCTGAACGCCCCAGCGGTTACCGCCCTGTGGATAAGTTCCCACCGGCTGCTCTTTGCCCACGCCGGCTTCCAATGTGGCCGCGCGGCCCGATGCCCACACATTGCCCCATGGATACAGATTGTCCTTATCACCATTGCGCGCGGCGTATTCCCATTCTTCTTCGGTCGGCAAGCGGTAAGTCACGCCGTCGCGTTTGGAACGCCACTCGGCAAACGCAACCGCGTCTTCATAAGAAACATTCGAGACGGGCAACAATTCCTGGCCCACCGGCGCCGTGACGCTGCCCCACTGTTGGGGCGCCGGATAATTCGACTCTCTGACAAAGCGCGCGTACTCGGCATTAGTCACTTCGTTCTTGTCGAGGGAGAATCCGTTAAGGGTTACCTGGTGAGCCGGCGATTCGGTCGGCAACGAATCATTTCGTCCCATTTGAAAAGCGCCGCCGGGGATCTCTACCAGATCGGGTTTGTTGACGACGTCCGGACCAGTCGGGGTTTTCGGTTTCACCGGACCGGCAGGCGTGACGGCTTTAGGCCTTAGCACAAAGTACCCGCCTACCCCGCCAACAATCAAAAGCACCGCGATCAAGCCGAGGACGAGAGGCAGCACAGATTTCTTTTTAGGCACCAGACTAACGTCAACTCGCGGAAAAGATTGAGCGGTGCCCGCCAGACTTTGATCGCCCGTTGCCATTCCCGCGCGTTGCACCTGGGTCGCTTCCGGATCACCTGCGGCGGCCGTTTTTGGCGACATGGTGGATGCCAGTTGCGTCAGCTTCTCTTCCAGCACCCTGGTTTGCTTGGCCACCAGCTCTTCCAGGTGCTTGCGCTCTGCTTCGCGATCGAGTTCGCCGGTTTTTCGTTTTTGCTCTTCTTCGTCGACGATCCTGCGCCGGTTCTCGGCCTCGCGGGCCAGTTCTCTCTGCGCATACAAGCTCTTTTGCTCTTCTTCGAGCAGTGACGCCGCACTGATCGTCCCGGCCAAAGGATCAAACGCCGTCGTCGATCCCTTGATCGCAACCGTCGGCTGTTCCGGAGTCGCGGGAGTAACTATCGTTTTCGAAGGATCGATCTCGGCAAACTCCGCGGTGGGCTCTCCGGTGCGCTTCAAATTCGCGCTGGCCGTTTCCAGGGCCGTGCGCAGTTCGGCGACGAACTCATCGGCCGACGCGGTGCGGTACTTTGGTTCTTTCTCCAACGCGTGACGGATGACAGCTTCGACCTGCGGCGGCGCCTCAATGCCTTTCGACTCGAGCGAGGGAACCTCGTTCGTCAAATGCTTTTTCATGATCGCCGGAATCGAGCTGCCTCTGAAAGGCACCTCGCCGCACAGCATCTGGAAAAGCATCACCCCGAGGCTGTAGATATCGGCGCGCGCGTCGGGCGGATCGTCCGACCACTGCTCGGGCGCCATATAAAAAGGCGAACCCATCAGGCCCGTCGTCTGTGCCGCAATGAACGAGCCGAGTAATTCACCGGATTTGATCTTGGCTAAACCGAAGTCGAGGATCTTCGCGCCTTCCGAAACGGGCACGCCTTCCTGAATCATCACGTTCAGCGGTTTCAGATCGCGATGGACAATTTTTTGCCGGTGAGCGGCGGCAATGCCCGCGCAGATCGGTTGGATTAGTTCGAACGCGCGCATCGGAGGCATCGCGCCTTCGTCGGCCATGATGTCCTGCAACGATCGGCCCTGCACGAACTCCATCACCAGAAAAGGCATCGTGCCGCGCACCACGCCAAAGTCAGTGACGGCGATAATGTTCTGATGACGAATCGCCGCGGCCGCCAACGCCTCCTGGCGAAAACGAGTAACCAGATTCGGATCGTTGCCGACCAGATCGGGCAGAATTATTTTTATCGCGTGCTGAGTCTTGAGAAAGATGTGCCGCGCTTTATAGACCACACCCATACCGCCCTGGCCCAGACGCTTCTCGAGCTGATAGCGTCCATCGAGGATCGGTTCCCCCTGGATCGACGAAGTTGTCTCGACCCCATCGTCCGGACAGTGATTGACGTCGTCAGGGAAACAACAGCGACAGGTTGGGCATTCTTTCATTCGTTGGTGCGACGGCTACTTTGACCCCGCGCGGGTTAAGACGTTCTGCGAAAAGGATTTTAGCGGCTGAGAGGCAGGCAAGCAAGCAGGACTACTTGGACGGAGCGTCTTCGATGACTTTCACTTTGAAGTCCTTCACTTGCTCACGATGGACTAAGCGCGGGCTGCGGATGTGCGCAATTGAATTGGGATCACGCTCAGGCAAATGAATAATATCTTCGAGAATGTCCTCGTTTACTGGCGGCCCTTCGCGTCTATCTTCGACCTCTTTTTCCATAGTGCTCCTTCCGATTGACCGACTGAACCTAACCAATAATACTAGTCCTTTAACTCCTTTCACTCATAGATCTCGCGGCGATGACCGATTAAGTGAACGATGATCACGCGCTCGCGCCGAAGTATCTCGTAAACAATACGATAGTCACCTTCACGCAGCTTGTAGAGTCCGCGCAAACGTCCTTTCAGCGGCTCGGGGTGATACTCTCGAGATTTTCCGCGAGCCAGCCCAGCCGCCGCACTACCCGAGTTGCGACCGCTTTGTCGAGCCGTTCCAGTACGCGGCTCGCTGGTTTCAAGAGTCGAATCGTATACATTGCGTTCAGGCAATACCTAACCGCTTCGCAACCTCTTCGAGTTCTTCACCCCGTTCGCCTTTAGCGACAGCTTTTTTCTGTCGCAGGAGTCTATCTCGAACGTCGGCTCTTATCTCGAGCCCCTCATCCGGGTCTCCGAGAATCTCCTTTAGCTTCTGCTCGACAACTGAGCCGATGATTTCTCTGAGTTCATCAGTGCTTAGCTGACCAACATTTGCAGCCATACTGCCTCCCTTCACTTCACCACCACGTTCACCAGCCTCTGCGGCACCACGATCACCTTCACAACCTCGTGGCCGTCGATGAAACTCTGCACCTTACTATCAGCCAGCGCGATGGTGCGCAAGTCGGCTTCGCTGATATCGGGCGCGACCACCACGCGCGAACGCAGCTTGCCGTTGACCTGCACCGGGATCTCCAGTTCCTCCTTGCGCGCGAGTTCCGGATCGGCCTGCGGCCAAACGGTGGCAGCCTGCACCAACCCACCTTCGTGCCCCAGACTCTCCCACATTTCTTCGGCGACGTGCGGAGAGAAAGGCGCCAGCATCACGACCAACGTTTCAATTGCTTCGCGCGCCGCGAAGGCATCTGCGGGCGATGCCGCAGCCGGCTCGACATTGAATTCGCCGAGCGCGTTCGACAACTCCATCAACGCCGCGACGTTCGTGTTGAGATCGAGCTTCTCGAAATCATCCGTTACGCGCGCGATCGTCTGATGCGTCTTACGGCGCAGCGCGCGCGCAACATCGCTGAACTCTGCGACAGAAGGTTTAGAGGCAGACACTTCGCGCCAGCGATAAACCATGCCCCACACGCGGCGCAGAAATCTCACCGCGCCTTCGATGCCGCTCTCAGACCAGCGCAGCTCATTCTCAGGGGGCGCGGCGAACAGCACGAACATCCGCGTCGCGTCGGCGCCGTAGGCCTTGATCATTTCGTCCGGGTCGACGCCATTTCCCAGACTCTTGGACATCGCTTTCCAATCGCTGGTCCCTTCGACGCGATTCGTAACCATGCCCTGCGTGAGCAGGCGCTTTACCGGTTCGTTGCCTTTGACCAGGCCGAGATCGCGCATCACCTTGTACCAGAAGCGCGTGTAGATCAGATGCATCACCGCGTGCGAGTCGCCGCCGATGTATTGATCGACAGGAGTCCACTGCGCGGCGATCGCCGGATCGAAGGGCGCCGAATCGTTACGCGGATCGGTATAGCGAAAGAAGTACCAGGACGAATCCACAAAAGTGTCCATCGTGTCAGTTTCGCGAGTTGCCGGCCGCCCACACTTCGGACAAGTCGTGTTTACAAATTCGGGCACGGTCTTCAGGGGTGATTCACCCGTCCCGGTAAATTCTGCGTTGGCGGGCAACATTACCGGTAAGTCTTTTTCAGGGACCGGCACGACGCCGCAGTCTTCACAGTAAACAATGGGAATGGGCGCGCCCCAGAAACGTTGGCGTGAAATGCCCCAGTCCCTGATCCGATAAGTAACCGCGCCGCCGCCAAATTTTTTCTGCTCGGCATAATCAGCCATCTCGCGCATCGCGTCATGCGAGAGCTTACCGCTCCACTCGGCGCTGTTGACCAGCACCCCGTA
>Ga0070698_100004209_pt1 | contig 15813 bp, 12 predicted proteins | sample KBSK1502metaG_FD_65477 | JGI IMG/M metagenome (GOLD analysis project Ga0070698, IMG submission 65477) | Corn, switchgrass and miscanthus rhizosphere microbial communities from Kellogg Biological Station, Michigan, USA - KBS K1-50-2 metaG | ecosystem: Host-associated > Plants > Roots >...
CCGGCAGCGGATTCGGCCTCCTGCTCCTCGCCCTGCCCGTGATCGGGGTCGGCAATGCCTTCGCGCTGTTCACGGCGTTCAACGTCATCCTCGAGGTCCTGCCCGGGTCGCAAACAGGGGCTGGAAGTGGCCTGACCAAGACCCTCGGGCAGCTTGGCTCGTTGTTCGGGGTGGCGATCATGGGCAGCCTCCTCAACGGTGCCTACCGGGCCGAGCTGGCGGAGCACATCACCCGGTTGCCGGGCCAACTGCAGGGTGTCGCCGAGGGCAGCGTGGCTGGGGCTGCATTGATCGCAAGTCACCTGCCGGCACCGATTGGCACTCCTCCTCAGCTCGCCGCTTACGACGCTTACAGCACCGGGATGAGCGACGTGCTGCGTGTCAGCGCGGGAGTGATGGTCATCGCCGCATGCCTCATCGCAATCTTTATGCCTGGCGAGCCCGGGCGGACCGATTAGCCCTGATTGTCTGGACGAGCAAATCGATGGGGCTACGCGATTCATCAGGCCGTTGACGTATAGCCAATTTGTATTGCCAAGCCGGGGTGCCACCGGGTGCCACGGGGAGGCGAGATGCGGATAATCGAATACGGCAGGAGGCTTGGGGAGGCGTCCTGCGGAGTTCGGGGCGAGCTTTTAAACCGAGGGTCCGGGGTTCGAGTCCCCGCGCAGGCACCACTTTTTGTATTCGATTCCGGTCCTCAGCCCCTGCGGTAGTTCCCAGGCCGTATAGCCACGATATTGCCAATCGTTTGGATTCGGCCTGGCCATAGGGAGCGCGATCCGAACCCGGGAGCAGCGGTTTATCGAACCGCGGCTTTGCCCCAGTAGATCGGAGCGCGAGAAGGCTGTCTTACGGTATGTTCCGAGCCCAGCGACCGTAGGCCTCGCTGTAGAGGCGGTGGCATTCGCCTGGTGCTTGGATTTGAACGCCTGCAGGCAACGCGTGATGCTGGCGAGCGGATTGTGGTGTCGGTTTAGGGGCCAAAGGCGACTCATAATGCGTTCGTGCCCGCGACCCCGGCGTCGTCCCCGAACGACATAGGGGAAGCGGGCTGGGACCAGATCCGGCCGTTTTATCAGGAGCTGTTGGACCGGCCGGTTGATGCCGGATGGCTTCGCGACTGGTCGAGGCTCGAGGACCTGATCGCGGAGGCGGCGAACCTGGCCCGCGCTCATTACTACGCCGATACAAAAGATCCCGCGCTCAAGACTGCCGAGCTGCGCTTCGCCTCCGAGATCAAGCCTGCCGCCGCCGACATGGCTGCCCTGCTCAGCCGGCGACTCCTCGACTCTGAATACTCAGAGGCCAATTTCGAGAACGTTCTCAACCAGATGCGCAACCAGGCGGGGATCCTCATTCCGGAGAACGTAACGCTCCTGACCGAGGATGCAAGGTTGAGCGAACACTGGGAAGCAACCCTCGGCGCACTGACCACGAAGTGGGATGGCCGGGACGTTCCGCGGATGTCCGTTTTCAACCACCTGAGAAGCCCCGACCGCGAAATTCGTAAGAGAGCATGGCTTGCCATGGGAGAGCCGCTCGCGGCGCGTTATGGGGAGCTGGACAAGCTGTATTCCTCGATGGTGGATTTGCGCGATCGGATCGCCCGCAACGCGGGCTGCGAGAGCTATGCCGAGTATGCACGCAGGATGCGCAACAGAATCGACTTCACCCTGGAGGAAACGGACCGGATGTACGAGTCCGTGCTCGACGCGTGGCTGCCGCTTCTGGCAGCCCTGCGCGAGCCGTGAGGCATCGAGGCTTGGTGTCAGCAGCTTACGGCCCTGGGACACGCTGGCGCCCTTAAGCCTGACTGAGCTGAAACCCTACGAGACCACGGAGCAGCTGCTCACGACCTTCGAGCGCGTCTTCAGCGCACTGCACCCCAGGCTCGGCGAGCACTTCGCCGGCATGCGGCGGGAGGGCCTGCTTGACCTCGACTTCCGGCCTCATGCCCTCCCGGTGGGGCTGAATTCGAGACTTCACTTCACTCGGCGGGCGCACATCTTCATGGGCTTTCCACCAGGCGATATGGCGGTGATGGTGCTCGCCCACGAGTCCGGCCATTCCTTCCATTTCCTCGAGTCGGCTCGCTACCCGATGCACTGGCACCGGCTCTACAACTCCATGGCAGCCGAGTTCGCATCGACTACGATGCAGCTCCTAGTTGTCGACCGAATGTCGCGCAGTCTTGGCGGCTTCTATTCAGACGAGGACGCCCGATACTCGGCCGTCGCACGGTTCCGTCAAGCAATTCTGTTCCCCGTGCGGGAGGCCCTCGTCCATGCCTTCGAACGTTGGGCGTACGATCACCCGGCCGCGGATGACACCGCACGCACTGGCGCGTGGCGCAGCATCTGGGGTCGGCAGGCACAAGCCGAGGACTGGACGGGCTTGCAGGAGCATTTCGATGCTGCCCGATGCGCTCTCGGGACCCTCTACACACTTCCCTTCTACGACTTCGACTACATGGTCGGCTGGCTGGGCGCCCTCCAGGTGTATCGCAACTACCTTCACGACCCGAAAGCTGCCGTCGACGCATACCTGGATGCGCTCGGGCTTGGTAACACGCGGACGGTCCCTGAGATCTATGCGACAGCCGGCGCTCGTATCGATCTGGATCCGAAGTCGATGCGCGAGCTGGCCGGATTTGTCGGCGAACGCTTGGAACAGCTGGAGAACCCATCGCCATCGTCAACTGTTTGAAACACCATCAGAACGCCTGGCTCAGGTCGCAGACGCGGAAGGGACAGCGTGAATCGCCTCAGCCAGGTGGGCAGGGCGCAGTCGACCATTGCGGCAGTCGCGTCAGGGATCGGGCTGCGGGGAGACAGATAGATAGAACCCCGCCTCGGGCTATGCGACTTCGAACGAAAAGCATCATGGGCTGCGCTGGACTCGAACCTCTAACTCCGTATAAGGCGACCAGCCGACAGAGCGAGGTGGGAGAGGCCTCTTCGTTTCGCGTTCGCGTACGCCGGGCAATCACTAAACGGCAATTCGGATGTATGGCCAATTTGTATTGCCAAGCCGGGGTGCCACGGGGTGCCACGGGGAGGCGAGATGCGGAGAACCGAATACAGCAGGAGGCGTGCGGAGGCGTCCTGCGGAGTTCGGGGCGAGCTTTTAAACCGAGGGTCCGGAGTTCGAATCTCCGCGCCGGCACCAGATCACCCGAAGGTCAACACCGGCACCAGATCAGATTCGGCACCACACACTTGTCAGCCGCCGGCTTCGGATAGCGACGGTGTCAAACGACTATGAGATATCGCTCCAGGCCGAAGTTCTCGATTCGAGACGCGAGTGGCAAAGAATGGCGAATTCGCGAGCTGTCAGGTTCAAATCGCCGTGGCGTGCTCGGTGGCGAGTAGAGGCGAGAACCGCCGATCGTTGGGTCGTGCGTGCCACAGCCAGGATCCGCAACGCCGCCGAGGATCTACTGCGGTCCTTGTCCGCCGCGGCAAGTGATGGCTGAGGGCGACGGAGGGTCGAAAGCGCCACCCGGTCGGATTGTTTGGTGCCCATGCCAAGGCTGTGTTCCTAGCTGCTCAGCGAGATGCCGAGCGGAGAGGAGGAAAGTTCTTGGTTTCCGGACTCGTGCTGCACGCAGCGGCGGCTGCTGGCGATCAGTTCTCGGCAACTCTGCTCGGCGCGATTGGCGCCGACCTCGGCGCCTTGAGTGCGGCGGTCGACGCCGAGTGGACTGCGCGCCCGCAAAGGCATCAGGACCAGCCGCTCACGCTGGTCAACGAGGCGTTCCAGGCTGTCGCTTCAGCTGCCCAACCAAATGTCCAACTCGGGCTAGCCTCGTTGTTGGCCGAACTTCTTGTCTATCCGGACTCCATGGCGACTCGGGTCGTGAGGCGCATTGACGCCGACCCGAATCGAGTCGCCGAGGAACTCCGGCGCATAAGTCAATGACAGGCAAACAGCGAGACGAAGACCTGCACCGAAAAGCGACGGAGCTGGTGCGAGCCGCCTATGAGATGGCCGCTCGCATGCGCAACGTCGACCTGGCCGCAGTCAATGGGCCGCGACCGCCGACGATGCGCTACCACGCCCAGTCCGAACTCGTAATTGAGTTTCATCAATCGAGCTAACGCAATGCTCGACTTCGCCGTGAACCTCGGTTTGATCGACTCGGATGAGTCGCTGGCGATACTGCGGGATTTTGAAACAGAGCATCCGGACCTCGACCAATGGCTGACCGACGAAGGTAAACGGCTTTCGTCCGGACGATGACGTCGGGCCTGAAACTGCTGCAATTAGTGCTGCCAACGCGATGAACGTCTGCGCTACTACGCGCATCCTGGCGGACAGCTGTTCACACCAACCGAATGCAAAACGGACTTGGATGAACTTCTAGAGATGTTCGGTACCTCGCGGGGGGCAACTTTTAAACCGAGGGTACGGAGTTCGAATCTCCGCGCCGGCACGGCGGTCTTCACCAACCGCTTGACGTTCGCGCCTTAGACTTGGGCGACCCCTTGGCAGTAACTGAAGAAGAGTCCGTCCCGGCCGCGCCGGCGACGGAGCCTGTCGCCACCGACCTGCTCGGTGACCCGGTCGGCATCGAGCTCAGCAGCGTCGTCCGCGTCCACCGTATGGGCGAGGTCGCCGTCACCGCCTTGCGGGGCGTCTCGCTGAGCGTCGCGCCGGGTGAGTTCGTGGCCGTCATGGGCCCGTCCGGGTGCGGCAAGTCGACGCTCCTGTCGCTGATCGGCGGGTTGGACCGGCCGACCGAGGGCACCATCGTGGTCGGCGGCAAGAAGATCAGCGACATGCGGGATCGCCAGCTGGCCGACTACCGGCTGCAGCACGTCGGCACCATCTTCCAGAGCTTCAACCTCATCCCGACGCTGACGGCGCAGGACAACGTCGCGCTGCCGATGACGCTGGCCGGCGTGCCCGCGGCGCAGCGCAAGGACCGCAGCCGCCGCCTGCTCGAGAAGGTCGGCCTGAAGGACCGCATCTCGTTTCGCCCCACACGCCTGTCAGGCGGCGAGCAGCAGCGCGTCTCGGTCGCGCGCGCGCTGTCCAACCGGCCTGGGCTGATCCTCGCCGACGAGCCGACGGGAAACCTGGACGAAGAGGCGGGTCAGGGCGTGCTCGACCTCGTCAAGGAGATGCACCGGCTCGGCGCGACCGTGGTCATGGTGACCCATGACCCGGACGTCGCGGCGGTCGCGGACCGCATCATCCGCATGCGCAACGGCAACATCGTGGACGACCCCGGCGGCGTGAAGAAGGCGGAGCCGCCGACGCCGCCGGCCGGCAAGGTCCGGCGCCTCGCATGGCTCGAGTCTTTCCGCATCGGCGCCACGAGCGTCCGCCGGCGCAAGCTGCGCACCGGGCTCAGCTCGGCGGGTGTCGCCATCGGCATTGCGGCGATGGCGATCATCGTCTCGTTCGCCACCGGGGTGCAGGACTCGCTGACCAACGCCTTCGCCATCACGGGCCAGCTCGACCAGGTTTCGGTCGGCGACGGCAACTTCGCCCTCACCGATCCGACGAAGCACAAGACCCTCGACGCGGCCGCCCTGTCCCAGCTGTCGTCGATGCCACATGTAAAGGACGCGTATGGCAGCCTGCTGATGGAAGGCACCATCACCAGCAGCCAGGCGAACCTGACCAACGTGTACCTCAGCTCCAACTCGCCGCTGAACGAGACGCCCAGGGCGCTGTCCAAGTTCCTTGTCGCGGGCGAGTTCCCGTCTTCGGACACCGCCGGCGAGGTGATGATCAGCAGTGAGACCTCGTACAAGCTGTTCAAGGTCTCTCCGGCAAACGCCATCGGCCAGAAGCTGACCTTCAACGCGCAATACCCGGGGCTTTTCATCGGCGGCACTGGCCAGCCACCGGCGACGGTGTCGCTGCCGCTGGAGCTGACCGTCGTCGGCATCATCTCGAACGCGAGCAACATCGGCAGCGGAACCGCGACTTTCATCGGCGTGCCCTACCAGACGTCGCGCGGCTACTGGGAACGGATGGCCAAGGCCAACCAGTGGCAGACCGACGAGTTCAACAGCATCACCCTGATCGCGGAGAGCGCCGGCGCGGTCGACACGGTGGCCAGGGAGGTGAAGGACGCGGGCTACCGGGCGACGACGACCAGCGACTTCCTCAAGGGCTTCAGCCAGTTCATCACCATCCTCGAGATCGGGCTCTCAGGCCTCGCTGCCATCGCCCTGGTGGTCGCGTGCCTCGGCATCGCCAACACGATGTACACGGCGGTGCTCGAGCGCACGCGCGAGATCGGCATCATGAAGGCGCTCGGCGCGAGGTCGTCGGACGTGCGCGCCCAGTTCTTGTCGGAGGCGGGGGCGATCGGGCTGATCGGCGGGACGGTGGGACTTCTCGTCGCCGGCCTGGTCGCCGTGGTCGGCAACATCGTCGTCAACAACATCGCTTCCAACCAGGGCATCCCGCTGGACCTGACGTGTTCCGGATCACCTGGTGGCTGGTCGTCGGCGCGCTGGCGCTGGCCTCCGTTTTCAGCGCGCTGAGCGGCTTCTTCCCGGCGCTCCGCGCCAGCCGGCTGGACCCCGTCGCCGCCCTCCGTTACGAATGATCAGGGGCTTGTAAAAGCCCGCAGGGATTTGTCTTCGACTGCGTCAATCGGGCCAAGTGAAGACGTCGTTACGGACAGATGTCGTCGGAATCTCCAGGTGGAGCAGGTGGTCGCTGGCGGCCGTGCTGGCCGCCGGGCTGACCGTCGCGGTGGCGCCCGCCGTCTCAGCGGACGACCTCGACGCCAGCGTGACCCGGATTCCGAGTGGCTCGCAAGGCTCTCCGCAGATGGCCCAGGTCTTCACCGCACTGCACACCGGCGCGCTCTACCAGATCGCGCTTGACGCCGGCTTCGGCTTCAACTCGATCCCGGTGTCGATCGAGGTGCACAGCATCTCCAGCGGCGTGCCGAGCGCGGACGCGATGACGACCATCGCCGCTCCGACCAGCACGGACGTCCTGAGCCCGAACATTTTCTGGCGGACGTACACACTTAGCCCGCGCGTGCAAGTCGTGGCTGGGACCCAGTACGCCATCGTCACCAGGGCGGGAACGTACGGCACCCTTGGCAACTACTTCCACTGGGGATACACCACGCTCTCCAACGCCAACTTCTCCGGCGGCAAGATGCTGGTCCGCTTCTCCGACAGCGGGACCTGGCTTCCGCTGGGCACGAGCAGCTGGGCCTTTGACTTTCAGACGTGGGTCTCGACCGCGACCGGCCCGACGATCACCGCCAACGTCCCCGCCGGCGCCACTGGCCCGGAAGGTACGCGCGCCACCGAGCAAGGCACGTACTCCGACAACGGGGGCACGGTCACCCTGTCCGCGGACCACGGCTCGGTGACCCCGACCACCGGCACCGGTGGCACCTGGACCTGGACGGGTGACCTTTGGGACGAGGACACCGCGCCGAGCACGATCACCGTCACCGCCACGGACGCGGCGGGCGTGCAGGCGAAGGCGCCCTTCCCGTTGACGGTCACCAAGACCAAACCGAGCGTCGCCATCGGAACCACCGCATCGGCCTCGGGCCTGGCCCCTTCCACGCAGACGATTTCCAGGCCGGAGGGCGGCTCCGCGCTGACGCTTTACGCCAACGTGACAAGCCCGGACCCCACGGACCAGGCGCAGGGCTTCAAGTACAGGTGGGACGTCACCAAGAACGGCGTGGCGATGCCAGTCGGCACGAGCGCCTCCTACATGCTCGCCAACACCGACGAGGCCACGTATGTCGTCACCCTGACGGCGACCGACGACGGTGGCGCGTTCGACACGACATCGTCCACCGTCGTGTGGACGGAGAACAGGCCGGACGCGCAGATATCGAGCGTCACGCCGTCCGACAGCACGCTCTCCTTCATCGCCCCGGGCGAGACGCTCACCTTCACCGGCACGGACAATGACCCGTCGCCAGAGGGTCACACCTATCACTGGGACTTCGGCGACGGCACGCCCTCCAGCACGGACGAGAGCGCCACGCACGCCTACTCGGCCGGTGGGGTCTACACGGTGACGCTAACCGTGACGGACGACGAGGGCACGTTCGGCCTGGCCGCGACGACCACGGTCAAGGTGCTGACGCCGCAGCAGTCGCTCGACGCGATGATCAAGTACGTGCGGGGGCTCAAATCCCTCAGCGCCGGCGAGCAGAACAGCCTGATCGCCAAGCTCCAGGCGGCGTCGGACGCGCTCGCCCGGGGCGACAACCGAGCCAGCCACAACCAGCTCAACGCCTTCATCAACGAGCTGGACGCCGACCTGAAGACGGGCAAGATTTCGGCCCGCGACTACAACACGCTGCGCGCGGACGCGCACGCGGTGCAGGGCGCGACGGGCACCTACAACCGATTCGTGGAGTGGTGGCCGCTGGCCGCTTAGACTGCGGGCCAGCGTGGCCACGGCGAGCAGCCCCCTTCCCGCAGCCGACCTCCTTCGCGTAGACAGCCGCGCCAATCTGCCTTACCGGCTGGTCCGTTTCGTCGCCGTCCCGCTCCTCCGGCTGCTGTTCAGGTTCGACGTCGAGGGTCGCCAGAACATCCCGCGCCCGGGCAACTACGTCGTGATCGCCAACCACCTGAACTGGCTCGACGAGTTCACCCTTCTGTACCTGTTCCCGGTCGAGCCGCGCCTGCACTTCCTGGCCGACCCGACGATCCTGGTCACGCGCAAGTTCCAGTGGTGGCTGGTCAGGGCGACGGGCGGCTACGTGCCGGTCGTCCGCGAGCGGCATGGCGACCAGACGCTGTTCCGTCACGTCGACCACGCGCTCGAGGTGGGTGGGGCGGTGGCCATCTTTCCGGAGGCCAACTACGGGCCGCAAGAGGGTGGGCTGCTGCCCTTTCACAGGGGCTTTGCCCACTTCGCGATCAAGGCGGGCGTGCCCGTGGTTCCGGTCGCGCTGTCGGGCACGAAAGACCTGTGGTTCCGCAAGCGGATCCGGGTCGTCATCGGCCAGCCGATCCCGACCGCGGGCCAGGATGCGGAGGGCCTGACGAGGCTGGCGTTCGAGCGCATGCGGCAGCTGATGCCGGTGTATTCGGACCCCGGCGGCCGCAAGCCCCTGCGCCGCTGGTTGACCCACCTGTTCTAGCTTTCGGTACCGGGGCGTACAGCTACGGAAAGTTGCCACCTCTGTGGTAAGGTGGCGGCTTCCCGTTGACCTGAGCGCATCCACCAGACGACCAAGCTCCGAGCTCAGGCCTGACCGCCCCAGGGGGTAGGGCGAGTCCCAGGAAGGAGCGAAATAGGGGTTGCTGCCTCTTTTCCGTGCGGTGCTGGTTTGGGTCGTCATCCTCGTCAGCGTGGTTTTGCCACGCCTGGCGCCGGCCCCGGAGCAGACGCTGACCGCGGCGGTGACCACCGTGACGGTGTTCGACCGCAACTCGGTCGTCCAGGATGCCAAGAACCAGCGCGTCAGGGCGGCACAGATGGCGCAGGTCCAGTCGTGGTCGGCGGAGCTGAAGCAGGGCCTGGCCGACTATCAGGCGAAGCAGGAAGCGCTGGCGGCCGCGCAGGCGCAGGCGGCGGCGATTGCCGCGCGCAGCAACCATCCTGCGCCGCCGGCGGACATCGCCATCGACATCACCGATGCGTTCAGCCCGCTCGGCCCAGCGGCGGTGCAGTGGGCCATGAACGTCGCGTGGTGTGAGTCCCGCTACCACCCTAACTCGGTCAACACGGACAGCGGCGCGTCAGGGCTGTTCCAGTTCCTGCCCAGCACGTGGTCGGGCACCCCGTACGCGAGCCAGTCGGCGTTCGACCCGCGGGCCAACTCGTTCGCGGCCGCCTGGCTGTACTCGCACTACGGCCCCGGCCGGTGGGTGTGCCAGGGGTAAAGCTATGAGGGAAAACCCAGATGGTTTTCCCTCATCGGCCGGTCGCTACGCGACGGGCCTGCTCCCATTCCGGTATACGGTTGGGACTGTTCTAAAGCCTTCCACCAACCGTGCTTGGGAGTCGGTTAAGACAAGGTCGCGGCCGGGGTAAACCCGGCCGCCAATGCGACGTCGGTACTAGAGCTGCTAGTCCGTGCTGATCGTGATCGACAGCTCGTAGATCGGCTGCGGTTGCGAGGCTCCCTTCAGCAGCATCGGCTCGAAGTCCGCCACCCGAAACCCGTTCGGCACGCGCGCCCGCGTCGTCTCCGACATCAGCACCCGCGCCGGCCGGACCTTCGACAGGTAGGCGCTGTTGTTCACCGGCACGCCGATGAGCGTGAACTCCATCCGGTCGTCCGAGCCGACGTGTCCCGCCACCACCTGGCCGGTGTCCAGGCCCATCCCGACCGCGATGGTCGGCCGGCCGCGGGTCTCCAGCTCGGTGTTGAAGCGGTCGATCTCGCGCACCATCGCAAAGGCCGCCTGCAGGGCCCGCTCGGCGTGGTCCTGCATGGGGTTGGGGGCGCCGAAGACGACCAGCATGCCGTCGCCCTGGAACTTGTCGATGTTGCCGCCGTGGTCGAGGACGACTCGGATCATGCGCTGGAAGTAGTCGTTCAAGAACTCCACGAGCTCCTCCGCCTCCATGCTCTGGGACAGGCGCGAGAAGCCGGCGATGTCGGAGTTCAGCATCGTGACCTCGCGGCGCTCGCCGGGCAGGAACCGGAGTGAGCGGCCCAACCGGGTCAGCACGTAGTCCGTCACCTGCTTGTTGACGTGGGCCTCGAAGACCTGGCGCAGGAACTCCGACCGCTCGTACTGGCGGGCGTTGTCGATGGCGATCGCCGCCAGGTCGGAGATGGCCTGCAGGAACTCTTTGTCCTTGTCCTCGAAGATCGAGGCGCGAAACGGGTTGTCGACGTACACGGCGCCGATCACGTGGCCCTTGGTCACCAGGGGCACGGCGATGATCGACCGCAGGTTTTGCATGATCACCGACTGCTGTCCCTTGAAGCGGTCGTCGAGGCTGGCGTCGGTGGTCACCACGGCCTCCCCGATCCTCACGACGTGCTCGATGACCGTCCGCGAGCCGAGGAACTGCCGCGCCTTCTCCGGGTCGGCCTCGCCGCGGGCGATCTGCACCGACATGCTGCCGTCGACGGGGTCGACCAGGACGATGAATCCGCGCGCGGCCTTCATCAGGGTGATGACCCGGTCCATGACCTTCGCCAGCACCACGTCCAGGTCGAGCGAGGAGCTGAGGTCGCGCGCCAGCTCGTACAGCAGGTGGTCGCGCATGCCGAGATCGACCTCGTGTGCCAAAGCCATAGGGAGGATAACGGCGGGGGTGGTCATTTCCCTCTCCCCTAAAGGGGCAGAAGAGTGGGTCATCCGGGCCCTGGGTAAACTCCATTTCTCGTGGTCGCGGACTCCCCCCAAGCGCGAATCGACGCCTTGCTCGCCACGCTGAACCCGCCCCAGCAGGAAGCGGTCACGCATGGCGATGGCCCGCTGCTCATCTTCGCCGGCGCGGGCAGCGGCAAGACCCGCGTGCTCACCGCGCGGATCGCCTACCTCATCGCCTCCCGCCGCGTGTGGCCCGACCGGCTGCTGGCGGTCACCTTCACGAACAAGGCGGCCAGGGAGATGCGCGGCCGCGTCGAGACGCTGGTCGGCGATCCGGCCCAGAAGATGTGGGTCGGCACCTTCCACTCGACGGCCGTCCGCATTCTGCGCCGGGAGGCGGACCGGATCGGCATCCCGTCGAGCTTCGTCATCTTCGACGAGGACGACACGCGGGCCGCGCTCAGGCGGGTCCTCGAGGAGCTGAGGCTCGACCCCAAGCGCTACCCGATCGGAGCGCTCAGCAACTCCATCTCGCAAGCCAAGAACGAGCTGAAGCGGCCGGAGGACATCCCCAACCGCAGCTACCAGGACGAGATCCTGCGCCGTGTCTACGACTCTTACCAGGAGGTGCTGCGCCGCTCCGGCGGCCTGGACTTCGACGACCTGATCATGAAGCTCGTCGAGCTATACAGCACCGACGCCGAGGCGCTGGCCAGGTGGCGCGACCGCTTCCGCCACGTCCTGGTGGACGAGTACCAGGACACGAACCGCGCCCAGTACGTGCTGGTCAACCTACTGGCCCAGGAGCACCGCAACGTGGCCGTGGTGGGCGACGACGACCAGTCGATCTACCGCTTCCGCGGCGCCGACATCCGCAACATCCTCGACTTCCGCAAGGACTACCCCGACGCGCATGTCGTGCACCTCGAGCAGAACTACCGCTCGAGCCAGGCCATCCTGGACACGGCCTACAGCGTGATTCGCAGCAACCCCGAGCGCGCGGAGAAGCGGCTGTGGACGTCCCGCACGGGCGGCGAGAAGGTGATGGCGACCCAGGCCTACAACGAGGTCGAAGAGGCCGAGTTCGTGGCCGACGAGATCGAGCGCCTGCGCAAGACGGAGAACCGCGGCTACTCCGACTTCGCCGTGCTGTACAGGACCAACGCGCAGTCCCGCGCCTTCGAGGATGTGCTCGCGCGCAGGCGGATCCCGTACCGGCTGGTCGGCGGCATCCGCTTCTGGGAGCGGCGTGAGGTCAAGGACCTGGTCGCGTACGTGCGCTTCTGCTTCAACCCGCAGGACGCGCTGAGCTTCGGCCGCATCGTCTCCGTGCCGTCGCGGAAGATCGGCAACGTCACCGTCGAAGCGATCAACTCCTTCGCTCGTGAGGCGGCCGGGCGCGCGCAGGGCGCACCTCCAAATGAGACCGACATCCTGGAGATCATCGCGAGCGCACCTCGCGTCCCCGGCATCCCGAAGGCGGCGGTCGGGGCGCTGCAGGGCTTTCGCGCCCAGATCGAATCGGTGCGGTCGACCATGGGCGTGCTGCGGCCCAGCGAGCTGATCGACCACATCGTCGAGGTCATGGACCTGCGCCGTCACTACCTCGACGGCACGCCGCAGGGCGAGGCCCGCATCGAGAACCTGAACGAGCTGCGCGGGCTTGCGGAACAGTTCGACGATCGCGACCCGACGCAGGGCCTCGAGGATTTTCTCGCCGAGGTGGCCCTCGTCTCGGACGTCGACGCGTACGACGAGAACGGCGAGGGCGCGACGCTGATCACCCTGCACATGGTCAAGGGGCTCGAGTTCCCGGTCGTGTTCATGGTCGGCATGGAGGAAGGGCTGCTGCCGCACCAGCGCGCGCTGGACGAGCGCGAAGCGAACCCGACGGCGGCCGGCGCCGCGACCGAGATGGCCGAGGAGCGGCGCCTCGCATATGTAGGCATGACGCGCGCGAAGGACCGCCTGTACCTGAGCTGCGCGTTTCGCCGTCACCTGTACGGCCGCTCCCAGCCTGCCTTCCCCAGCAGGTTCCTCACCGACATCCCGCAGTCGCTGCTGGCCGCTCCGCGGGGCAGCGCGCCAGTCGCGCCACCGCGCCAGGGCTACAAGGAGCGGTACGTCGAGCGCCAGGTAGAGGCCGCGCCGGCGCCCCCACCCGTGCAGCGCTACGCGAGCGGCGACCGCGTGCGGCACCCGGCCTTCGGCGAGGGCACGGTGGTCAAGAGCACGCTGACGCGGACGGACGAGGAGCTCGTCATAAAGTTCGACACCGCGGGGCTGAAGATCTTGAGCGGCATGCTGGCCCCGCTCACGAAATGAGCAAGCGCAAATCCAGGGTCGCCGTCGACCCGGCGGTCCGCGTCGACGAACTGCGCGAGCAGATACGTCGCCACGAGCATGCCTACTACGTCCTCGACCAGCCCGAGATCTCCGACGCCGAGTACGACGCGCTGTTCCAGGAGCTGCGCCGGATCGAGGACGAGCGGCCCGACCTCGTGACCGTGGACTCGCCCACGCAGCGCGTCGGCGGCGAGGCGTCGGACCAGTTCGCCAAGGTCCGTCACCGCTCGCCCATGCTCAGCCTGCAGAACGCCTTCGACGAGACGGAGATCCGTGCCTTCGACAAGCGCGTGCGGGCCGCGGTCGGCGACCAGGTCGTCTACTGCGCCGAGCTGAAGATCGACGGGCTGGCGATCAGCCTCACGTACGCGAAGGGCCGCCTGCAGCGGGCGGCGACGCGCGGCGACGGCACGGTGGGCGAAGACGTGACAGCCAACGTGCGCACCATCCGCAGCGTCCCGCTGGCTGTGACGTCGGCGCAAGGGCTGCCCGACCTGTTCGAGGTCCGCGGCGAGGTGTACTTTCCGATCGCCGGCTTCGAGAAGCTGAACCGCGAGATGGAGGCTGCGGGCAAGCCGCGCTTCGTCAACCCACGCAACACCGCCGCGGGCAGCGTGCGCCAGATCGACCCCAACGTGACCGCGAGCCGCGATCTCCAGACGTTCATGTACACGCTCGACCCAGCGGGCGCGGCCGGCTCGCAGTGGGACGTGCTGAACGCGCTCGAGTCGATGGGCTTTCGCGTCAACAGGAACCGCCGCCGCCTGCACTCGATCGACGACGTGATCGAGTACCACGCCGAATGGCAGCGCCGGCGCCACGAGCTGCCGTATGAGATCGACGGCATGGTCGTGAAGGTCGATGGCTTTCCGCAGCAGCAAGAGCTTGGGTTCGTCGCCCACTCGCCGCGCTGGGCGATCGCTTTCAAGTACGCGCCTGAGCAGGCGGAGACCGAGGTGGAAGAGATCGCGTGCTACGTCGGGCGCACGGGCGTGCTGACGCCGGTCGCGCACGTCAAGCCCGTGATCGTCGGTGGCGTGACGATTCGGAACGTGACGATGCACAACGAGGCGCAGGTCAACGAGAAGGGTGTGTATGTGGGCGCGCGGGTGATCATCCACCGCGCCGGCGACGTCATCCCCGAGATCGTCAGCGTCAAGGACCCGAAGCCTGGCTGGAGGATGCCCGCGAAATGTCCCGTGTGCGGGGGCGAGGTCGTGCACGAGGAGCCGTACATCGCCCATCGCTGCATCAATCCCTTCTGCGGGGCGCAGCGACTGGAGCACCTGCGTCACTTCGCGGCGACGATGGACATCGTCGGGCTCGGCTACGCCACCCTCACCCAGGTGATCGACCGGGGAGTCGTCGAGGACCCGAGCGACCTGTACCGGTTGAGCGCCGACCAGGTCAGAGAGCTGGAGGGCTTCGCCGACAAGTCGGCTCAAAACCTCGTCGACAACATCGCCGCGAGCCGCAAGCCTGAGCTGTGGCGCTTCCTGTGCGCGCTGGGCATACCGCAGGTGGGCGACGCCACCGCGCGGCTGCTCGCCGGCGACTTCGGCAGCATGGGACAGCTGAGCGCGGCGACCGAGGAAGACTTGAGGCGCGTCGAGGGCGTCGGTCCCAACATGGCGGCGGAGGTCCACCGCTACTTCCAGGGTCACGGCGCGGAGCTCGTGGCGAAGCTGCTGGCGGCGGGGGTAGAGCCGGCGACCGTGGAGGCGGTCACCGACGGGCCCTTCACCGGCAAGACGTTCGTGTTCACCGGCACGCTCGAAACGATGAGCCGTCCCGACGCCGAGGCGCTGGTGCGCAAGCTGGGCGGCAAGGCGGTCGGCAGCGTGAGCGCGAAGACCGACTACGTGGTCGTCGGGCCTGGCGCCAGGTCGAAGCTCGAGAAGGCGCAGAAGCTGAAGCTCAACATCCTCGACGAGGCACAATTCAAAGCGCTGCTGCCCAGGTGAAGCTTTCGCGCTCCTCGTGGTGGACGGTCGTCTTCGTGGCGGTCGTCTTTCTCTTCTGGGGCTGGTTCGTCCTCGGCTTCCTCAGCGAGCCTTCGGCCATCGGCCGCATGCGAACCGCGCTGGTCGGCATCGGCGCGGGCTCCATCGTCGTGGGCGCCGCCGGCGCGGGGGTCGGCCTGTGGATGCTGTTCCGCCGCCGAACCTAAGCTAATTCGGTCATGCCCCTCAGCAAGGATGAAGTCCGCCATGTCGCCATGCTCGCC
>Ga0070698_100004210_pt1 | contig 15812 bp, 17 predicted proteins | sample KBSK1502metaG_FD_65477 | JGI IMG/M metagenome (GOLD analysis project Ga0070698, IMG submission 65477) | Corn, switchgrass and miscanthus rhizosphere microbial communities from Kellogg Biological Station, Michigan, USA - KBS K1-50-2 metaG | ecosystem: Host-associated > Plants > Roots >...
CAATGGACACCGGGCGGATAACCGCATTCACGCGTGACCCATCGGGTAAGCGCGCGTCGACAGTGGGACTATCGGCATCCACGCGGCGACCGAGGGGCAGGATGATCCGGTCGATGACGCGTAAAACATGATCATCATCATCGAAGGTCACCGCACTCTTCGTTAGTTTTCCGTTTTTTTCGATAAATACCTTTTTGGGACCATTCACCATTACTTCACTGATATCTGGATCATCCAGCAAAGGCTGAATAGGGCCAAACCCGGTGAGTTCATCGATGATATCGGTAAAGACCTGTTTACGGAGATCATCAGGCAAACTCACCTTGGTTTGAATGTACACTTCCTGCAGGCGCTGTCTAAGAAAATCAGCCCGATCACCCAGCTGTAACTGCTCGCCTTCCATGGAACGGCCAACGTTCTCAATTAAGTAACGCTTGAATTTAAGGAGGTCAGTGGCAGTCAGCCGGCCAAAATTAGATGCAATTGGAGTGGTCATTAAGAACCTCTCTCCTTGTCCTCATTCTGTTCTGGCATCACCCAGATGATATGAGCGCGCTGCACGGCCAGAAACGGCGTTTGAAAGAGTGGCTGCCCATCGGGTCCCAATATACTGACATCCGTTAATGCCAGGAAACTTTCATTAACATCCAGCTCGTCTTTGATGCGTTGATCCCGGCGTACATGCAGGTGTCCGCGCAGTAAATGTGTGGTTGTCTGAATCGTTGCCGAGATCGCGATCTTGGAGACGATACTTGTAAAGATCTTGCCTTTTTCATCATACTCAAACGTCATAATACCTCTTATCAATCAAAACATGCCTGGAACATTCTCAATTTTGATTCCACTGAAATGGCGGCAGTGAGTTGGAGATGCCGCGTCCTACGATCCGTGTAGCCCGCCCTAAAGTTTAGCCGAAATCATGCAAAAATCACCTTGCACTTTCCTTAAGCAACCTATCTGGTTCGTAAGATACGATTCCCATGCTGTGGGCCGGGCGACCCGGGCAACAACTGGAACTGCCATCATTTCGGTTTGGGTAATCCCTACGAAAGCACCCGGCGTTCGTCTGCTTCGAGGGGAGATCGGTCACTGTGACAAGATTTAATTTCCCCTCCTCGCCGACCGTTGGACCAATCGAACCGATGGGTAAGACCAGGTCTGCCACAACCACGCTGGCATCTGGATGTTCCTGTTGAATATTCAGTTGAGTGTTTCTTCAAGGTAAAGAATGACCTGCGAGTTGGGGCAAGGTCACAGGAAAGTGCCTCGGGCCGGCGTTTTTACTCCTCGATCGGCGGCATCAGATATCCCAATCCTGAACGGGTCACAATATGTTTGGGAGTGTGGGCGTCATCCTCCAGTTTCTGGCGCAGACGCGCGATGCTGACCCAGAGAATCTCTTTATCGCTGCGATACTCGGGGCCCCAAACACTTGTGAGCAGGTCTTCGGAGGTCATGATCTTGCCGATATGATGGGCAAATTGCAGCAACAAACGGTATTCCGTGGCGGAAAGGGAAACGGGCTGTTCACCCCGCCAGACCTCCGCCCGAGCAAAATCGATCTTTAAGTTATCGTGTGTGAAAAAACGGGACTGTCCCACTTCGCCGGGAGGCTGGGCACGGCGCAACACGGCCCGCACCCGCGCCAGCAATTCTGTGGCTGAGAACGGTTTGATGAGATAGTCGTCCGCCCCAAGGTCCAGGCCGCGGACTCGGTCCTGTTCATCACCTTTGGCGGTAAGGATAATAATGGGAGTGCTTGAAAATTCACGAATACGCTGGGTGGCGCCGAAGCCATCCAGCTTTGGCATCATCACATCCATCAGCACAAGGTCAATCGGCTGGTCAGAAAACACACTGACCGCCTGCATTCCATCCTGGGCAGTAACGACTTCATATCCTTCCGTCCGCAGGTTGGCTTCAAGCAAACGTAGATAACGAGGTTCATCGTCCACGATCAGAATGCGTTTTGCCATAGGATCTCCTTTGGTTTATATGGAAGAATGAATGGGCAGTTCAATAAAAAACGTGGTTCCCTGGCCGGGAGTGGATTCTGCCCAAATCTTACCACGATGTGCAAGGATTATTTGCTTGCAAATGTAAAGTCCGAGCCCGGTCCCGGTCACGGTTTTCTCGCCGCGCACGCGGTAAAAGCGCTCGAAAATGAGAGGCAGGGATTCTTTGGGAATGCCGGGTCCATGATCAATGAAGGCAATCAGGGCATGATCCTCGACCTGCCTTAATAAGATTTCCAGTGGCGAGCCTGGGGCATATTTAATCGCATTCGTGAAAAGATTTTCAAAAACTTGTGCCAGCCGCACGCCATCCCCAGGAAGGGGAGGGACAGTTTCAAGTTCCATGCTCACATCGAGATCCCTTTGGCGGGTCCGAATGCGCATGATCACATCTCGTAAAACGGCATCCATTCGCAGCGGTTGAAAGCGGAGTGGGAGGGTCTTGCTTTGCAACCGGGCCGACTCAAGCACATTCTCGATCAGCAAGGAAAGTCGATCGGCTTCTTCATCGATGATCGTTAAGAATTCCTTTTGAGTTTCATCATCCCAGCTTGTGTCCTGACGCAACAAACTTGTGCTGTAGCCTTTGATAAACCCTAACGGAGTGCGCAGTTCATGAGAAATCGTGCTGACAAAATCCTCCTGCAACTGCATCTGGCGTTTGAGATCGTGCAACTCTTCCTGCAGCTTAATCCAGGCCGCCCGCTCGAACACCGTCGAGAGCAATTCCGCGGCAAAGGAGGCGATGGCAATGTGTTGTTCCTCATAGACCGGTCCGCCAAACCGCACAAAGACCACGGCCCCTCGTACAAAATCACCTTCATGAAACGGTAAGCCAAGCAGATAGGCCTGATGTAAGCGATCGTCGGGCGTGATGCTGGGGCTGGGATCCCTCAAAAGAAGCTGGCCTTTTTTGACTACCTGTCCTGCAAAGTCCTCCCCCCAGGCTGCATCGGCTTCCGCATCCCTCGAGCGCCCCATGGCGCGTGCAAAAACGATCTCCAAATTATGGGCTTCCTCCCCCTGAATATATACCGCTACATTATCAAAGACAAACTCTTTCCGCAAGGCCACCATGAACTTTTCTAAAGCATTTCGCGAAGTATCCAAATGCCCCGCGATTTGCATCAATTCCTGCAAATAAGAAAGAGTATTTTGATCCATCATTTTTTATTTGACCCCATGGCAACCAGCAAGGGGAATTTGAACGTTGAACCGCGTCCTTCCACGGACTGAACTTCCAACATCGAACCATGTGCTTCAATAATCTGACGCACCAGGGAAAGTCCCAACCCCGTTCCACCGTATCGACGAGTAGAAGAGCTATCCAATTGATGGAACGGTTCAAAGATCTCCTCCAGATGAGCAGGAGGGATTCCGATGCCTGTGTCGGTGATCGAGACAATGACCAGGTTCTCGCCTTCACGTTTGACACTCACCACCACGCGTCCGTTCGAAGGGGTAAATTTGACTCCGTTATCGACGAGCTGATTCAACACCCAGGCGATCTTCTGCATATCAGCCTGGACCGGAGGCAACTCATCATCGATAAGCGCATTCAAACTAACGCCCCGCTCCTGAGCCTTGTTGGTAGAGGTCTTGATGGCCAGATTCGCGAGGCGTTGAATATCCACACTTTCCTGCTTAATGCTGAGTTCGCCACGTGAGGCGATCGCGAACATAATCAGGTCATCAATTAACGTTTCAAGTTTTCCGGTCGATTGCTGACTGATCTGCAACGCATGACGTTGTTCTTCGGTGATCGTTCCTAATGATTCGGAAACAAGCAGCTCGATATAGCCCTTAATATGAGTCAGTGGAGTACGCAACTCATGCGAGATATTTGAAATGAAATTGGCTTTCAGTTGACTTAGTTCCGACACGCGTTCAAGCGCCTTTTGTAATTCTGCGGTGCGCTCTTCGACACGACGTTCGAGCGTTCGGTTGGTGGCTTGTAGGGCTGACCGAAGCTGAATGATCTGTTCCGTGACCACCTGGTCGAGTTCGGCCCGCTCCAATAATTTGAGATCAATGAGTGCCTGCCCCAGCAAAATCGGATTGCCGTTTGCCGTTGCTTCCTGCTGATAATCAAGTGCTTCTTGCAGCCTCTCTTTTGAAATGAGTCCCTTTTGAATCAAATATTCTCCCATGCGAGGCACAAGCATTTCAGGCGTAAGGCGCTGTTGATCAACCATCATTTTATTTGCTCACGCACCGTTCTCAGTAACGGAAGTATAGACCCATTCTCCTCCTACCATTGTAGCCGATGACTGCATCGTAAGCAAATCATCTGCATTACAGGTGAAAGGATCCTGCGAAGCTTCCAGCACAATCAGATCGGCCAGATAATTGGGCGCCAGGCGACCCAAGCGGCTTTCCATGTTTGCAGCATAAGCCGGGCCGAGGGTATAGCCCTCCAGGGCTTCGGCCATGCTCAGCCTTTGTTCAGGGTACCAGCCCTCGACCGAAGGAGAGCCATCCGCGCGACGGCGGGTGACCGCGGCATGGATTCCCCGGAACGGATTCGGCGATTCAACGGGCGCGTCCGATCCCAGGGCCAGGCGCGCCCCGTAGCCTAATTGAGTCTTCATGGCGTAGGCCAGTCTGGAGCGTTCGCCCCAAAAGGCGTCAGCCATGAGCATATCAGAAGTAGCATGGATGGGCTGCATCGAAGCGATGATATTCATTTTGCCGAGGCGCGCCACATCATCGGGATGAATAACTTGCACATGTTCGATGCGATGCCGGAGGGCAGGCAGATGATTTTCTTTTTCATAGTTACGCAGCTGCTCATAAGCGTTGAGGACTTCATGATTGGCGCGGTCGCCGATGGCATGGACCGTCATCGCCAGGCCTACCTGCGCGGCTTTGCGCCCATGCTCGAAAAGCTCCTCACCATCCATGTTGAGGATGCCGCGGTTACTTTCTTCGCCGATATAAGGCTGGAACATCGCAGCTGTATGCGGACCCAGAGCCCCATCCATGAAGGCTTTGATCGAGCCGATGCGCAGCCAATCGTCGCCGAAGCCCGCGCCCAGGCCGAGCGCATGAGCCTGATCGAGAAGCTCCACGGGGAGATTCTTGAGGACACGTAACTTCAGCTTTCCCTGCCCGTGGAGTTGCTGGAGAGCCATAAAGGAATCGCGACGATCGAAATCATGGACACCCGTCAATCCCATTTTCCATAAGATCGCCTGAGCTTTTTCCATGGCACTCGCAATTTCATGGAGGGTCGGTTCCGGGATTGTATGGCCGACCAGTTCCATGGCCGATTCGAGCAGCACGCCGGTGGCATTGCCTTTCGCATCCCGCTGGATGCGTCCATTGTGCGGATCGGATGTCTGTGCTGTGATGGTGGCCAGTTTCAGGGCCGCTGTGTTGGCCCAGGAGGCATGTAATGACTTTGCCGTAAGATAGACCGGATTGTTTGGTGCAACTACATCCAGTTCTGCCGCCGTTGGCCAATTCCCCCAAACATTTTGATTCCAGCCGTGACCTAAGATCCATTCACCAGGTTTGGCTTTCTCGATGCGCTCTGCCACACGGCGCAGACATTCTTCCTTTGTGTCCGTTTCACAATCGATCTTTTGCAGGCCCAGTGAGTAATGCTTCAAGTGGAGATGAGCATCGGTCAGGCCAGGCAATATGATGCGCCCGCCCATATTTTGTTTCTCTGCATTCGGGTATTGTGGCAGGAGATTATTCGCTTCTCCCACCGCCACGATCCGTTCGCGGTCGATCAGGATCGCTGATTCCGTGGGATGCAAAGGATCCTGGGTGTAAATAAGAGCGTTATAAAGAAGTTTCATATTCAATACAAGCAGGGCATGGCGGCGCTTCGACTGCGATGGAATGACCAGATCTCCGCTCAGCGCGAGTTTCGGTATTTATGTCAATTTCTCCAGCAAAGTGTTCAGGTCTTCATCGTTGTAATAATAGATCGTGACCGTACCTCCACCTTTTTTTCTATGTTTGAGGGAGACCTGCGTTCCGAGGCTGGCTCGCAAGCGACGTTCGACATCGTTCACATCCGGGTTTTGACTTGATCTTCGGCGAGAGGCAGATCGTTGCGCTCCATAATTTCTGGCCATGGCTTCCGTTTGACGGACACTCAAGTCGAGGTTGATGACTTGATTCAACAAGGTTTCCTGGGCCTTGGCAGTGTTCAACGCCAGGAGCGCCCGTGCATGTCCCTCGGTAATACGTCCATCCACCAGGGCTTGTTTCACGGCCGCGGAGGCATCCAGTAAGCGTAATGTATTCGTGACGGCTACACGGCTTTTGCCCACCCGCGAAGCAATCGTTTCATGCGAGAGCTTGAATTCCTTGGCAAGGTGTTGATACGCTTCGGCCTCTTCGATCGCGTTCAGGTCAGCCCGCTGGACGTTTTCGATCAATGCCAGTTCAAGCAATTGCTGATCGGTCGTATGCCGGATCACGACCGGAACTGTTTTTAATCCGGCCTTGCGCGCAGCCTGTAAACGACGTTCGCCGGCCACCAGGGTGTAAATTTCATTTTTTCCCGGCGAAACGACCAGAGGTTGAATCACACCATGCTCGCGGATGGATGCGGCAAGGTTCTCTAACTCTTCAAGGTCAAATTTTTCGCGCGGCTGGCGCGGGTTACGCTGGATCAGGTCAACCGGAAGATGGGTAATGCCGCCTTCTCCGCTGGTCGTTTTCTGACCGGTTGGGATGAGGGCATCGAGTCCTTTGCCGAGGCCGGAACGTGGGGGCATGAATGATCTCCTTATTCAAACACGAAAGACATTAAATAGCTGGGTCTTTGTGTTTAATGTACAGCGACTCCATCGCCTTGCAATAATTCCTTTGCAAGCGCTTCATAAGACCGGGCACCAACTGACGCCGGGGAATAAGCCGAAATGGGCAGTCCATACGAAGGCGCTTCAGCCAAACGAATACTGCGCGGGACAATGCTCTCGAAAACCTGTCCGGGAAAGTGATTCTTCACTTCCCTCACTACATCGGTCGCAAGATTCGTACGCGGGTCGAACATGGTCAGGACAACGCCGCGGACGCGCAGTCCGGGAAACAGAGCCGACTGGACCCGCTGGATGGTTTGAGTCAATTGGCCGAGTCCTTCCAGGGCCAGGTATTCGCATTGGACCGGAACAATGACACCCTCACGCGCCGCAACCAAACCATTGACGGTCAGGATGCCGAGGGAAGGAGGACAATCGATCAGGATGTAGTCATATTTTCCATCCAGCGCTCCGAGGGCATTCTTGAGACGGAATTCGCGTCCCTCTTCCTCCACGAGCTCGATCTCCGCCCCTGCCAGCGCGGGAGAGGAGGGAAGAAGGGAAAGCCGGAGTCGTTCGTTATAAAGAATCGATGAAGGAGGGATATCCGTATTGAGCAAGGCATCATAGGTACTTCCCTGGATCGCATGCTTATCCACGCCGAGACAGGATGTTGCATTGGCCTGCGGATCAAGATCAACAACAAGGACGTGCTGACCCAGTTGAGCAAGATAGGCGCTGAGGTTGATGGCGGTGGTCGTCTTGCCTACTCCACCTTTTTGGTTGACGAGGGTATAGATGCGAGTCATGTAGTTTATAGTTTTACGGAGTCAAAGTCTCCCGACTTTGAATGGCATTGAAATTTCAACGATGGGAGTCATCGACTCCTTTCCTTGTAGATTAGGGCAGCACTTCCATCAGGCATTCTTCAATTTCACGCGGGGTGGCGATCCCTTCCAAGCCGGGGCGCGTCACCGAACGGGAAGCGAGAAGCGTGGCAAAGCGTGTGGCTTCCCATGGATCACGGGTCTTGAACAAACGAAAAAAGAACGCCGCGGCAAAAATATCTCCCGCGCCAGTTGCATCCACCTCTTTTACGTCGGGCGCCCGGAAGCGGCGGCGGTCCCCATTCCAATATAAGACAGCACCCGCCGCGCTTTCGGTCACAGCCAGGACACGCGTCTGATGAGCCATGTGTTCGATCAGTTCATCATCGCCCTCCACATCTTCGCGGCTGATGACCACTGCACCAGCGCGGGCCAGGGCCGGATCGGCATTGACCCAGTCGGTGTGGGAAACACGGGCTTCAGCGTCCCATTGACGCATCCAGCCTTGAGGAGTGAGCCCCAACAAGGAAGGAGAAAAGCCTTCTGGCAGAATTGGGTCCACTTCATTGGCGATCGGACCCAGATGAACAATCGAAGCATTTCGCCAGGCCACTGGCACGTCATTGAAATCAATCCGCCGGGCCTGGGCGCGTAGATATTGGATACGTCCGTGTTCCGTATAAATATTTTCGAAGGTAGTACTGCTTGGGGATTCAAGAGCAAGCGTTGGAATATCATTCAACGCCGCCAGGGAGGTTTCCGGTCCGGAGGCGGTCACGATGCCCACCCGCAACCCCAAGGCCTGGGCCGTCAATGCGGAATAGGCAGCTGTGCCACCCAGACGGAACCCGTCCGGGGTCAGATCATGCGCCACATGACCGATCACAAGATAATCCACAGGTTCCAATACCGCAAGATTGGACATAAATGAATTATACCGTGACAAGCGTCGCACGCCACACAGTGGCAGTGTGGATAAAAAATGTAGGGGCACACCATGGTGTGCCCCTACCTGGGTTCAATTATCTTTCGGGAGGATCATTACTTTTCGATAGGGTTCTTCGCCGGTGCTTTCTGTTTTTACCGCCGGATGATCCCGCAAGGCAATGTGGATGATACGGCGTTCCGCAGAAGGCATGGGCTCCAATGTTTGTCGTCGCCCGCTTTTGGTCACCTGATCGGCCATACGCTTTGCCATCTGAACCAATTGTTTCTCACGGCGGTCGCGATACCCTTCCACATCTACAGTCAGTTGCACAAATTGCTGTTCTTCCTTGCCCACGATGAGAGAAGCGATATATTGGAAGGCGCTCAAGGTTTCTGTACGACGCCCGATCAAAACGCTCAAATCGCTGCCGCGAATGTCCACCTGGATGTTGCGGCGGCCATCGCGTTCGGTGGGACCGTAATGGGCAGAGACCTGCGCCTGGAGATCCAGCAGATGAAGCATTCTTGAAATGACCGACTCAGTGCGGTCGAGCAATGCATCGTGTTCGGGTTGCAATTCCTCCTCTTTGACCGCAGGAGAAGGTTTAATGGGAGCAGGCTGGTCCTGAGTGTGATCGACACTCCCCGGCACCTGCGTCGGGGGCAGGTGTGCACCTGGCGCAAGTGCAGGTGAGGGTTTCGGCTTTTTTTCGATCCGTTCCGGCTCCGGCTTGGATTTGGGAGCGGATTCGGTCTGAACCTCCATGCTCACACTGCCTGGCGGGGGATTCACTGTCAGACGAACGCGCACCTGTGGCTTTCCCAAGCCGAACAAACCTTTATTTCCCGCATCCAATACTTCCACACTGACGGCATCTGCGGTGAGACCCAGTTCTGAGAGCCCCTGGGAGATCGCTTCTTCCACGGTCGGGGCAATGACTTCTAACGTTGTCCTCTGATTCATTCCCGCCTCCTTATTTCGGTTTCAAAAAACCTGGAATGAGACTTCCCCAATTCGCTTTGCCGCGCATGGCATACTGCACGATCCCTAGAATATTGCTGGTGATGAAGTAGATCGAGAGTCCGGATGCGAATGTAAGCGCAAAGTAACCAAGCAGTAATGGCATATAGATGCTCATCATGCCGCTCATGGCTGCGCTTTGATCACCTGGAGTGGTGGTTGCCGGCATGGTCAATTTGGCTTGAACGTAGGTGGTGAGGGCAACGATCAATGCCAGGGTTGGGAGCGCAAAACCAAAGATCACAACCGCTTCAGGGCGACCAAGATCCATCCACAGGAATTTGCTGTTTAACGGAATCAGCTCAGAAACATTAGGTAGCGTGATGCTACGTGACAGTTTTAGTAAATCCAACGGCGTGGAGGCCAGAGCGCGGATAATGCTCTGATACAAGGCAATAATGATCGGGAATTGGATCAAAGTAGGCAGACAAGAACCAAAAGGGTTGATACCTTTCTCACGATACACGCGCATCTGTTCCTGCGCCAGCTTTTCGCGGTCCTTGGCATATTTCTTTTGAATGGCCTGCCAGTCCTTATCGTTCTGCAATTCCTGCATGCCAGCTGCGCCTTTGATCTGCTGAGCATTCAGCGGCCAGGTCACAATCCGGATCAAGATCGTAAACAGGATGATCGCCAGGCCGAAGTTATGGCCGACAACATCGTAGATCCACAGTAACACATTGACAAAAATGGAGATAAAAAGATCCCACATGGTTCCTCTAATTTTTCGGAGTGAACGTCCAAACCTGACGGCCGTTTGCGTCTAAGGCCGCCAGGAAGAATTCCGTTTCCAGGGGAGAGACAATTGTTAAATCACCGGCGGCAACGGGTGTCGTATACATCTTACCGCCAACTTGCTGTGTCCAAAGCACTTTGCCATCCTTGCCCATCGCAAAGACCGAACCTGATTCCGTGGCAATCAGAACATGATCGTCCTGTACCAGCGGACTGGCTGTAATGGCACCATCGGGCTTCACAGGTTTCCAGTTCGATTTGCCGGTCGCTGTATTAAACGAATAAAAATTACCGGCTACATCGCCAAAGTACAGTGTATCACCATCCATGGCAGGCGTGCTCCAAACCCAGTTCTCCGCGTCCAACACAGATTGGTGTTTTCCAGTTGCAGAATCAAACCGCTCAAGCTTGGAGGCAAGTGAGCCGACATATAGCATACCATCTGCACCCAGAACCGCGGAACCGGGAACGGCGCCCCCCAGATCTTCATGCCAGACGATGTCGTAGGTGTCAGCATTCACCGCAAAGACACTGTGATCGAGAGAAGTAACGTAAACACGTTCTCCGTCGGTGGTGGGTTGGGCCCAGAGCCGGCCCTTTAGTTTGACGACCGTGGCTTCTTTTATAGATTTCCCATCCTGTAGATCCAAAACATAAAGATTGCCGTCGGAGTTCACAGCGAACAGTTTATTGTTTAAGATCAACGGCGCAGCAACCCAGTGATCTCCACCGCCTGTAAACTTCCAGGCCTCGACAGGAGCCTTGGTCTCCGGGTTGATATCTGCAGGGTTGAGAGCAATCAGACTGTGGTCGGTGCCGGCGCTGCCCACGATGACCAATCCATCGGGAGTAATGGCCGGAGTGGCATAAAACGTCAACTTGCCGTTGCGGGTGCCCGGGTAGCGCCAGAGTTCCGTACCGTTACTCAGATCAACCGCATATATAAAAGAACCATCGGCAAGATAAGCTGTTTGTCCATCCGCAGCCAGTCCTGGCCAGCTTGTGCCACGCACCGCGCCGCCTGCACAGGCGCTCAAAAAGAGGGCACCAAGCACTATCATGGTTACGATGATCAGTTTCTTTCTCATTGAAAAAACAATTCTCCTATCGGACGGGATCATAGCCCCCGGGATTGAACGGATTACATCTCAGGACTCGCCAGGCGGCCATCGCCGACCCTTTAATGGCGCCATACTTATAGACGGCCTGGTATCCATAATGAGAACACGATGGATAAAATCGACAGGTGTTTTCCGGCAAACCGCGTGAGATGGTCTTTTGATAAAGCCGAATTAAGGCCAGGATGGGGATCCGCGGCCAGTTATTGATCGTACGCGGCAAATCCCGCAGACGTGGCTCGTTGGGATAATCATGTGAATGAGGTTCAGGATTCATTCAAAGGAGTCAGAATTTGTGCGCGTTGCAGAAGGGTGAGCAGGGCTTGCCGGGTTTCTTCCAGGGTGGCAGACACGAGTCCGGGGCGGGCAATCAACACCAGGTCGAAGCCGGAGGTGATGTTCGGGATAAGAGCCCGCATGGCTTCGCGCAGGAGACGTTTTGCCCGATTCCGAGTAACAGCTGTTCCTACTGTTCTCCCCGCCGCCACCCCGATCTTTACAGACGGCTGGTCCAGCAGACTCCCACTCAAAACAGGCGGGACTACCCCAACATCACGCGGCTTATCCCGTACCCGGGCAGGTATAGTGCTGCGCTTATCCTCAGGACTGCTTCGCGGGTCATGAGACTGCACTATCAACACAACAAGCGGATGGGCATAAGACTTGCCAGAACGCCGCACCCGCTTGAAGTCTTCGGAGCGGGTCAGACGGAACTTTCTCTGCACCCGTACCCTCGAACCTGCTCGAATTCAAAGTCCGCTTACCAGCGGACTTTCTTAACATGATTGTTGGCAGTCACCGTTAGCTTCTGGCGGCCGCGCAGACGTCGGCGTTTCAGGACAGCACGCCCATCAGCAGTCGCCATGCGCTGGCGAAATCCATGCACGCGCATACGGCGACGGATCTTCGGTTGATACGTACGTTTCACCATTTTTCGTTCCTCACTTTGAAAATAACTGCTTCCAGTATTAATCTCTAAACATCAGCGTTGGAAGGCTGGTTTAGGTATTTGCCCAATCGAATAACGATCTTTTGCCTGTACAAACCGGCACGACATTATACCGTAAGGGTTCTGATTCGGTCAATTCGACACCTGTCGTTGCGAGGAGCAAAGCGACGACACTCCACGTCACTCCCTGGCGGACGGTACCAGGGGAAATGCTCGACATTTCCCTCATGCCTTCTTTTTTCCGTTCCGCACCGGGTAAACAGGATAGGCCAACAGGTCGGAGAGTTTCTGAGCGCCCTCCGGGCTGGCAACCGCAATGATCTCGTCTTCTGCCTGCAGGGTGCTATCGCCGCGCGGCAAGGTCATCGTTCCATCCCGAATGATGGCAGCAATGACACAGTGTTCAGCCAGATCCATATCTTTCAGAGGAATACCAATTGCCTTGGCGCCGGCCGGAACTTTTTCCTCAATGACCGAATAACGTCCACGCCGGATCTTGAAAATTGTCATCATATCGCCCAGGGACATCTCTTCCTGGATAAGGTGTGCGAAAACATCGGCTGAATTCAATGAAACATCCACCTGGAAATTCTCGTTGAACAACCAGGCATTATTGGGATTATTTACGCGGGCGATCGTGCGAGGAACATCGAATAACGTTTTGCCCAGATAGCAGATTGCCAGATTTGCCGAATCGTTACTGGTTACTGCTGCCAGCGCGTGCGACTCACGAATCCCTGCCGCCTCCAGGACGCTGGGATCGACCGGGTTGCCTTCATAAATCACTTCGGTCGGTAGTTCCTGATGTAAATAGGAAAGCAATTCACGACGGTTTTCGACAAGACGAACTTTATAATTTTGATTGATCAATAAATTTGCCAGACGGGCGCCTGTGCGTCCTCCACCAGCGATTAGTACAAACATTTAGGCCTCCCCCTCTTTCGCAATACGCTCCGTCAAGGCGCCGATGCCCTCGAATGTGGAACTCACATCCAGCATATCGCCCGTCTGCAATCGAATGCCTGTCTCAGGCAGAAGTGCATGACCGGCTCTCGATAACGCGACTGGGTAGCACTGATTGAGTGGGCCTAATAACTCGCCCAACGTGCGTCCATTCCATTGATCAGGAATTTGAATTTCATAGACTTCCACTTCGCCGTTCCCGGCTGAATACACCATTCTCTGCGAGGGGCTCATTAACAATTCTTCCACACGCTGGGCGCCCCAGTACGTGGAGCCAACGGTCTGTAAATTAAAGGACTCGATCACGGAACGCAGGTTGGGATCATAGTTGCGGGCCACCACATTGGGAATATTGTAGATAATGCGTGCAGCATGCGCGACGATCGCGTTCAAGGTATCTGAATTAGTCACGGCTGCAAGGCCATGGGCTTCACGAATACCCGCCCGTTCCAGCACACCTTCCGCCAACCCCTCCCCTTCGAGCGTTCGCCCACGAAAATCGGGATGCAAACGATTGAACGCCTCCTTGTTAATATCGACGACGACAATTTGGTGTCCCCTTTTGAACAAGTGATAACATAGCTCAGCACCCACCCGTCCGCATCCAACAACAATGAAATTCATAAGAACTACTCCTTCTCCTCATTATATACACGATAGGGAACATCCGTAACCACCACGCCATGTTTCGATAATAGTTCCTGGCGCAATACTTCTGCCGTCCGCATATGTAGGGCATTGTGCCAGCGTTTTGATGGAATAAATTGGGGGACCACAATGGTGATGGTCTCATTTGGCTGACGATTGTCAATGATTTCTTCCAGGTATTTGAGCAGGGGTTCAACGAACATCCGAAATGGGGAATCAAGAATAATGAGACGTGTGCCTTCGCCCCATGTCTTCCACTTCTTCTGTACTTTCTCGGTCTCCGCGGGATCTAATGAAACATGAACAGCAGTCACATCATCCGAAAGAAGCTTTGCATAACGTAAGCCTTCTAATGTTCCCTGATGAATTCCGCTGACCGGCATGATGACACGATGACGCGTGCGGCGGGCAGGTAACCCGCTGAATTTATCCAGGGTAAGATGCGCTGCCAAATCTTTGTAATGATAATGGATCGTAAAGAAAATCTTAACAAGCACTGGAATGATGATCAGCACAACCCAGGCGCCTTCACGGAATTTGGTCACAGCAAATATGATCATGACGATTGCTGTACAGATCGCTCCAAACCCATTAACCAGCATTTTGAAGCGCCAGCCCTTATCATAGCGCAGAACGGATCCACGCTCAGCAAGTTTCTGACCTTCCTGGAGATGGCCGATTTTCCACCAGCGTCGCGACATCCCTGTTTGGGAAAGAGTAAAAGACAGAAATACGCCGATTGCATAAAGAGGGATGAGGAGATCCACTCTAGCTTTGAAGATGATGATCAACAAGGACGCAATGATGGAGAGAGTAATGATTCCGTTTGAATATACCAGTCGGCTGCCGCGGAAGGTAAGCTGGCTGGGGAGGAAGCGATCGCCGGCCGCTAGTGCGCCCAGGCGAGGAAAATCCGCGAAAGCTGTGTTCGCCGCCATGATCAAAATGACGGTGGTTGCTGCAATGGTTGCCAGGTAAAGTACTCCGCGTCCATCATAGACAGTGCGAGCCAGCTGGGAAATGATCGTTTCCTCGTGAGAATACACGCCGCCGATCTGACCGGTCAGATATGAAATCCCAAGGAAGAGCGAACCAAGGATGATGGACATCCAAATGAGAGTGATGCCTGCATTGCGGCTGCGCGGCTCTTTGAACGCCATAATGCCATTGGAAATGGCTTCCACACCTGTGAGTGCAGTCGTCCCGTTGGCAAAGGCGTGCAGAAGGAGAAAAGGAGTGATCGCTGCAATGGTCTCAACAACCTGCAGGGGAGGTGGATCAACAACGACCCCCAGTGCTCCGGTCAAACTTCTATACAGCCCCACTCCCACAGTGATAAACATCATCGCGACAAAGAAATAGGTTGGCAGTGCAAAAAATGTTCCCGATTCCTTTACACCGCGCAAATTGATCAGCATGATAAGCAGAACTGCGGCGACACCAATTTGAATACGGTACGGATCGAGGTCCGGATAAGCCGAAACGATCTGAGCAACGCCTGAGGAGACTGAGACCGCCACCGTCAGAATGTAATCGGTGAGGAGGGAGGCGCCTGCAATCTGGGCCGGCGTCTCACCAAGATTATCTCTTGCGACAATATAAGCGCCACCCCCACTAGGATAAGCGTGGATTGTTTGCTCATAGGAGATCGTCACAATTGTAAGCAGGGCAACAATAGCAATCGAAATGGGGAAAACATAATTATATGCCAGTGAGCCAGCAATAGACAGAATTCCTAATATTTCCTGCGTGGCATAAGCCGTGGAGGAAAGCGCGTCGGATGCGAAGACAGCGAGTCCGACGGCTTTGCCAATAGTCTGGTGAGGCGCGTCGGCTGTCATCAGGG